>Ga0194124_10006071_pt1 | contig 10939 bp, 10 predicted proteins | sample TA2KigCas0mmetaG_FD_148605 | JGI IMG/M metagenome (GOLD analysis project Ga0194124, IMG submission 148605) | Freshwater microbial communities from Lake Tanganyika, Tanzania - TA2015031 Kigoma Deep Cast 0m | ecosystem: Environmental > Aquatic > Freshwater > Lake | place: Tanzania: Lake...
AATGATTCCAACTATTCCGGGTCCACATCTGGTTCTCTCCAGGTCTCCAAGGCTTCCGCCTCCGTCACTCTTTCCGGGTTGAGCCACACCTACGACGCCTTATCCAAGTCCGCCACAGCCTCCACGAGTCCTGCCGGTTTGACGGTCAACCTCACCTATAACGGCTCCACCACCTCCCCGACCAACGCCGGCAGCTATGCAGTCGTGGGAACCATCAACGATACCAACTACAGCGGCTTAGCCTCTGGCACCTTGGAAATCTCCAAGGCAACGGCGAATGTCCAGATCTCCAGCCTCTCCCAGATGTATGACGGATTCGCCAAGCCGGTCACGGTCACCACCACTCCATCCGGCCTTTCCGTTTCGGTCACTTACGATGGGTCGGCCACTGCTCCCTCCGCAGTGGGAACCTATCCCGTGGCCGCCACGGTCAACGATTCCAACTACCAGGGCTCAGCTAACGAAACTCTCTCCATCACGGAACCTCCGGCCATCACTTTTGCCTCAACCTTTGGGAGTGCCACGCCGACGAGTGACGGGGACGGGGACGGGGTTCCCGCCCTGGTCGAATATGCCTTGGGCGGCGGCACCAATGGCAATGACCAGAGCCTGCTCCCGGTCGCGACCTTGACCGGCTCCACCCTGTCCATGTCGGCCGTAGTCAGAACCAACGACACCAACCTCTTGATCTACCCTGAGGCCACCTTGGACTTGGGCTCTTCCACCCACTGGACCAGCTCCGGCTTCACCACCAACACCTCCAACCAGATCAATGTGCCGACCGGCTTCCAGCGCCGCGATTACCAGTTTAACGCCGCCACCAATCCGCGCGCCTTCCTCAAGCTCACCATCCAACAGCAGTAGCTTTGAGAGGGCCGCCCCAGCCCGCCACCTTGGACCTTAAAATCCAATCCTCGATGAGGGAGCTATGGTGGTTTTGGGGTCAGAGGTCGATTTTTTGGGGGTCAGAGGTACAAACTCTTGCACATACCCCCTCCGCGTCCTCTGCGCCTCTGCGGTAAATACCACCTCGGGACAGGTTACCGACTTCCAGCTACCCGCCACGAGCGACCCGCAACCCGTTGCTCTTTTCCCACCTCATCGCAAAACCCTACGGGGTTTTGCTCAGCTCCGCCTCGTGCCGGATGTCCTTCCCCGTGTAGAGGTAGAACACCAGTTCCGAAATATTTTTGGCATGATCGGCCGCCCGTTCAAAGAACCGGGCCACCAGCATCAGATTCAGCGCCCGGTTGATCGTCTTGGGATTCTCGACCATGAAACTGGTCAGTTCCCGCTCCAGTTGCCGGTTGACATTATCCACCTCTACGTCCATCCGAATGATGTCCGCGCACTTTTCCGGGGCGATCTCCACAAAGGCATCGGTGGCCGCTTTGATCATCGCCAAGACATGCTGGGCCATTCGGGGAATATCGATCAGCGGCTTGAGGGGCGGTTCATCCAGCAGGATCAAGCTGCGCCGCCCAATCGAAACCGCTTGGTCCGCAATCCGTTCCAGATCGGAGGAGATTTTGGAACCCGAGAGCATCAGCCGGCACGCCAAAGCCATTGGAGCCTGGGTGGCCATAAAATGGGTGACCATCTCATCCACCTCCACCTCCAGCCGGTCCATTTCCAAATCCGCTTGGATGACCTGCTGGGCTTTTTTGGCATTCCGCTCCACCAGAGACTCCAAGGCCATATTCAGATTCTGATGGGCCAGACTGGCCATCCGCAGGAGGGTTTCCCGTAAGGTGAGTAGTTCTCCGCGGAAGTACCCGCGGATCCGGTCCAACTTTTCCTCTTGGGGTTCTAGCGTCGGTTGGCTCATCTGCTTACAGAGCTACTCCCCCGGCCTTCCCTGTCAACGCGCGAGAGGCCGGTCTCATCCAAACCTCCCGGAAATGTAATCTTCCGTTTGCGGTTTCGACGGATTGGTGAAGACCCGGTTGGTCTCCCCAAACTCGATCAGCTCCCCGAGGTACATGAAGGCCGTCATGTTCGAAATCCGACCCGCCTGTTGAAGATTGTGGGTCACGATAATCACCGTCACCCGTTTTTTGAGCTCCACGATCAGCTCTTCAATTTTGGACGTGGCAATCGGATCGAGTGCGCTCGTCGGCTCATCAAAGAGCACCAAGTCCGGGTCCGTCGCGATCGCCCGGGCGATGCACAGCCGCTGTTGCTGGCCGCCCGAGAGGTTGTGCGCCAGTTGGTGCAGCCGGCTTTTCACCTCTTCCCATAACGCTGCCTCCCGCAGGGCCTTCTCCACCCGCTCATCCAGCTCCCGCCGCCGGTTCATCCCCTGCAGACGCAACCCATAAGCCACATTCTCATAAATACTTTTGGGGAAAGGATTGGGTTTCTGGAACACCATCCCGCAACGCATCCGTACCTGAATGGGATCCATGCCGGGACCGAGAATATCCGTGTTGCCAGGTTGCAGGGTAATCGTGCCCTCATAGCGGTTTCCTGGGTAAAGATCATGCATCCGATTCAGACAGCGAAGCAGCGTCGTCTTGCCGCAACCGGAAGGTCCGATGAGGGCCGTCACCTGGTCAGCCGGTACGTCGAGGCTGACATTTCGGAGCACTTGGTGGGTGCCGTAGAAAAAATTCAGATTTTGGATGGAGACCTTGATGGGAGCCGGATCGGCGGCCACCGCGGGACTGGGGGCCAGCTTGGGTTTGACCGACACCGACGGCTCCACCAGTTGGGAAACGGGCACGGTACTCACCACTTGATATTCCTCTGGGCGCGACTTCGGATCAAGATCGCCGCCCCGTTCATGCTGAGAGTGATCACCATCAAGACCAGTCCCGCCGCCGCCGCGTTGGCGTGAAACTGCTCCCCCGGCCGGGAAACCCAATTAAACATCTGAATCGGCAAGGCGCTGAAGGGGGAGAACAACCATTCCACGGAAAGGAACGGCGGGGTGGAGGTGATGGCTGCCGGGGGCAAAAAGGCAATGAAGGTCAGCGCCCCGATCGTGATCAGCGGAGCGCTCTCCCCGATCGCTCGGGACATCGCCAGGATCACGCCGGTGGCAATCCCGCCAGTAGAATAAGGCAATAAATGATGCCAGACCGCCTGCCAGCGCGTTGCCCCCAGGGCGAAGGCTGCTTCCCGGATGGTTGAAGGAATGGAACGGAGCGACTCCCGCGTTGCCACAATCACGATCGGCAGCACCAAGCAAGCCAGCGCCAATCCTCCGGAGAGGATGCTTTGCCCGAATTGAAAATAATAAACAAACAGTCCCAAAGCCATCAGGCCGTACAAAATGGAGGGCACGCCGGCCAGGTTGGCGATGTTAATTTCGATAAGATCCGTCCAGCGGTTTTTCGGGGCGTACTCTTCCAGATAAATACCCGCGGCGATGCCGAAGGGAATCGCCACCACCGCCGTCACGAACATGAGAAGTAAAGTTCCCGCCCAGGCTGAAAGGATGCCGGCCTCCGCCGCCCGCCGGGACGGGAACGTGGTCAGGAACTGCCAATCAATCCTCGCCAGCCCGTTCATCGCCAGATTGAGGAGTAAAACGGCCAACACCCCCAGCGTGGCCAGGGTCAACAGCATGCCGATCCGGCCAAACCAGCGGTCGAGCATCCGGCGCCGGTGGGCCCGCTTTTCCAGCGCGTGAGGTTGTTGCTCAGGTAGCACGGTGGAATTTCTTTCTCAGGGCATGGCCCGCCAGGTTGAAACCCAGGGTCAGCAAAAACAGCATGCTCCCCGCCACAAAGATCGACTGGTAGCCCAGGCTGCCATGGGGCAGGTCGCCCAGGCTCACCTGCACGATAAAAGCCGTCACCGTGGCCGCCGACTCCAGAGGATTGATCGTCATCTTCGGCTGCAAGCCGGCGGCGATCGCCACGATCATCGTCTCCCCCACCGCCCGGGAGATCGCCAGCACGTAGGCCGCCGCCAAGCCGGAAAAGGCCCCAGGAAATACCACCCGCAACGCCACGCCCAGCTTGCCGTCCCCTAAGGCGTAGGCCCCCTCCCGCAACAGCATCGGCACACTCCTCATCGCATCTTCCCCGAGAGAAGAGACGTAGGGCACAATCATGATTCCCATGATCAGGCCGGCGCTGAGCATCGAAAATTGGGGCAGGTCGGGGAAGATCATCTGCAGGACCGGGGTCACCGCCAACAGGGCAAAGTAGCCATAGACCACGGTCGGCACCGCGCTCAGCAACTCCAGCATCGGTTTCACCGCCTCGCGAAAGCGGGCCGGGGCAAACTCACTCAGATAGATCGCGAGGATGGTTCCAAGCGGTATGGCCACGGACAAGGCCACGCCGGTCGTGACTAGTGTCCCCGCTAAAAGCGCCCCGATACCATACTGAGGGTCGGCAAACAGCGGCGTCCACATGGTATCTTTCACCAGTCGGATCAGCGGCACCTTGGCAAAGAATGGGGCCGACTCCGTGACCAGGGTCACGATGATCCCGAAGGTCACCAACACGGAGGCCCAGCCCCCGATCCGCAAAAGCCAAACCATGAAAGCCTCCACCGCCTTATCCAGGCGGCGGGTGGGGGCAACGAAGGCGGCGGAGGCCATCGAGAAAGTTATGGCACCGGTGTGCGTTTTAGGATTTCGCTGACCGGGGTGGCCATGTCAGCGTGGCCGGCAAAGGCGGTTCCCTTTTGCCGATCCGCCAACCGCTTTCGCAGGATTTCATAGGCGGAGGCCGGCAACGGGACATAGTTCACTTCCTTGGCGAGTTTTTCGATGTTGTCGAAATAGAACTCCGTGAACTTAAGAACCTCCGGCTTATCCAGGGACTTCAGATTCACGTAAATGAAAAGCGGGCGCGAAAGTGGATTGTACGTTCCGTCCAGCACCGTGGCCATGGAAGGCGCCACGGCTGGCTTTCCTTTTTCGTCCCAGATGACCGGCAGAGACTTTAACCGGTTTTTGTGGGCCTCATAGTAAGAGTAACCCATATAGCCGAGGGCAAACTTGTCCCCCTCCACCCCCTGCACCAGCACGTTGTCGTCTTCGCTCGCGGTGTAGTCACCTCGGCTGGCCTTCGATTTCCCCACCACGGCCTCGGTGAAGTAATCGAAAGTTCCGGAGTCCGACCCCGCACCGTACAGCTTGATTTCCTTGTCCGGCCACTCAGGACGGATCTGGTTCCATTTTTTAATCTGCCCTTGGGCGGCCGGCTCCCAGATCTTTTTCAACTCGGAAACCTTGATGTCCTTGGCCCAGTCATTTTTGGAATTCACCACCACGGTCAGCGCATCGTAGGCGATCGGAAACTCGAGGAACTCGATCTTGGTCTCCTTAGCCGCGGCAATTTCCGATTCGCTGATGGGTCGACTCGCGTTCTGCACATCCGTCTCGCCACGGGTGAATTTCTTGAAGCCTCCCCCGGTCCCGGAGATGCCCACCGTCACCCGGTGGCCGGTGGCCTTTTGGAACTCTTCGGCCACGGCTTCCGTGATCGGAAACACCGTGCTCGATCCGTCAATTTTGACCACTTCCGCAGCCCGGAGGTCACCGGGTACGAGAGGGGCCAGTCCTGTCAGGAGGGCAACAAGACCCTTTATGGATGGATTCATTACGCTTGCCTAAGGAGCTACCTCCCCCAAGCCAAGACTGGTTTTGTGACAATTTGATGACATTTGGCTAATTTTTAAATATCTAATTGTCAATGCTTTGTGATGAGAGTAAAAAATATTTTGGTCCCGGCTCCCAATCGGCTTTCGGCCCGAACCTCACCACCGTGGAGTTGAACCAAATGCTTCACAATGGAGAGTCCCAACCCCGTTCCTCCCCGCTCCCTCGCCCGTCCCTCATCCGCCCGGAAAAACCGCTCAAAAATCCGGTTTACCTTGTCCCCGGGAATGCCCTCCCCCCGGTCTTCCACAAAAAACTCCACCTTTTTCCCGTGGGAGCGGGCCCCGACGGTCACCTGGGTTCCTTGCGGCGCAAACCGCAAGGCATTGTCCATCAGATTGGCAAAAATCTGCCCGGTGCGCAGGGGATCGGACTGCACGTCCAGCTGGGATTCCGGGCAGTCCACCTCCACCTTCACTTTCTTGCCCGCAAAAGCCCGTTTCCAATCCTCCTTCACCTCCTCCAAAATTTCCCGCGGTTTCCGTGCCTGCATTTGAATCCCGATTCGTCCGGATTCGATCCGGGAAAGCTCCATCAGGTCGTTGACCAGCAACGTCAGCCGCTCGCAGTTCCGGCGCAACACCTGCAGGATTTCCCGGCCCTCCGACCCCCGCAGCACCGCCGGGTCCTCCATGGTCTCCACATAGCCGGAAAGAATGGAAAGCGGCGTCCTCAGCTCGTGGGAAAGATTGGAAACGAACTCCTGTCGAACCGTCTCCAAGCGGCGGATTTTCGAAAGATCGTAGAAAACCGTCACGACCCCGGCCCGTTCCCCGCCGCCCTCTTGGATCGGAGCCAGATTCACCGCAAAGGTTTGGGCCTCGCCGGTCTCCTGCGAGGGTCGCCGGATTTCCAGGCTGCGTCCTCCCCCCTGCACAAAAGTCTCCTCTACCGCCCCGGCAACTTCCGGGATTCGCACCGTCTCCATCATCGTCCGACCCAGTGAAATCTCGTCCAGAGCGAACATCTTGAGAAAGCTCTGGTTGGCCAGTCGGATTTTCCCTTCACGATCGGTCACCACCACCCCTTCCGATAGGCTGGCGAGCAGGGCCTCCAGACTGAACCGTCCGCGTTCGGCTTGGGAGGAAATCCCCTGCAATCGTCCGGATACCCGGTCGAGATCCACGATGATTTCTTCCAGCCCCAGGGATCCCCGGGCCACAAAACCGCGGGATACTTTTCCGTCCGCCAGATCCCGCACCAACCTGCGCACCTGCAACAGAGGCCGGTACACCATCGTCCATCCCCACGCCGCCGCCAGCAGCGCTGCCACCACAATCAAAGGAGTCCACCATCCGTCCATCGTCCTAACCTCTCTCGTTCACTAGTTTTTTCAAGCTACCCCTTCCTGCCACCTTCCAGCCTCCACAATACCTCCACTCTCCCACCCCCTGATCCTTGCACCTAATCCTCACCCCTCTGTCGTATTCAGCCGATACCCACTCCCCCGCACCGTCTCCACCAACCTTCCCGCCCGTCCCAGTTTCTCCCGCAACCTTCTCACATGCGTGTCCACCGTCCGCGTATCCAAATTGGCCTGATACCCCCACACCTCGCTCAACAGGGTCTCCCTCGACTGGATGCTTCCCACCCTTCGCACCAACAACTCCAGCAACCGGAACTCCGTGGAAGTCAGCCCTAACTTTTTACCCCCGATCGTGGCTGTCATCTCCGCCCGATCCATCGTGATCAGCCCTGCCCGCGCCAGGATCGGTTTGGACACGCCCTGGTCCGGCTTCCGCCTCGCCACCGCCCGAACCCGCAACACTACTTCCCGCGGGCTAAAGGGCTTGGTCACATAGTCATCCGCTCCCACCTCAAATCCCGCCACCTTTTCCTCCTCCGCCGCCTTGGCCGTCAGCATCAGAATGGGAATCCGCGAGGTAGGGGGATGCTTGCGCAGGGCCCGGCACACCTCCACCCCGCTCATCTCCGGCATCATCAGATCCAGGATGATCACGGCCGGAAGTTCGTGTTTGGCGATCGCCAACCCTTCGGCACCGTTCGCGGCCTCGAGCACGTCAAAGCCCGCCGCCCGAAGGTTGGTACGAAGGAGCATCCGGACGTCCGGTTCATCATCCACCACCAGCACCCGTTCGCGCATGGCCTCCATCGTTATCTCCGTGCGATCCTCTGCGGCAATCTTCCTAAAGTGACATTCTCGTGACAGAATTCTACGCCCCCCAAGTCGCCGCCAAGGCCTCCACCTCGGCCCGAAGTTGATCCACCTCGCTCAGCTTTACCTCCGGTTCCGGCACGAGGATCACCTCGCCCGTCGTTTTGTGCTCATACACCGTTACCCGGCCCTCCGGACCCTGCGTTCGCTCCCGCACCACCAAAATCTTCCGCCGCTCCAAGAGCAGGGCGAACAGGAAGATCACCCTCGCCTCCGGACTCTGGGCCTGCACCGGCTGGGCCAGCCTTCTCCTGAGCTCTGCCTCCGCCCGGGCCGCCGGGGGCTCTTTCTCCGTCTTGGGCGGCGCCAACTGAAACTTCCCCTTCCAAAAGCAGAAATAGGCCGGCCGGCTCTCCCCCTTCGTCCACGCCCCCTCCGTGTAATCCTTTCTTTCCATCCCCCCATCCACCGCCACGAGCACCGTGAAGACCGTCTCCCCGTCGGCAAACTTACGCCCCGACCCCGCACACGTATCCGCCCTTGGCCGAATGCTCCAATCCATCGGGAATTCCTAGCCGTTTACTTTCCGTTGGAAAAGACCCCCCTTTCATCCCACCCTACCCCATGGATCCCGCCTTCTGGCTGCCCGAGCACCTTCACGTGATGCTCAACCACCTGCCCGCCACCCTTCCCATGATCGTCGGACCCATCCTGATTGCCGGGCTGATCGCCCGGAGCCATGCGGTGCTTGCCGTGGCCTTCTCCCTTGGGTTGCTCGCCGCCGGCGCGACCCCTTTTGTGATGCAGACCGGGGAGCGGGCCTATGACCGCTTCAACGCCGGCCAAATCCAGCCCCCGCTCGACGACCGCGGCGACATCGCCATGGAGATGCACGAGGAGGCTTCTGAAAAAGCAGCCCCATTTCTGTATGGTATGGGCCTGGGTTGCCTCGCCGGCCTGATTTTTCTCCGCTGGCGGCCAGACTGGGTCCGCGGCTGCACCTATCTCGTTCTCCTCATCTCCCTCGCCGCCGCTGCTTTCACCCTGCGGGCCGCCGTCCTCGGCGGCCAAATCCGCCACCCCGAGTTCCGTCCTGCACTCAACGAATCTCCCGATCACACTCGGGACGACTGACCCTTTGATGTTCGGTAGGGGCGATGGAGACCATCGCCCCTGCCGGATTCTCTCTGCCCAACGTTGTCATCATATTGTCACAGAGGTTCGCTTGTGGTTCTTCCGTAAAACCATAAAGAAATCGCATGCGGGATGTGCTGATCCTGACGAACGGCCAGGAAGAGCATCACTATGCCGCGCGGACTTTGCGGGACCGGATTGAGGATCTCGCCGGAACCGATGTGCGGGTGGAGATCCGGGAGGTGGGCCAAGAAGGGATGGGAAGCTGGATTGCCTGGATCCGGGAGCGGCTGGGGAAGAAGAAGGACGCGGCGGAAAAGTTGCTCAAGTGGGTCCGGCGAACCAACGAAGGCACCTTTGGAAAATCGCGATGGCCCCAGTTTCGGCGTTCCGTGGCCTTGGCCTTGGATGAGGGAACCCCTGAGCTCGTTATCTTTTTTGACCTGGCCGTGGGATTGGCCCTGCAGGAGAGAGTGGGAGACCGAACCGAGGCCGGGTTTCAACGGATCGGGGTGGCGCTCGAGGCGGAAAACGTGCGCGCTTGGGAAAAGGTCCCGGCCGACCTGATCTGGACGGCGGATGAGGGGCCGGCAGCGGAACTAAAACACAAACATATCCCCGCCAAGGAAGTGCGCGCAGGGGGGTGGCCGGTGCGTCCGGAGTTCGTCTGCAGGGAGCGGAGCGAGGCAAAGGGCAAACCGGGAGAGCCGTTCCGGGTGCTTTATTTGGTGAATTCCCGCCGGCGGAAAGCCCTGCGCACGGTAGAGCGGCTTTTGAAAAACAGGAAAGTCCGGGTCACGGCGGTGGTGGGGCGTGAGGAGGAGCTGAAGGCGGACCTGCGGAAGGCCTTTGGCGTGGAGGAGCGGCTGACGGTACGGGGTTGGATTAAGAATCTGGGGGCGCTGATCCGGGAGCATGATCTGGTGATCACCAAGCCCGGGATGATCACCGTCCGGGAGATTCTGGCGGTCGGCCGGCCGGTGGTATTAGTCGAGGGCGGAAAAAAAGCGGAGGAAAGGAAGGACATGTGCCGGCTGGTGGTGCGGTTGGGATGCGGAGCGTTGGCCGACTCGCCGGGTGAAATTGCCAAACGGGTGGAGGCGGCGCTGGAGGGCGGGGGTGTGGGCTTCCGGGAGTGGCGAAGACGGGCGCGGAAGGAGTCCTTCCGGGCCGAGGGGGCGGCGGAGCGGTTAGCCGAGACGGTAGTGCAGCGGGTGAGGGCGGCCTCCACGGCGGACCGGCTGCCGGAACTGCGACTGCTGCCGGCCCCGGCGGCCGGGCAGAAGCAGCTGCTGATGGTCGATCTCCATTGTCATTCGGTCTACTCCGATGGCCGGATGAGTTTGCGGGAGCTGGTGGACTTTTACGGGCGGCGGGGATTCGACGCGATGGCGGTCACGGACCATGTGGTGGACAAGGGTTGTCTGATCGGGCGGTTGGTGGATCTGACGGGGTTGGTGATGACGATGGAGGATTTGCCGGAATATTTTCGGGCTCTACAGGAGGAGAGGAATCGGGCCTGGATCAAGTACCGGATGATTTTGTTTCCCGGGATGGAGTTCAACCTGGACGGGTTGACGGCGAAGCGGTCGGCCCACTTGTTGGGGGTGGATCTGAAGGAACCGATCGATCCGGGGATGAAGTTGAAAGCGATCTGCGAGGCGATCCGGGCACAGGGTGGACTGACGATCGCCGCCCATCCGCATCACATGACCTCGATGTGGGGGAGGGACACGCTCTTCCTGTGGGAGCGGCAAGAAGAGTATCAGCCGTACATTGATGCGTGGGAGATCGGGAACCGGGACGATTTGTTCAATCCGGTGGGGTTAAAGCGTCTGCCGTTCATCGCGGGAAGTGATTTCCACAAGCCCAAGCACCTGACCAGCTGGAAGACGCTGCTATTTTGTGAAAAGGAGCCCGAGGCGATCAAGGCCTGCATCCGGGAGAATAAAAATGTATCCATCACCCTGTTTCGGGATCATCGGTTTGGCTGGGTGGCGGAGGAAAAAAGGGACAAGATTCAATCCACGGCAGTTAAGGTAGGAGGATGGTCGCGAACGTAAAAG
>Ga0194124_10006079_pt1 | contig 10930 bp, 11 predicted proteins | sample TA2KigCas0mmetaG_FD_148605 | JGI IMG/M metagenome (GOLD analysis project Ga0194124, IMG submission 148605) | Freshwater microbial communities from Lake Tanganyika, Tanzania - TA2015031 Kigoma Deep Cast 0m | ecosystem: Environmental > Aquatic > Freshwater > Lake | place: Tanzania: Lake...
AAAACATTTAGCAAACCTGAAATTATTGAAAACCCCTCGTCTCTAAAATCATTTTCACAATCTCCCGAAACGAAATCGCGTAAAACACAAAAAAATAAACATTCTTTTGGTGGTAAGAGGTCTAATATCTGATTGACAATGTTGATATAATAAATGCTATATCAAAAAAACAAAATAAATGTATTTGCGTTAAGAACATATAAAAACGTGCGTTTAAATGTTGCATACACACCGATGAACGAAGATAACAATGTGCTAACTATAAAGACGGTACAAATCCAGCCAATTCGTAACACTATTATTGCAATTAAAGATATATTGACAGATGCAACCATTACTTTTACAAAGGAGGGTATGAAAATTTTGAATTTTGACAAGACACATACAACCATTGTGAATGTGATGTTGGAAGCCAAACAATTTGAAAAGTATGTTTGTATTCCCGACAAGATTATTGTATGTGTAAATACGCTTCATTTATTCAAATTAATTAGTACCATGTCAAATGATGATACACTGACGATTTATATTGAGAAGAATGATTACAAGGACGGTATTGTACAATATTTAGGATTGCAATATGACAATGGTGACATTAAACAATGTTATAGTCAGAAATTGCGGTTGATTGACCCCGATGATGATGAGTTGGTGTATCCCAATGTGGAATTTAGCACTGTGATTAATTTGCCTACGACCGATTTCCAAAAGATTGTTCGTGATATGAATAATATTTCGGACCGTGTTGAAATCCGTTCGGTGGGTAATGAAAAAATATTTTCATGTGAAGGTAGTTTTGCATCTTCCAAGATTTATCGTTCCGAAAGTGACAAGAACATGGAGTTTATTAAAACCAACGACCCCAGTGTAGTGATACAAGGTGAGTTCTCATTGAAGTCGTTGAGTAACTTCATTAAATGCACACCTCTTTGTACTCATTTGGAATTATATTTAGAAAACAATCGTCCATTGGTCGTGAAATACTATGTTGCGTCTCTTGGATATATTTTGTTGTGTTTGGGTCCATTGACTAATTCTGAATAACAAAACAACCGGTAATAGAGAATAGAAATGCATATAAATAATTCAGTATTCTATATTGTATTATTATCAAATATAAAAAGATGAAATTTGGGTACTTGAATATTCATAGTATTCCATTAACACCCCCATCATCACCTAAAAAAGAAAAAACATGGTGGGGTACAATTAAATCCTGTTTTGTAAATATTGCAAATCATTCACCTTCTGTATATATTGAGTCACACCATCGTATTATTATAAATATAAACGGTAATTTTTATAATTTACGTGTATGTAATACTGCAGAAACAACAATTGTACCTTATGGCTCGCGCTGGACTGCAACCTCTTTTCCACGCCGTATTTTATTCAATGATACATGTGTAATAGCAGAACACTATGACCCATATACACATAATAATTGTGACCCGATTATGTCTGAAATATTGGGAGAACATCCAGAATTTCAAGTTTGCTTATCATCATTATATAATGGTTCATATACAACGTTATCGCCATTAACAAATGAACCAATTTCATTATTTGCTATGTGTCGTGTAAAAAATTATCCAGACCACATACATAAATATATTTTTGCATATGATGATATGTCTATGAATGAACTTGATGCGTGTGCGTTATTGCGCAATGTGTTAATAGGTTCATAATGTCCGATTGACATTTTGTCCATCTCCATAATTTTCCTTTATACATAAAATGTCCTATATATGGGACGTTCTACATAATATAACAGATTTACAAATACACACCGTATTTTTCAATAATGCATTTGCGAACAGTAACTGCATGTAACCCATGTTTTTTACCAACACGTCGTATTTTTTCCATCATCACATCATGATGCTTTAAGGGATTATATTTTTTGATTTCCATTTTGAGAACAGGTGACACACTGAAATAAAGACAATCTACAGTTTCAGTGGTTACTTGTGCATAAGTATTATACACAATCAAAAGTAAAAGTATTTCAAATAATGCTAACATATTTAGAGTTTTTATTGTTATACAACAATAAAAAACGAATTCAATTTTACCTGTATTTTAGCATTATCGTTTATTCACCTGTTATGTTGCCTGCGTGCAACATAACGTACATAAAGTCATAATGTCAATGAGACATTATTGTACGTGTAGCCTAATTAGAATTCAGGTTCATGTTTTTTGAACAAACAACCTTGTTTTTGTAATCCAGGAATCGGAATAATTTGTTCAGGGTCTTGCATAGTACAATCACATAACCAAATTTTCACAATGCAAAAGTTCTTTTTAGGCGATATGGTAATACCATTAATTAAATGGTTGTATTTTGGATTAACACACAATGTTTCACCACACATTGCGTAAAATAACATTTTCCATGCATCAACAACTTGTTTATTCATTACTTTGAACGAAAAACATCCGCCGTTACGGTTTTTAGGGTCTTCCCACATCGGTGTAATACCCGCACGCATTACAAACAACATGCAATATTTCATTACGTTAATAGGCATATTTTCCACCAACGCAACTACTTCTTTTGCAGTGTGAATATTGCTCATAATTAGCTTATAACTGCCTAAATCCCAATTTTTGTCTTGTGGTAAATGATAATATACATTCCATTTACCTAACAATTGATATTCAGTTGAAGTTTGCGCGCTACTAACGGCGGAAAGTTGGAGATGTTCCGGCATACTCATTTTGATAATGGTATTATGGGTGGGGTAATCCCGTAAATATAATACACTGTCTTCTTTATATTAATTTCACGAATATTTTTGTCCTTGTACTTGTCAAAAACAAAATGATAATGTTATGTTTCTATGCATAGGATACTCACACCCGTTTCAATTTTATAATAATAAATTACACACCTGTCACAATTGTATATTTATCACGTCCCAAAATAATATATTGATTTGCATGAAGTTCAAATACATTAATATCGCCATCCATTAGTTTCAAGAAATATTTATTATCAAATACAAAATTACTGGGTATTTGCTCCAATAATTTTAATACAAATACAGATGATAATACTTCATTTCCAACCATCATCATTGCTTTGGGAATGTTTAGCAATAATGGAGATGTCATTTCCGGGTGATGATATTCAATAAACAAAAATTCAACTTCGCTTGAGTCTCCCACAATAACTATTGGATTTTTTTCGCGATTTTGTGGTGAAGAACATACATGACATGAATATTTACCTTGCCATTTTGTAATCACTACTGGAATATAATTCGGGTTTAATACAGGTGTTTGGCGTTCATATTGTGTTGCAATGGATTGGACTACAGATGCATCTATTGTTTGGTATTCTTCACATTCATCAGTATTATCATTATACACGTCACTTTCATGTTCATAATTCATAGTAGCATATATCCATGAATAAAACAAATATTCTCCCCATGAATACGTAAAAGAACAAGAAGGTGGTTGTTCTAATACTATTTCGTGATATTTGAATACATGTGTTTTGTGTTTTGCATTGTTGGGATAATAACCATACACACTAATCCATGGTTCTGTTAATTCGGTTTCAACACCCTTTATTTTATTATACACAACCATACACATATCACATGTACTGCATATAATATTTGTAAAATCGCGATAACAAGAATATGATGCATACTGGTGTTGATGCATATGTTGAATACGAATCCATTGTTTATTCCACCAAAATACAGCATCTAAAATAAATGGTTCAATCCATGGAAGACTGTATTCAGCTACTTTATTCGATATGAATGTAGCATTTTGATACAATATACTACACCATTCGTGTGAAGTAAGTGACACAAATTCTGCAAACTGTTCTTCTATAAAATTCCACATATTGATTCACAATCAATAAATGTTTATATTGTTTTATCATATGTCTATCAATCCAACTTCTCCCAAAACCGGATTGTTTATTTTTCATCGGGATTTGCGATTATATGATAACATTGGATTATGTGAATTAGCATCCATATGTGACAAAATATACTGTGTTTTCATATTTACACCTGAACAAGTTGGGAATTCCAATGATTATAAATCTAAAAATGCGGTTGAATTTATGATTGAATGTTTAGCCGATTTAAAAACATCTATGCACAACAAACTCATTTTGTTATACGGCAATCATACATCTATGTGTAAATATTTAGTTAAAGAATACGATATTGATATTATTGCAACCAATGCTGATTATTCTCCCTATGCACGCAAGCGTGATACTGAATTACAATCATGGTGCGAGAAACAAGGAATATATTACTTAGATTTCCAAGACTATTCTTTGTTTGAAATGGGTAGCATTACAGCAACAGGTGGAGAACCATTCAAAAAATTTACACCATTTTATGAAAATGTACGCGGAAAACCTGTAAATTCTCCCCGTCCTTTTAAACACCTTTCTAAAATTATAGGCGCAAATCCAACACAACATGGTATTACTTTAACACAAGCTATGGAGCGATTTGTTGGAACTCCGAATCCCGATTTACATGTGCATGGTGGTCGCAAACTGGCTTCAGCACAATTAGCAAAAACAGCACGCACACAAAATAATTATGACAAAATGCGCGACCAATTTTCTTATGAAACGTCCAATTTATCCGCATATATTAAATTTGGATGTGTATCGATTCGCGAGGCCCACACCAGCCTTATCCAAGCTTATGGAGCATCATCTGGTATCATACGCGAACTACTGTGGCGAGAGTTTTTCGCACATATTCTGTATGCATTTCCGAGTGTTTTAGAAACATCGTATCGCGCGTTACCGGAAAATGTAGAGTGGAAAACTCGTCCAGTTGCTTTGAAGAATTGGATGCACGGAACAACTGGTGTCGCGATGATTGATGCTTGTATGAAACAATTGAATACAACAGGATACATGCATAATCGTGGTCGTATGTTGGTTGCAACATATTTAACCAAAACATTGAGAATCCATTGGAAACATGGCGAGAAGTATTTCGCCACAAAACTTGTGGATTATGATCCTGCATCTAATAATGGTAATTGGCAATACATAAGTAGTACTGGTGTATATGCAACCCCTTGGTTTCGTACTATGAGTGCTGAAATACAAGGTGATAAGTATGATACCGATGAAACTTATAGGAAAAAATGGTTAGGCGAAGATTATAAAGGTACAAATGCATAATGTCATATTGACATTTCGTCAATCTCTATAATGGTTCTTCATACATAGAACGTCCTAGTTCTCCTAACGGCTGAAAGACGTTTCCGGAAACACGGCTTCGCCGTGTTAGGATGACGTTCTACATTTGGACAATAAAAACTTGAAATACAATATACAATGACCAGAACCAAGCTCGCAAAAACAAAACGCATGCTCAAAAAAGAACTGCGTTCAATAAAGACAAATACAATGCATAAGCCCGAATTGGTCTTTAAACGCGGTGTGCATGAAATAAAATTTGATTTGGAAGACGGCGAATACTATTTATGTATTGAAATTCAAACAGAATGGGGAAGAGGTGGTACAACTGATACATATATAATTTTTATGGGACGTTACTCAAAAAATAATTCGGTTGAACCGTATTCTGCTACATTTCATGATGTAACTATGATGGAATACACATTTAGAAACCGTTCTGTTTTTGATTCAGATTATACTCCATCTAAACCTGATATATATAACCTTAATGGCTACTGGTCCAATTTAGAAACATATGATACAGATATTCATGAGATGTTTGAAATTTATAAATTACAAAAACGACCCAACAAACAACTTATATCAGAATTAAAAAGAGAAATTGAAAAAATGAAATGGGCTCCTGTAACAACACCGGGTGTTTCATTTGTTGGCGAACATTTTAGAGAAGCGCTTGATAATGCTGTAAAAAAAGGATGGGGGACTGAAACTGTACCAAAATCCAAGGGTGGTAAAACACGGAAAAACAGAATGTCAGCGAACACCAAAAAATAACGGTATTCATTTATCATCCAAATGTAGAATGTCATAAGGTCTATTCACCTGACAATTTATTATCAGGTGATTAAAGGTTAATGTCCAATTGACATTTCGTCAATCTCCATAATGGTCCTTCATACATAGAACGTCCTAGTTCTAGGACGTTCTACATTCGGACCTTAACGTCTGGTCTGCACGCATCCTATGTATAGGATGCAATCAGACCCGTCTTTATGCTATAGCGTATCCGACGCGCTAGCGTCGGATAGCGCAATTGCGCATCTCGTGGCGAATGTCCGAGATTGCTATATTCTGCGGATACAGTATTTATACGCAGAATAGACATTAAAACCGGATCACTAAATGGTGCGATTATAAATCATCATTTGTCTAAATATCTAAAGACACAACATTTTTAGCACTATTGTTATTGGGTTTGCGACGCGACTGTGTGCGGCGAGGCATAGAAGCTCCATTCATATCTTTAAGAGACGCCAAACTAATCATACTATCAACATCTTCTACCATTACATCAGGTTGTGTAACTGCCTGTTTCACAGGAACACTATCAGAACGTTTTAACCCAGACAAAAATGCATCCAAGTCCGCATTTGGACCACGCATTTCAGGACGAGATACTGGTGCTGGAGCGAATGCAGGTGGCATACCGTTAGGCGTAGAAAAATTAGCATCTTGGTTGCGAGGTGGAGGCGAAAATTGTCCAACGGGAGCCGTAGATCGCATACTACGAGGCTGAGCATTAGCATCATCAAATCCGCGATTTACATCCACACCACTTTCACGGAACATGGCACCACGTCCCAATGCTAAATCAGGACGACTGGATGGAGGTTCAGTAAATTGCATTTGTCGTGCAACACTTGGTGTATTGCGTGTTTCAACAGCCTTAGGAGGAGGACCAAACGATGTATTAATTTGGTCAGGATTATTTAGCAAAGTGTTCGCCATAGCAAACCCAGGACTCGCTTGGCTCATACTTTTCACAGTTGCATCACTAAACATTTTCATCAATTCAGGAGACTGCTTAATCACGTCATTAAATCCAGGTGTGGCAGATGATAATGCCTTGTTACTGAAATTGACGACTGCCGCACTGAAACCAAGACGCAACAACAGTGATAATTCGGGTGATAATTTACCACCCTTGTATTTTTCATGAAGTTCGCTAAAGATTTCTTCGTAACTATCAATGTCTTCTGATACTTGTTCTCCCCATCCATCCAAATTCAAATCAAAAGGGTTAAATGCCGCGTTCATATATTCCACTGAATTCACAAACGTCATAAACCACCACCCTTGCAATTTAATGCTGTCTTTCTTACGTTTATCTTCCAATGCCGTTTCATATTCATCTTCCACTTCCTCATAATTACTCTCCATGTTGAAATGAGAATTGCCATTGATTAATCCCTTTTCACGCCATTCTTCTAATTTCTTCAACATCAAACGCTTCTTACGACGTTTTTCACGTTCGTTTAGTTTTGCACTGGACGGAGCTTCCGAATAATTGCCTACAGGAATATCCGATACTTTTGTAAAACCTTCCCATGTTTTATTGTTTCCTAAACTATCAGCAGTAGCATGACCTAATTTACTATCAGATGCTTCATAGCCACTATCGTGTTTTTTATCATTGTTTCCACTACTACCGCCAAATCCAAACAATCCAGACAATGATTTAGTTGTACTTTCAAACAATCCTCCATTTCCACTACCACTACCACTACCGTTATTAGATGAAAAACTAACAGAAGGTTTAGAAGTGCCAGATGATAATTCGTGTAAATCACTTTCCAATTTGTCTAAATCATCCAAATCCACACGAACATTACCACCTGAGCGATGTTTATCGTTCATCAGTAAATCCATACCATCGCTAAATTTTGTTGTTGATGGTGTATCCAAATTAATGGAAATGGGTTCTAAATCATTTAAACCAATATCAATTACTTCCATATTTTCTTGTTTATGATATTCAAACACTATTTATTTTTAAGTTCTCCGCATAACTAAATATTTTATGATGCAAACAATACCAAACTCCTTGTAAAAAACAATCGGCCAAATCATCCCGTTTTTTATGTTTGTTGAAATGGTCACACCATTTTCCTAAATCTGGATTAACATCTATAAATTGTTGAGTAATACAAACACCATCACTTTTATGTTGTTTATATTCAGGATTCACACTTTTCGTTTTATGTGATGATGTATTCATAACTACAGGTTGTTCTTGGTCATAATCTTCACCAACAATTGTCTCTAATCCTTCTTGTGCATCATTGGTGGAAAATCCTTTTAATTTGTTAGCAGATGATACAAATTCAATATTTGCTCCCGATGTATCACTGCGCATAATGAAATATTGTGCAACCATCCCTTGTATTGTTTTCATGCGTGTCGCAATAGTAGATATTTGATTTTCTATAACTATCATATTTGCTCCTGAAAAGGACGGAATCAAATCAAAATGATGTTTAATTGCACGTCCAATACTTATTAAATCAATGTCTTTTGCATTCACCTTTTTAGGTTCCAAGTATTTAGCAAAACAGTTGTCAGTATAATATGCAACCAATGCCATTACCATTGTTTCTTTTTTACAGCCTGTTGGAACAGGACCAAACAGTGATTGATACCATGTCGCCAACTCTCCCACCTTTTTCTTTTTTATTTGTGACATTTCATATTCCTTTTTAGGGAGAATGAGTGTAGGATGTAATTTTGCATGTTTTTCACAATACCAATTTTCCCGAGATTTTGTATTAGTTGCATCATCATGAAAATAATGGAAATAATGCGCCTTTTTGCCACAAACACTATTTCCTTTTTTCAAATAACAATTACATTTTGGTGTGGTATTTTGGTTTTCTGTGTCTTTCCCATCAGCAATAGATAAATTAATCACATTCCAATCTATAATTTGTACATGTTGCTCCTGTGTAATATCAAATACACAATATGCCATATTTTTAATACCAATATCAAAACTTACTAATTTCATGTTATTATCGTTTATGAATACAAGATATAACACTTTGTATTCATATCATTTTTGTCATATTATTTTACATCTCTGTATTAACGTCTGGTCTGCGCGCATCCTATTCCCTAAGGGAAGGATGCAATCAGACCCGTCTTTATGCTATATACTGCGGCGGATAAAGTATTTATCCGCAGAATAGACATTAACGTCCGCGCAAACGAAACAATTCGTCTTGTGTAAGAACAGGAGCTTGACGACGTGTTTCCAATTGTTCTTGTGACAAATACAATTGTTTCAAATCGCTTGAAGTAGGAAGGGACGGTCCAACTTGCGCATGCACTTGTTGCGACATCCATCCTTGGTTATTAGCAACAAACCCAATGTCACTGCATGCTTCCGCAAAATTTCGGCGCATTATTTCTTCTGCATTATCGTTCAAATACTTTCTGTATTCCCAATTAGAACGAATACCGTGTGTTTTTTGAATTGTATCATCAATATATGATTCCGGTGTCCATGATGCAATTACAGCACGACCATCCGCCATCAATGGAGGAAAATTTTGATATTGATTATTCAATTCATATCCACGGGCAGAGGCAGGAACAGTATCTACTAAATTATTCACTGACATAATATCTTGTTGGGGAGAATTGTTAAATGTAACGTGATTTTTGTTTTGGTCTAAAAATGAAAACATGAAAATTATATACTATAGTCTGTAATTTTCCACCTAATCATATTCTTACAATGATTGTAACAATAGTTTGATTAAATCGTTTTTCTTCATTTTTGTTGTATCTACTGTAATACCAGATGAAACAGCAATTGTACGTAATTGTCCAATACTCATTTTACGATATACCTCTTTTGCATTCTTATCAAAAATACTAACTTCCGACATAGTTTCATCATTGGATGTTGCTACATTAGTAGGAGGATGCAATTCTGTAGTTTCTGTTACTACCACTTCTTCCACTTTTGCCGATACATCGTCATTTTCAACTTTTCCTAAATCAATATCGTCCATGGACACTACAGGTTGTTCAACAACTTCAATAGGCGCTTCATCTGTTTGAATAACTGGCATTTCATCAACAGATGTAATATTCTCCCCTTCCATATCCACCACTTCTACCATTTCTTCCATAACATTGTGAGATGATGGTTCAGATACAACATGAAATACTTCAACTTCATCCATTACATCGTCATCTGTATCTGCTTCACTCACAGAATCTAATTGATTCTCATCCACAGTTACTGCATCATCTGAAAAAGTACTTTCACCGATGTCATCGGCATCGTTATAATTGTCTTCTTCTTCATCAGCATCGCTACTGTATTCGCTTTGATCATCTTCGTTATCTACTTCGCGCAATTGATACATAATATGGTCTTCACGTTTTGGTACAATTACAGGTTGCGGAGGTACAACAGGCGATGATAAATCAATTACTTCTTTTGGCATTTGGGGAGAATAAACAGGTTTTGCTAAATGTTGAATACCTACATTTTGTTCCATTAATGAACGACATGTTTTTAACACGCCAGTTAATGCTTCATTCATCAAATCCATTTGTTTTTCCACTGCAACAATACGTGATTTAAAATGATACACTAACATTAATATTAATCCGAATGTTATGGCTAAACTGATAAAGAAAAAGTTTTCCAAAAAGTCAAATGTTGCCATCTTTACAATGAAATCATATTTATAAATATCGCGTAACAACGCATATGTTGTAATCTCCCCAATTATACCATACAAACTAACAAAAGCTAAATATGGAGATATATGTATTTCTAATGTATATTAAGCAAACATGGATGTACAAAATCCTACAATAATACAACCATCAGCACCTCCTAGTATTTTCAATAGTCAAAACTTTCTTATTTTAGCATTAATTATTTTACTCATTTTTTCTTTTGCTGGTATTAATCTA
>Ga0194124_10006080_pt1 | contig 10928 bp, 10 predicted proteins | sample TA2KigCas0mmetaG_FD_148605 | JGI IMG/M metagenome (GOLD analysis project Ga0194124, IMG submission 148605) | Freshwater microbial communities from Lake Tanganyika, Tanzania - TA2015031 Kigoma Deep Cast 0m | ecosystem: Environmental > Aquatic > Freshwater > Lake | place: Tanzania: Lake...
CCCCGACTCGAGTGTGCAGCGTCGAGCCGTCAGGGCTTGGTGCACGCGCCCGAGGGCTTCCCGTCGAGAGGGGTCAGGCAAGGCGCGCAGACGAAATTCTCACCGTTGCAGCTCCCCTGACCGAGCAGCGAGTCTCCAACCTCGGGGATGCACGTCGGCAAGCAGACGCCGGGGCGGTACTCGTCGCCGAGCAGGCCCCGGAGGAACCAGTCCGTCTCGCACGGGGCGTTGATCTCGTCGAATGGGTTGGTCTTCACTTGGCTCGGCACGAAGGCGTCCGGCGAGCAGCGCGCCGTCGGGCCGCACACATCGGCGCCTTTATCCCACTCGCTCGGCAGGATCAGCGCGGTCGGCGAGCAGCTCCCGATCCCGCCGCAGCACTTGGGGAACGTCTTTGGGGGCTTGGTCGGCCGCGAGCTGGCCCTTCATGTCGCCGGGGACCTGCGCGCTCGGGATGCAGTGACCGCCCGTATGGCACACCGAGGCGGGGCACGGAGCGAGCGCGCTCGGGTCGACGACGGGAGCGCCGTCGTACTCGCACGTCGCGGGATCGTCCCCCCACCGACCGTGCCGCCGTCCGTCGTCGCGTCGCCGGGCTCGCTGCCAGGGCACTCGAAGGCGAGCGCGCAGGCGACCGTCTCGATCTGGTCGAGCGGGCTCACGCACGGGACGCAGCGCTGAGCAGGCGCGCACACGTCCTGGGGCATGAACGTCTTGTTTTTCTCGATGTGCGGGAACAACGTCCAAAGGCTGCCGCCCGGCGCGCCGCCGGGGCCGAGCGGACGGGTGAAACGTCGGTCGAGTCGCTGCCTGCAGCGGAACCTCGGATGGCACAGGCCCCCGCAAAGAGGACGAAGAAGAGCGGAGAGGAGAGCTGGGGTCGCGTGCCTTCCCTCACCGCACGCTCCGGGCCAGCCCCCGAAGTCGTCCCTCAGCCTGCGGCTCGACGAGCCACGGCGTCAGCGAGACGCTCGTAATCCGCGGGTCGGTTGTAGAGCTGGGCCGAGGCGCGCGCGTGCCAACGGCCGCCGAACTCGAGGATCGGAACCTCGATGCGATCCTCGGCGTAGAGCGCGCGCTGGAACGCCGCGGGGCTCTCGTAGCGACGAGCGATGGCTTCGGGCAAAGGCACGGTGGCCATGAAGACCTCGCGCGCGTGCTCGCGCGGCACGATCGGCGCGACCTGCCAGCGCTCGCACCAGAGATCGTGCGCAAACCAGGCGAGCGCGCGGTTGTGGGCGCGCACACGCTCCCAGCCAAACTCGTCGAAGAAGGCGAGCGCGTCCGCGATCGTCGCCCAGGCTGCGACGTCGCGAGTGCCTTGCCAGTCGAACTCGCGAGCAAAGCCTTGGTCGAGGAGGTGGCTTACCGCGAGCGGGTGGACGTCGGCCCTACGCTCCGGCGCGACCCACAAGACCGCCGAGCCCTTCGGCGCGCAGCACCATTTGTGGAGGTTGCCCGTCCAGTACGTGCAGCCGAGCGCGTCGACGTCAACGTCGAGCATGCCCGGGACGTGCGCGCCGTCGACGAGCAGCGGGACCCCGCGCTCGGCGCAGAGGGCGGCCACCCTTGCGACCGGAAACACGAGCGCCGTCGGGCTCGTCACCTGGTCGAGCACCACGAGGCGCGTGCGCGGCGTGAGGCGGGCCGCGAGCGTATCGACCACCGCGTCGAGGTCCGAGAGCGGGAGCGGCACCTCCACCTCGACGTAGCGCGCCCCGGTTCGACGCGCGCGGTAGCGCATCGCGTTTCGGACCGCGTTGTAGACGTGCGACGTGGTGAGGAGCTCGTCGCCGGGCGCGAACTCGAGCGACTGGAGCACCGCGTTCACGCCCTCCGTCGCGTTCACGACGAAGCCGAACGAGTCGGGCTCGACGCCCAGCAGGGCTGCCGTGCGAGCCCGCGAGGGCGCGAGCAGCTCCCCGAGCCGTCGGTCGATGTGCTCGATCGGGCGCGCCTCGATCCGCTCCTGCAAGGCGACGAACGCGCGGCGCACCGCGCGCGGCACGGCCCCAAAGCTCCCGTGGTTCAGGAAGGTCAACGACGGGTCGAGCGCCCACAGCTCGTCGAGCCGGTCGCCGAGGGGCTCGGGCGGGGCGGCGAGGGCCTGCGATGGGGGAAGACTCACGGCACGACGCTAGCGCTTCGGCGCGGCGGTCGCGACATCCGAAGCGCCTCCCCTCGACGCGCGCCCAACCCGCGTGTCGGGTGGTAGGCTCGCGCGGGTCCAGGCTCGCCATGCGCTTCCCAGGTCGACGCAAGCACAAGCATTACTTTCCCGTCCACGCGCGCGATCCGCTGTTTCAGGCCGCCGGCCTGAGCACGCCGAAGGCGCGCACCCACGTCGTTGGGCTCGACCAAACGCTCGTCGACATCGACGCGCGCGTGCCCGAGGAGCTGCTCGCCGGCTACGACCTCGCCAAGGGCGCCTCGACGGTGATCGACGACGCACGCGCCGCGCGGCTCTACGAGGAGCTCCTCCGCGACGGGCGCATCTCGTACGAGTTCGCGGGCGGGACGGTAGGCAACACGCTCCACAACTACTCGCTGCTCGCCGACGACGCGCGCGCCGCGCGGCTCTACGAGGAGCTCCTCCGCGACGGGCGCATCTCGTACGAGTTCGCGGGCGGGACGGTAGGCAACACGCTCCACAACTACTCGCTGCTCGCCGACGACGCGTCGATCCTACTCGGGGTGATGAGCGAGGTCATCCGCCTGGGAACGTCGGGGTACCGCTACCTCTCGAACACCTCGAGCCGCGTGAACCTCGACCACCTTCAGCCGGTCGACGGACCGATCGGGCGCTGCTTTGCGCTGGTCACCCCCGACGGCGAGCGCACCTTCGCCATCAGCGCCGGCAAGATGAACGACCTGCGCCCCGAGAGCGTACCCGAGTCGGTGTTCGATGACGCCTCGTGCCTCGTCATCAGCGCCTACCTGTTGCGCTGCAACGAGGGCGACCCGATGCCGGCCGCGACGCACCGCGCGATCGAGCTTGCCCGCGCCAACGACGTGCCGGTCGTGCTGACCCTCGGGACACGCTTCGTCATCTCCGAGCGCCCGGACTTCTGGCGCGCGTTCATCTCCGAGCACGTCGACATCGTGGCGATGAACGAAGAAGAGGGTGAGGCCCTCACCGGCTCGGCCGATCCGCTGCTCGCCTGCGATCGGGCGCTCGAGCTCGCCGACCTGGTGCTGTGCACCGCGGGGCCGACCGGGCTCTACCTCGCCGGATACACCGACGATGAGGTCAAGCGCGAGACGCGCTATCCGCTGCTGCCCGGCTCGATCCCAGAGTTCAACCGCCACGAGTTCAGCCGCCCGATGCGCCGTCGGACTTGCGACGCCCCAGTGAAGGTCTACGCCCACATCGCGCCGTACCACGGCGGACCGGAGCGCATCACCAGCACCAATGGTGCGGGTGATGCCGCGCTCGCCGCGATGCTTCATGACATGGCCGCGAACCGCTACCACCGCACGAGCGTCCCCAACTCCGCAAAGCACGCGCGCGAGTTCCTGACGTACTCGTCGATGAGCCAGGTCTGCCGCTACGCAAACCGGGTGAGCTATGAGGTCCTCGCGCAGTCCTCGCCGCGTCTCACGCGCGCGCTCCCGGAGCGCGAAGACGGCCTCGACGACGAGGCCTACTGGGCTCACTAAGGCGCCCGACGAGAGGGAATCCGAGGGTTTTCACGAACATCGCTCTTCCGTGAGAATCGCAGCCGAAGAGTGACCCATCTCAATGGGTTGCCGGAATGCTCCCGTTGATAGAGTCCGGAGGCAGGAGGTCTTCAATCACGCTGGGTCGCGGTCGGCCGCGATCCGGACTGGCGGGACGTGGTGCGCTGCGTGGGGAGCCACGGCGACCCGCTCGAGGAGGTGACCGACCTGGCGGCGTGCCCTGCGACGCTCGACGATCCGGGGCTCAGGCTACTCGTGGACGCGCGGCGCTCGGACCGCTACGTGACGGCGCTGCGGCAACAGGCCGCGCGCGATCGCTTCCTCGCCGAGGTGGGCGCGGTCCTCGGCACATCGCCCCCCCGACAGGCTGACCCGCGCGCTTGCCGGGCTCGCGAGCCGGCACCTCGCCGAGGTCGCGTTCGTGACGACGGCCGACGGGCGAGGCCTGCCGATCGCGTCGGGGGTCATCGAGGCGCTCGGCGGGACGCGCCGCGTCCAGAGCGAGCTCGGGCGCGGCGCGAGCTTCTCGTTCGCGCTCTCCGCGACGACCCACCTCTTGCAGAACTCGTGAGGTCTCGCCGCGCTGGGCCTCGCCTTGACGGTTTGGCGTGCGGCGCGGAGGGCGATGTGATCTCCTCCGCCTGAAGGAGCACACGCCGATGGCCCCTCCCCTCGAGCCCCCTCCCGCCCCGTCCTCCGAGGCCCGCCCGCGCGTCGGGCTCCTCCTCGGGAGCGCCTCGGATCACCCGACGATGGCGGGCGCCGAGGAGGTGCTTCGTGACCTCGCGATCCCGTACGAGCTCGCGGTCGTGAGCGCTCACCGAACGCCCGAGCGCATGGTCGAGTACGCAAAGACCGCCGAGGGCCGTGGGCTCGAGGTCCTCGTCGCCGCAGCCGGCGGTGCCGCGCACCTGCCTGGGATGGTGAGCGCTCTCACGACCTTGCCCGTCCTCGGGGTGCCCGTCGCGTCGAAGGCGCTCTCGGGGATCGATAGCCTGCTCTCGATCGTGCAGATGCCCGCGGGCGTCCCGACGGCGACCTTCGCCATCGGCCCTGCGGGCGCGACCAACGCGGCGCTGTTCGCCGCGCAGATCCTCGCGCTCTCGGACCCCGCGCTCCGGGCTCACTTGAAGGCAAGGCGCGAGGCGCTCGCGCGCGCCGCCCTCGAGGGGCACGCCGAGGTCGCCGCGTCGCTCGCGCTGCGACGAGGGGCCACGTGAGCGACGCTCGACGCCGCGTCGCGATCCTCGGCGGCGGACAGCTCGGCACGATGCTCGCCGAGGCCCTGTTCGACCTCGACGCCGACGTGTCCCTCTACGATCCGCACGCCGACGCGCCCGCGCGGCGCCGAGTCCCAGACGTCGTCACCGGCCGCTGGGACGACCGGGCCGCCCTCGGGCGCTTTCTCGCGCGGGCAGACGTCGTCACGTACGAGTTCGAGCACATCGAGACGCGCTGGCTGCGTGACGTGCTGGCGGCGCTGCCCTCTCCCCCGCCGGTGTGGCCCTCGCTCGACGTGCTCGACACCCTGCGCTGCCGACTCGCCGAGAAGACCTTCCTCCGCGACGCGGGCCTCCCGCACGTCGCCTTCGCTCACGCCCGCGGACGCGCCGAGCTCGACGCCGTCGCGCACGCCTTCGGGTACCCCTTCCTCATGAAGACCTCGCGAGGCGGCTACGACGGAAAGGGACAGTTCTTGATCCGCGGCGACGAAGCGCTCGAGGTCGCGTGCGGCACCCTCGAGACGAGCATCGGCCCCGACTTCGAGGTGGTGCTCGAAGATCCCCTTCCGCTCGAAGCCGAGGCAAGCGCGATCGTGATCCGCGACCCCAGCGGCGCGACGACACACTTTCCTGTTTTCGAAAACACGCACGCAGCCGGTGTGCTCGACGTGACGCTGGTTCCCGCGCGGCTCCCCGAAGAGGTCAGTCGCGTGATCGCGAGCCTCGCCGAGGAGACGGCGCGGCGGCTCGACGTCGTCGGCCTGCTGTCGGTCGAGTTCTTCGTCACGCGCACCCCTGGGTCCCGCCGTGGCGGCCACGTCGTCTCGACCATAAACGGCGGGCGTCACGTCTACGTGAACGAGCTCGCACCGCGCCCTCACAACAGCGGGCACGTCACGAGGCGTGCGTGCTCGGTGAGCCAGTTCGACGCGCTCGCGCGCGTGCTCGTCGGCCTCCCAGCGCCGACGCCGCGGCTCCTCGGGACGGACGCCTACTGCATGGCGAACCTTCTCGGCGACGTGTGGCTCGCGCAGGGTCGGTCCGCGCTGGACCTGCGCGCTCTCGACGCCCACCCCGAGCTCCTCGAGGTCGTCCTCTACGGGAAGGAAGGCGCGAAGGCCCGACGCAAGATGGGCCACCTCGTCACGCTTGGGGCGTCCCCCGAGGCCGCGCGTGATGCGGCGCTCGCCGCGCGCAGGAGCCTCGCCCGCCCCTTCGGCGGCTGAGGCCCAGCGCCGCGCTGCGCTCTCGGGGCCAAGCTCAGGAGCAGCGCGCCACCACTGGAACGAGCGCGCGGACGGCGCTATACGACGTGGCCATGGACCTCCTCGAACAACTCCGCTGGCGCTACGCGACGAAGAAGATGAACCCCGCGCGCGCCGTCCCCGACGAAGCGGTCGAGCGCGTGGTCGAGGCGGTGCGGCTCGCGCCGTCCTCGAGCGGCCTGCAGCCCTACGAGCTCGTGCTGGTGTCGAACCCAGAGGTCAGGGCGCGCCTGAAGACGGCGGCGAACGGCCAGGCTCAGGTGGCCGACGCGTCGCACGTCCTCGTCTTTGCCGCGTGGGACACGTACACCGCCGAGCGGATCGATCGCGCGTTCGACCTGGTCAACGAGGTCCGCGGGACCCGCAGCGAGGGCTGGGAGAACTACCGCAAGTTTCTCCTGGCGAGCTACCCGGCGCGCCCTGTCGAGACCAACTTTCACCACGCGGCCAAGCAGGCCTACCTCGCGCTCGGCGTGGCGCTCGCGGCGTGCGCGGCCGAAGGCATCGACAGCACGCCGATGGAAGGCTTCGAGCCAGACGCGGTCGACGAGGTCCTCGGCCTCCGCGCACGCGGCCTCCGCAGCGTGGCGCTCTTGCCGCTCGGCTACCGCGACCCCGAGGGAGACTGGCTCGCCGCGCTCCCGAAGGTCCGCAAGCCGCGGAGCGCGCTCGTCACCGACGTGCGCTGAGAGGGAGCCGGGACGCCGATGCACGCGCTCGCCTACCGTCGCTACGGTGAGGTCGACGCGCTCGAGCACCTCGACGTCCCGGCGCCCACCCCGAAACGCGGCCAGCTCCTCGTCGAGGTGCACCGGGCCGCGCTGAACCCGAAGGACGCGCTCGTTCGCAAGGGGAAGTTCGCGTGGCTGTCGGGCCGCCGCTTCCCGAAGATCGTGGGGCTCGACTACGCGGGGGTCGTGCGGGCGAGCCGCGTCACGGGCTTCGCGGAGGGCGACCGCGTCTTCGGGATGTTGAACGAGCGGACCTCGTGCCGCGGGACCGCAGCCGAGCTCGTGTGCGTCGACGGGGACGAGGCCGCCCACCTCCCGAGCAACGCGCCGTTCGACGACGGCGCAGCGATCGCTCTCGCGGGTCTCACGGCGCTGCAGGCGCTCCGAGACGTGGCGCGTGTCGTCGCAGGAACGCGCATCTGGATCCACGGAGCCGCTGGCGGGGTCGGCACGCTCGCGGTGCAGCTCGCCCGCCTGCTCGGCGCGCGGGTCACGACGACCACGAGCGACGCGAGCCGACCGCTCGCCGAGGAGCTCGGCGCCCACCAGGCGCTCGACCGTACGAAGCCGTATGTGGAAGCGCTCGCGGGCGCGATCGACGTCGTCTTCGACGTGTTCGGAAACCTTCGGCTCGACGATGTGGCCCGCGTCTTTCCGCGAGGTCGCGGGAGCTACGTCAACACCATCCCGACCCTCGGGCGCGCCGCGCGCGACCTCCTGACACGTGGCCGAAGGCTCGAGGAGCGGCTCGTCATCGTCCGCTCGCGACGGCGCGATCTCGACGTCCTCGCCGACGCCCTCGCGCGAGGCCGTCTCCGCGCGATTGTGGACGCGCGTCACTCGCTCAACGACGCCCACGCGGCCTTCCGACGACTCGAGTCGAAGCAAGCGCGCGGCAAGCTCGTCCTCACCGTACGCGACCCGTGACCGCCCCGCGGCGACGCCCGCGTGCCCCCGTGCTACCCGACCGAGCATGACGTTCGACCTCGAGCGCGTGCGGGCCGAAGCACCGAGCGTCCTTCCGCACGCCTACCTCAACGCCGGCACCTTCGGTCCCCTGCCTTCGGTCGCGCGGGACGCCATGCACGCGCACCTCGCGCGCTCGTTCGAGCACGGTCGCATCGGCCACGCCGGGATCATGGGGTGGCTCGGGCAGCTCGACGAGGCGCGCCGAGCCTTCGCCGCCACGCTCGCCTGCTCGCCGGACGAGGTCGCGCTGAACCACGCGACGACCGACGGCTGCAACACGATTGTGTGGGGGCTCGGGCTCGCCGAGGGCGACGAGGTCGTGCTCACCCGCGAGGAGCATCCGGGGCTCACGGCGCCGCTCGAGGAGCTCGCGCGCGTCCGCGGCGTCATCCTCCGCACCGTGCCGGCGGACGAGGCGGCGCTCGTCGCGGCCGTTGGCCCGCGCACACGGCTCGTCGCCGTGTCGCACGTCCTCTGGACGAGCGGCCACGTGCTCGACGTCGCGACGGTCGCCTCCGAGGTTCGGGCCCGCGTCGGTGACCAGGCCTTCCTCCTCGTCGACGGCGCCCAGTCGGTCGGCGCGCTCGACGTCGCGCCGGCCACGCTCGGGGTCGACGCCTACACCGTGAGCGGCCAGAAATGGCTGTGCGGACCCTCGGGTACCGGCGCGCTGTGGGTGCGGCCCGACGCGCTCGAGAGGCTCGGGACGCCGTGGCCCTGGTACCTGTCGCGCGATCGCAGTCCCCACGGAGTGCGCGACTGGCCCACCGCCCGGAGGCTCGACGCGACCACGCTCGGCATGACCTCGCTCGCGGGCGCGATCGCCGCGCTCGCCTGGCAGCGAGAGGCCTACACGACCGGCGGTCGCGAGCACGCCCGGTCGCTCGCGGACGAGGTCCGTCGCCACCTCGCGGCGAGCCCGCGCGTGAGCCTCGTCCCCGCCCCGCGACCCTCGCAGCTCGTCTCGTTTCGCGTCGCAGACGAGCCCGCGTCGGCGGTCGCGCGCCGACTCGAGTCACACGGCGTCCTCGTCCGCTCGATCCCCGGCGTCGACTGCGTGCGCGCCGCGGTCGGCTTCTGGAACGACGCCGGCGACCTCGACGCGCTCGTCCGCGCCCTCGACGTGCATCACCGGACCTAGTCCTCGAGCACGGGCCCCCGCCCACCACGCTGGGCCACGGCGCGACGTCGAAGGGTTTGCGCCGACGCGCCGCGGGTGTTGACTCCCTCCATGAGCGACCTGCCTGCCTGCCATCGCGCGACTCCCTCGGGCCTCCTCCGGGCGCGCGCGCTCGGCGTCCCATTCCGCGGCACCCCGGGGAGCCTCAACGCGCTGACGGACGTCGCGGGGCTCGAGGTCGGGCACCGCACGCTCATCCACGGCGACGGCGCGCTCTCGGTCGGACACGGACCGGTGCGAACGGGCGTGACGGTGATCCACCCGCGCGGCCGTAGCGCCCCGGGGAGGCCTGTTTTTGCTGGGGTTCACAGCATGAACGGCAACGGCGAGATGACCGGCTTCGTGTGGATCGAGGAGGCGGGCCGCACCGAGCTCCCGATCGTGCTCACCAACACGCACAGCGTCGGCCTCGCGCGCGACGCGGTCGTGCGCTGGATGGTGCGGACGGGCGCGAAGCGCATGTCGCCCTGGATGCTCCCGGTCGCCGCGGAGACCTACGACGGTCACTTGAACGACATCGACGGCTTCCACATCACCGACGCGGACGTGTTCGCGGCGCTCGACGACGCACGCACGGGCCCTCTCGAGGAGGGCAGCGTCGGCGGCGGCACGGGCATGGTCTGCTACGAGTGGAAGGGCGGCATCGGGACCGCCTCACGCGCCGTCACGATCGGCTCGACCCCGGGCATCGTCGGCGCGCTGGTGCAGGCGAATTTCGGTCGGCGCGCGCAGTTCCACGTCGCGGGCATGCCGGTGGGGCGCTGGCTGCTCGAGGGTGCGCCCGGTCTCCCCGAGCAGGGCTCGATCATCGTCGTCGTCGCGACCGACCTCCCGCTCATGCCACACCAGCTACGGCGTGTGGCAAAGCGCGCGACCCTCGGCGTCGGGCGCAGCGGAGCCATCGCGGGGCACGGCTCGGGCGACATTTTTCTCGCATTTTCGACAGCAAACGCGGATTTCTTCGACGAAGGCGCGGACCCGAGGAGCTGCCTCGCGCTCCCCGACGACGCGCTGAACCCCATCTTCGAGGCCGTGATCCAGAGCGTCGACGAGGCCATCCTCAACGCGCTCGTCGCCAACACGACGATGGTCGGCCGCGACGGCCACCGGATCGAGTCCATGCCCCACGAGCCGATCCAGCGCTGGTGCCGTGCGCTCTCGCGCGGCGAGCTTCAGGGCGACGTTGGCGGATAGGCGCGATGGCGCGCGAGTCGATGCTCGCGGGGGGCGGTCGTTCGGCGTAGCGTCGATTTTTCATGGCGCGAATGTTCTCTCGACCAAGCCGTCTCTCGGCGCTCGCGGGCTTGGTCCTTGCGGCGAGCACGCTCGCTCTCGCTGGTTGCTCCGGCGCACCCTCTGACGATGGGCCGCCATGCGCCTCCACGACCGGGACGCTCACCGGGACGCTGCGGATCGGGAACGAGCCGCGCGGAGGAGCCATCGCGATCCTCTCGCAAGTCGGAGAGATCCCGCTGCAGGTGATGGCAAACGGCGAGGGCGTGTACTCGGTCGAGCTCGAAGCCGGCTCGTGGTCGGTGACCGGCGAGGAGGGCGCCTACTGCACGACGACCGCGCCGATCAGCACCGTCGTCTCGGCGTGTGAGACGACGGTCGTCGACCTCACGCTCGAGTGCGTCCTCTGAGCCGGCGCGCCCCTCCCTGCACCACGAACGTCGGCGTCGCGAGCGCTGTGGCCTTACGTCCGACGGTGCTAGGGATCGTGTCATGCGACGTGCGTCATGGTGGCTCGGGCTTGCGACTCTCACGGCGATCGGTGCGAATTGCGGGGAGGACGGCTCGAGCGCGACCACGACGACCGGCGGAGGCGGCGAAGGCGGCGAAGGCGGCGGCACCGGGCTGGTCTGCGACGCCCCGTTTT
>Ga0194124_10006091_pt1 | contig 10912 bp, 13 predicted proteins | sample TA2KigCas0mmetaG_FD_148605 | JGI IMG/M metagenome (GOLD analysis project Ga0194124, IMG submission 148605) | Freshwater microbial communities from Lake Tanganyika, Tanzania - TA2015031 Kigoma Deep Cast 0m | ecosystem: Environmental > Aquatic > Freshwater > Lake | place: Tanzania: Lake...
CGGGCGGGCCCATCAGGTATGGGACCACAAATAACGTCCGCCCCTGCATCGCGCCGGAGAGCATCCCGCGGAGCTTTTGGCGCATTGCCTTCGGCTCCATCCAGTTGTTGGTTGGGCCGGCTTCTTTCTCCCGGCGGGTGCAAACGAAGGTGCAATGCTCCACCCGGGCCACGTCGTTCGGGTTCGAGTGGTGGTAATAGCAGCGGGGCCACTTTTTGGAATCCAGCGGGATCAGCACCCCCTGCTGGACCGCCTGCTCGGTGAGGTATTTTTTTTCCTCCTCCGAGCCGTCGCACCAGAAAACCTGATCCGGTTGGGTGAGACGGATGGTTTCCTGCACCCATGGGGTCACCGAGGCATTGGCCGGCTGATCCCGCCCCAACCGATCCGTAGGTGCCGTCGGCAGGATCTTGGTCACCTCAAAATTTTAATCCCGAATCCCCGCCCGCAAAACTTTTTTAGGAACACGTGCCGCATCCCTTGCCGCCGCCGGGCCGGCGGAAGATTTTCCAAAGCAGGTAGCCCAAGGCGGCAGCCACCGCCCCTGCCACCGCCTCGATCTGCCAATCCCCCGCCATCTTACCCCGAAACCATCCGGCCCACGGTCTGCACCAACCACGCCCCCGCATAGGCCAGGCCCGTCAGGTAGGCCATCATGAACGCCGGCCATTTCCATCCTCCCGTTTCCCGCCGGGCCACCGCCACCGTGCTCAGGCACTGCAGGGCGTACACGTAGAATACCAGGAGGGCCAGACAGGTTACCGGCGTGTAGGTCAACGACCCGTCCGGCCAGGTCGCGTGACGCATCGCTGCAATCAAGCCCTCCTCTTCCCCGCCGACGTGGTAGACGATCGACATCGTACTCACGAACACCTCGCGGGCGGCCAAGGAGGCCACCAGCCCGATGCCGATCCGCCAGTCGAATCCCAGCGGCCGGATGACCGGCTCCAGAGCGTGGCCGAGCTGACCCGCGAAACTTTTCGCCAGCCGCTCGGACGGATCCTCCGCCCGATGCGGGAAATTGCAGAGGAACCAGAGCAGAACGGAGAGGGCCAGGATCACCGTCCCGGCCCGCCGGATAAAAATCACCGCCCGCTCCCACATCCGCAGGAGTACCGTGCGGAAGGACGGTCGGCGGTACGGCGGCAGTTCCAAAATCAGTGGTGGCGAACCCCCTCCCAACATCTTTCTCCGGAAAAGCCAGGCCAAGCCAAAGGCCGTAAAAGTTCCCAAGGCATACAGGCCCAGCATCGCCCCGGCCTTGCCCCACGCCGGCATCACCACCGCCGGCACCGCCGCCGCGATCAACGTGGTGTACACCGGAATCCGCGCCGAACAGCTCATGAGCGGCGCCACCAGGATGGTGGTGAGCCGGTCCTTGGGGTCCTCCACGGTACGAGTCGCCATGATCCCCGGAATCGCGCAGGCATAGGAACTGAGCAGTGGAATGAACGACTTCCCGCTCAGGCCCACCCGGTGCATCACCCGGTCCAAAAGGAACGCCGCCCGCGCCAGGTAACCGGAATCCTCCAACAACCCCAGAAAGAGAAAGAGAATCAGGATCTGCGGCAGAAAGATGACCACCCCGCCCACGCCGGCCAGGACCCCATCCACCAGCAGCTCGCGGAACATCCCCGCCGGCAGGCTCGCCGTCACCCACTCCCCTGCCGCCGAAAACCCGGCATCAATCCACTCCATCGGATAGGCGGCGATCGAAAAGATCGAGGTAAAGAGGAGCATGAGGATGCCCGCCAACACGCCCCAGCCGGCGACGGGGTTCAGCACCAGCGCGTCGATCCGGTCGGTCCATGTCACGTGGCCCTGCGCATGCCCCACCCCAGCTTGCCCCAACATATCGCGGAGATAGGAATACCGCGCCTGGACCACCGCGGCCGGCCAATCGAAAGCCTGCTCTCGGAACCGTTCCCGCCAAGCCACCGCCAGTTTGCGGGCCCCCTCGGGACCCTCGGTGAATCCAGCCAGAAGATCCAACGCTCGGCCCTCCGCACCCTGTTCCGCCGGCAACGCATCGCGCCAGGCGGCGGCGATTTGCCCCACCGCGGCAGCCAATTGGGGAGGCATCACCCAGCGGCGTTCTCCCGGATCCGTGATTTTCTGGCCAAGCGCGGTGCGCAGTTCGACCAGACCCTTGCCCCGGTGGGCTTGGGTCGGAATAAACTTCACGCCCATCCGCCGGCTGAGCTCCTCCGGCTTGAGTCGGATGCCCCGCGCCTCCGCCATGTCCACCATGTTGAGAGCCACGAGCACGGGAATACCCAACTCCATCACCTGGGTGACGAGAAAAAGATTTCGCTCCAGATTGCTTGCGTCGACCACGCAGAGGATGGCATCCGGCTTGGGAATGCCGGGCGATTCGCCCCGGAGAACCTTTCGGGCGATCTCCTCGTCGGGGGAGCGGGGTGACAGGCTGTACATCCCCGGCAGATCGATGAGCTCCATCGCCTCGCCGTGCAGGGTGTAGGCCGTGCCGGTCCGTTTTTCCACGGTGACGCCGGGATAGTTGGCCACGCGTTGGCGCAGACCGGTGAGCGCGTTGAAGAGGGTGCTTTTGCCGGCATTGGGGTTGCCGACCACCGCCACCCAGCGCTTCGGCTGGTTCTGGCTCAAGGGACGATCAGGAGTTCCCGTCGACGGTTTCGACGAGGATCTGCCGGGCCAGGCGGGCACTCAGGGCCACGCGGGTTCCACAAACCCAGCAGACCAGATCCGCCCCGCCCCGGATTTTTTTGACCAAGGCGTTTTCGCAAAAACCCATTTCCCGAAGGCGCTGGCAGGTGCCGGGGGCGCAGTCGAGGCGGCTCACCCGGACTTCCTTGCCTGCCCCGACTTGGGTCAGATCGATCGCGTTCATTGGTCGCAAGGATTTTGAGCCTCTTGAGACTTAGTTGCAAGTACGCCCTTACCCCAACGCGTCAAACCCTTGCATCTCTAATTTTCTCTTCCCCTGAATCGCTTATCCCCTTGAGGCCGAACACTTCAAGCAAACCACTGATAGAGCATCAGGTAAACCAGCACCCCGGTGACGGAGACAAACATCCAACTGGGCCACAGCCAGCGGGTGATTTTTTTGTGCCGCTCAAACCTCCCGGTCAGGGCAAACCAGATCGCCGCCAAAATAAACGGCAGGTTCACGACCGCGAGGATGGTATGAGGGATCAGGATCGAGAAATAGACGGCTCGCGACCAGCCCTGCCCGGGAAAAAATTTCGGCCCCACCGTGAACTTGTGCAGGAGATACCCGGCCAAAAAAAAAGCCGACACCGTGAAGGCCGCCGTCATCAGCTTGCGGTGCGCCTCCTTGTTTCCCTTTTGAATCTGCACCCAACCGGCAAAGAGCAGCACCGTGGTGATCGTGTTGAGGATCGCATTGACCAACGGCAGATCCTGCAAGGTCATCGCCGGTCTCCCTCGCCCGCCTCGTGCATCACGTCGCCCAGATCGGGCAAGGCCCGTCCCAAAAGTTCCCCGCCGGTGCCGTCATAATAACCGCGGACCCGGCCTCGCCCGTCGACCAGCGCCACTTTGGTGCTGTGGAGCATCTTGCCCGCCTGCGGCACCATCTCGGGGGGATTTTCCTCCACCGCCACCTTGAACCCCTCCCGGGCGACCCGAAACACTTCCGCCAAGGGCCCGGTCAGCAGCCAGAAATTGTCTCCCACCCCCATCCGCTGGGCGTACTCCCGCAATCGCGCCGGCGTGTCCGTCTCCGGATCGACGGTGATGGCCACCACCCGCACCTTCCCCTTGGTCCGGGCCACCGCCCGCGACAACTCCACCATCTGACTGATCAGAGCGGGACACGGCCCGGGACAATCCGTAAAAAAAAAGCCCGCAAACCAGATTTCCCCGCGCAGGTCGGCCAGGGATCGGGACTTCCCGTCCCGCTCCACCAGCTGAAAATCCGTCAGCTGGCCGAGTACCGGCAACTCCCGGAAATCCCGCCGCTCCGACGACAACCACATCTCCCGCATGCCCCCCAACATCACCGCGAAGAGACCTAGCCCCAGCAGGGTCCAGACAATGGCGGTGAGTCGGCGATTGGCGGGTCGGGGACCCGGCGCGGCCGGGGCCGGCTGGGTCACGAACGGCGGCTGACCTGAAACGCACAGGCCATCACCAACAACAGCGTCACCGCAATCACGATGGAAATATCGTGGGAGAGGTCGGCCGGCAGCGGCATCCCGGGTTTGGTCGCCAACAACTCCTGCAGGGCATTATGCGCGTAGCTGAGCGGGTTGAAACGCATCAGCGTCTTGACCCAGTCCGCCGCGCCGCCGGCCGGGAACAGGGCGCCGCTCAACAGCCAGAGGGGCACGAAGAAGAGATTGATCACGGCGTGGAATCCCTGGGTGGAGTCCATCGGCCAGGCAATCAGAAAGCCCAGGGCCGTCAAACCGATGGCCAGAACCGAGATCACTCCGACCAGGGATACGATCACCCGCAGATCCGGATGATGGTCGGAATAAGGCGCGATCAGGATCACCGCGATCGCCTGCAACACCGCCAGGATCGTCCCGCCCATGAGTTTTCCAAAGAGGATGGCCGCCCACCCGGCCGGGGCTACCAGCACGCCCTGCAGAAACCCCTCTTTGCGGTCCTCGATGATGGAGACGGTCGAGAGGATCGCGGTGAAAAGGATGATTAAGAGGATGATCCCTGGAAAGAAATAGGAGAGATAATCGATCCGGGTGCGGGAACCTGCTTCCAGCAGAGAGCGGCCCACGCCGGAACCCAGCACGAACCAAAAGATCACGGGAGTGGCCAAGGCGCCGATCACCCGGTTTTTCTGCCGGAGGAAGCGCATCACCTCGCGGAGAGCCAGACTGTAGGCGGCTTTCAGCACGGTTTAGATCTCCCCCGGGGTGGAGGACCACGGCCTCCCGGTTTTTTGCATGAAAAGATCCTCCAGAGTCGGCCGGCACAGGGTCACGGAGGTGACCTCCTTGCCATACTGGCGCCACAACCGGATGGCCAGCGGGGCGGCCAAGCCACGCACCGGCACCACCTTGACCGAGGCCGGCTCCACCGTGGCCTCAATCTCCCCTTCTTTCCGGATTTTGGCGGCCAGCTTTTTGGGCTGGTAAGTGCCCAAGCGGACATACTCCTTGCCCAGGGAGGTGCGCAACTCGGCGACCGGCCCGGACGCCACCGCGCGCCCCTGGTCAAGGAGCAGAATCTCATCCGCCGGCTCCGCCTCTTCCAAAAGGTGGGTGGTAAAAAGCACACTCAGTTTCCGGGTGTTGCGGATGCCGGCAATGATGCTCCACAGTTCCGACCGGATGGCCGGATCCAACCCGGTGGTGGGCTCATCCATCAGCAGGATGCTGGGGCGGGTCAACAGGGCCTTGGCGATTTCTACCCGGCGGCGGAGTCCTCCGGACAGACTTTCGACAAAATCGCCTCCCCGATCCTCAATCCCAAGGGCTTCCAGGTTCTTGGTGATCCGCGTCTCCAGGTCGTAGGACTCCAGGCCGTAGAGATGCCCGTGGTGCCGGAGGTTTTCGCGCACGGTCAATTTCATGTCCACGGCAGGGTTTTGGAAGAGCACGCCGATTTTTCTCCGGATGGGGGTGGGAAAGTCCCGCAAGCTGCGCCCGGCGATGGAAATTTCCCCGTCCTGCAGGGCAAAAATGGTCGCAAAAATCTTGAAGAGGGTGGTCTTGCCGCTGCCGTTGGGACCCAGCACGCAAAACATGCCGCCTTCTTCCAGTTTGAGGCTGATGTTGTCGAGCACACGCTTCCGGCCATAAGCGTAGCCAACCCCTTCTGCCTGCACTGCTGCCAAGGATGCCGCGGCCATCAAGGAGGACTCTGATGAAAAGCCTAGGAAGGGTCAAGCCAGCGGGATTTGAAAACAAGGAATCCGGTTTCCGAAGGCGCCCTGGCGCCAACCGGACTTTACTGGCGCGAAAAACTGTCCGTCGTCCCGTTGAGCCGGGCCGGCACGCCCTGTTGAAGCAGAAAACTTTCGATGAGAAACTTTGCTTGGACGGGCAGCGGTCGGGTGCCGAGGGATCGCGCGAGCGACAGCTCGCACTGGTGGGCGATTTCCTGAATGTCCATCCCGCGGGCCTTGGCATGGCCGACGGAAAGCGAGAGGCGACTTTTCCAGTAGTTCATCCGGTTGTCCGCGCAATGTTGCTGCTGGGCATCCGCCACGGCCTGGGCAAATCCCCACACTTCCCTTTGCAAATCCTCGGCCATGCGGGTGGCGTGGAGTCCGACGTGGTGCTGGGTGACCCGGGAGATCATATTTTCGGGTCGAATGATTCTTAATTTTTATGTCTTTGACAATAAATAAGTTACGGAAAAAGTCTTTTTATATAAGGCATTACAAGTTAAGTACTTAAAACAAAAGGCGCGGGGACTGTTCCCCGCGCCTTTTGCCAAACACTAAGGAGTTGTACTGAAAACTAATGTGATAGACAGGCGAAGAACAAAAACGTTCAAACTATTTTCAACTATTTCAGCCACTTGATAGCCATGAAGCCGCCCACCCCCAGGAGGAAGAGAAGGGTCACCGCCACCTCCAGGTACTTTTCGATATGGGGCCGCAGGGCTGGCCCGCCCAAACGGATCACCGCCGCCACCAGAAAAAACCTCCCCGCCCGGCCGAGAATGGACGCGGAGACCAGCGTCGGAATCGGCACGGCAAACACTCCTGAGGCCACGGTGAATACCTTATACGGAATCGGGGTAAAAGCCGCCGTCAGGATGAAGAAAAAGGCGTTCTTCTGGTAGAACCCCTCCACCTTCTGGAAGGTGACCTCGGTAAACCCGGGCACGTGGGCAAAGAACCAAGGCGCCACCGCCTCCCAGAGGGCGTGCCCGATCCACCAGCCAAAAACCCCTCCCGCCACCGAACCCACCGTGCACCAAAAGGCAAAGTGAGCCCATTTTTTCGGGTGGGCAAAGCAGAGCGCCAGCAACAGCACATCGGGCGGGATCGGAAAGAAACTGGATTCAATAAAGGCGATGACCACCAAGGCCGGCACGGCCTGCGGGGTGGCCGCCCAATGAATCGTCCAGGTGTAAAGACGCCGCAACCAGTTCGGCTTCGATTCGGTGTCCATTTTAGTGCCCCTCGCCCCCCGATTCTTCCGAGCCACCCTCATGCCACCCAGATCGCCAGAAAAAAATGAACATACGTTTGACCACCATTTTAACCGGAGGGGCACCAATAAGGAACCTTCTTCCTCGAGATCCTCCCGTCGCTATCCTAACAGTCTGGATTAGGCCTAAGGTTAAGCACGAATAGATTCAACGTCGGAAGTGTCCAGCCGGCTCAACCGATGCCGTTAGGCTGGATGCAAAAATCGGGCACTCAATCGACTCGGCATGGAGACAAAGGACTTGATCTTTTCGTTCGCGGTTCTTTTTGAAGTCCCCATAAGTACGATCCCCTGCAATCGGCAGGCCCCGGTTGGCACACTGGATCCGCAATTGGTGGGTCCGCCCAGTGGTCGGCCTTAGCTCCACAAGAGCCATCGGCCCGGATTTTCCCTGAATTTTTTCCCGGACTCTCATCTTCGTCTCCGCCCAGACTCCCGCCCCCGCCTTTCCCCGCGCCTTACCCCCTTCTTTTTTCACCTGGATCTGATCCCGCCAGACCGCCTCGCTTTCTTTCGGCCAGCCAAACACCAAAGCCACATAGGTCTTTTTCACGCGGTGTTCGGCAAACGCCTTCTTCACCTCCTCCGCCGTTGCCTCCTGATCCGCCACCAGAATCACCCCCGAAGTTCCTGCATCCAGCCGATGGAGCAACCAAACCTTGCCTCCACCCTTGTCCGGCGGGAGGTGATAGGCCTCATCCTTCAGGGAGTAACTGCAAGTGAGCAGCGCCTGTGGATCCTTCCCCCCCTCCTTGGGCTGGGAGCGGATTCCGCTGGGTTTGTTCAGGGCATAGATACCGCCTGGCCCCTGCTTCACGATCTCCACTCCCGGCCCCAGCGGCCAGCGCACGCTCGGTTTACTTTCCTCCGGCACCGTTTTCCGCCCTCTGTTTTTGGAAAAAGTCCCGCAGCAGTTCCCGGCACTCCTCCGCCCGCACGCCGCCCCTCACCTCGCAACGATGATTCATCCCCTCAAACTGCAGCAGGTTCAACGCACCTCCCGCCGCCCCCATCTTCGGGTCGGCCGCCCCGTACACCACCCGCTTCACCCGCGACAACGCCATCGCCCCTGCACACATCGGGCACGGCTCCTTCGTCACATACACCGTCGCTTCCTTCAGCCGCCACTCCCCGGTTTCCCCCGCCGCCGTCGTCACGGCCAACATCTCGGCATGGGCCGTCGCATCCTTTAACTCCTCCACCTGGTTGTGGGCCTTGGCCACGATCCGATCCCCCACCACCAACACCGCCCCCACCGGGACCTCCCCCTTGGCCGCCGCCTTGCGGGCTTGGCGAAGCGCCTCATCCATGAAATGTTCGTCGGTCACGCCCCGATTCTGATGAACCCCGACCTTCTTCAAAAGATCAAAGCACCCGCCGGCGCCTGGCGACCCGGCCCCCGCACCCTCCTCAAGCTCACCGGCGAGGACCGAATTCGCTTCCTCAACGGTCAGGCCACCCAGGACCTAAAAAAGCTTTCGCCCGGCCAAGCCGTTCGTGCCGCCATCATCACCGCCAAGGGCAGGCTGGAGGCTGAGGGCCGGATCGGTGCCACCGCCGATGCCCTCTGGATCGAAACGGATGCCCCCCTCCGCGAATCCCTCCGCACCCGCCTGGAAAAATTCATTGTCGCTGATGACGCCATCGTGGAAGACGTCTCTGATTCCTACCGCCTCGCCCACTTCCCCGCCCTTTCTACCCCACCCTCCGATGCGCCGAAGGATTGTCTCTCTTTTTCCTCCGCCCGCTTCCGGGAGCCCGGACTCGACCTCTGGATACCCTCCTCCTCCCCGTGGACCCCGCCTACTTCACCTCTGGCCGATTGGGAGCCTCTGCGGATTGCTCGTGGCCTTCCTCTTTGGGGAGTGGATGTCGGACCCGACACCCTTCCTCCGGAAGCCGGGTTCGAATCCGACGCCATCAGCTCCACCAAGGGCTGCTACATCGGCCAAGAGGTGATCTCCCGCCTCCGTAGCGTCGGCCACGTCAACCGACACTTGTGCATTGTTGGTTCCCGCCTGTCCCCTTCCACCTGCTCCGGCTTTTCTCTACCCGCTCCCTGCGCCTCCGCAGACGGCAAAGCCATCGGCACCCTGACCAGTTTTACCTCGATCAACGACCAAGCTCTGGCCCTGGCCATGGTCCAACGAGCGCACGCCGATCCGGGAAATTCAGTGTTGGCCGGAGGCGCGACTTGGACCATCCTCCGTCATGCTTAAAAAACTTTCCTTTTTGTTTCCCGCTGTCTGTTTCAGCCTTTTCACCGCGACCGCGGAGGAAAAAGAAACCAACCAACCCAAGGATACCGCCGACATGAAAGACAAACCGACCGTTGTGGAAGAAGAAATCATTACCCTAACCACCTCGGAGGGCGTCATCGTGATCAAGCTCGACGCGGTGGCCGCGCCGAAACATGCGGAGAACTTTAAAAAACTCGTCAAAGAAGGCTTCTATGACGGCACCACCTTTCACCGCGTCATCCCCGGATTCATGATTCAGGGCGGCGATCCTCTCAGCAAGGATCAGGGCAAGCGTGCCGAGCACGGCACCGGTGGCCCCGGCTACACCATCCCGGCCGAGATCGGCAAAAAGCACAAGCGCGGCGCCGTCGCCGCCGCCCGCCAAGGAGATCAAGTGAATCCCAAAAGGAACTCCAGCGGCAGTCAATTTTACATCGTCATTGATGAAATGCAGTGCCGACAGCTCGACGGCCAGTACACCGTCTTCGGCGAGGTCATCGAGGGCATAGACGTGGCCGACAAGATCGTTGCCAAGCCGCGTGATCCCCGGGACAACCCCAAGGAACCGGTCACGGTGAAGGCCAAGCTGGGTCGACCCAAATCCTGAACCAATCTTACGAAGAAAAACCCGGTCCGTTGGGAGGGACCGGGTTTTTTATTTTCCGCTCAGCTTATTTGGTGTCGGACGGGCTTTCCTTGGAATCCTTATTTTTCTTCTCGTCGGACGGACAACCCCCGCAGGAGTCACCGGCCTGAGCCACGGTGGCCAAACCCATCACGCATCCCAACAAGCCAAGACCGAGTAGTTTTTTGATCATGACCTAGACTTAAGTTTCCGCGCAGGGGATGCAAGTCAGACGTCGGATATTTTTTGTAAAACATTCCGCAACAACAGAATCCCGCTGTCCTGACTTTTTTCCGGGTGGAACTGGAAGGCCGCAACTTTTCCCTGCCACACCCCGCTGGGAAACCAACCCCCGTACTCCGTCTCGCAGGCCAGCCAATCCGCCGGCGCACTTTCCGGGCGGTAGGAGTGCACATGATAAAAGTACCGGTCGCCCCCGGAAAACAACTCCTTCGCCCGGGCCGTCGGCCGGACTTCACACCAACCGATCAACGGAACCTTCTGGCCGCTCCCGCTGAATTTTCGGACGGTTCCCGGGATCAATTTCAGGCCTTCCACTCCGGGCGCCTCTTCGCTTGCTCCCCAAAGGATCTGAAATCCCAAGCAGATACCCAGATAAGGTTTCCCGCTCTGGATCCATTCCTGCAGCGGCTTCCACAACCCGCGTTCCTGCAGCCCTTGGATCGCATCCCCGAACGAGCCCTGGCCCGGCACTACCAGACAGCTCATCCCCGGCAGTCCCTTGGGATTTTCCATCCGGGTCACCTCCGCTCCGGCGGTCGCCAGCGCCCGCTCCACGCTGCGGAGATTTCCTCGTCCGTAATCCAAAAGTGCCACCTTCATTCGACTTTCACCCTAGCGTTTTTCGATTCCCGCGGAATTCCTAATCCAACCGGATGGCCGCGAGGCTTTCC
>Ga0194124_10006097_pt1 | contig 10900 bp, 8 predicted proteins | sample TA2KigCas0mmetaG_FD_148605 | JGI IMG/M metagenome (GOLD analysis project Ga0194124, IMG submission 148605) | Freshwater microbial communities from Lake Tanganyika, Tanzania - TA2015031 Kigoma Deep Cast 0m | ecosystem: Environmental > Aquatic > Freshwater > Lake | place: Tanzania: Lake Tanganyika...
GCGGATCCGGCGATGCGCCGCCACCGACGTGGATCCGTCGAGCGGCGCGCGCGACCTCAACGTTCCGCTTGCCCTGCGTCAGGCCTACGGCCACGCCGATTGCGGCGTCTATGCCGAGGTGCTCTCGGGCGGAACGATCTCCCTGGGGGACGCGCTCGCCCGGCAGGCGGGTTGAGCGCGGCGCGTCAGTCCTGCTGGTCGTCGGCGTTCGCGGGCGCGGCCGCGGCAGCCGCGGCATAGCCCGTCGGGGTGACCGTCGCGCCCTGCGGCGCGCCCTGCCCCTGCATCGGGTGCTGGCCGCCCCCGCCGTGCTGGGGGAACTGGCCCTGGCCCTGGTTCTGGCGCTGCTGCTGGTAGCCGCCGCTCTCGTTGATCAGGCGGTAGTAGTGCTCTGCGTGCTGGTAGTAGTTCTCCGCGGCGATGCGATCCCCCGAGGCGTGCGCATCGCGCGCCAGCGCCACGTATTTCTCGAGGATCTGGAAGGCATTGCCGCGCACGCGCACGTCGGGACCGTTCGAATCGAAGGTCTGCGATCGTATCGGCAGGTTCGGGTTGTGGGGCTGGTGGTGGTGTGGTTTGCGGCCGCTGTGGCGGCCCCGCTGGCGCTTCATGTGTCCCGACCGTCTAGGTTGATCCAAAGCCCCTTCAGGGCTGCGCGTTTCCGAGGATCGCCGGCGCCTGCCGGCCTCGTCGCCCTGCCCCGGGCCGCCTCGCGGCCACCGGGCCCGGCCATGGCCGGGGAGCGGATGCGTCCTGCCCCTGGGGAAGGACTACCCGGAGATTAGGCGGGCGAAGCCGGATTTCCAAGGCCGATCTGCCCTGCCGCCAGGACGACCACCCGCTCCACCCCGGCGAGGTCGCGCCGGCGCGGCAGCACGCGCAGCCCCTCGATGCCGGTCGCGATGGCCTCCACCGGGCCGGCCTGTCCCGCGCCGACCTCGAGGAAGGCGCGACCATCGGGCGCGAGGATGCGGGGCAGCAGCGGCAGGATCGCGCGGAAGGCATCGAGCCCGTCGGGGCCGCCCGAGAGCGCGCTCGCGGGTTCATGGAACGCGACCTCCGGCTCGAGCGCGGCGATCTCGCCTTCCGGGATGTAGGGGAGATTGGCCACGACGATGTCGGCGGGCGCGTCCCCCGGCATCCAGGCATCGCGGAGCCGCCAGCGCGCGCGCGGCGCCAGGCCGAGCGCTTCGGCGTTGGCCGCGGCGAGCTCGAGCGCGGCGGGCACGATGTCGACGCCAAGCCCGCTCGCGTGCGGAAGCTCGTGCAGCAGCGCCAGCAGCAGGCAGCCGGTGCCCGTCCCGATGTCGAGGAGGCGCAGCGGCGCGGCGCGATCCGGCACGGCCTCGAGCGCCGCCTCGACGACGCTCTCGCTGTCCGGGCGCGGCACGAGCGTGACCGGCGAGACCGCGAAGGGCAGCCCCCAGAACTCGCGCGTGCCGACGAGATGGGCGAAGGGCTCGCGCCGCGCGCGACGCGCGACCAGCGCGTCGAACGCCGCGCGCGCCGCGGCCGGCACGTCGCGCTCCGGCCAGCCGAGCAGGGTCTCCTGCCGCGTCCCCGTGGCGCGTGCGAGCAGGAGCCGCGCCTCCAGCGCCGCCGACGGGATGCCCGCCTCGGCGAGGAGGCGCCGCGCCTCGGCCAGCGCCTCTCCCACGCTGCTCACGCCGGCAGCTCGGCGAGGCGCCTGGCCTGGTCCGCCGCGACCAGCGCCTCGACCAGTCCGTCGAGGGCCGAGCCGTCCATGACCTGGTCGATGCGATGGAGCGTGAGCTCGACGCGATGGTCGGTGACGCGGTCCTGCGGGAAGTTGTAGGTGCGGATGCGCTGCGAGCGGTCGCCCGAGCCGACCTGCTCGTGGCGGTCCGCGGCGCGCTCGCTTTCCTGCCGCTGGCGCTCGGCCTCGTAGAGCCTGGCGCGCAGGATCTTCATCGCCTTGGCGCGGTTCTTGTGCTGGGACTTCTCGTCCTGCTGCGTCACCACGATGCCGCTCGGCAGGTGCGTGATGCGCACCGCGCTGTCGGTGGTGTTGACGTGCTGCCCGCCCGCTCCCTGAGCGCGATAGACGTCGACGCGCAGGTCCTTTTCCTCGATGCGGATGTCGATGTCCTCGGCCTCCGGCAGCACCGCGACCGTGGCGGCCGAGGTATGCAGGCGGCCAGAGGACTCCGTGGCCGGGACGCGCTGAACGCGATGGACGCCGGATTCGAACTTGAGCCGCGCGAAGACGCCGGGTCCGGAGATCGAGGCGATGCCCTCCTTGAGGCCGCCGAGGCTGGTCTGCGCGAGCTCCATGACCTCGAAGCGCCAGCCGCGCAGCGCCGCGTAGCGCTGGTACATGCGGAAGAGGTCGGCGGCGAAGAGCGCGGCCTCCTCGCCGCCCGTGCCCGCGCGCACCTCGAGGATCGCGTTGCCCGCGTCCGCCGCGTCCTTCGGCAGGAGCATGAGCGTCACCTCGCGCTCCATCGCGGGCAGGCGCGCCTTCAGCGCGTGGAATTCCTCCTGCGCGAGCGCCTTCATCTCCGCGTCTCCGCCGGAGACGAGCTGCTCGAGGTCGGCGAGTTCCTCGCGCGCGCGCCACAGCGCGCGGATCGACTCGACCACCGGCCCGAGCTCGGCATGCTCGCGCGCGAGGCGCTGGAACTCGCGCGCGTCGTCCAGCGGCCGGGACAGCCTGGCGGCGAGCTCGTCGTGGCGCCGCAGGACGGCGTCGAGGCTGGCGTCGATGTTCACCGCAGGACTCCCGCGCCGGCCCCGCGGGACGGCGCCGCGCGCACGGCCCGCCGCATGTCAGCGCAGCTGGGCGAGGCGCGCGCCGAGCTGGTCGAGGGCGACCTCCGACTGCTCGCCGGTGTCGAGGTCCTTCACGGCGGCGGCGCCGCGCGCGAGCTCGTCCTCGCCGAGGATGACGGCCGCGCGCGCGTTGCGCCTGTTGGCGACCTCGAGGCGGCGCTTGAGGTTGCCGCGATAGCCGAGCTCCACGCGCAGGCCCTCGCCGCGCAGCCTGTCGGCGAGCGCGAGGGCCGCGGCCTCCGCCTTCTCGCCCATCGGCACCATGGCGACAGGCCGCGGCGCCGGCGGCTCGGCCGCCAGCAGCATCGCGAGCCGCTCGACGCCCGCGGCCCAGCCGACGCCGTGCGAGGCGGGCCCGCCCATCTCGGCGATCAGGCCGTCGTAGCGGCCGCCGCCCATCACCGTGCCCTGCGCGCCCAGCGCCTCGGTCGTGAACTCGAAGGCCGTGTGGCAGTAGTAGTCGAGGCCGCGCACGAGGCGCGGGTTCAGCCTGTAGGGCAGTCCGAGCGCGTCGAGGCCGCCGCGCACGCGCGCGAAGAACTCGCGCGCCGCCGGCGTGAGGAACTCGTCGAAGCGCGGCGCGTCGGCGACGACGCGCCGGTCGCCCTCGTCCTTGGAATCGAGGATGCGCAGCGGGTTGCGCTCGAGCCGCGCCTGGCTGTCGGCCGAGAGCGCGGAGAGGTGGCCGCGCAGGTACGACACCAGCGCCTCGCGATAGGCGGCGCGGCTCTCGCCGTCGCCGAGCGTGTTGAGCTCCAGCGCCACCTTGTCGGCGCAACCGAGCGCGCGCAGCACCGCCCAGCCGCAGGCGATCACCTCGACGTCGCCAAGCGGCTCCGGCACCGCGATCAGCTCGATGCCGATCTGGTGGAACTGGCGCTGGCGGCCCTTCTGGGGCCGCTCGTAGCGGAACATCGGGCCGAAGTAGAAGTACTTGAGCGGGCCCTGCTGCAGCAGGCCGCCGGACAGCACGGCGCGCACCACGCCCGCGGTGTTCTCGGGGCGCAGGGTGATCTCCTCCCCGCCCTTGTCGACGAAGGTGTACATCTCCTTCGTGACGATGTCGGAGGTGTCGCCGAGCGTGCGGCGGAAGACGTCCGAGAACTCGAAGATCGGCGTCGCGACCTCGTCGAACCCGTAGAGCCCGGCGACGCGGCGCGCGGCGTCTCCCACCGCCCGGTGGCGGCGCATGTCCGCGGGCATGAGGTCGTGCGTCCCGCGCGCGGGCTGCAGCTTCGCCATCGCTCCAGGCCTCTCCTAGGCGGCCGCGGCGTCGCCGCCGGCCTCGCGCGCCGCGATCTCCGCGGCCTTGCGCTCGACCATCTCCGCGAGGTGGTCGACGATGTCCACGTCCTTGACGCGGTGGTCCTGCTGGCCGGCGACATAGACCATGTGCGTGCCGTTGCCGCCGCCGGTGAAGCCGATGTCCGTCTCGCGCGCCTCGCCTGGCCCGTTCACGACGCAGCCGATCACCGAGAGCGTGATCGGCACGGAGATGTGCGCGAGGCGCTCCTCCAGCCGCTCGACCGTGCGGATGACGTCGAATTGCTGGCGCGCGCAGGACGGGCAGGCGACGACCGTCACGCCGCGTCGGCGCAGGCCGAGCGCCTTGAGGATCTCGTAGCCGGCCTTGACCTCCTCGACCGGGTCGGCCGAGAGCGAGACGCGGATCGTGTCGCCGATCCCGGCCCAGAGCAGCGAGCCGATGCCGATCGAGGACTTCACGGTGCCGGTGCGCAGCGACCCGGCCTCGGTGATGCCGAGATGCAGCGGGTAGTCGCAGGCCTCGGCGAGCTGCTGGTAGGCGGCGACGGCGAGGAAGACATCCGACGCCTTGACCGAGATCTTGAACTCGCGGAAATCCTCGTCCTCGAGGATGCGCGCGTGGTGCAGCGCGCTCTCCACCATCGCCTCGGGGCAGGGCTCGCCGTATTTCTCCAGCAGGTCGCGCTCGAGCGAGCCGGCGTTGACGCCGATGCGGATCGAGCAGCCATGGTCGCGCGCGGCCTTGACGACCTCCTGCACGCGCGCGCGGCTGCCGATGTTGCCGGGATTGATGCGCAGGCAGGCGGCGCCGGCCTCGGCGGCCTCGATCGCGCGGCGGTAGTGGAAATGGATGTCGGCGACGATCGGCACCTTCGCGGCGCGCACGATGTCGCGCAGCGCGCGCGTCGAGTCCTCGTCGGGGCAGGACACGCGCACGATGTCGGCGCCGGCCTCCTCGAGCGCGCGGACCTGCGCGATCGTCGCCACCGCGTCCGAGGTCGGCGTGTTGGTCATCGACTGGACGGTGATCGGCGCGTCGCCGCCGACGCGCACCTTGCCCACGGAGATCTGCCGGCTGCGGCGACGCTGGATCTGGCGGTAGGAACGGTTCGCGGACATCTCGCTCACTGTCTCCGGCGGATGGCGCTCGACGCGGCGCGGCCCCGGCGGAACGATTTATACGTGATCACCCGCGCGCCGCACCAGACGGGACGATCGCTGGATGCCCCTCAGCCCCCGCGCGGCGCCGCCGCGGGCGAGGGCGGCACGAGGCGCGGGGCGTCCGTCGCCGGGGGCGGCGCGGCGAGGCGCTCCGGATCGAGCGGGACGTCGCGGCGGACGACGCCGACGCGCCCGAGCGAAGGCCCGGGGCGGCCGTCGATCGTCAACTCGACCGCGCCGGCGGAACCGACCGTCGCGAGAAGCCCCGGCCGGTTGGGCACGTGGTAGCTCTCGCCCGCCTTGAGGACCGCTTCGAAGAGCCGCGTGCCGTAGGCGTCCCGCACCTGCAGCCAGCTTTCCGACTGCGCCGAGATCACGATCCGGGAGCCCAGCCCCGGCTCGCCGTGCTGCCGCCCCGCCGGCGTGGAGGAGGAGGCCTCGGGCGCCGGCGCCCCGGCGACCTCGGCCACCGGGGACGGCGGATCCGCGACCGGCATCGCGGGTGCCGCCTGACCCGCCGCGCTTTCCGGGACGGGGGGCGGCGCCGGGGGTGGTAGAGGGGGCGCTGACGCCTGGAGCTGCTCGGGCACGGGTTCCACCCGCGGCAGGAAGACCCGGTGCTCGCCGAACTGCGTCCAGGCGCCATAGGCCAGCACCGCCAGCAGCGCCGACACCAGGACCACGATCCGGCCAGGCATCCGGCTTTCCCGGAGCGGCGCGGGGAAGTTCAACTCGAGGCACGGCTCGCCCTGGCCCGATTCCTCGCGGTAGCGGCGCACCATCTCGTCCGGATCGAGGCCCAGGGCGGCGGCGTAGGCGCGCACGAAATTGGCCGCGTAGGTGCCGGCGGGCAGCTGGTCGAAGCGATCTTCCTCGATGGCCGCGAGGTGCACCCGCCTGATCTTCAGGTGACCCGCGAGTTCGCCGAGCTCCCAGCCGTTGCGCAGGCGCTCGTCGCGCAGCGTGGCGCCGATGCCGCCGGCGCGCGCGCGCGCGAGGCCGTCCTCCGCGAGGAAGCCCTGCGGATGCGCGCCTTGCCCGCGCTTGCGGCGCTTGCCAGCCATGCCGAGACGCCTCGCTTGCCTTCGCCCGCGCCGCCCGGATCCCGGTGCGCCGCGCCGACCCATGCCCTGCAGCCGCGATTAGTACCAGCCCGCGACGCGACGGGGCAACCGGGCCTCCCGGGGCGCCTCAGACCGCGATCCCGCGGTCGCGCGCGAAGGCCCTCAGCCTGCCGCGCAGCGAGCGGTCGGGCAGGTCGAGCAGCCCGCCGAGATAGCGGCCCGTCGCACCGATGTCCGCGCTGCGCAGCATCGCCTTCACCGGGCCTATCGCGCTGGGCGCCATCGACAGGCGCCTGAAGCCGAGCGCGGCGAGGGCGAGCGCCTCGAGCGGCCTGCCCGCCATCTCGCCGCAGAGGGTCAGCGGCACGCCGCGCGCGTTCGCCGCGCGGGCCACCTCGGCGAGGAAGCGCAGCGCGGCCGGCGAGAGGACGTCGTACCGGCCGGAGAGCCGCGTCGAGCCGCGATCGCACGCGAAGAGGAACTGCATGAGGTCGTTCGAGCCGACCGAGACGAAGTCCACGCGGCCGAGCAGCGCGGGCAGCTGCAGCGCGAGCGAGGGCACCTCGAGCATCGTGCCCGCGCGCAGCTCGCTCGGCCCCTCGATGCCGCGCGCCTCGAGGCGCTCGCGCTCGCGTCGCAGGAGGTCCTTCGCGGCGTCGAACTCGGCGACGTCGGCGATCATCGGGAACATGATGTCGAGCGGCCTGCCCGACGAGGCGAGCAGCAGCGCGCGCAGCTGCTGGCGCAGCATCATGGGTCGGTCGAGCGCGATGCGGATGGCGCGCCATCCCATCGCCGGGTTCTCGTCGTCGGCCATCTCGAGGTAGGGAAGGCGCTTGTCGCCGCCGACGTCGAGCGTGCGGAAGACCACCGGCCGGCCGGCCGCGCGGGCAAGCACCTCGCGGTAGAAATCGGCCTGCGCGGCGACGTCCGGGAAGGACGAAAGCACCATGAACGGGATCTCGGTCCGGTAGAGGCCGACGCCGGCCGCGCCGGTCGGCGCGAGCTGGTCGAGGTCGACGAGCAGGCCCGCGTTGACCAGCATCGTCGTCTCGACGCCGTCGCGCGACAGCGCCGGCAGGTCGCGGATGCGCGCGTACTGCGCCTGGCGGGCCTGGCGCGCGGCGATCGCCGCCGACACCGCGTCGCGCACCTCCTCGCTCGGCCGCAGCACGACCACGCCGCTCTCGCCATCGACGATGATGCGCTCGTCGGGCGCCACGAGCGACAGAAGGTCCTTGACGCGCCCGACCATCGGCAGGCCGAGCGCGCGCGCGACGATCGCGACATGCGCGGTGGGCGAGCCCTCCTCCAGCGCGATCGCGCGCAGCCGCGAGCGGTCGTAGTCGAGGAGCTCCGCGGGGCCCATGCTGCGCGCCACCAGGACCGCGTCCTCGGGCAGGCTGCCGCCCTGCGCGGCGGTGCGATCGCCGGTCAGGTGGCGCAGCAGCCGGTTGCCGAGGTCCTCGAGGTCCGCGAGGCGCTCGCGCAGGTAGGGGTCCGTGATCTGGTGCATGCGCGCGCGCGTGTCGTCCTGCACGCGCTGCACCGCGGCCTCCGCCGTGAGGCCCGCGTTGATCGCCTCGCCGATGCGCCCGAGCCAGCCGCGGTCCTCGGCGAACATGCGGTAGGTCTCGAGGATCTCGCGGTGCTCGCCGGCATGGCCGATGTCGGCGCGCGCCAGCAGGTCGTCGATCGCGCTGTGCATGCCCTCGACGGCCGCCTCGAGCCGCGCGCGCTCGCGCGCCGGGTCCTCGGCGACCATCTGGCGGATCGTCACGCGAGGCTGGTGCATAACCACGCGCCCCATCGCCAGCCCCTCGTTGAGCTTCAGGCCCTCGAGCCTCTCGGGCAGCAGCGCGACGGATTCGAGCGCCGCGCCGGGCGGGCCGAAGAGGCTGTCGCTCGCCGCGAGCTCGGCCAGGACCATCGCGATGGTCTGGAGCGCCTCGACCTCTTCCTCGTCGTATTCGCGGAAGGAGCGGTTCTGCACGACGAGCACGCCGAGCACGCGGCCACCGCGCAGCACGGGCACGCCCATGAGCGAATGGAAGCTCTCCTCGCCCGTCTCGGGCTTGTAGGCGAAGAGCGGATGGGCCTGCGCGTCGGCGAGCGCGAGCGGGCGCGCATGGGCGGCGATGTCGCCCACGAGGCCCTCGCCGATCGCCAGGCGCGTCTTGTGGACCGCCTCCTGCTTGAGGCCCTCGGTCGCGACGAGCTCGAGCACGTCGCCAGGACGCGCCATGTAGATGGAGCAGACCTCGGCGACCATGTCGCCGGCGATGATGCGGACGGTCTGGTTGAGGCGCTCCTGCGCGCTCCCCCCGCCCGCCATCAGGTCGCGCAGGCGCTTGAGCAGGCGGCGCGCGCCGCCGGGGCCCAAGCTGGTCTGGCTCACCTGCCGCTCCCGCGCGCGCCGAGGACCGAGAGGCCCTGGGCGAGGATCTCGTCGATGATCTCGCGCACCGGCTGCTCGCGCGTCACCATGCCGACCGACTGGCCCGCCATCAGCGAGCCGTTCTCGACGTCGCCGTCGACGACCGCGCGGCGCAGGGCGCCAGCCCAGAAATGCTCGATCGCGAGCTGGGCCTCGTCGCGGCTGAGCTCGCCGCGATCGAAGCGCGCGATGACGTCGCGCTGCACCTCGATGAAGCGCTTCGTGCCCGCGTTGGCGAGCGCGCGCACCGGGATGACCGGGAAGCGCGGGTCCAGCTGCGCCGAGGGCACGGCGTCGCGCGCCGGCGCGCGGATGTAGGTCTGCTTCATGCGGGGATGCGCGATCGACTCGCTCGCGCACACGAAGCGCGTGCCCAGCTGCACCCCCGCGGCGCCCATCTCGAGATAGGCGACCATCGCCTCGCCGCGCCCGATGCCGCCGGCGACGAACACCGGCACGTCGCCGACATGCGGCAGGATCTCCTGCGCCAGCACGCTGGTCGAGACGGCGCCGATATGGCCGCCCGCCTCCGAGCCCTCGAGGATCAGCGCGTCGATGCCGGACCTGCGCAGCTTGCGCGCGATGGCGAGCGCCGGCGCGAAGCCGATCGCGCGGACGCCGCCCGCGCGCAGGATCTGGAGGCACTCCGCGGGAGGAAGCCCGCCGGCGAGCACGACATGGCCGACGCGCTCCTCGACGCAGGCCCGCGCCAGCTCGGCGAGCTGCGGGTGCATGACGATGAGGTTGACGCCGAAGGGACGGCCGGTGAGCGCGCGCGTCGCGCGGATCTCGTCGCGAAGGCGGCCCGGGTCCATCGAGCCGCAGGCGATGACGCCGAAGCCGCCGGCGTTCGAGATGGCGGAGACGAGGTGTCGCTCCGACACCCAGGTCATGGCGCCGCCCATGATCGCCAGCTCGACGCCGAGGAACGCGCGGCCGCGCGCCCAGAGCCCGTCGAGGCGATCCCGAGCGCCGCCCCCCTGGGTCACTGCCTGTCCAGCCCGTAGGCCGAGTGGAGCGCGCGCAGCGCGAGCTCGAGATACTGCTCGTCGACGAGGACCGAGACCTTGATCTCGGAGGTCGAGATGACCTGGATGTTGATGCCCTTCTCGGCCAGCGTGCGGAACATCGTCAGCGCCACGCCCGCGTGGGAGCGCATGCCGACGCCGATCACCGAGACCTTGACGACGCGCGGGTCGGCGATCAGCTCGCCGAACCCGACGCGCGCGGCGGACTCGCGCAGCAGCTTCGTCGCGCGCTCCATGTCCGACTTGCCGACGGTGAAGGTCATGTCCGTCGTCTTGCCGTCCTCGGACGAGGACTGGACGATCATGTCGACGTTGACGCTCGCGTCGGCGAGCGGCCCGAAGATCGCCGCGGCGACCCCCGGCTTGTCGGCGACCTTGGTGAGCGTGACCTTCGCCTCGTCGCGCGAGTAGGCGATGCCGCTGACGACCTGCTTCTCCACGATCTCGTCCTCGTCGACTACGAGCGTGCCCGGCCTGTCCTCGAAGCTCGAGAGGACCTGCACGCGCACGCGATGGTTCATGGCCAGCTCGACCGAGCGCGTCTGGAGCACCTTGGCGCCCAGCGAGGCCATCTCGAGCATCTCCTCGTACGTGATCTTCTCCAGCTTCCGCGCCCGGGAGACGATGCGCGGGTCGCAGGTATAGACGCCGTCGACGTCGGTGTAGATGTCGCAGCGATCGGCGCGCAGCGCCGCCGCCAGCGCGACGGCCGAGGTGTCGGAGCCACCGCGCCCGAGGGTGGAGATCCGGTTGCCCGGCGCGACGCCCTGGAAGCCGGCCACCACGGCAACCTGCTTCTCCTTCGCGAAGAGCCGCAGCATCTCGTCCGTGCTGACGTCCATGATCCGGGCCTTGCCGTGGGCGTCGTCGGAGACCAGGGGCAGCTGCCAGCCCTGCCAGGAGCGGGCGTTGACGCCGAGCTGCTGGAGGGCGAGCGCCGTGAGGCCGCTCGTCACCTGCTCGCCGGTCGCCACGACGGCGTCGTATTCGCGCGCGTCGTAGAGCGGCGCCACCTGGTTGACCCAGGCGACGAGCTGGTTGGTCACGCCCGACATGGCGGAGACGACCACGGCCACCTCGTGGCCCGCGTCGACCTCGCGCTTCACGCGCCGCGCGACGTTGCGGATCCGGTCGAGGTCGGCGCCGGCCCC
>Ga0194124_10006102_pt1 | contig 10893 bp, 13 predicted proteins | sample TA2KigCas0mmetaG_FD_148605 | JGI IMG/M metagenome (GOLD analysis project Ga0194124, IMG submission 148605) | Freshwater microbial communities from Lake Tanganyika, Tanzania - TA2015031 Kigoma Deep Cast 0m | ecosystem: Environmental > Aquatic > Freshwater > Lake | place: Tanzania: Lake...
GTTATTTTTTCTTGGTTAGTCGCTCAAGATTATTTTAAGGAAATGACAGATAATGATGTTCGTAAACGGATTTATGAAGAGCAAAAAAATCAGATTGAACAGGACATGGCACCATTTGGATTTATTTTAGATGGTTTAGACGAACCTTCATTTGTAGATAATGATGGTGATAGATGGCACGTGGATGAGTACGGTGATCGCTCATATATGTGGGAATATAAGTAAATGGATTTTGATGATCAAATAGAAATAGAACATTTATTATTTTCAGAGAGAAAGTGTAGAGTCTGTGGAGAAACAAAAGATCTTGTAGATGGGTTTTATTTAACTAGAAAAGGAAGAGGTGCTTTTCCATCCGCATACTCTTACGAATGTAAAGAATGCACTAAAAAGAGAACTATCTCCACGAGAAAAAAAATCCGAAGAGTATTTAATTGGGAATATCCTGATTGGTAAATGTTCATGGATGGCTTCCCCACTGAAAGTAGTCGTTTTAATAAATATTTCTAGAATAATTCTGGATAGCACGGAGAAAAAAGATGCCGTTAAATTTAGCATCTCCTGGAATTGTAATTAGAGAAGTTGATTTAACTATAGGTAGAGTTGATGCCACTAATGGTGGTGTTGGTGCTATTGTCGCACCTTTTGCTAAGGGTCCTGTAGATTCACCGACTCTAGTAGAAAATGAAGCAGATTTACTTAGATCCTTTGGTGAACCTTATAATACGGACAAGCATTATGAGCATTGGATGGTTTCCTCTTCATATTTGGCATATGGTGGTAACCTAAGAGTTGTAAGAGCAGACGACGTTGATTTAACAAATGCATTTGTTGGATCTGCCACTAGTATTAAAATTAAAAGTTTAGATCACTATAATCAACTTGGATACGACGAGAACACAATCAGTGGTGTTACCTTTGCTGCGAAGAATCCTGGTTCTTGGGCAAATGGAATTAAAGTTGCCATCATTGATTCAAAGGCAGACCAAATTTTAAGTGGTATTAGCACATCAGTCGCTTCAGGAATTACAACTATTCATGTTGGATATGGTGTAACTCAGGCAATTTCTTCAACCTTGCCTGGAAACGGGGCAACTTCAACACTTGACGGCCATCTTAAGGGTATCATTACACAAATCAGTGGATCTAGTATTTACGTTAAAGTTCTCTCTCATGTGTCTGCTGCAGGAACAGTAACTGCAGTTGATTATCAACCATCAGGAATATATGCTTTTTCATCTTCTGGAACTGTTGCTATTCACACAAATGGACAAGCAACATCCGCAGGATCAACCTCATATACTTCACAACTTGATTGGTTTGACCAACAGACAATTTCATTAACTAGTTCAACTATTTCTTGGAACACAATTTCAAATAGACCTGGAACTTCTAGTTACGCAGCAGCAAGAAATTCAAGATTTGATGAACTTCATGTTGTTGTTATTGATGATAAAGGAGAAGTAAGTGGAAATGCAGGAACAATTCTTGAAAAGCACCTTTCACTTTCTAAGGCAACGGACGCAGAATATTCAGTAGGAAGCACTGCATACTGGAGAAAATATCTTTCTAATGTTTCTCAACAGGTTTTTGGTGGTTCTGCCCCTTCTGGAATTACAACAACAGGATATAGCTCGGCGTTTACCCTTGAGAGCGATATTGGATGGGATCAACCATCAGATGGAATAACATTTGCCGCTGCAGGTTCTAGTACTCTAACTCTTGGAGGAGGTAAAAATTATAATGGTGGAACTGATATTACAGTATCTGGATCACTAACCTCAACCTTGGGTAAATTATCGTCAGGATACGATTTATTTGAAAATACTGAAAACTTTGATGTAGATTTTCTATTGATGGGATCTGCAAATTATGCAAAAGAAACTGCACAGGCACTTGCAAATAAACTAATTTCTGTTGCTGAACTAAGAAAAGATGCTCTTGCATTTATTTCACCACATCGTTTATCATTCTTAAATGATTCTTCAGCAGGAACAGTGACTGTTAATTCTGATGCAGATATTACTTCTAATCTTATTAGTTTCTACGCACCTGTAACTTCATCAACTTATGCTGTATTTGATAGTGGATATAAGTACATGTATGATAGATTCAGTGATACCTTTAGATATGTTCCACTTAATGGTGATATTGCTGGAACTTGTGCAAGAAATGATCTTAACAACTTCCCATGGTTCTCACCAGCTGGAACTTCCAGAGGTGCAATTCTAAATGCTGTTAAACTAGCATACAACCCAAGTAAAGTACAAAGAGATAAACTTTACTCCAATAGAATTAATTCAGTTATCTTCTCTCCTGGTGATGGTATCATTCTCTTTGGAGACAAAACTGGATTTGGTAAGTCATCGGCATTTGATAGAATCAACGTCCGTAGACTCTTTATCTACCTTGAAAATGCTATTGCAGCAGCTGCTAAAGATCAACTCTTTGAGTTCAATGATGAAATTACAAGAACAAACTTTGTAAATATTGTTGAACCATTCCTCCGTGATGTTCAATCCAAGAGAGGTATTTTTGATTATGTTGTTATCTGTGATGAAACAAATAATACTGCTGCTGTCATTGATAATAATGAATTTGTAGCAGACATCTTCATTAAACCAAATAGATCAATCAACTTCATTGGTCTTACCTTTGTTGCCACCAGAACTGGTGTCTCCTTTGAAGAAGTAATCGGTAACGTTTAATCAAACTTAGAGGTAAAAAACAATGCCAACTAGAAATCAATTAAATCCACCCCCACTAAGAAAGATTACTGACTTCAAAAGTAAGCTAACTGGTGGTGGCGCTCGCTCTAACCTATTTGAGTGTGAACTTTCTTTTCCAAACGCAGTAAGCGTAGACGGATTGAATGATATTCTCAATAAAGCTAGATTCCTTGTTAAAGCAGCAAACTTACCTGCTTCTAATGTTGCTTCAATTGAAGTTCCATTTAGAGGAAGAGTTCTTAAAATTGCTGGAGATAGAACATTTGATACCTGGACAATTACAGTTATCAACGACACTGATTTTGCTATTCGTTCTGCTTTTGAAAAGTGGATGAATACAATTAACAGAGTTTCAGATAACACTGGTACAACTGATCCTGCATCGTATCAAGCAGATGCTTATGTTTATCAGTTGGATCGTAGTGGTGACACTCTGAGAAAATATCATTTCTATGACGTTTTCCCAACACAAGTTGCTCCTATTGAACTTTCATATGATGCACAAGGTATTCAAGAATTTACTGTTGAACTTCAAGTTCAGTGGTGGGAGGCAGTTAAAGGTAGTGGTTCAAATGCTGGCGGAGAAGATATCAACTAAATAGTGTATATTAACAGATAAACAGTTTATACGATGGCAAAACTTTTTGGGTTTTCTATTGAGGATAGTCAGAAAAAACCACCTTCAGTAATATCCCCCGTCCCTCAAACCAATGAGGACGGGGTTGATAATTATATTGCTAGTGGTTTTTATGGTCAATATTTAGATATTGAAGGTGTATATCGTTCAGAACACGACTTAATTAAAAGATATCGTGAAATGGCACTACATCCAGAGTGTGATGGTGCCATTGAAGATGTTGTAAATGAAGCAATAGTTAGTGATCTTTATGATTCGCCAGTGGAAATTGAATTATCAAACTTGAATGCAAGTGAAAAGTTAAAGAAAACAATTAGAGAAGAATTTAAATACTTAAAAGAAGTTTTAGATTTTGATAGAAAAGCACATGAAATTTTTAGAAATTGGTATGTTGATGGAAGACTGTATTATTTAAAAGTTATTGACCTAAAAAATCCTCAGGCAGGCATTCAGGATTTAAGATATATTGATCCAATGAAGATGAAATATGTTCGTCAAGAAAAAAAGACGGATAGAAGAAATATTGCAAATTTAAATCTGGTAAGAAATGGTCAGAATACTCCAGTGGTTGAACCAGAAATAGAAGAATACTTTGTCTATACACCAAAACCAAATTATCCAAGTGGGATGATTTCTGGTGGCGGATCGAGAGATTCTGTCAAGTTTGCAAAGGATACAATCTCATATTGTAGTTCTGGACTTGTTGATAGAAACAAGGGCACGGTGCTTTCTTATATGCATAAAGCAATCAAAGCACTTAATCAATTAAGAATGATTGAAGATTCTTTAGTAATCTATCGTTTATCAAGAGCACCTGAGCGTAGGATTTTCTATATTGATGTAGGAAATCTGCCAAAAGTAAAAGCAGAGCAATATCTAAAAGAGGTTATGTCTCGCTATAGAAATAAACTTACTTATGACGCAAGCACCGGTGAAGTTCGTGATGATCGTAAGTTCATGAGTATGATGGAAGATTTTTGGCTTCCAAGAAGAGAAGGTGGGAGAGGAACAGAAATCACCACACTACCAGGTGGTCAGAATCTTGGAGAACTAACTGATGTTGAATATTTTCAGAAAAAATTATATAGAGCACTTGGAGTTCCAGAGTCAAGAATTGCCTCTGATGGTGGATTCAATCTAGGACGATCATCAGAAATTTTAAGAGATGAACTTAAATTTGCTAAGTTTGTTGGTCGTCTGAGGAAAAGATTTTCTCAGATGTTTAACGATATGTTGAGAACGCAATTGATTCTCAAGAATATTGTGACTCCAGAAGATTGGGAAATAATGAGTGATCACATTCAGTATGATTTCTTATATGATAATCAATTTGCTGAACTTAAGGAAGCAGAACTTTTACAAAATAGACTTGGTATTCTTGCAACTGTTGAACCTTATATTGGTAAGTATTATTCAACAGAATATGTAAGAAAAAGAATTCTTCGACAAACTGATACAGAAATTATTGAAATTGATGAGCAAATTGAAAATGAAATTAAATCTGGTATTATTCCAGATCCTTCACAGGTAGATCCAATTACTGGTGAACCATTACCACAGCAAGGTGAAGGTGCTGGTATGGAAGGAATGGGGCAAGATGCAATGAGTATAGGTGAAGTTCCAGCAGAACCAGATTTAGAAACACAAGGCGCTGTCACTGATGCAAATATGCAAAAAGACGTTAAGAAGGCAGAGATATAAATAAAAAATATAACTCACAATTTTTATGGATAATATTATCGATTTGATTGCAACTGATGCGTCTCCACATGAAATCACTGATACCATCAAGAGCCTTCTTTATGCAAAAGCAGCAGAAAGAATTGATGTTGCAAGACCAATTGTTGCAGCAACTCTTTTTTCTGAGGATGAACTAGAACAAGATCAAGAGGAAGAGGAACAAGAGGAATGATTACAAAGATTTTAGCTGATGAACTAAACTTACCGATAACCACAGGTGCAGCAACTAGTTTTAGTGAGGCAACTGTTGTTCGTCTTGTAAATACAGATTCATCTGCACGGATCGTTACCGTTGTGCAAACTCAAAGTGGCACCGGTGTCGGGTCAATAACAATGCCTCCAAATTCAGTTGAGTTTTTGGTAAAAACGGCAAGTCATTGTGTATTTGCCAATAGTGCTCTTGTTAGGGGAACAAAAGTAGGATTTGCAAACTAAAACAATGAAACTTATCACAGAAGAAGTATCAAAGGTAGAGTTCATCACTGAAGGTAAAGGTGTTGGACAAAGATGTTACATTAAAGGAATTTTCTTGCAGGCGGAGCAAGTAAATAGAAATGGGAGAATGTATCCCATGTCTATTATGGAAAGAGAAGTAAATCGTTACAACGAAAACTTCATCGGTAAAGGTCGTGCTCTTGGTGAACTAGGTCATCCAGATGGTCCAACCGTAAATCTTGATAGAGTTTCACATAAAATTTGTGAACTTGCTAGAGATGGAAATAATTTTATTGGTAAAGCTCAACTTCTTGAAACACCAATGGGTAAAATTGCACACTCACTAATTAAAGAGGGTGTTTGCTTAGGTGTTTCTTCACGTGGTGTTGGATCACTTAGAGTGACTAATGAAGGTCATAAAATTGTAGGCGAAGATTTTATGCTTGCCACTGCTGCTGATATTGTTGCTGATCCATCCGCACCTGACGCATTTGTTCAGGGAATTATGGAAGGTAAAGAGTGGGTGTGGGAAGGTGGTATTCTTCGTGAACAACTTGCTTCTCAAACTCAAAGAAGAATTAACACTCTTGTCGATCAAAAAAGACTTGAAGAGCATAAGTTGAATTTATTCAATGAATTTCTTTCAAATCTTTAATTTATAAATAAATATAGATTAAATATACAAAATCTAAAACAAATGTCCGTTGGTAGAAATTTACAAGAAATGGAAAACGTAGTAACCAAAGGGGCTGCACCTGCTGAGCCAATGACTTCGGCTGGTATTCCAGTTGAAGACCTCGGCGGTCCTACTCCCGAAAATTATCGTCCCGATGACGATTCAGCAAAACTTAGAGAACCTGGTGTATCTCTTGCTCAAGTGAAGGATGTTGTCAATGCTAAGGCAGCGGCAGCAGAACCAGCACTTGCCAAAGAAGAGGTAGAAGATGAAGAGGAACTTGTCGATGAAGAAGAAGTCGATGGTGAAGAGCATGTTGAAGAGGAAGAGGAAGGTGAGGAAGTAGAGGCAGTTGTTGCCGAAGAGGAGTATGATATCGAAGAAGATATCAATGCTCTAATCGCTGGTGAAGATCTTTCCGAAGAGTTTCAAGAAAAGGCACGTACTATTTTTGAAACCGCCATTAGAACAAAGGTTTTAGAAATTAAAGAATCACTTCAATCTGCATATGAGCAAACACTCGTAGAAGAGATTGAAAATATTAAAGAAGGTTTAACCGAAAGACTCGATGCATACCTTGAGTATGTTGCCGATGAGTGGATTCAAGAGAACGCTCTCGCTGTCGAGCACGGTCTTAAGACTGAAATGACTGAATCATTCCTTGCTGGAATGAAGAGTCTTTTTGAAGATCATTATGTAACTGTTCCTGAAGATAGATATGATGTAATCGAGAGCATGGTAGATAAACTAGATGAAATGGAGTCAAAACTCAACGAGCAAATTCAAAGAAATGTTGCTCTTAATAAAAGATTAGCAGAATCAGTCGCTGATGTAGTCTTTGCAGACGTTGCTGATGGTCTTGCACTTTCCCAGAAAGACAAGCTCGCTTCTCTTGCCGAAAATGTTGAGTTTGAAAGTGAAGCAGACTATCGTGAGAAGCTAGTCACACTGAGAAATTCTTACTTCCCAGTAAATTCTAGCACTCAAAGAGATCATTCAGAAAATCTGTCTGAGAGTGTAGATTCTGCACCTCAGCAAGTTTCCAGCGTAATGGAAGCTTACATGCAGACTCTGAGTAGAGTTTCTAGAAAGTGATTTTTAGATCATAATCAAACAACAATTTTTTTCCAAAGAGGTAAAATCAATGCAAATGTTCAACCAAGAACATCTGCAGGAGAAGTGGGCACCACTCCTAGACTACGATGGTCTTGATCCAATTAGAGATTCACATCGTAGAATGGTAACTGCCGTTCTCCTGGAGAACCAAGAGAGAGCACTCCGCGAAGAAAGAGAATTCCTTAGCGAAGCTGCTCCAACCGTCAATACTGGATCCACTTCAATTTCTAGTGGAGTTGGTGGCGCTGGTTTTGGTGGAGCAGCTACTACACCTGTAGCTGGCTTCGATCCCGTTCTGATCTCACTGATCAGACGTGCAATGCCTAACCTGGTTGCTTATGACCTGGCAGGTGTTCAACCAATGAATGGTCCTACTGGACTCATCTTTGCAATGCGCTCGCGCTATGCAAATATGACTGGAACTGAGGCACTGTTCGGTGAAGCAGATACTGCATTCGCTGCTCAGAACAACAGTGGCAACCTTACCAGTGGATTCACTGGTGGAGCAGTTGGTTTCGGTACTACTGGTGGCACTGGACTCACAGGCGCAACCAACCCAGCTGCCCTTAACCCACAAGGTTCACAAGCTGCTACCACATATCCTGTTGGTCAGGGTATGAGAACAGATGAGGCTGAAGCACTAGGAGATGGTTCTTCTAATGCCTTCAACCAGATGGCATTCAGCATCGAGAAGGTAACTGTAACTGCTAAGTCACGTGCCCTGAAAGCTGAATACTCACTAGAACTGGCACAAGACCTCAAGGCAATCCACGGTCTGAATGCTGAAGCGGAACTGGCAAACATTCTCTCAACTGAGATTCTTGCTGAAATTAACCGCGAAGTTATCAGAACCATCTATAAGGTTGCTGAGTCTGGTGCTCAAACCAACGTTGCAACCGCTGGTGCATTTGACCTCGATGTTGACTCCAACGGTCGTTGGTCTGTTGAGAAGTTTAAGGGTCTTATCTTCCAAATCGAGCGCGATGCCAACGCAATCGCACAAAGAACTCGTAGAGGGAAGGGTAACATGATCCTCTGCTCTGCTGATGTTGCTTCGGCACTCACCATGGCAGGTGTTCTTGATTACACCCCTGCACTCAACGCTAACCTCAACGTTGATGACACTGGTAACACCTTTGCTGGTATTCTTCAAGGTAAGTATCGTGTCTATATTGATCCTTATGCTGCAAACCTTGCTGCAGATCAATACTACGTCGTAGGTTATAAGGGTTCATCTCCTTATGACGCAGGTCTCTTCTACTGCCCATATGTACCTCTCCAAATGGTTCGTGCCGTTGGTCAGGACAACTTCCAGCCCAAGATTGGCTTCAAGACCCGTTATGGTATTGTTGCTAACCCATTTGCTGAAGGAACAACCGTTGGTGCAGGCGCTCTGACTGTTAACGCTAACCGTTACTACAGAAGAGTTAAGGTACAAAACCTAATGTGATCTCAATTCACATATCTATCAGACCCCCCGCAAGGGGGTCTTTTTTTATCTAAATAGAAATAAAACTAGTGGAAAGATGAAACCTACTCCAAGACAATCTCAAGAGATTAACAAAAATTACGAAAAAGTTGTTGAGCATTTAATCAAGGAAGGTTATGCTGATGACAAGGAATCCGCAGATAATATCATCAGTGGAATGAGTGAATCCTGGTTTAATCTCATTATTAGTGACTAAATGAAAACTTTCAAACAGTTTCAGGAACAAATTGAACAAAAACCAAGTCCAATATTTAAATTCCCTAGTAAACCATCAGCATCTGATAAAGAAGTTGAAACTAGTTCTTACGGACCTGGACTGTATGGAAATCCAACTGCATCTGGACAAATATTAACTCCAAAAACGCAAGGGGTTGCACATAAAACTCTACCTTTAGGAACAAAAGTTAGAATTACTGATCCTAGAACGGGAAGATCCATAACGGCACCGGTCATTGATAGAGGACCTTATCATGGGAATAGAGAATATGATTTAACAACTGCAACAACTCAGAGTCTTGGTTATCCAAACTATAAACAATTTGGTGCAAGATCGCTCAAAGTGGGTAAAATAGAACCAGAAAAACCAAGTTCAATTTTTAAATATCCCACAACAAATTCTATTTTTAATATTAAAAAATAATGGCATCACCAGCATTTGCTAGTCAAATATCCAATCGTAATTTCTTGTCTCCAGCAGGATTTAAATTTACACTATCTAAGGAACCAAAGGTAGCATTTTTTTGCACTAGTGCTAGAATACCAGAAATCTCATTACAGTTAACATCTCAAAGTTATTATCTAAAGGATATTGATATTCCTGGGGAAAAACTAACTTATGGTGATCTGACTCTTAGATTTTTAGTTGATGAGGATTTAGTCAACTATATGGCTATTCACAACTGGTTAACTGGTCTTGGATTTCCCGAATCCACAGAAAACTTTGTTGACTTAACAACCAGTGAAACAACTGGTAGAAGAGAATTGCAGCAACAATTTAGTGATGGAAATTTACTAATTCTGAATAGTAACTTCAAAACCAGTGCAATTGTAAGATTCAAAGACTTATTTCCATATTCTCTAACATCTTTAGATTTTGATGCATCTGTAACTGATATTCAATACTTTACAGCAGAGGCATCTTTCAAGTATACTGTCTATAATATTGTTGATTCAGACGGCAGAACTCGTTTATGAACCTTGATGAAATTCAGGAGATGTGGCAGAGAGATTCTGTCATTGATCCTGATAATTTACATGATGAATCTTTAAAAATTCCTCAACTGCACTCAAAGTATTATACGATTTATAATACGATTACTTTGTTGCGTGAAAAAGCAAGAGAGACATACAGTAAAGTAAGACTTGAAAGGTATAATTATTACACAGGAAAGGCACCTATAGAGGTCTATGAAGAAGAACCGTTCCCCTATAAGGTTAGAGATAAAGACGCCTTACAGAGGCATATGGACGCTGATGAGAGGTTGAATAAAATAGATCTCAAAATTCGTTACTATGATATTATGCTCAAGTTTTTAGAAGAGGTCATTAAGACTGTTTCTAACAGAACTTTTCAAATTAAAAATGCTATTGAATGGCATCGCTTCCAGGCAGGGTTCAATTGAAGTAATAAATATTCATAGGTGAAACTTGTGAGTAATGTCTCATTTGGTGATATCAAAAAAGAATGAAGTTTATCTTCAGGTAAAAGCAGAACCGCACGTCTATTATGAACTTGCAGATCAGTTCACATTTGATGTGCCAGGTGCGAAATTTATGCCCCAGTTTCGCAACAGACACTGGGACGGAAAAATACGTCTATTCAACGCACAGACAGGTGAAATCTATGTAGGACTATTAGATAAACTAACTAGTTTTTGTGAAAATCACGATTATACTTATGAGTTTATCAATAATAAGTTCTATGGTCTTCCTTTTGAAGTCAACGATATGATTTCAAAAGAGGGTGTGAAAGATTATATGGCATCTATTTGCAAGTATGCTCCCCGCGAATACCAAGTTGAGGGAGTATACGACGCTTTAAAACATAATCGAAAGTTGTTGATATCTCCAA
>Ga0194124_10006105_pt1 | contig 10890 bp, 8 predicted proteins | sample TA2KigCas0mmetaG_FD_148605 | JGI IMG/M metagenome (GOLD analysis project Ga0194124, IMG submission 148605) | Freshwater microbial communities from Lake Tanganyika, Tanzania - TA2015031 Kigoma Deep Cast 0m | ecosystem: Environmental > Aquatic > Freshwater > Lake | place: Tanzania: Lake Tanganyika...
TGCATCTAGATCTACAGCAGAATGAGTACTACTCTTGGATTTAACTGAACGGCTCGGACTTAAATGATCACTCTGAATCTCTCTTAACACTCCACCTGGGAATTCTGCATCTAGATCTACAGTAGAATGAGTACTACTCTTGGATTTAACTGAACGGCTCGGACTTAAACTAGATAATCTTCTGAAATGTTGTTTTTGAGGAGAATTAATTACTGCTGAAGTAATATCTATAAGTGCATCTGAAACTATCAAAGGAATATGGCTGATTTTAACACTTTGCCTAGGAGGTGTAACCAAAACTGAAGCATTTAGTTTATCTTTAGATGAAGTAATTGCAAGGCCATTAGTTTTAGATGAAGCAATTGCAAAGCCATTAGTTGCAAATATGAGTAAAAAACTAGCTAAACCTATTACCAACCATTTCATGAAATAATACCGATTATTTTGTTAGGAATTCTTTTGTTAGCTTTGTAAGCAAAAAAGAATTCCTATAACTTTGCTACTTAATTATGCAAATAGATCATTTATTGCATCGTAGTCACAGTGTTCTATATCACCCAATACTTTTAATGTAAACTCATCTGATTGCACACCCCTAGCTAATTTATCAGACATAGATGCTAAATCTTCTTTGATAGTTTCTAAAAAAGTAGCATCGATTATTTCATTTTGAACGTGGGCAAGAGTCAAGAGCATTGTTATTGCAACTTTTTGATTACCAGTATTGTACAAATGTAAAGCATACTGTTCTAAATCTAATACTATTTTCTTAGCTATTCCATTAATTTTATCTTCTATTAAGGTAAGGATTTCTGTAGCACTTCCATCATTGTTCTTAGCCAGATACCCAGCTATTAAACGATTGTATATAAAAACAGCTTCTTCCTGATGTCTTACTTGAACTTCAGTATCTAATTTAGAAAACATTTTTGATGCTAACTCTAATACATCATTAACATCCTCATCTAATAGTAATTGACACTCTATTAATTTACAGTAGGAATTTATCTGAAGTTCTAAAGGAAATTCATCTGGGGAAAATTCTTTACCTAAAAGTTCAGTAAATTCTATTTTAGCTCTGTCATACTCACCTTTCCTTAGTAAAGCAAGGCCAAGGTTATAAAGTATAATAGCATCCTCAGATTCATAACTCTTAGCTCTTGTAAAACTAAGAATAGCAGCATCTAAGTCACCTGCCTTTTGTTGCAATCCTAAATTATAATAAGCAACCGCAAAATTCTTATTAAACTCTGTTGATCTAAAACCCCTATCATCTTCTGTAAGAACGCCTATGGCTTCATCTAATTTACTTTGGGCAACTAATGATGCAGACAGATTAATGTATGCTTTTTCTAGATTTTCTGTGACTACATCAGAATTTCCTGCTTGAGAATATTCTCTAACCGCGTTTTTTAATAACTCTTCTGCTACAGGAAAATTTCGTTCTGCATACGCTTGATTTCCCTGCATAAGTGCAAGTCTTCCAGCGTTTTCATGTGTTTTTGACATAATCTACTCCTTTTAAAAATAAATACTACCTAAACCAATTAAAAACTAGTGTTCAAATTTATTATAAACACTTCCAATAACCTTTATATATCATCAGATGATTCCCCAAGCACTGGTGGAAGATGATTCTCAACAAGACTAGTATCTACCACTGAGACTGGTAGTAAAGGTTTTACTTGAGATACGCTCGAAGTCATTACAGCAGCTGATTGTAAAACACTTTCTTTATATTCGTCATCAAATTGTCCATTACGTCCTAAATCTGAAAGAGCAGAAAAGTGAGTGATAAAAGTTGCATTACTGGCAGTATCATAATCAACATCACTTTTTATCCTTCCTAATAATTGTTGTGCCATAAGAGATAAATCACAACTTTCATAATGGCTAATTATTAAACCTTTTACAAGGCTTATTGCTTCTACTATTTTAGACATAGATGGATCGTCTGATAGAATTTTAATGGCACTCTTCAATTCTTTTAATAAAGCAAATGTTTTTTTAGAAACAGTCAAATTCTCTTCTGCATAATAAACTTTACCAGATTCTATCATCATTTTTATGCATTCACATAATTTTGGTATTTTTCTTAGAGCAGCTTCTTTTTTTACTTGATCTCCTTGAAAACGCCTTAACTCTGATAATTCTGTTAAACCATCCAATGCTTTATTCAAGATATTATATTTCCCATGTTCTGTAGATAAACCACCTCTATCAGTGATACCTTGTATTATATCACTTCCAGAGTTAATATAGCATTCTACGGCTTTGATATTAGCATATTTTATTGCTTGAGACAAAATATAATGCCAATCTATTATGATACTATCCTGTTCGTTTAACAAATATTCTATTATACTGATAATATTATACTTAATAGGTATTTCGAATATACTATTGGTACTTCCTGAGTATACTCCTAACTCAAATCCTTTATTTAATAATAGTTTTGCTAGATCAACTTGATCCCTGGCACACGCTAAGCCATAAGCACTTAATTTTCTGCTATTATCAGTTGTCAAAAGATCATGTGCTTCTAACTCTCCTATATATTCACTTAAAAAATCACGTGTATTTTTAGTAACTACGCCAAGCTGTTTCGCAGCAACATGTAAGACTTTTCCAAAATAATCACCTGGTAAAGCTAACATAGATATAAAAGAATGTAATTGAGTATAATTTATTCCGAGATCATAAGTTAAATGTTCAGTACATTTTTTACTTCCTTGCAAACAACTCGTCACACCTTCTGCATAATCGTGTATGCTAACTACTTTCGTAACAGCTTTAGGTTTTATAGAGGGTCTGTCAACTGGTTCTGATAATAGACTTAAACTAGGGGTAGGAATTACGCTAATCTTTTGAGATTCAACACTACCTAGTTCTCTTGCTTTATGCTCTTCTGCCGAATGATCTACTGAATGGCGTGCCCCTGAGTTTACAGAACTAAGTACTACAACACTATCTAAAGCTATTAGTGGCACTCCATGTTTAACAGGATTAGTAGATATATCTCCATCTACAATTAAACCTACTGCGCTAACTTCAACAAAACCTAAAGGATTTAGGGATCCTTCTACAAAATAATATTTTAATTGTTGAAATTTACCATCCTCAATTGCGTCGACTTTAATAAAATCTTCTAATTGCATAGCAGACAAGGTGCCATCTAGGAACTTGGGAGCACATTTATGTAATATACATTGACGTATCTGAGAAAAATTCTCAAAATTTTCAACACTTAATAAATGAGACCAATCTTCTATTGATAAATTCCAATCTTTATTTTGATCATTTAATATATTCATTAATCGCATTACTTTTATAAAACTGCTATGATCAACAGTTAAAATATCAGACCAGTAATCTTCAAATATTACACTAAAAACATTACTAGAGTTAGCTGTATTAACCTTATTAATTTCTTGTACTACGTATGGAAGGTATCTCAAAAACTGTACTTGGACCACGTGATGTTCTTTATTAAACAAAGCAAAAATGTCTACACAACCGGCACGTATACTTTGTGTAAAAAAATTATGCGCTGTTGGTTCGTCTCGAAATATATATTCTAAAGGAGAGAAAGCTACAGCTCTACCACCGTTTTTTTGAAGAATAGCAGTATAACCTTCACTTGTTAAAATGGCTCCCACTTGACTTAAAGTTTGTAAAGCAGTTGGATTATGAATTACTGCTATATGTGCTGGGGTCAATCCAGATAAATTTACGCTATTTATACATTCGTTTAATTTAGAAAATGAAGATTTCTCCCTTGATAATATGTCTTGTGATTTGCTTCCAAAAAAAGTTGGAAGAACCATTGATAGCACACCCTTATGGGATAAATAATGAAATATATTTTGTCCTTTATATATCTCAAAAAGTCCTATTGATTCAACACCCCAATCTATAAAACCAAATAATTTATATGGTTTACCATTTTCAATAAAACTGTTAAGCTTTGGTACATCTATTAAAGGTTTATCTAGTTCATTAATTAATACTTGCTTCATAATAACTTTTAATTTGTTTTTTATAAGTTTAAGCCCAATTTATTTTGGATCTAATTACCCTCTAATTTAAGAGTGATAGTACAAAATACCATTAGGTTAGTCAAGATAAAAAGAAAGATATATTCTATATCACACTATTTTTACATTAGAAAGTTATAAACTTTTGGAACTATTAAAATAAAATGCGAGTTTCGTATTAATTACGAAATATACTACACTTATAATTGATTAAAAAATAAAATTTTTAGATTTATCAAACGATATAGAAACTTCACCTCAATCAGCTGTTCAAAATCCTTTAATAACATCTAAGGTTATAGGTATTGGTTCTGAATTGCCAGCTATAGAGGCAGTGGAGACAGCAAAAAAAGATGTTGGTGTTGATTATGCAATTAGATCAACTCTATTAACTCCAACTTTGGTTAAGAAAGTAGATGAATAGCTGAAGGACTAGGTATAGTTTAATAGCAGCAAAAGCAATAAAAGCTAGGAAAGCGCTATCCAACTTATCAAAACGCATAGATAATCCGCTGTTTTCTTTAGCTTTGTAAAGAAGTTTTCAATCAACAATCTTAGCTTATACTTAGTTTTATCGTATAAAATAGCCTCCTTCCTATTTTTACGTCCCGGAATTACAGGAATATTATTATTAGACAGGAGATTTTGTCTGTGGTTATTACAATCATATTCTTTATCTTCTATAACGTAGCACCCGGATATGTATGCCGTTAGTGCACCTGCAATGCTAATATCATCGGTGTTACCGTCCATCAGGAAGCAGTCTATAATTTGAAGATTAGGCGTTATTGCTAAGTACAACTTTGTTGTCATGCCAGATACGCTCCTACCTTTTAACTACTGCCTTTTTTTAAGCCGCTGCCGTGACGGTGAAACTTAAAACTACTTGAGTCGTATAAAACTACATTCATTTTAAATTTCTTTTGTTGCTGAAGATCTAAATAGATAATATGCCCATTGCCGAAGCATTTCGGTAAATCCTTCCATGGTATTCCAGTCCCTAATACATATAATATTGCACAAAATACCTCATAATAACTTATCTTCGGCAGCCTTCCTTTCCATATATAACTTTTTTCTATAGTCGGTTGAACTAAGCTGTCAAACAAATTCCGTTCTATTGGGTAGAGACTTTTATCCATCACTTATCCTACTTTTTATTGCAGTTTACTCTCGACTCCCTATTTGCAAACATTTGTTAACAGTACCAAAAGAATTATTCGTATATCTAAAAATTAGCTTGCAATTCTGTCATATTTTAATAATTTAAAACTAATTCCTTTTTTACTTAAGATCTATGAAAAATATGATTGATTACCAAATAATTGATGCTGTAGACGCTAGCATATATTGGAAAGATTTATCTGGTAAATATATTGGCTGTAATAAGTGCATGTCAAAAATGGCCGGAATGAGCCGTAATCAAATAATAGGAAACACAGACTATTTACTTCCTTGGAAAAATCAAGCAAATAAGATTAGAGAAGTAGATTTGTGGGTTATAAATAACCTTAAAGAATATAAAATAGAGGAAACAGCAATAGTTTATGGAGGTATTAAGAAGATATTTTTAAGTTCAAAGAGTCCTCTACTTAATGAAAATGGTGATGTTATAGGCATTATAGGAGTATCAATTGATATTACACATTATAAGCGATTTGAAGAAGAATTTAAGCAAACTGAAATGTACTTAAATAAATACTCATCTATCAAAAATAGATTTCTTGATAAGTTTAGTCAGGAATCACGAATCCCTTTGAGTAATATTTTATCATTATCCCAATTATCAAGAGATAAATGGGATCAATTGGATGATGTAGCGAAACGTCAAAATATGGAATTAATATTAAATAAAACAAGTCAACTATCTCAATTTATTCTTAATGTCTTTGATGCATCTATTTTTTTTAAAGATAGGATACAACTTGAACTAAAATTTGCTAACTTTTCTAATTTTGTAAAAGATACAGTCAAACAATATCAAGAAAACTATTGCGATGTAAAAGTAAATATAGAGATGAACCATTTTGACGATTACTGTTTTGCATTTGATCAAAAATTAATTACCCGAGTGATCAATAACTTAATGATGAATGCTATTCAATATTCAAATAAAAACAAAGCAATAACGATTAGTTTGTACAAAACATACTTAAAAGACACTGAAATACCGGCAGTACAATTTTGCATTCGAGATGAAGGAGTCGGAATTCCCGAAAACGAGTTAGGATCTATATTTGATCCATTTGTTGAAAGTAGTATTACTAGTTCAAAAGATTGGGGTGTTGGATTGGGGCTTGCTATATGCAAAGAAATTATTGAGGCACATTTAGGAAATATTTGGGTTGAAAATAATATATTAAGATCAGGTACCACTTTTAATTTTACTCTTCCGGTAAGTTTGTCTTCTAATAATTTTAATAATATAGATAAGAACACTGAAGATAAAGGTGAGTACAACAATATTATCAGAAAGAATTTAGAAGAATATACAAATCCTATCAAAAAAGAACCATTTGCTTTAATTGGCATTAGTCCATTCAATAGTTATTTCTCTACTGAGAAAATTCTAAAAATCTGTGAATGGATAAATAGCAGATATAATGATTTTGCTATATTTATTCCTGATGAAATTTCTAGATATACTTTTGAAGCTTTGGGATATACAGAATCACGAATTGGAAGAAAAATAAAAAAGCAGGATAATTATACTCTCAATAAAACTTATACAGCGTTATCTTATTTTTATAATAATCATCCACAAAAAAAAGACCAAATTAGAGTACATACTATTTCTCAGTTAAAACACGAGAAATCTTTTCAAGACATATATCATATATATTCACACAAATTCATTTCTGATAAACAATTTAGACAAAATTGTTTAGAGGTTACTGAGTGGGTATTGTTGAATAATAACACTAAAGATCATAAAATAGAAGAATTTCATAAAAACATAGCTGCACAATACTTTTTAACAGAACTACCTATACTAACTAATGCAACAAATATTTTAAAAGTAGAGTCATGCGATTTTGTGTATCATTCTATTCCAAAGTTTTTAAAGCAGCTTTATCTTAGTAAAGAAATAGTATCTTCTAAACAAAAATTCTTGATTCTTCAATAATTCAAAAAGCAGTTCTTTATATTTAAGAACCTTGGACTAAAAGACTGTAAGCAGCACTGTTGCAAATAATGAGGTAAGGGAATACAATAAGTGTTCTTAATAAAAAAGAATACTAAATTTATGAATCTATTCAAGCATCACCATTTCAAGCATGACATAATAATCTGGATGATAAGATAGTACTGCAAGTACGGCATCAGTTATCGTGGTTTAAGGAAATGCTTATAGAAAGAAGGATAGAGGTAGATCACTCCACAATTTATTGCTGGGTTCAATACTATGCTCCTAAATTATTGGAGAAACTTAAATGGCATTGGAAACCTAAGCTAGAGCTTAGTTGGAGAGTTGATTGTCATTGTTAACCAAAAAAGGACCACTTATCTCAAAAATTTTTAGCTCACGGTAACATCACTTTTTTGATTCTTAGAGTCTGGTAATAGACTTTAATATAAGTTATTTTAATTTTATGGTTACTTTACCAATTCTTTTTTAACTTATACAAAGTTTATCATTGACTCAACATGTCTTCTGAAAGCTAAAATTAAAATCTTCTAGCCTCTTGTTCGCTGGTAATTTTGCTACACTATAACGCTTCTTATAGTTATTATCACGTCTGTTATCCAGTTCATCCTTACATAATAGTTCCAAAAATTCTTCATATAGTAATTTTTTACTTCTAGCATATGATAAACAGTCTTCCAATGTTAATGCCATGCCGGAAAGTTTAAAGTATCTGAACCTTTTATATAATTTCTGCATCTTCACGACCAAACAAAGGTAACTCATAACAATTATTTTTATGATCTCTTTTATTTTACCATAATTCCTAATTCCATAATGTAAAACTCTTATACAAACTTTATTTACTATTTCATTACCCTATAGCTTTTTCAGATGTAATCAGGACTTCCGCAAAAGAGATGAAAATAGAGTATATAAATGTTAATTTAGTTAGTAGTTTAAGAAAATTAGTTATAAGATGAAATGATTACAAGAATAGAATACTGTCAGTATTTATTATCAAGCCAGACAAATTACACGATTACAAATTTTGCCGATCACATAGAAGGTTTAAGCGATGATAAGGTAAGAAGATATCTAGTAAATGCTAAATTATCACCAAGGTTGATATGGGAGCATGGTAAAGGTGAGATTATCTTTAGTCCTAACGGTAAACTGCTATTTGACGATAGTGTATTGGATAAAAGCTATTCAAATAATATTGAGGAAGTAAGGTATCAATACAGTGGTAATGCCAAGGGAGTCATAAAAGGTATAGGAGTTGTAAGTTGTGTTTATGTTAATCCTGAAGAGAATAAGTTCTGGGTAGTAGATTATAGAATATTCAACCCCGATAAAGATGGTTTAACTAAAATCGAGCATGTTAAAGAAATGCTGCGTAATGCTTATCACAGTAAAAAGGTTGCATTTAGCACAGTACTTATAGGCAGTTGGTACGCAACGATCTCAATTCTACTTCAAATAGAATCTATCTGTAAATACTATTATTGTCCCATAAAGAGCAATCGATTAGAGATGATAGTAAGGGAGTTAGGAACTACTGTAGAGTTGATTCTTTAGATTGGAGTACTGATGATACTAGCAATGGGAAGGTTACAAAGATTCATAAATTTCCTAAGGATCATAAAGTGAAATTATTCAGGGTAACTGTTTCTACTAACAGAACTGACTATGTCATAACAAATGACATGGATCAAGATTCGCTTGAAGCTGTACAAGAAGAGTATGGCTTCAGGTGGAAAATTGAGGAATTTCATCGTGAAGTCAAACAAGTTACGGGTATCGAAAAATGCCAATGTAAAATAGGAAGGATACAGAGAAATCATATAGCCTGCGCTATCATGGTCTGGAATTGTCTAAAAAAAGTTGCAAATGCTGCTTCTACTACTGTTTATCAAATGAAAAACGGGTTATTGCGAAATTATTTGATACGGGAATTCAGGAGCCCTAATTTGCCTTTTGCGTAAGTCCTGATCAGATTACCCAGAAACTATCGTCTGTATTAAATAATATAATAAAATAACAAGGAATCTCAATAATTTATCATATTAGTGCAATAAATGGTTGAAAAGTAGTTTAAATAACTGCTTTAATAGGAAAAATTTATAAAATAATCATTAATTTAAATGCAAGAAGCACAACAGAGAAGTCTTACCAAAGAACAAAAAGAAGCAGTAGGTATTTTATCAATAGGAACGTTTTTTGAGCAATTTGATATAATGCTTTATATTCATATGGCTGTTTTATTAAATGAGCTATTCTTTCCTCAAACAGATCAAAACGTTGCTTCGTTACTTTCTGCTTTTACATTTTGCTCTACATTTATTTTCATACCAATTGGAGCTCTTATATTTGGATGGGTAGGCGACAACATAGGTAGAAAGTCAACAGTAGTTTTAACAACCCTTCTAACAGCTTTATCGTGCCTTACTATTGCATTTCTACCTACTTATGCTGAAATAGGAATAAAAGCTTCCATTATAATGATTGGATGTAGAATACTCCAAAGTATAGCATCTATGGGAGAAGTTATAGGAGCTTTAGTATATATAACTGAATTTACAAAACCTCCTATAAGGTATTACGCTGTAGCACTTATACCTGTTCTAGGGTATAGTGGAGGTCTTGCTGCTTTGGGTATTGCATCACTTATTGTGTATGCTGAAGTAAATTGGCGAGGTATTTTTGTCTTTGGAGCTTTAATAGCATTAGTTGGAATAGCGATAAGAACAAAATTAAGCGAAACCAAAGATTTCGCTAACGCCTCAAAAAGGCTACAAACCCAATATAATGTAAACCCTGACGAAGAGGATTTATTTTACGATGAGAGTTATAAAAAAACTTCATTTGCCATGTTTTGCACCCAATGTACATGGCCTTTGTGTTTTTACTTTGTTTTTATTTATTGTAGCCAAATACTAAAAAGTCAATTTGAGTATTCTGTATTAGATATAATAAAACATAATTTTGTTATTTCGATATTTCCTGTAGTATCCTGTTTTATTAGGGCTAAATTATCAAAGAGACTTCATCCTTTAATTTTATTCAAATATAGTTTAATTATTTCTTTTTTCTTCTTTATTATTATAGCTTTTTATTTAGATAGTAGCCCTAACCCTTTAGGGATAGGAATTTTTCAATCATTACTATTAATGTTTACTCCAAATGGATATTCGGAGTCATCTGTAATATTTCCTCATTTTCCTGTGTTTAAAAGATTTCAATCTGCATGCTTGTCCTATGCTTTTTCTCGTGCGTTTATGTACATTGCTACTTCTTTTGGATTAATCCTTATAATAAAATTGATTGGAATATCATGGGGGTTAATATTCGCTACATCTTGTGTTTCTGCTATAGGAGCATATGGGTGTTTTTATTTCTTACGGCTTGAACAAAAGAATATAATGATTTAAATAATTATCATCAACTAAGCTATTATTAATTCGATTCTTTAATAAATCGCTTTTTGGATTGTAATCCAAAATTTTATTTACAATATTACCAATTATAAACTCTATATTAATATCTTCTAAATAAGTAGCTGCTAGCAATACAGTATTTAAAGTTTCTTTAGCTACTTTTATCTGTTTATATGCTGTAAGGAAATGTATGTTTTGTAGATTGTGTAACCTATCAAATATTTTAATTAATAACACCTCTTTATCACCATTTTTATAAGCCATCCTAATGATTTCCTTTACAAAA
>Ga0194124_10006106_pt1 | contig 10887 bp, 4 predicted proteins | sample TA2KigCas0mmetaG_FD_148605 | JGI IMG/M metagenome (GOLD analysis project Ga0194124, IMG submission 148605) | Freshwater microbial communities from Lake Tanganyika, Tanzania - TA2015031 Kigoma Deep Cast 0m | ecosystem: Environmental > Aquatic > Freshwater > Lake | place: Tanzania: Lake Tanganyika...
CAAGAATGGCTCGAGCGATGGCCACTCGCTGACGCTGCCCCCCGGAAAGAGCCATGCCGCGCTCACCCACACTTGAATCATATCCATTGGGAAGATCCATGATAAAAGCATGGGCAGCTGCAATCTGCGCGGCCTGAATCACCTCCTCGTCGCTGGCATCCGGAGCGTTAAGCGTGATGTTCTCGCGCACGGTGCCGTCAAACAACATGGCATCCTGAGGAACGATACCGATCTGTTGACGCAGCGAGTCAAGGTCTACCTTTGAAATATCGTAATCATCGATCCGAATCACTCCTTCCGATGGGGCATACAGGCGAGGCAGCAACTTCATGATGGTGCTTTTTCCACTGCCACTTTGGCCAACGATGCCCACAAAACAGCCAGGCTCAATCGTGAAACTCACATTTTTCACCACCAAGGGAGCGTGGGGGCGGAAGCGGAAACTCACCTGATCGAATTCCACACGCCCCTGAATGGGGGGGAGAGCAATCGGACGAGCGTCGAGGGATTGCTCAGGCTCGGCATCCACAACATCGGCCAAGCGTTCCACGGAAATCTGCAAACCCTGAATGGTCTGCCAGGTGCCTGCGAGACGAATGATTGGCGCGACGACATTGCCGCTAATGATGCGAAAGGCGATCAACTGACCAACTGTGAGCTCTCCTTTCAGCACGAGATAGGCGCCCACCCAAAGCACCGCAAGGCCTCCCACCTCATTAAAAAAACCACCGATGGACCCTGCAGTGGCACCGATCAAGGTGGTGCGGAAGTTACTCGAAATAAAGCGGGCATAGCGCTGTTGCCAGCGCCAGCGCAGGGTGGTTTCGGCATGCTGGGCCTTGACCGTATGCATGCCGGTGAGGGCCTCCACCATCAAAGAGCTGGCAGCGGCGTTGGCTTCCGCCGCCACCCGCAACTGGGATTTAATCAACGGTGACACCACATAGACGAGTGTCAGATACAGGGGGATCACTCCAAGCGCCACGGCGGTCAGTAATCCGCTGTAACTGAGGCATACAAATAAATAGACCACACCAAAGAGCACGTCGAGCACCAGGGTTAGAGCCGTACCCGTGAGGAAACCCCTGATGTTGCCAAGCTCTGAAATACGCGTTGAAATCTCTCCGACAGGACGACCATCAAAGTAGCCAAGAGGCAGACGGAACAAATGGGTTAGAATATTACCTGATGTGGCAATATCAATACGATTGGTAGTGTCGGTAAATAAAAATGTACGAATAAGGTTGAGGACATTAGAGATCACACTCACCCCAATCAGCATGACCCCAAGAAAATAAAGCGTATTAAAATTTTGCTGTCCAATCACTTTGTCGATGATCTGCTGAATTAGCAGTGGCTGGGCTAAGCCAAAAAGATTGATAAACAGTGAGGCCACAAACACCAACACCAGCGACTGGCGGTAGCGCTGCAAGTAGGGGAAGAAATAGCTGATGTCGAAGCGACGGGTGGCGGTGCCCGCACGGCGACTGAACGTAACCGCCCGAAGGTGGGGCTGCAGCTCCTGCAAACTGTCAATGCTCTGCCAGATTTCGCCCTCGCGGGGGTCTAACCAGCGCAGCCTGCCCTTGTGTTCCCCGGCCAACAGCAGCACACCATCGGGAGTTTCCACCAGAGCCGGCAGGGTGACACGGCCGAGGTGCGGCGCTGGCACCTGCATCAGGACGGCGTTGAGGCCTAGGGCATCTGCAATCTGGCCAAGCTGCTCAAGGCTGGGGTGGGATCTGTCGCCGACCATACCCTTGAGCATGCGATCCACTAGATCGCGGCGGAAGGGCACCCTGAGCACCTCACACACCATCTGAAGCAGGGCCAGGCCCTGCTCGACTGCGGTGCTGCCCAAGACGGCCCGCACCTGCAACCCCTGCGGGCCGATGCTGGGACGTGCCTGCTCCTCCGCAAGGGCATGGGCAAGCAGCTCGGCGCCATCTGGATTTTGCCAGGCGGGTAGCTCCAGAGCCAGGGGATGGGTCGATTCAGCCACCGCCGGATCCTGGGGGCTGGGATCCGGGGGGAGGGCTGCAGGCTGCATCAACTGCTGCAGATCACAGCTCGGAAGGCCAATCAGGCGCAGACCCCAGGGGCTCTGGCGCAGGGCCTGCTGCAGCTGCTCTGGGGAAAAACCCTCCGGGCCAGGGGGGTTCACGTCGGGCAGGAAGCGCTCCGCCGCCGGCAGAAACCAACTGATATCTGGGGCGGCAGCCAGCAACTGATCCAACTCAGCGGAGCTGCTCAGCTCCTGGCTGCGCAGGCAAGGCTGCAGGCGATCCAGCAATTCCGCCAAGGTCTGATCCTGCGGCTGACGCTGCAGCAAAAGGGGTCTCAGGGCGGCATAGACATCCTCCCGCTGGGGATGGGCCGCTTGCCAGGCCCCGAGGGGGGGGGCCTGGCCCCACCACTGCTGCCAAAGCTCCACCGGCACGGCCAGCATGCGGCACTCGGCTGCGGTGCGGCAACTTGCTGCGGCCACGCCCGTGAGGGCACTCCAACCTCCCCACCACTGGCCGGGCTGAAGGCGGCGCAGAGTGAATTCTTGGCCCATGGCATCGCGCCCACTCAGTCGCAGGCTGCCGCTCACGAGGAGCAGCACGAAACCGAAAGGGGCGGATTCCGTGGCGAGGGCTTCCCCCAGGGGCAGCTGCCAGGCCTGCACTTGCTCCTCGGCTTGGCTTAACAACTCGACAGGCAGCTGATCCAGCGGAGGCCCCTGCATCAACAGCTGAAGGCGGGAAGACAGGGAAGCCGTCAAGTGGGGAGATATTCGATGGAATCTATTCTCTCACCCTGCACAAGGCGCTCCAGCTGGCGATCGCGCCATTGGGCATACAGCTCTTCGATCAATTGCTGCTGAAGGGCGTCATCCAGCTGAATGGAAATGCGGGTATCGAGCCGCAGCAAGACGTGCATGTCGCCCACGGGGAATGGACCGATCAACTGACCCTCACTGGCGTTGGCGAGGCGGGCATTGAGTTCGGGGTGACCGGCATCGGGGTGAATGGGGCCAATGCGGCCGCCGCTGGCGCTCTCGGGCCCCTCCGACCAGCGAATGGCGGCGGTGGCAAAATCAAGCTCGCCCTCGCGAATCGCCAAGGCCAGCTCGGCCACGCGGCCGGCGCTGCGGCAGCGCAGCATGGAATAGATGAGTCGATCGCGCTGGGCCTTGGTGCGGCTGAAATGCTCATCCACCTGCAACAGAAAGGCGGCGTGCTTGAAGCGTCGCAACCGCTCCTGGCGGGTGGCAGCAATGAGATGGTCCTCATCATTGAGGAGGGGATCGAGCTGGTGGCTCTCCAGCAGCTCCACCTCAAGACCAGGCTCGAGGGGTACCTGAGCGCATATGCAGTCCTCGAGCCAGGCTTCGAGAAAGGCACGGCCGCGGCCACTGCGGCGTAATAAGGGCCAGCACTGGTTTTCATCAAACGGAAGCTGCATCAACCCAACAACTGCGTGAGCCGGTCGCCTAGCTGGGCAATGGCGGATGGCCAATCCCCCAACTGTCGCTGCCGAAACAGGCTCATGCTGGGGTACCAGGGGGTATCAGCACGGCCGCGCAGCCACCGGAAATCAGCGTTGTGCTGGAGCAGCAACCAGGTGGGCCTGTCGAGGCCTCCAGCCACGTGGGCCACGGCGGTATCGACGGTAATCACCAAATTTAATTGACTCAGTACGCAGGCGGTGTCGAAAAAGGATTCCAGACGGCCATTCCAATCGGTGATGCCCCACTGGCCGCGCCAGGGGTCGAGCTGTTGTGAATCCGCGCCTACCTGCAGGCTGTGGAGGCTCACCAGACGGTCGTTGCGCCATTCATCGAACAGCGGCAGCAAGAGCTCGAGCGGCAGGCTCTTGTCGGCGTACATGTCTTTGTTGTCGACCCCAGAGGCCCACACCAGGCCGATCTGCAGGGCGAAGGGCTGGCGCGCCACCTTCAGCCGCTCCGGGATGGCGGCCGGGGCTTTGAGGTAGCCCGGCATCATCGGCACCGTGTCGAGGCTGGTGCGCAGGATGCGGGGCAAGGTGAGCAGGGGCACGTGGTGGCTGAAAGCCTGCAGCTCCGGGGGCTTGTGCTCGATGATCGCCGGGCAGGCCGGCTGCAAACACTGACGGAAGAGCTCCACTAACGCCGGGCGCGTGGCGTAGGTGACCTGCAGGCCCAGCTCCATCAGTATTGGCAGATAGCGGGCGAATTGGATGTTGTCGCCGTAGCCCTGTTCAGCCCACACCAGCAGTGGACCATCGATGTTGAGATCACCATCCCAAATGGGGGTGGCTAAGGGAGGCCGCACCTTGTCGGGCAGGCGCAGGCGCGTGTCGTAAAACTTCCAACCCTCTTCATATTGGCCAATGGTGAGCAGGGTGAGGCCGAGGTTGAATTTGGCGTCGTTGCAGCTGTCATCGAGCTCCACGCCGCGTCGCAAGGCTGCACAGGCCTCGTCGAAGCGCTCCTGAACCGCTAAGGCGCCCCCCAGATTGATGTGGGAGGGAGCATGGTCAACCTTCTGCTTGATGGCAGTTTCAAAAGCATCAATGGCCTTGTCCCAGCGCTCCTTCAGCTGCCAGGCCAACCCCCAGTTGCAATGCATATCGGGATTGTGGTGCTCGCATTCATTCGATAGGCGGTAATGCTCCAGAGCCAGGTCGAGTTGCTTGAGGTCGCGGTAGCTGTTGGCGAGGTTGTGGTGAGCGGAGTGGTGACGGGGCTTGTGCTGGAGGCAACCGCGAAACATCTCAGCGGCGGCTTCAAGGCGCTTGAGTTCACTGAGGGCGTTGCCACAGTTGTAATAGGCGTCTGCGAAAGAAGGGTCGAGGGCGATCACGCACTCATAGGCCCGTACCGCTTCCTTAGTGCGTTTGAGTTTACGCAGGATGACCCCAAGGGTGTTGAGGTAGCTGGCGTTGCTGGCATCAGCCGCCACAGCGCGGCGTACGGGCTGCACGGCCTCATCGCTGCGGCCCAACTGATGCAGGCAGGCCCCCTGAAGGTGGCTCATTTCAGCAAGGAGGTCGGGGAGCCCCAGGAGGGACTGGGCCAGCTCGATCGCCTGCTCGAAATGGCCAGCGTGAAACGACTCCAACGCCTGGCTGGCCTGGGCCTTGGGGTCCATGGTCAGCACCGAATGCGAAAGCACCATTGTCCCATCCTGCCCATGAGAACATGAATTCACTGCAGGATCAGGGGGGGGGGCTTGGGAAAGCGCATCGGACGCCAAAAAAGCTCAGGCAGTGCAAATAGGCGACCAAGACCCTTGCCGCAGGCGACCGCCGGGCCTGCCGACATGCTGTTTGCAGAGGCCTGTGGGCTGCATCAGCGAGGGGATCTCAAAGGGGCCGAAGCCCTCTATCGCCAAGCATTGGCAGCAGATGACAGCCTGGTTGATGCTTGGCGCAACTTGGGGGCCATGCTGCGCCAGCAGGGGCGCGGTGCGGAAGGGTTGAGCTGCAGTGAGCAAGCGGTACGGCGTCGCCCAAACGACGAGAGCCTCTGGGGCAATCTGGGTAACGTGCTACGGGATCTTGGGCGGTTGGAGGACTCCCGCCAAGCCTTCGAGCGAGCGATCCAACTGGCACCACAGCTTTTGGGTCCACGCCTCGGGATGGCCATCACGCTGAATCGAAGTGGAGAGTATTGGGCCCTAATCCAAGGGATGACGCCATTACTGGATGATTTACCTAAGCAAACCAACGCCCAGGCAGCAGATTTGCTGTTGGAGGTAGGCAACGCTTATCACAACCTTGGACAATCTGAGCAGGCCTTGCTGCAATGGAAGCGGGCGCTGGCGCTAGCACAAGGGGATCGACAACTGCTGATGGTGCTGAACATCGCCCAAGTGCTCTGCGAACAGCAGCGTCATGGGCAAGCGGAGGAGTTGTTGAGGCAACAGTTGGAACAACACCCACAAAACAGCACATTATTCTACGCGCTGGGAGTAACGGCAAAGGGTCTGGGTCGCTTGGAAGAGTCTTGCGCGCTGTTTGAGCAGGCACTGGAACTCGATCCCACCTACGTGATTTGTCTCAATACCTACGGGCTTCTTCTGCGAGATCTGGGGCGCAGCCACCAGGCCAGAGGGTGTTTCGAGCGTGCCCTCGAGGTGGATCCGGAGTTTGGCGCCGCGATGAACAACCTCGGCTCAGTATTGAAGGATGTGGCAAGGTACCCAGAAGCGCTGCAGTGGCTCCGCAAGGGGGCTGAAAAACTTGGGGACAATGCAGCTGCCCATTCCAATGTTCTCTTCACGCTTGTAGGCTACGAGCTAGAGCCGGCAAGTGAGCGCTTTGCTGAGGCTGTGCGTTTTGGCAAACGTTTTGCAATTGCTCCGTTTGAGCGCTGGCGTGACCGTGTCCCAAACCCCGATGGGAAGCGAAGATTAAAAGTGGGCCTGGTCTCTCCAGATTTCTGTAGGCATGCGGTGAGCTACTTCATCGAACCATTACTGGAGCAATGGGATAGACGGGATCTCGAGATCACGCTTTATGCCTGCGGCACTGTGAGGGATGATTACACACGCCGTCTGCAGGGGAAAGCGGACCGCTGGAGGGATATTCAAGGCGTCAACGATGAACATTCGTGCCTTCAGATCCAGCGCGATGAAATAGACATCCTTATAGATCTAGCAGGTCACACTGCTGGGAACAGATTACCGCTGTTAGCACAAAAGCCAGCACCGATCCAAGCTACATATCTGGGCTATTACGGGACGACAGGTCTCAAGCAGATGGATTACTGGATCACAGACCACATACTGCATCCCTTAGACAAAGAAAGCGAAACAATCGCGACCGAAAAATTGTGCAGACTGCCAAGAGCATATCTGGCATATCGGCCGCTGCCAGATGCCCCAGATGTAGCAACACTACCGATGATAAAAAGAGGTTATCCGATGTTGGGCAGCTTTAATCAAAGCCGAAAGATTACGAAAACGACTGCCGAAAGATGGATGGCAGTACTTGAGGCTATTCCAAAAGCCCACCTCCTTCTCAAATCAAAAAACCTAGGAGAGCCCATAGAAGCTGAGCGAGTGCGGCAGCTCTTCATAAACATGGGTTTGGCACAAGAGCGCTTGCATCTTGAAGGCCACAGTCCATCCGTTGCAATACACCTTGGCCGGTATGGAGAGGTGGATGTGGCGCTGGATACATACCCGTACACAGGTTGTACGACAACTGCCGATGCGCTGTGGATGGGGGTACCTGTACTTACAGTTGCGGGAGGATCGATGGTTAGTAGACAAGCTGCGGCTGTGCTAGTAGCCGCGGGTAGAAGCGAGTGGGTCTGCAAAACCAAAGAGGAACTCGTAGATCGATGCAAGGATCTACTCAGTGATCCCTTGAAACTGGAAAGGATTAGGTCTGAACTACGCCGGAGTATCGCCAAAAGCGAGCTGTTGGATCACGAAGGGCTTGCAAAAGCCCTAAGTTCAAGCTTTCGACGTTGGTGGTTGCAATGGCTAGAAACTGAGTTCCCAACGCCAAGGGAAGGCTGTAAAGCTACAGCATGGCCGATGGTACTACCGCCTCCGGCCAAAGCTTTACGGTGCCCCTTTCCACGTTAAAGACGAGATGAGACTGCTCTGTGTTCACCAAAACTTCCCGGGGCAATTTCGGGATATAGCACCGAAACTAGTCGAGCGGGGTCATCAGATAAAGGCAATTAGCAGCAGTAACCGGGAAAGCCATCATGAGATAGAAATACTGCGATACACAAAAGAGAAGGTAGAGAGAAGTGGAATACACCACCTAACCACTGAAACTGATGACTGGATTCGCAGAAGCGAACAGGTAGCACGCCAAGCAATTCGACTTAGGGAGAGAAAATGGTCACCAGATATAATCTTGGCCCATCCAGGATGGGGGGAAACTATCCTGTTAAGGGATGTATTTCCGTGCTCGCCACAAATTCTATGGCCCGAACTATGGCTTCGGCCGGAGCATATGGGAATCACGACAAGCCATTTAACACTTGAGCAGTGCCATTACTTGCGCAATAAGAATTGCCTACTAGACGCAGCACTCTCCGAGGCAGATGCGGCTGTGGTGCCAACGATTTATCAAGCTAGGTGCTTCCCAGATAGATGGAAGCAAAAAATAGAAGTCATCCATGAAGGAGTGCCGGAAAAGCTATTTGAACAGACAAGACTTGAGGGACTCTGCATAGGTTCGTCAGTAACCCTCAAAAAAGATGTGCCAGTAGTTACATTTATAAGCCGTAATCTCGAGCCAATGCGTGGCTTTCCTGAGTTTGTAAGAGCCTTGACTAGGCTGCAATCCCTAAACCCAACAGTAATTGCAGTAATTGTAGGCGGGGACGCTGTGAGCTACTCTGATGCTCCGGGAGATGGAAAGACATGGAAGCAAACGCTCTTAGAAGAAGTCGGAGAGAGATTGGACCATAGTCGTATCCACTGGTTTGGGCACTTACCGCATGAAGAACTAATAAAACTATATAGACGTTCGGATCTACACGCTTACTTGTCGGCGGCATTTGTACTGAGCTGGAGCCTTACAGAAATACTGGCATGTGGAACCCCAGTAATAGCCAAAAAGAATCCAATGGCAGAGGAGTTTATTGAGTCGGGCGTGAATGGTTTTCTCTATGAAGGCTCAGACGAGGAGTTGGCGAATAAAATGGCACTAATATTAAGAAATAAAGCAGCTTCACGGAACTGGGGAGCCATGAGCAGGACGAAGCTGAGCCCACTCAGACAGGACTATTGCATCACGCGGTTAGAGCGCCTCATGCAAGCGCTGGCGATCCGCTATTAATAAGGGACTTACACTATGGAGAAAGAAATAAATGGAAGGAACTCTGCTTCATATATCAGCAAAGGATAGAAAGGTTTAATATAGATAAGCTATTAGTATGTGGAGGACGATAGAAAACCGCCAAAGACAAGCTTTGTAGAGATGTGACTGGCCACATGAAGGCTAATAAAGGTAGAATGGCCAGCCGAGGCGCAACTACAGAAAAGTGCATATGGCAATCGTGGCGTGAAAGCTGAACCGACATATTTACTACAGCCGATCTACAAGAATGCGTTAACAGACTAAAATAAACACAGAATACAACCGGCGCAATATTTACGAGTGGAGGCCAGAATGAAGTTCAATAGAGGCAAGAGGGAAGATACAAAATATGTCCTCAGCTAGCCTCTTTGTAGTGAGGTGATTATAAAGTGAGATAAATGCGGAGTGGGGGTCCAAGGTGAAGAACCCACATATCCCGAATGAGGGCAATAGACGTAGCGCTATTGTGCCAAAAAACAACCTCACGGAAGATAAGGTTGGGCATGTCCAGGAAAGCCGCCTGTTAGCAGATGCGATAACGGGTGAGGGATGATATGTTTGTGAGGAGACACCAAAGGAGGAGTCCGCAGACATAGGAAGGAACACATAGCAATTAAGAATATGTCACATATAAACCAGATTTGGAGAGATAATACCTGGCCCTAAGCGTGCAAAAACTATAAACCCAAACAATAAACGAAACAATGAGTGAAGACCTGATGGTAATCATCCACATCCAGTGCCTTGTTATGTGTGGTGATTAGTCATATGGCGTCTAGTAATACGGCGTTGGTCATCGAGGACCGGAAAACTGCTAGAACAAGAGAGGGGCAAACCGAGTATTGTTATTAAGCAGAGCACTTACCTCATATTCGCAAGGACTTAAGCTGTAGATGGATGACTCCAGTTTCTACGAGTAATATTGGAACTATCCAAATTAAGGCAATCAGATTTCGAATAGTCTATAGATGACGAGCAGCCTTGATTCTCGAGCATGGAGGTGGAAGTGTGCTTTATCTGGCGATACAGGATGGCAAATACCAGCTTAATATCGTTAATGAAACAATAGAGAAAATACTTATGCTAGGCGCACCGGCAGCTGATTTGGCAATTGGCTAAAACTTCAAGCAGATGGCTCAAGCTGTAAATAGCCTGTAAAGCAGAATAATGTACAGACAGCTGTCAAAGAAGACAGCTAATCCTTGTTATAATGTACACAGGTGTCTTAAGGAACCAGCCAGAATTTAGTCCAAGGCGTGAATCTGTACGGCTAGATTCATATAAGAATGATATTAAAATGATAGGGAAGAAATAAGGTGGTAAAATATGAGAATTGGTCATATACAATAGCGGCGGCCACGACAGGTACAACAATGTTAGAAGTACCTAGATATCTACTAATCGCTCACGATACCTATAGGAGAAAGGAAAACAGGGTTCGGCACAACCTAGTTGCAGAATAATCAGACAGATAAGGGGTGTCCGTTAACTACGCTTTTTAGCATAGTAGATAGACCATGTGAAAAATTGCTTGCAACAATAGAGGGGGAACACAAAGAAGAAGATCGTATAGTTTTCGCTAATGCACGACGAGAGCTGATTGAACTGTACTCTTGATAAATATATTGAGCATACTTGGTTAGTTCAGTCTCACTAGGACAGACCAAGTGTGACAATCCAGCATGATCTAGCAAAGCAGCCGAAATAGCACCAGCATAGAGATTATTAGGACATGTCAAGACTGGAATGCCCATCGATAAAGAATCAAGCGTCGTTGTTGTTCCGCTAGTGGGATATGTATCAAGGTGGCAGTGTATACGTCGATAGTCTAGAAGTGAATTTACTGCGCTGGAGGCGTAGGGGAGTGGGTGAACCTGAGAGGCATTAATGCCTAGATAAAGACACTCCTGTAAAACCCTGCGTCTAACTGAAGGATCCTGAAAGGAGTGTGACCTGATCTGTAGATATGCATCTGGGAGAGAAACAAGAATGTCGGCAAACCGACGGAGACATTGCTGAGAGAGCTTTCTGGTGTGATTAAATGAGCCGAAGACAGGAACAGAGCTATTTGTGTATTGTATAGTTTCA
>Ga0194124_10006115_pt1 | contig 10881 bp, 8 predicted proteins | sample TA2KigCas0mmetaG_FD_148605 | JGI IMG/M metagenome (GOLD analysis project Ga0194124, IMG submission 148605) | Freshwater microbial communities from Lake Tanganyika, Tanzania - TA2015031 Kigoma Deep Cast 0m | ecosystem: Environmental > Aquatic > Freshwater > Lake | place: Tanzania: Lake Tanganyika...
CGCAACCAACCGGTGCTTTCGGAGAACGGGCGACGATTCCTGCTCGAGCAACTGATGAAGGCCGAGTCATTCGAGAACTTCCTCGCGACCCGGTACATCGGCAAGAAGCGCTTCGGGATCGAGGGCGGCGAGAGCGCTGCGCTGATCATGGAAACATGGATCCAGCTGGCGCCGCGCCTGGGAACGGCGGAGCTCATCATCGGCATGGCCCATCGTGGCCGGCTGGGCATGATGGTGAACCAATTCGGGCAGAGGCCCGAGCAGATGATGTCGAACTTCGAAGAATCGTGGCAGGCCGACTTCGAACACGGCCGCGGCGACGTGAAGTACCACCAGGGCTACAGCAGCGACCGCACGACGCTCGACGGCGGCAGCGTGCGCGTGTCGCTGTGCTCGAACCCATCGCACCTCGAATTCGTCGGCTCGGTCGCTCTCGGTCGCGCGCGCGCGCGTCGTGACGGTGACCGCGATCTCGATGGCCTGCTGCATGTGCCGGTTGTCGTCCATGGCAACGCGGCGTTCGCGGGCCAGGGCACCACGGCCGAGTGCTTCAACATGATGGGCCTTGCCGGCTACAACGTCGGCGGCACGCTCCACCTCGTCATCAACAACCAGGTCGGCTTCACGACTGACCTCGAGGACGGCTCGACCGGCGAGTACGTCACCGGCTACGCGAAGAGCGTCGATGTGCCGATCTTCCATGTCAATGGCGGCGATCCTGAAGCGTGCGCATGGGTTGCGCAGCTGGCCTACGAGTACCGCCAGGAGTTCCGCACCGACACCGTCATCGACATGTGGTGTTGGCGTAAGAACGGGCACAACGAGGCCGACGAGCCGACGTACACGCAGCCTGTCCTCTACCAGCGTGTGAAGGCCGCAGGCTCGGTGGTCAAGCGTTACGCCGATCGCCTTGCCGGCGAGGGCGTACTCGATGCCGCTGCCTTCGAGGCGCAGTCGAAGGCGTACTGGGACACGCTCGACCGCGCGCAGGAACAGTCCCAGGCCTCGGTCATCGACCCGATCCGCCCTGGGTTCGAGGGTTCATGGAAGGGCATCGCGCCCCGACTCTCGACCGATGATGTAGCAACTGGCGTGCCTGAGAAGGCGCTGAAGGCCGTCGCGAAGGCACTTGCCGCCAAGCCTGATGGGATCGCTGCCCACAAGACGATCGAGAAGATCGTCGCTGCTCGCGGCACCTTCGCGAAGGGCGAGCGCGTCGACTGGGCCCAGGCTGAGCTCCTCGCTTACGGTTCGCTGCTGGCCGACGGTGCGCGCATCCGCCTCACGGGCCAGGATGTCGAGCGCGGCACCTTCAGCCATCGACATGCCGTGGTCACCTGCCAGAAGACCGGCGCGACCTGGAATGCCCTCGCCGAGTACGCCGGCTCGACCGGCGGCATGTTCCATGTCTTCAACAGCCCGCTGACCGAGAGCGCGTGCCTGGGCTTCGAGTACGGCTACTCGCTGAATGACCCGAATTCGCTCGTCATCTGGGAAGCGCAGTTCGGCGACTTCGCCAACGGTGGTCAGGTCTTCATCGACTGTTACATCACGACGGGACAGACGAAGTGGCGCCGCGCGTCGGCGATGACCCTGCTCCTGCCGCACGGCAACGAAGGCCTTGGGCCGGAGCACTCGAGCGCGCGCATGGAGCGCTTCCTGCAGCTTTCCGACGGCGACAACATCTGCGTCTGCTCGCCCTCGACGACGGCGCAGGTCTTCCACCTGCTGCGCCGCCAGCTCAAGGCCGCATGGCGCAAGCCGCTGGTGGTCATGAGCCCCAAGAGCATGCTTCGATTGCCGGCGGCGCAGAGTCTGGGCGCCGAGTTCGTCGAAGGCTCGTTCCGTGCTGTCATCGATGACGACAAGGCCAACCCGAAGGCCGTCCGGAACGTCTGGCTCTGCCACGGCAAGTTCTTCCACATCCTCGATGCGAAGCGACAGGAACTCGGCGACACGGCCAACGCGTTCGTGCGGCTGGAGCAGGTTTCGCCCTTCCCCGAAGAGGCGCTTCGGGCGGTGTTCGCGCGGTACCCCGGCGCCACCATCGGGGTGGCGCAGGAAGAGGCCCGCAACTCGGGGATGTATCGCTACGTGCAAGCGCAGATGATGGACCGGTTCGGGATCAACCCAACCTGCCGCAGCCGCGTCGAGTGCGGATCGCCCTCGACCGGCAGCGAGAAGATGCACAAGAAGGAAGAGGCCGCACTCGTGGAATCGGTCTTCACGCCCTCCGAAGCAGACGGCACGCTCTTCGAGGCTGCGCCGGGCGCGACCGAGGCCAAGGCCGGCGCCAAGACCGCCAGTACCCGCTCCTGATCCGCCCCTCGTGCAAACCTGCGCGAGCCGTGACACAATCCCCTGCGAGGAACCATGGCACAGATCACCGACGTCAAGATCCCCAGCCCCGGCGAGAGCATCACCGAAGTGCGTCTTGGACAGTGGAAGCGCGTTGATGGCGACTGGGTCGAGAAGGATGAACTGCTCAACGAAGTCGAGAGCGACAAGGCCACGCTCGAACTGCTTGCGCCCGCGGCTGGCGTGCTCCGCGTGAAGGCAGAGTCGGGCAGCGACCAGAAGGTCGGCGCCGCCGTCGCCCAGATCGACACGGCCGCCTCGAAGCCCGCTGGTTCCAGCGCAGCGCGCCCGATGGGAACGGCAGCTGCCGAAGCCGCCAAGTCAGCCGCGGCCGAACCAGCACAGAAGGCCACGCCCACCGCAAGGAAGATGGCGGAGGAACACGGCATTTCGCTCGCAGGCGTGCAGGGCTCTGGCCCCGCGGGTCGCGTGACGCGCGCTGATGTCGAGGGTGCGATGGGCAAGCAGCCGTCGGGCGCACCGGCGACCGCAGCCCCTGCGACCGCAGCTGCCAAGGCTGCTCCGGCTCCAGTTGCCCCGGTGATCGTGCCAGGCTCTCGCGGCAGTCGCCGCGAAAAGATGCCCAAGATCCGCCAGCGCATCGCGGAGCGCCTGCTCGAAAGCCAGCAGACGACCGCCACGCTGACGACCTTCAACGAGGTCGACATGACCGAGGTCATGGCACTTCGCGCGAAGCACAAGGAAGCCTTCGAGAAGAAGCACGGAATCGGCCTTGGGCTGATGAGCTTCTTCGTGAAGGCGGCGTGCAGCGCGCTGCGCGCCTACCCGCGCGTGAACGCCTTCATCATCGGCGACGAGATCGAGTTCCATGACTTCTGCGACGTCGCGGTTGCCGTGGGCACCGACCGCGGCCTGGTGGTGCCGGTGCTGCGAAACGCCGATGCGATGAGCTTCGCGCAGATCGAGCTGGCGGTGCGCGACTTCGCCACGCGTGCGCGCGATGGCAAGCTGACCGTCGATGAGATGACCGGCGGCACGTTCACCGTCAGCAACGGCGGCGTCTACGGTTCCCTCATGGCCACGCCGATCCTGAACCCGCCGCAGTCGGGCATCCTCGGCATGCACGCGATCAAGAAGCGCGCGGTCGAGGATCCGGACCACCCCGGCCAGATCGCCCTGCGCCCGATGATGTTCATTGCGCTCTCGTACGACCACCGCATCATCGATGGCGCGGAGAGTGTGGGCTTCCTCAAGCACATCAAGGAGTGCGTGGAGCGGCCCGAGCGGCTGCTCCTGGGGATCTGAGCGAACCACCGACGCGGCCCGGCCGCAGGACGACCCATGACCAAGATGATTGCTTCCTGCGTGCTTCTGGCCCTGATTGCCGCGTGCGCCGAGGACGATGCTCCTCCGCCGCCCGTGCCCATGAAGCCGGCGGCCTCGACGGCTGCCAGCGTGCCGGATGCTCGCATCGATGATCTGACCAAGGCTTTGGCCAAGGCGCTCGACGAGAAGGCTGCTCTGCTGAAGAAGGCAGGTTCGTCGGGATCGCTCACTGGTGCCGACGCCGAGGCGTTCTGGGAGGCGGATGCAGGATTCGTGAAGGGCTTCGTCAATCTCCAGGCGCTGATGCAGTCCAACGGTCGCCTGACGCCGCGCATCGTCGAGAGCCTCAAGAAGAATGCATACTCTGCGATGGAGGCGTACGCCTACGCTGAGAAGGCAACGGGCGTCGCTCGCGCATCGGGTGCCGGCATCGCAGGCAAGCCGCCTGCGGGCCACCCGCGACTCGATCCGACCATGATGCAGAGCTTCGAGCTCAAGCGCATGGAGATCATGACGAAGTTCAGCTTCAAGATCCAGTGAGTGCATCGCCAGCCCGGTAGGCTTGCGCGCATGCACATCGCCTCGGGGATGGCGCTCGATGAGCACGGTTCCGTCTGCATCCGAATCACAGGTGGTCTTGCTGAACCCGCGGTGACCATCGCGACGGCCGAGACCACGCCAGCGGATCCGCCGGTGACCGCCATCTGGGTCGGCTCAGGTGTGCAGTTCAGCCACGCCAACGAACCAAGAGGCGTCGACGGGGGCCAGTGGTATGGAGCGACGCAGCTCATCATTGAGTTCTGATGGTGGCCCGAACGACCGTGCAGCGCGCCGGGCGGCCATCAGGCCAGGCTCAGTCCGCGCGTGCCACGGGCTTCGGCGCATTGGGCTGGTCGGGTGCAACGCCCAGATACTGCAGTGCACCTTCCATGATGTCACGCGCAGCCGGACCCGCCACCGAGCCCCCGAAGTGCTTGATCTTGCGGTCAGGGTCGTCGATCACCACGAGCACCACCAGTCGGGGTGCCTCGAACGGCGCGCCGACGATGAAGGAACTCACGTAGCGGTCGTCGTAATACCCCTTGCCTTGGCCCTTGGGCTTCGGCAGCTGAGCAGTGCCGGTCTTACCGAACATGCGGTAGAGCGAGCTCTTCGCGCCACGGGCGGTGCCCTCGGTGAGCACGCCCTCCATCGCTGCGCGGGCCTCCAGTGCGATGCCCGGCGGGACCACCGGCAACTGCATCGACGACGAGCCGTTCGTTCCGCCCGCCACGCGAACGCTTGGCAGCATGCCGTCCTCGCGGCAGAAGACGCTGAAGGCACGAACCATCTGCACGGCCGTGACGCCGATCTCATGACCCATCGACACGGATGTCTGGGTGTACTTGCTCCACGCGGCAGGGCTCGTGACCAGTCCGCCGATCTCGCCCGGCACGCCGACGGATGTACTGGCGCCGAAGCCGAACGCGCGCACGCAGTCCTGCATCTGCTCATGCGAAAGCCGCTCGGCCGAGATCGCCATGCCCGCGTTGAGGCTCTTGACGAGCACGGTCCGCCAGTCCGCGCGAGCCACGGGGTGCACATCGCGCACGGTTCGGCCATACGGCGTGACGTAATGGCCAGGCGGCGTGGCCAGGCGATCCGTTGGCCTGAAGATGCCGTGCTTGGTTGCCCACGCCCAGACGAACTGCTTGAAGGTCGAACCCGGCTCATACGGATCCGTAACGCATCGATTGCGACCGAGCGACAGATCTTTGGCACGGTTGGGGTCGGTCGTGATCTCGTTCCAGCCGCTGCGTGAGCGCAGGATGTCAGCCATCGCGAGGACATCGCCCGTATGCGGGTCAAGCACGACGGCGCGGCCACCGCCTGCATTCACCTCGCGCACGGCCTGGTCGAGTCGCCGCTCGACCATGTCCTGCACCACGAGATCGATCGACAGCACCAGGTCATGACCATCACGCCCAGGCTGGTACTTGCCCTCCTCGACAAAGAGCGTGTTGCGATGCACGTCACGCAGGTAGGTCAGGTGTCCGGCCGTCGCTGCGAGCGACTTCTCATGGCGGAGTTCCATGCCGGACAGACCCGTCTGCTCACCACCGACGCGACCCACAAGGAGCGCGGCCGTATCGCCCTGCGGGTAATGCCGCACCAGGCGTGGCTCGAGGCCAAGACCATCAAGATCGAGCTGGCGGAGCTGATCGACCTGCCAGGGCTCGAGTTGCTTGGCGAGCACCACATAACGATCGTCTGCGCGCTCCCGGAGCGTGCCGAGCACCCACTGCGGATCGAATCCTGCCGTCGAACCGAGGGATGAAGCGATGTCACGGAACGGATCGCATTCGGCTTCGCTGTCAGGTTCGAGGGCCTTTGCCTTCTCGGCCGCCTGCCACCCACGCTCCCAGATCATGGCTGGGTCGGCATAGAGACGGTAGCCGACGCTGCTCGTGGCGAGGATGCGACCCTTGCGATCGAGGATGCGGCCACGGGCATTGAGTTCAGGACTCGTGCTCGTTCGCGAACCCATCGCCGGTGCAAGCCGGCTGTCGGGGATCGACTTGAGCTGTGCCACGCGGATGGCCACAGCACCAAGCATGAGCACCGTCGCGCCAAGCAGGATGCGCGATGTCATGGAAACGCGGTCGGCTCCCGCCGATCGTGGACCGCCAGGCTGGCCTTCGACATGCTGGGTGGTCATGGGATTCAGTTCCCGTTGGCGGCGCGGATGCGCCCGTTCTGCGCGGTGCGAGCGGCGTCCTTCTTGGCGATTGCCGTCTGCGTCCGCGGCGAGGTCATGCCTGGCGAGGCGCGGAGGATCGGCGCCCACTCCTGGCCGCCGCGCGCAATGGTGTCGCGCAGTTCACCCGGTCGCGTCAGCGAAGCCACCGAAGCACGACGATCCCAGAGCGCCCTCTCCTTGCGGTCCAGGTCACGCTTGACGAGCGACATGCGCTTGACCGTCTCGAAACGCTGCTGTCGGAGCGAGAGAACAGAGGCAGCCATGACGGCCCAGGCAAGGATGATCACGGTCAGCTTGGCGACCATGGATCACTCGGGAATCACGAGGGTCATGCCGGGCTTGAGCTGCTTCGGATCGCGCAGCACCTTCGAGTTTGCGGCAAGGAGATCCTGCCAACGCTTCGTCGAGCCAAGCTGCGACTTCGCAATCGAGCCGAGGTTGTCGCCGGGCTTGACGGTGTAGCGACGACCAGCGGGCTGCGCGGAGGGGGTGCCGACAGAGGGCTCGGGCAACGATGGCTGCACGGGTTCGGCCTTGGGCTGGCCCGTCAGCACCTCGACCGACGGCAATTCGATCCGCGTGCCGATCTTCATCGCACGGGGATTGCCGATGGCGGCGCGGTTGTGCTCGTACAGTCTTTGGGCAAGGGCCTTGCTGCCATACTCGCGCTGAGCGATCGAGGCGAGCGTGTCGCCCTTGCCGATCACATGCGTGCGGCTGGCTGAAGCGCCCGGAGCGGGCTTCCCTGGCTCGAGCGGCGTCGCTCCCTGAGCGCCACGGCCGAGGTTGTCATAGTCCTCAACGACGGTGTACTGGCGGTTGGCGATCACGCCCTCGCGCACGGCGCTCACCGGCTGGATGCTGGACGGCCCCGGGCGGGCCATCGTGGGTTCATTGGCCACAAGCATCGAGCTCGCAGGACGGTCGACGGCAGAGAAGTGGTCCGACAGAAGAATGCCCACGAAAAGAAGCAATCCGAATCCAAGGACCAACGCCAGCTTGTGTTCACGGTTCATTGCAGCATCCATGCCCTGAGGGCGCTCGACCCGTCCGACCGGCCTCTGCATCCTTGCATCGGCCCGACTCTCCAACGATGTTCTGCCTCGATCGCCGAGCGGCTGGGTCAACGGGCCAGCCTGATGGCCCGCAACTTCGCCGATCGGGCCCGGGGATTCATACCCACCTCGGTGGGCGAAGCCTCCACGGGCTTGCGGGTAAGGGACTCGGCCCAACCCGCTTCGATCACCTGGGCGAATGCCCGCTTGACGATCCGGTCCTCCAGACTGTGGAAGGACATGACGGCCACTCGAGCGCCCGCCGCAAGCCATGTCGGTGACCCCGAGGCGGCAGCGAGCGCGGCATCGCGCACGGCCGCCACGAGTCCCTCGAGCGCTCCGAGCTCGTCGTTGACGGCGATCCGGAGTGCCATGAAGGTCCGCGTGGCTGGATGCAACCGGCTTGCCGCGGCACGGGCGCCGTAAGACTCCCGTACCAGGCTTGCAAGCTGACCCGTCGTCGATATCGGCACGCGGGCGCGAGTCTGTGCAATGTTCCTGGCGATGCGTCGCGCGAAAGGATCCTCGCCGTAGTGGAAGATGATGTCGGCCAGTTCGCGCTCGTCCAAGCGGGCTACGAGCTGGGCGGCTGTCTCGCCACGGGTTGGATCGAGGCGCATGTCGAGCGGTCCATCGTGGGAAAAGGCCAGACCACGAGCGGGGTCGTCAACCTGGGTCGACGCGAATCCGAGATCGGCCAGGACAGCGTTGGCCGGCGGGGTCCCCGTTGGCATCATGAGCCCGATGGAGCGAAAGTCGGCATGAACCGCCTGAACCCGCGGCGCCGAAGGCATGGCCGAGACCCGCACACACGCATAAGCAAGGTTCGTCTGGTCCCGATCGAAGAGCGTCAGCACGCCGGATGCCCCCACCGGTGCACCCAGTGCGACAGCGTGACCACCTCGACCGGCCGTCAAGTCAACCACGCTCTCCCCGGAAACTGGGGCGAGCAGCTCAACGATCTCATCGAGCAGCACCGGGCGGTGACCATGGGGGTCCGAGGCTCCGGGGTCATGGGCGGAACGATTGCCGCGCGAACCTGGGTTCGTCGTCATGCCTGGGCCGGGTCGACGGGCTTGGCTGCATCGGCTGCGGTGCTCGGCGGCGCTTCAGGCTCGGTGTCCGCCTGCGGAGCTACCTGCCACCGCTCAAGCAAGGCGGCCTTGAGCGCCACGCAGATCAGGCCCGCGAAGAGCATGAAGGCGATGCTGTACACGACCAAGACCCGGGGGCGCTCAAAGAGTTGCAGTGCAGCAAGACCGACCCCAAGCAGCGTGAACGCAGCCGTGACGGCGTAGAGCAGGAAGACCGCCTTGCGGACAGAGCCGGTCAATCGCTTGGCCTGGTGGTGGATGTGATTGGCATCGGCCGCCGACATGGGCAGTCCCGCCAACTTGCGGCGGATGATGGCCAGCAGCGTGTCCATGATCGGCAGCGCGAAGATGATCAGGCCGGCGAAGAAGAGGCTGATGCTGTCGTCCTGAGCCTGCATCATGATGCAGACGGCGAGCAGGTACCCGATGAGCATGCTGCCGCAGTCACCCAGGAAGATGACCGCTGGATTGAAGTTCCAAGGCAGGAATCCGAGCAAGGCCCCGAGCAGCGCCAGTGCCAGAACCACGCGCGCTGCGACGAACTGACCTTGCTCCACGCCGACCGGAAGGGTCGCGGCAAGCAGCAGGCCCACGGCCAGGAAACCGATCGCCATGATTGAGCTGCTCCCGGTCAACAGGCCATCAAGGCCATCGATCAGGTTCGCTGCATTGCAGGCACCGAGGATCATGCCAGCCACGAGCACGATGCCGACCCAGTAGTAGACGGCGTCTTCCGTCACGATGCCGGCAGTTGAACCAGCGAGCCATTCGCCAACCCCACCATGCACCAACGGATAAAGCAGGCCGCGCGCGATCGGCGTACCAAAGGCGTTCTCAGGCGAGTAGCACAGGAGCGCAGCGGCCAAGAGCTGCCCCGCGATCTTGCCCCACGGGTGCATCGAATCGAGGTCGTCAAGGAACCCGACAAATGCGATGGCGGTCATGCCAGCGAAGATCTCCCACGGTACCGGCATGAAGTCACGCTCTCCCATGCCCACAAACAGGTAGGAGACGCCAAGTGCCGCAACCACGCCTAGGAACACGGCGAGCCCGCCGAGATACGCGACCGGATACTTGTGCAACTTCCGCCGCTGGTCGGGCTTGTCGATGATGCCAGCCTGCACCGCCATCAAGCGCACAAACGGCGTGGCCACCAGCGTGATCAGGAACGCCACGAGGAAGACTGGTGCCGTCTCGTTGAGGACTGACATCGCGCCTACGAGGATGCCGTCGCCGATCGCTGGTACCGACGACGTCAGTGATTCAGGGATCGGATCCTGCTGGATCAACCCGTGGCCTCGGTGGATGGGGCGCCAATCGCAGGCGAGGCGGATCCATACGCGGCAATGGTGCGCAGATTTCGCTGCAGGTGGCCACCCTTCACCTCCACGGGTCGATTGAGCACGAGGCCGATGACCTCGGCGCCTGCCTCACGCAACTTGCCGGCGTAGCGGAAGACCAAACCCTTGTCCTGGGTGAGCGCGTTGACGACCAGCACGACACGATCGCCGACCCGGTCGGCCAGGAGCAGCGACTCGCCCGCCACGACCAGGGGCGGTGCATCCATGACGATGACGTCGTAGTTCGTCTTCAGTTGCTCGATCACCTCGACGGTGTGGAGCGTGCAGAGCAGTTCGGGCATCCGCGATGCCGGGCCACCGGCGCAGACCACGTCGATGCCGGGCACCGCGGGCCGGATGGCCTGCTCGGGCGTGATGCGGCCCTGCAGCAGTTCACCCAGGCCGGGTGTCTCTGCGGGCAGGCCCACCAGTTCATGCATGCGCGGTCGACGGAAATTGCAATCGATGATGAGGACCTTGCGCGCAGCATGCGCCGCAGCGGCAGCGAAGTTCGTGACCATCGTGGTCGTCCCTGCAGAAGGGCCCGCCGAGACGAACATCACGCCCTTGGCCGGAGAACCGCCACCCGGCGTACCCCATGAACGTGAGATTTCCATGCTGAACTGGCGCATCACCTCGCTGAACGAGGCATTGGGATGATTCCACAGCGCCCACTCGGGCTGCGCCGGCCCGCCGACTTCGTCCTGACGATCCGGGATGACGCCCAGGATCTTGCCCGCACCCACGATGTCGGCCGGATAGCGCACGCGCTGTTCCGTGATCTCGCGCAGGAAGAGCAGCCCGAGGACGGACAGCACACCCAGCGCAGCGCCACCGGGCAGCGTGATCTTGAGCTTGGGAAACGTTCGTTCGCGCGGCTCGACGGCCGGGCGCATCAGGATCTGCTGTGCGTCAGCGCGGTCGGCTCGGAGCTGGTTGGTCGCGATGCGTTGCTCGAGTTCCTGGCGCTCTTCCTGCTTGCCTTCCTTCTCGCGCTTGAGGCGCTC
>Ga0194124_10006121_pt1 | contig 10878 bp, 7 predicted proteins | sample TA2KigCas0mmetaG_FD_148605 | JGI IMG/M metagenome (GOLD analysis project Ga0194124, IMG submission 148605) | Freshwater microbial communities from Lake Tanganyika, Tanzania - TA2015031 Kigoma Deep Cast 0m | ecosystem: Environmental > Aquatic > Freshwater > Lake | place: Tanzania: Lake Tanganyika...
TCGATGAACCAAGTCTTGGTTTATCGCCCAAGTTGGTCAAAGAGATTTTTGCCATCATCAAGCGGGTTAACCAGGAGGAGGGCACAACCATGCTCTTGGTTGAGCAAAATGCACAAATTGCCTTGCAAACGGCCGATTTTGGTTATGTTCTAGAAGTGGGACGTATTGTGCTTGAAGGTGAGACCGCCGCCTTACTCGAGAAAGACGATATCCGCGAGTTCTATCTTGGTATGAAGTCAGACGCAGTTCGCGGAGAACGGCGCTGGAAGAAGAAAAAGCAATGGCGTTGAGTAAAGAGCGATGAATCCATCCAGGCTTGCCGGTGAGACCTTAGGTCAAAAATTTTGGAACGCTGTTGGACAGCGCTCGAATCAGGTCGCCTTGAGGCAAAAGCTCTTTGGCGTTTGGGATGAGATCACATGGAGCGACTACGGTGCTCATGCCAGGCGAATCGGCATGGGGCTTGCTGCACTGGGTTTAGAGCCAGGTACATGTGTTTCGATTCTTGCCAACACAAGGCGAGAGTGGGCCTATTGCGACTTCGGCGCCTTACTGGTTGGCGTTGTCGTATCGGGGGTTTACCCAACGGATTCTTCAGAGCAACTCGAGTTTTTATGTGCTGACTCGCGTACCGAGGTTTTGATTGTTGAAGATGAAGAGCAACTCGATAAAGCCCTGCAGGTTCGTGAACGATTGTCTGCATTAAAGAAGATCATCGTGATGGATATGGAAGGGTTGCGCGATTTGAGCGATCCGCAAATTATGTCGTTACAAGATCTTGAAGCGCTTGGGCAGTTGCATGATGAGCGGTATCCAGCGCTTTTCGAGACTCGCTTGCATGCCCGTTGCGCTGATGATGTGGCAATTCTTGTCTACACCTCGGGCACCACGGGTAAACCTAAGGGTGCGATGCTGAGTCATCGGAACCTGAGAGCGGTGATGGAAAATTTTCCCCACCAACTGGCGCAAGGTCCGGACGACGATAAAATGTCATTCCTGCCCCTGTGCCACATCGCCGAGCGCATGTTCGGCTCGATGCTTTCGCTTGAGCGTGGCTCAAGAATGAATTTTGTCGAAAATCCCGATACAGTTCCCGAGAACGTTCGAGAAATTTCCCCAACAATCATGTTGGGCGTGCCTCGTGTTTGGGAGAAGTTTTACTCAGCGATCAATTTGCGGATGAAGGAGTCAACGCCCATCCAACAAGCTGCATATCGTTTCGCATTGGCGGTTGGCGAGCGGCATGCAGCCTACGCGATGCAAGCGCAGCAAGCGCCCGTGGCATTGCGGATGCTCAACGCGACACTGCGCTATGTCGTCTTGGGTAATGTGCGTAGGGCTATTGGCCTCGATCGTGTGCGATGGGCTGCGACCGGGGCTGCACCGATTTCGCCTGACCTGATCCGATGGTATTGGGCGCTTGGTGTACCGCTCTTTGAGGTCTGGGGCATGACCGAGACGACCGGAGGGGGTGCGATTAATCTGCCGGGTGCTTTGAAACTCGGATCGATTGGAAAGCCGCAGGCCGGAATCAATGAGATCAAGATATCAGAACAAGGTGAGATTCTTACGCGTGGTGCCAATGTCTTTGTTGGCTACTTGAATCTGCCCGACAAGACCGCCGAGGCGATTGACGCCGAGGGTTGGCTTCACACAGGCGATGTCGGTGAGATCGATGCTGAGGGCTTTGTTCGAATTACCGATCGGATGAAGGACATCATCATCACAGCGGGTGGCAAAAATATTACCCCTAGTGAAATTGAAAACGAGTTGAAGTTTTCGCCCTACATCACCGATGCAGTCGTTGTCGGGGATCGTAAGCCGTATTTGTCGCTACTTGTGATGATTGATCATGAGAATGTTGAGCAATATGCTCAGGAGCGAAATATTCCCTTTTCCGACTTTGCGAGCCTTTGCCGCGCGCACGAAGTTCAGGCCTTGATTCAGGCGGAGGTCGATCGTGTCAATGCAAAATTCGCTAGGGTTGAACAAGTAAAAAAATTTCGTCTGATCGAGCAAAAACTTACGGCTGAAGATGAAGAGTTAACGCCGACCATGAAATTAAAGCGCAAGCTTGTTCATGAAAAGTATAAGGATTTGATCGGACAAATGTATGCTAGCGTTTAGCGAGCAATGTATCAGCCTCAACTTAAGGAGACCATCATGTCAAAAGACAAGCAACAAGAAGACAAGCAACAAGTAAGCAAGCAACAAGTAAGCAAGCAACAAGTAAGCAAGCAACAAGTAAGCAAGCAACAAGAAGGCAAGCAACAGGAATCACTGGCTCTGATGCAATGGGTTAGCACCCAACACGACCGTCGGGCCTTTCTTCAACTCAGCGCTGCGGGCGCCTCAATCGCATCGTTGAGCACAACCGCAGCATTCGCGCAGGCGTCCACCCAAGGAGTCGCAAAAGATCAGATCGTTCTAGGTCATATTGGTGACTTATCGGGCCCGTTGGTTTCCTTATCAAAGCCTTCAGTCAACGGCATGCGCATGCGTGTGAAGGAGATCAATGATCAAGGCGGTATCAACGGGCGCAAGATCAAGCTCAATGTTGAGGATTCAGGCTATGACCCGAAAAAAGGGGTTCTTGCTGCGCAGAAGTTGCTCACCCAAGACAAGGTTTTTGCGATGATCGGCACCCTGGGTACAGTGATTTCTCTACCCACGATTCAACTCTGCGTTCAACGTGGCGTGCCGCATCTGTTTCCAATAACGGCGCATCACGGCAACTATGAACCTTTCCATAAGTTGAAGTTTGCCTCCTTTCCTCCGTATCCTGAGACCACGGCAGCAGGCCTGAAAGAGATGTTGCGTCAGAAGGGTGCTAAGCGCATCGGTATTCTTTATCAAGACGATGAATTTGGTCTTGAGATTTTGCGCGGTACCGAAATGGCACTCAAAGCGATGCCAGGCACCGAATTGGTTGAAAAGACTTCCTACAAGCGAGGTGCAACCGATTTTTCCTCGCAAATGCAAAAGCTATTGGCTGCCAAAGTCGATTTTATTGTCTTGGGAACCATTATTCGCGAAACCATCGGCGCCATCGCCACTGGGCGGAAGATGGGCTATGCGGGTGACTTCTTCGGGTCGTCGGCAGCGTACATGCCAGCTGTTGCTAAGGCAGGTGGCAAAGTCGTGGAGGGCTTTTATGCGATGTCTGAAGCACCCACACCTTATCGTGACGATCCAAAAAATAACAAGCTATTAAATGACTGGATGGATCGTTATAAAGCGGAATACAAAGAAGATGCCGATCTGTGGTCAGTTGTTGGCTGGGTCCTGATTGATATGTTTGCTAAGGCCGCTGAGAGGGCTGGGGCTGGCCTCAATACCGACAGTTTCATCAAGGCGCTTGAATCAAATCCCTATCCACGTACCTTCCTGGGCACGCCGGACTACGCCTGGGGCCCTGATAAGCGGCTTGGCAATACGCAAATGCGTATCGCGCAAATCCAAAATGGTCGCTGGGTCACGATCAGCGACTTTATCAAGGGTTGAATTAGCTCACGATGTAGCTTGCTGCTCCGGTTGAGAGCAGCAAGCCCTCATCGTTATGTAATTCCATTTGGGTGGACGCGATGCGTCCACCGATTCGGGTAACTTTGGCGCTTGCCACGAAATACTTGCCAAGCCCTGGGCGCAGGTAGTCAATTCTTAAGTCAATCGTTCCAACTTTTGAAAAGCGCGCGATGACTTGCTGCGCGGTCTCACCGGGATGCTTGTCGGCAATGCCCATCATCACAGCACATCCACCGGTCGCATCGAGGGTGGCAGAAATCACGCCACCATGTAAACGACCGTAGGCAAAGTGTCCGACCAGATCTGATCGCATGTCAAAGCGAATTTGGGTTTGAACGGAGCGCAGCTGCAACACAGACAGCCCGAGCACTTGATTAAAGGTGATATGTTTTTCGAAAATCTCAATCAGAGCCTTTTCAAAGGCTTGTTGTTCCGAGGGGGAGCGACGCATGATTGCTGACCTTATCGACCCTTAAAGTTTGCCGGGCGTTTCTCAAGAAATGCTGCAATTCCCTCCCGACAGTCCTCGGTGGTTGCTGCCTGCGCCTGAAGCTCCGCCTCTCGATCAAGCTGCTCGCTGAGGCTTGCCCCATGGCTTTGATTCATTGCCTTCTTAATGAGGGCATAGGCCTGTGTGGGCATCGAAGCCAGGAAGTGGCCGAGCTTCAGGCTTTCGGCTTCAAGCTCTGTGTCGGGCACAACCTTATAAACAAGTCCGATACGTTCAGCCTCTTTGGCAGGCATTTTCTCCGCAAGCATCACAAGAGCACGCGCTTTTGCATCGCCAACAAGCCGCGGCAAGAACCATGTGCTGCCGGCGTCAGGGATAAGCCCAATTTTTGTGAACGCTTGCAAAAAGCTTGCCGATTCAGCGCAAATAATAATGTCACCTGCCATCGCAAGGCTCATACCAGCGCCGGCTGCAATACCGTTTACTGAGGTGATAATGGGTTTGGGCATGTCACGCATGCGTTGAATCACAGGATTAAACACAAGCCTTAACTTATCTGCGACGTGCGGTGCTGACTTCGCCTCCGAGCGCTGCGCTCCTGCCTGAGCCTCGGAACTTGATGCCCCTGTCTCAGTCTCGCTCGGGACAAGCGCGCTTGTCGCAAGGTCTGCCCCGGCGCAAAAGCCGCGACCTTCTCCGGTGATCAAGATGGCACGTACGCTTGCATCGGATTGCGCATTCGCAAGCGCTGCATCAAGGTCACGCATTAAATCGTCGGTCATCGCATTGAGTACGGAAGGGCGGTTGAGTCGAATCGTGAGCAGCGCTTGGTCTTGGGTAATCAAAAGATTGTGACTTTGTGTCATGTTGTCAGCCCCGAAAAATGATGTAAAAAGTACAAGATATTATTCAAAAACAAATAAGAACTACGGCATAACACCGAGCTGGCGGCATGCGAGCTCATGCATGATTTCGTCGGCACCGCCCCCGATCATCATGACTTTAACTTCACGATAAATGCGTTCAGTAGCACTTGAGCGCATGAACCCCTGTCCGCCGAGTACCTGAATAGCCTGATCGGCTACATCACGCATACAGCGTGTTGCCGCATTTTTGAGTAGGGCGATCTCGCCAGCATTGGCCTGGTCCTGATCCATGGCATGGCATAGCCTTCTTGCCCAATGGATGCACGGAAGTATCGATTGCAGCATGTTAGAAAACTTATGTCGAATCACTTGGTGTTGGATCAGCGACTGCCCAAAACTTTGACGCGACCAAGCCCAGGCAAGTGATTCTTCTAGACAGACCGAAGCCATCGCAAGCGCTTGCACGGCCATGAAGAGGCGCTCGGCGTTGAAATTTTGCATGACCAGTGGAAACCCGCGATTTAGTTCGCCGACGAGTGCATCGTGCGGCACGAACACATCGTCAAAAAATAGAGCAGCTGTGTCGGAGCAAAGCCAGCCTGTTTTTTCCAGTGGCTGTCTACTTAGACCCTCAGCATTGCCTGGTACGGCAAACAAGGAAATGCCATGTGAGCCCTTTGAGCCGGTCCTTGCCGCAACAAGCAGCAAATCGGCACGCATACCCGATGTGATATACATTTTGCTGCCTTTGAGCTTCCAGCCCTGCTCGCATGCAACTGCCTGTGTTTGTATGGCTGCAACATCTGATCCGCCTGAGGCTTCGGTGACGCACAATGACCCGATGAGCTCGCCGCGAAGCAATTGGGGCAGCTCGCAGGACTGTATGCGCGTTGACGCGGCCACGGCTAAGGGCCAAACCATGATGCTATGGCTCATTAAACCTGCAATAACGCCGCCTGCCCCGGCCTGGCTAAGTGCCCAGGTGACCAATGCGCGTGACCAGCTATCTGCAGGCGTGCCCCCAAAGGCTTGTGGAAAACCAAGCCCTGTGATGCCCACTGCACCTGCCTCACGATGAAGCTCACGCGGGAGCATACCCGCTTGCTCCCAGCGATGAAGATTTGGCTTGATGGATTGCTCGACAAAACGCAACGTGCTCTTATAAATAGCACGATGCTCATCGTGTTGTTCTTGCCATTGTAGCGGATCAAGTATGGCAAGGCTTTGGCGTGGAAGGAACATGAACTTAGGCCTTGGCCTCGATACTAAGTAAATGCTGACCTGCTGCAACCTGATGCTGATCCTGCACATGAATCTCAATCACACGACCAGCCTGAGGTGCATCGATATGGTGTTGTATCTTCATGGCTTCAATTTGAAGAAGTAGTTGGCCTTTTTCGACCCAATCGCCAGCGTTGACTTCAAGGCTGATCACCCGTCCATGCATACGGCTTCGAAGCTGAGTGATACCGTGTTGATAACTTGTCTGGTTGCGCCCAGTCGGCGTGGCTAGTTTGACGCGGTCGCTAAAGCCGAGGCTATCGATGTACCAGCAGTTAGCACGCCTGATACAAAGTATATCGATGCACTGATTATCAATTTGTAACCTATATAAACCCTGTTGATGCTCATCAAGCTGCACATGGTGCCAGGTCTCTGCTGCATCCTTATCGCTTTTCATGAGCCAAGCCATTCGCCCTGCAGGACGCACGTCGACTGTCATATGGCAGTCTGTGCCTTGGGCATGAAGTAAGAGGCTTTGGCGCATGATGGTCCCGCCATCGCTGTGGTGCCCCGTGCTCTGAAATCCTGCGAGCTCTCCGTGCGTGATGCCCAAGTGGTGCAGGATGCAAGAGGCAGCAGCAAAGAACCAATGTTGTTCGGGTTGTGCGCGTTTGCGACCGGGCATCCAACGCTCAAGCCATCCGATATCGTGCATGCGATCTTCACAAAAAGGCGCTTGATCCAGGACATCGACAAGTAGTGCCCGATTGCTGATCGGTCCAAGAAGCTTAATCTTTCCAAGTGCTCGCTTCAGACGCAGTCTGGCCTGTGATCGGTCCTCGCCCCATGCGATAATCTTTGCCATCATGGAGTCGTAGTGTGGCGGCATGTCAACACCGGCCAGCAGGCCGTGATCGATTCGGACCGCTTCGAGTTGGGGCCAACGGCAGTCAATCAGCGGTCCAGATTGGGGCAGGCAGTGTTCATCGGGATCCTCGGCACAAAGACGCGCTTCGATAGCGTGCCCCTTGATCTGAATGTCCTCCTGCCTTAGAGCGAGGGCTTGACCCTGTGCAACCTGCAATTGGAGCGCAACAAGATCGATACCAGTTATGGCTTCTGTAACAGGGTGCTCAACTTGTAAGCGTGTATTCATTTCAAGCAAGCTGAACGAACCGTCGGTACCGAGCAAAAACTCAACGGTACCAGCGCCTTGATATGTAACAGCCCTGGCTAGACGGATCGCTGCATCACTCATCGCCTGACGCGTCTGATCGCTCAATCCAGTAGCTGGTGCCTCTTCAAGAATTTTTTGGTGGCGGCGCTGACTTGAACAATCTCGTTCAAAAAGCGATAACACCTTGCCATGCTTATCTGCAATAATTTGAATCTCAATATGCCTTGCGTCACTCACTAAGGCTTCGAGCAGTAACTGATCGTTAGCAAAGGCGTTTTGTGCCTCGGCTCGTGCCGCATGAAGCGCAGGTAGCAGCTGTGCTTGGTGATCAACCGCACGCATCCCGCGACCGCCGCCACCCGCTGCGGCCTTGATCATTAGGGGATAGCCAATCCTCTGAGCTTGTGCGAGGAAGATGTCATCGTCTTGAGCGTCGCCTTCATAGCCTGGCCGAACGGGAATACCCAACTCAATGGCTAAGCGCCGTGCAGCCGACTTATTGCCCAATGCTTGCATCGACGCAGCGCTTGGACCCACAAAAATGATCGCGGTTTCTTCGCAAGCCTTTGCAAACGCTGGGTTCTCGGACAAAAATCCATAGCCTGGATGAATCGCATCAACACCTAAATGCTTTGCGAGCTTGATGATTGCGTCGATATGAAGGTAGGATTGAGTAGGCTCGGCTGGCCCAATACGATAGGCCTCATCAGCAAGGCGTGTGTGGCGAGCCGCTTGGTCGGCATCGCTATAAATAGCAATCGTCTTCATGCCTGCAGACGATGCGCTTTGAATGATCCTGCAGGCTATCTCGCCTCGGTTAGCGATGAGTAAGCTTTTGATTGGTCTCACGCTTAATGACCTTCGCGAGCTCTGACCACGATACCCATGGTTTTGGCGATAATTCCCAGCATGACCTCGTCGGCGCCGCCTCCGATCGATCCAAGTCTTGTATCACGCCAGAACCGATTCACACGGGTTTCTTCGATATAGCCCATGCCGCCCCAAAATTGAACACACCAGTCAGCGACTTCTCGGGCAACGCGACCTGCCTTAAGCTTCGCCATCGATGCAAGCTGCAAAACATCTTCGCCGCCTACATAAAGTTCGGTGGCGCGATAAAGTAATGAACGTACACACTCGACTTCGGTTTGAAGTTCGGCAAGCTTATATTGAATGAATTGGTTATCAAGCAAGGGTTTGCCAAAGGCCATACGATCACGCAAATAATCGATCGTTTCAAGAATGACATTGCTTGCAGCTGCTGAACTCGCTGCAGCCCAGAGCCGCTCTTCCTGAAATTGCTGCATTTGATAAATAAAGCCCATGCCTTCCTCACCAATTCGGTAACGCTGTGGCACACGCACGTCATCGAAGTGGATTTGAGCGGTATCGGAGGCATTCATACCAACCTTCTTCAATTTCTTCGCAACCGACACGCCCTTGGTATTCATTGGCAAACAAATCAATGTTTTATTACGATGGGCTGCGCCTTCCGATGTGTTGGCCAACAAGCACATCCAATCGGCCTGTGTGCCATTGGTCGTCCACATTTTCCCGCCATTAATCACGTAGTCGTCGCCGTCCTTTCTAGCGCTTGTTCTAATCGATGCGACATCTGAGCCCGCACCTGGCTCAGAAACACCAAGGCAGGCAACAAAATCACCACTAATTGATGGTTCTAGAAATTGTTTTTTGACTTCATCTGAGCCGTAGCGGGCGAGGGCTGGCGTGGCCATATCGGTTTGAACACCAATGGCCATGGGAATGCCGCCGCAATTGATATGCCTTAGTGCCTCTGCAAACGCCACAGAGTAAGAGTAATCCAGCCCAAGGCCGCCATGTTCTTGCGGCTTGGTGATCCCTAGAAAGCCCAGCTTACCCATTTTCTTAAACAAGTCGTGTGCAGGAAAGAGTTCGGCTCTTTCCCATTCGTCGACGTGCGGATTTATTTCAGTATCAATAAACTTACGCAGGGCATCTTGAATCGCGCGATGGTCGGCAGTGAAAAGCATGGGTTTGGCTCCGGGTTTTTATGCGTTAGGTTCTTGCAGCGAATACCAGGGGATCTTTAGCGAATCCTTTAGGGTCGTGCAACGCCAAATTGAATCGGCTGAAGTTGGCGAGCCGCCTCTTCTCGACAGGTGGCCAGCACAAAGCTCAGCACTTGTCGTGTATGTCGCGGGTCGATAAGACCGTCATCCAAAAGTCGGGCACTGGTATAAAAAGCGCCCGCCTGACGTTCGAAGTTATCGATGATCTTTTGCTCCATGATTTGTAGCGACGCATTATCGACTGTCTCACCCTTTCTCGCCGCACCTGCCTCGGCCACGATACGCATGGTCTTTGCGGCCTGTTCAGCACCCATGACTGCAGTTTTTGCGTGCGGCCAGGAGAAAATAAAACGCGGATCGAAACCACGGCCGCACATGCCGTAATTGCCAGCGCCAAAGGATGCCCCGCAGTGGATGGTGATCGATGGCACGCTTGCGTTGGCCACAGCTTGTATCATTTTGGAGCCATGTTTGATCATGCCTGCTTGCTCGCTTGCCTTACCCACCATATAGCCGGTCGTGTTTTGCAAATAAAGCAGGGGAATCTGCGCCTGGCAACAGGCTTGGATAAAGTGGGTGGCCTTGTGGCTGCCGGCTATGTCGATAGGCCCATTATTTGTAATGATGCCGATGGGATAGCCTTCGATGGCAGCGTGGCCAACCAGCGTTTGTGGCCCGTAATCTGGCTGGAAATCGAGAAAATCGGAGTCGTCGATCAGGCGGATGATGACTTCCCGCATATCGATGGGTTCACGAAAATCAGCGGGCATGATGCCAATCAACTCCTCGCTGGGATAACGAGGTGGTAGCCAGCCCGACCGTGTGCACGGGTTTGCCTGGCCATCAACATTGCCCTGCCAACCCAACCGCTGCATCAAGTTGCGAGCCATGCCGATCGCTTGGGCGTCGTCGTCAGCCAAATACTCGCCAAGACCGCTCACCTGGGTATGCATCTGAGCGCCGCCGAGTTCTTCGTCATTTGCGATTTCACCTGTGGCTGCCTTCAGGAGCGGAGGGCCAGCCAGAAACGCCTTCGCCCGGCCTCTCACCATAATGACGTAGTCAGAAAGCCCTGGCATATATGCGCCGCCCGCCGTCGATGCGCCGTGCACAATTGCAATCACCGGCAACCCTGCGGCAGACAATCGGGCCAGATTGGCAAATATCCTTCCGCCTTCAACAAAGCCTTCGACCTGATAGCGAAGCAAATTGGCGCCCGCCGATTCGATGAGTTGCAAATAGGGCAGGCGGTTTTGGAGCGCAATTTGTTGGCCTCGCAATATCTTCTCCCTGCCCATATGCTGGATCGCTCCAGCATCGATACCGGCATCGCTGATATTGATCAGGGTTCGAACGCCACTGACAAATCCAATCCCTGTGATAACCCCCCCTCCCGGCACTGATTGTTCAAGATCACTTTGGTCAAGGCCAAGACCAGCCATCGTGGATAACTCGAGCCAGGGTGCGCCCGGATCGAGCAATCTGGCCAGACGCTCTCGGGGCAACAGTTGACCTCGCTTATCAAAAAGCGCTTTGGCCGACGATGATTTTTGTACGGTGCGAGCTTCAAGGGCACGCAATCGT
>Ga0194124_10006125_pt1 | contig 10874 bp, 12 predicted proteins | sample TA2KigCas0mmetaG_FD_148605 | JGI IMG/M metagenome (GOLD analysis project Ga0194124, IMG submission 148605) | Freshwater microbial communities from Lake Tanganyika, Tanzania - TA2015031 Kigoma Deep Cast 0m | ecosystem: Environmental > Aquatic > Freshwater > Lake | place: Tanzania: Lake...
TTTATTTTGATAAATTAATAAAATGTTTTCTACATACAGGAATATATGATTCAGAACCACCTACTAATACAATATCATTTGATTTTACTAATCTAAAACTAAATGGTGCTTCTGTACCATCTTTACACATATTACATAATGAATTTAATTTAACACATTTATCAGCCATTGGAATTAAATCTAAGATTTGACCTATTGGTTTTCTTTGAAAATCTCCATCTAAACCACCAACAATGATATTAACTGAATAATTGTTAACCCATCTTGTTATAGTATTTACTAAATCAGGAAAAAACTGTCCTTCATCTACAATAATTGTATCATAATTTAAAATATCATCATCACATATTTCATCTAATCTTAATAATACTTTACAATCAACAGATTCATAATTATGTGAAGTAATTTTATCTTGATTATATCTTATATCTATTTGAGGTTTAGTTACTAGAACTTTTTTATCAATTTTTTGTAAAAGTCTAATCCGTCTAATTAATTCAGTTGATTTTCCTGAAAACATTGGACCAATTATCAATTCTAATTTACCAGACATTATATAATTATATATAATTGTATTTATTTTATATATCAATTTTTTAATTTTGGTTTAACAAAATGATTTTTTAACTATTAATATAATGACTCATGAATCTAAAAAATTTCCTGTAATTTTATCATTTGATGTAGGTGTTATACATCTTTCCTATTGTTTATTAACTAAAAAAGAATTTATCAAATCAGACGGAACAAATAAAATAGATTGGTATGTAATTGATTGGAATAACATAGATTTAACTAATCGAGATGAACAAAAATGTCATTGTGGTGCTAAAGCAAAATTATCAAATACAGTAAATGGTGAAATAAAATATTATTGTAAAACTCATGGTAAAAAAGTAGATGTAACTATTCAACAATTTGAAGATTGTTTTAAAGAAATTCCTAAAAATAAAGAAAAAGTATTATGTGGTCATGAAACTAAAAATAAAACATGTGGTAAAACTGCTAGTTGTTATAAAATAGATACTGAATGTTATTATTGTAAGACACATGCTAAACAAATTCATACTAGTGAAACTAAAGGATCTCAATTAAAAAACTTTAAATTAAAAAGTTCAACTACATTAAATTTTGATGATGTTAAATATGGTTTAATGATGGAATTAGAGAAAAGATCAAATTTACTTTCAGCGGATTATGTTGTTATTGAAAATCAACCATCATTTAAAAATCCAAGAATGAAATCAATAGCTTCTACACTTTATGATTATTATTTAATTAGAGGAATCATAGATAAATCAGTTACTAAATCTAACATAACTCAAGTCAAATTTATGTCACCTTCTAATAAACTTAAATTAGCTGATGAAGGAGATACAAAGCAATTAATTAAAGCCAAAAGTACAGATGATACCAAAGCATATAAATTAACCAAAAGTTTGGGAATCAAATATTGTTTAGATTTAACAAATCATTTACCAGATTGGCAAAAACATTTTAATTCACATAAAAAGAAAGATGATTTAGCTGATAGTTTCTTACAAGGGGCTTATTTTTATACCAATAATGTTAATGATAAAATTATAAAACCAAAAACTCGTAAAACAGAACCTGAAAAATTACAAGTTTCTATTGAAAGTTCTATTGATTTAACTAAAGAAACCAAAACTAAAAAACCTACTAAAAAATCGCAACCAAAAGAATTTGATGTTTGAAATTTTATTATATTCCAAATTTTTTTAAATATCCAGGTTTTAAATCCGTCTCTCTCTCTCGCTAGTTTTATATGTGTAAAAAATGTGTAAAAAATGTGTAAAAAATGTGTAAAAAATGTGTAAAAAATGTGTAAAAAATGTGTAAAAAAATGTGGAAAAATAAAAATTAATTAAAGAATAAAATCTATATTTATTTATATGGATGAAATTGATCTCAAAGAATTTCATTGTGAAATATGTGATAAATATTATTCTTCAATTCAAAGTCTAAGTAATCATAGACGTATTAAACATAATATCCATAATGTTACCAAAAATGTTACCAAAAAATCTAGTAAAGAAAAAATTGTTACCAAAAATGTTACCAAAAGTTACCATTCAGATGAAAATATATTAGAATGTAAATATTGTTTTAAAATATTAGCTAATAGACATTCAAAATGGAGACATGAACAAAAATGTAATTTATCTAATAAAAATATTAAATTGGATAAAGATGAAGAAATACTAGAATTAAAAAAAGAAAATGCAGAAATTAAAAGTATGCTTATGGAATTATTAAAAAAATCTAAGGTTCATCCTAAAACTTTAGAGAAAATTAATAAAAATCTTATTAAAAACATAAACGGTGATTCAAATAATGTTAATTTAGGAACTGTTAATAACATAAATATAATTAAATTTGGGAATGAAAATATCAATCAAATATTAAACCAAAAAGAAAAATTAAAAATACTAGAAGCTAGATTTCTATCTTTAGAAGAATCAATTAAGAGAATCCATTTTAATGATGCTAGACCCGAATATCAAAATATTTTAATAACTAATTTACGCGATGATTTGGCATATATATTTGATGGCAATAAATTTGTTACTACTAAAAAGAATACAGCTATTACAGAGTTAATAGATAATCACATATATAGCATTGAAATTTCACTTGATGAATATAAAGAAAAACTTAATCCAAAAATTGTTCAAAAAATAGAAGAACTAATAGATAAAATAAATGATGATTATACTGAAATGGTTGTAGAAAATAACAATAATAAAAAGTTTCAAAACTATAAACTTTATAAAATTGATCAAGTAAAAAATTTTATATATGATGAATCAAAAAATATTAAAGATAATAAGAAAATTACACAAATACCAACTAATAAGCTAATAAATGAAATTAATGTTTAAAAAAAATTGTCTTACGATATAATTTTTCTATTAAAAAAAATTGTCTTACGATATAATTTTTCTATTAAAAAAAATTGTCTTACGATATAATTTTTCTATTAAAAAAAATTGTCTTACGATATAATTTTTCTATTAAAAAAAATTGAATATTTTAATACCAAACTATAAAATTATCATTTAATGTCAACTCAAGCAGAATTGGATACATATACTCAGTACTATTCAGTTACTGAACCTTCAGAAGATGAACATGTTCTTGTCAAATTTACTGAACAAGGAGATGGTTTCTTCGTTGGACAATTACAAGAATACAAAAAAATGAGAGCAATGATGAATTTTTGTGATGTTACCAAAAAACGTCGGCAAGCTAATTTAAATAAGTTAGTACCTCTAGACAAAATGATGGTTGCACGTGTTGAAAGTGTCGATGTAGATGCACAAATTTGTCAGTTGTCACTAGCTTACTTGGATGAAGGTGTTAAAGATTCAGATCCAGGTACTCTTCAAGAGAAACTTCTGGCTTCATTATTTCAGGAGAATAAACAAATGGAAAGTTTTATGAAATCCATGAGCATTTTACATAAATACGATTATCATGAAATTTGGACTAAATTTGTTCATTCAATTGATCGTCATCGCCGTGAATACAATCAAGAAGAAAATGAAGACGATGACGTTACCATTTGGAAATATTTTAATGACAACATTGATGATCTTGATAAATGGGTACAAGAGTCTGGGCTTGATGAAACCTTCAGCAAAAGAGTTCTTGAATTACACAAGAAAAAAACATTCAAAAAAGATCAACCACTTTTAACCAGATTTGGAATCATTAGTTTGGGTGGAGTTGATGCAACTAAACAGTTACTTACGCGTGCATTTGCTGATATTGATTACAATTTTTCATGTGAATATGAATCAACTCCATATTATATGTTTAGAAGTACAACAAATGATTCATCAAAGGAAGATCATCAAAAGATTATCACTTTTCTTCAAACCGAAGGACAAAAACAAGAGCCAAAAATATTTGTGGAAGTGAAATTTGTTGGTGAAAATACAATACCAAAATAATTATTTAATTTATAAATTATATATAATGGATAAAACAAGTATTACTAAAATTATTTTGCTAATAGTATTATTTATAGTTTTTTTAGAAAACTCGTCATTTAATTATGAAATAGACAAAAATAATCCAAAATTATTAATTATAAGATTTAGTAACAAAAAATTAATGAATGAAGAACTTGGTAAAATTTCTTACAGATATGAAGGATTATCAAATTTAGAAGGACATAATTTCCCAGCTAGTTTTATAAAAAAATCAGATCGTATTTATGATTTTGTTAAAAAAAATAATATTGAATATGTTGTTGGTATTTATGATTCTAAATTTTTATTACATGAAAAATTGCATGCCAAATATTATTTTGATAAAAAATATAAACAACAAATTGATAAGGAATGGAATAATATGGAAGTTAGTAAAAAAAATAAAATTATTACTTTTCTTAAAAACCTTGGATATAATAATAAAGTTTTAATTGATGAATATCAAGCATATCGATATAGTGAAAAAGATAATTTTTTTGGAGTAGATTTATAATATTATTTTGATGGTTTTTTTTTAATTAATCCCATTGTTGTTTCTAAATTTAATTGAGATGATTGAATAGGTTTTGATCTTTTAATAATATAATCTGAATCTATTTCTGAGTAAATTTTATTTACTTTATCAATTGGAACTTCTTTTAATTTGGATAATTTATAAGATTCTTCAATTTGCATTTGTCTAGATATTAGTGGAGGATGTAAAACTAGATATTCTTTTGAATTAACTAATGAATTTTTTCTAAAATCTTCTATACTTAAATTACCACCATATTCTTCTAAACACATCCAATGCGGTGCAGGATTTATAAATTTATACAAGGAATATGTTTGATAATATAATAAATTCATTAATGATTCTCTTTTTGATGATAATGAATCATTTAAATCTAAATTATATGATTTCATACAATTATAACTGCAGAAATGACCAATACAATAAAATGTATTATTAAAATAATCTTCTGGTAATTCGCATGGTGATGAACTAAAATTATTCCTACACCACCAACATCTTGTATTTTTATTAAATTTTAAATTATGAATTAATATTTTATTAACATTGTTATTTAATAAAAGTTTGTTACTATTAATTGATGATTTTAATGTTTCGGTAGAATCTGATTCTTCAGATGTTTTTATTTTTTGTAAATTAAATTTATTACTAAGATTTTTAATTTCATTTTCTGTTTTTATAAATAAAGAATTATCTTGATTATTTATTTCATCTATTGTTATAGGTATATGAAATATAATTTTTTCATCTTCTGAATTAACATTTTCATCTGTTAATTTAACATCTAATTTTGGTAAAATATTATAATTTTTTGGTTTACGACCTCTTTTTTTTTTAGTTATAATTTCAGACATTATTCATATATATATATTTTATCTTTAAATTTAAAAAAAAAAATATTTAAAGATTTTCAAGAATATTTATTCTATAATATATATATACTAATGAAAATATCAAAATCAGACTTTAAAATAATTTTTAATAAAATTATAAGTAATTCAAATGACAAAAATATGCAAATATTACAAAATTTATCTAATAATTATAATTCAGGAGATTATCAAATTGATAATTTAGTAAATACTTACTCATCAGAATATATTTCAAAAATTATGAATAAAATATTAAAAAATAGTCAAATTGGAGGAGAAACTTCTGAAGAATCAAAAAAAAATACTTCCATATTAGATTTAACTGAAACATCTATACAAACTCCTAATTTTATCAATATAATTGATGCAATCGGTGGTGCTGATAAAGTTTCAACTAATATTTTTTATGATAAAATATTACCATTTTTAAAAAGAGACAATACAAAATCAAATTTAACTTCATCTGAATTACCAAGAATTGCATCTGAAACTAGTAGATCATCACGTTCAACATATGAACCTTCGAATTTAAAATTTAATACATCTCCAGTTTATAGTGAAACATCACCTTTAGAGTCTATGCAATCTATACCATTAAGCCCAACTTCATCTAAACATTCACAATCTCTAGTAAATAGTGAAACATCACCTTTAGAGTCTATGCAATCTAGACCATTAAGCCCAACTTCATCAAAACCAAGACAATCAAAATGGTCATTATTTAGATCTCCAGTTAATAGTGCAACATCACCTTTAGAGTCTATGCAATCTAGACCATTAAGCCCAACTTCATCAGAACCAAGACAATCAAAATGGTCATTATTTAGATCTCCAGTTAATAGTGCAACATCACCTTTAGAGTCTATGCAATCTAGACCATTAAGCCCAACTTCATCAGAACCACGACTATCTCCAGTTAATAGTGCAACATCACCTTTAGAGTCTATGCAATCTAGACCATTAAGCCCAACTTCATCAGAACCAAGACAATCAAAATGGTCATTATTTAGATCTCCAGTTAATAGTGCAACATCACCTTTAGGGTCTATGCAATCTAGACCATTAAGCCCAACTTCATCAGAACCACGACTATCTCCAGTTAATAGTGCAACATCACCTTTAGAGTCTATGCAATTTAGACCATTAAGCCCAACTTCATCAGAACCAAAACGATCAAACTGGAAATTATTAAGATCTAGATTAAAAAAATCTCCAGATGATAAGCGATCAAGACCATCAAGTTCCACTTCATCTGAATCCAATTATTTTATACAATCACATAATGTAAATCAATTATTAACAGTTAAAGATAAATTATTAAAAGAAAAAGATGATGAAATACAACTATTAAAAGATATGTTAGCTCAAATAAAAATACAAAAAGGTATTAATTAAATTAATTTAAAAAATATTAATTTAAAAAATAGAAATATTAGATTTTTTTTGTTTTCTTACGGGTTTCTTATTATTAGATTCGCTTACTGTAGATTCCTCTATAATTCTATCATTATTTGATGATTCATCTTGTGTGTCTGTATTATTTGATTTCATATTTGTAGGTTTAATATTATGTAATCTATCTAAAATACTTTTAACTTGTTCAGGTGCTCGTATATCTGTTAAATTTGGTCTTAATTGATTACTTGAAATTTGTTTAGGCAATCCAGACATTTTAGAATTAGAAGGTTGTGGTTCGTTTAATGAAATATTTCCAAATCCCGCACCATAAGAAGTTGGTTCTGATTTTTTAGATAATAATTCATTTTGTTTTTTAATTTGAGATTGTAATTGTTCAACGTATAATTGTTGTTGAATTTTTTGTTTATTTTCTGCATCTTTTTTACGTAATTCTTCTCTTTGTTTTTCAATATTTAATTCTTGTGGAGTCATAAATTGTGAACTTTCGTTTTTACTTGGATTTATAATTTTACTTAATAATGCAGGATTTGAAGACAACATAGAATCTAATCCTGGTAATTTATTTGATTGAGATTTAGTAAAATGAAATGCTGATCCTGATGCTATAATTAAAAAAACAAGTTTAACTTCAGGTGCCATTTTCTTTCCTGTACCTTTATACTTTTCATATATTTCTTCTAAAACATCGTCCCATGAATCTACTTCTACAGACATATGTTCCCCCCATCCAGATAATTGAAAATCAAAAGGATCATATTTATCATTTAAAAACTCTATTACTGATACAGCTTGTAATAATCCATTTTTAAATACTTTAACCCCATTTCTTTTATCAGCAAAACTTCTTAGTAATTCATATTCATATTCCATTTCCTCTAATGATGAATTAAAATCATATTCTTTCGATAATTGATAACCTTTTGATTTAATCTCACATAACTTTCTTAATAATTCTATTTTTTTCATTCTAATTTCTTGTTGAGTTAAAGGTTTTGGTTTATCATCAATTGTAACATTATTATTTACTGGTAAATGTTGTATATTTGGGACTGGATTTAAAGGAGCTTTTAAAATAGGTGGTGGAATAATATTAGGTACAACATTAATTGGTTCATATTTAACCCTTGATTCAGATGTTTTTTTAGATGATGATGATGATGATTTTGAGCTAGATTGATTTGAATTTGAAGATTTAATAGATTTTTTACTTGATTCTGATTCTGTTGTTTTTAACATATTATCTAATTCAGATGTTTCTGTTACTGATTTAGATTTTAAAGTAATTTTATTTGGATTTGCAATCATTCTAAAGTAATAATCTGTATCTGTTGTTTGTTGTTTTTTTTCATTAGTTTTATCTTCTAATAAATTATCTCCCTTAGAATTTTGATATTTTACTTTAATTTCCGACGATGAAGTTTCTGAATCTGACATTATATAAATATATATATTCTTTCCTTTAACTTAACGCAATCATTTTAATTTATAGTTAAATAACTAACTAAAAAATAAAATTTATAATTTATGTTTTTTTACATGTTTGCACATTTAGACCCTTGAAGATTTAAAATGAGACAAAAAGCGATTCTTCAAGGTTTATCTATTCCAGGAAAATGTAAATTTTGAGTATGTTGTATCGTCAAATATAACTGATGAGTTTTAATGTGTATTTTTATTATGCCAAACTGTAAACTTCTTATAAGAGAAAAGCAGGAACTGCACGAACAATTCATTATATGACTCTTAATATTTATTGTTATTGTATTGTATCTAACGCCGTTTTGTCTCATTTTAAATCTTCAAGAGTGTAAAATGTTAATTAGACTATTAGTGTTATGTTCAATTTATCGTTTATTTACACTAATTTATATACCTTCTTCTACACTGTCTTCCATACCTTCTTCGATGTCTTCCATACCTTCTTCTACAGTGTCTTCCATACCTTCTTCTACACTGTCTTCCATACCTTCTTCAACGCTGTCTTCCATCCCTTCTTCAACGCTGTCTTCCATACCTTCTTCGATATCTTCCATACCTTCTTCTACACTGTCTTCCATACCTTCTTCTACACTGTCTTCCATACCTTCTTCAACGCTGTCTTCCATACCTTCTTCTACGCTGTCTTCTAATCTTTGAAATGTTTCTTTGGCATCTCTTACATAGACATAATCAAGGGTAAGAACAAAAGCTACAGAAATCATAATAGCCATTTTAGGATCTTTATTGCCTCTTACTACAACTAAAAATAAAATTAAAATTCTAAACAGGGTATTTTTAAATAAATCTTTAACAAAAGTAGGTAAATTTGGTCCTAATAAAGCAGCATACAAACCTAAACCAATAGTTATAGCTGTAGAAACATATTTGTTATTAACAACTTCCATACTATATATATAATAATTAGATTATTTTTTTAATAAATTTATATTATAATATTTCAAAATCTTTTTTATTCATGGTTAAAACTAAAATTTTAATTTCATTTATCAAAATAACATCTTCAGCTTCATTTATAAAAACAGGTAAATTTGAATTATTTATTAAATTATTAAATTTTAAATATTTTGCCAAGTCTTTATTTGTATTTAATTTTCCATAAATTTTAATAACTTTTTGTTTTATTAAATCAAAAAGTTTTTTATCTTTCTTTGCTTTTGACAGTATTTTATGACATAATTCTTCAAATCTTATAACATTTATAGTGTGACCAATTCTTAATTTTTCAGGATTAACATTTTCAATAGCTTTTTCTATTGTTAAATTTTTTTCTGAAAATTTTTCATAAGTAGATGAACAGTACCATAAAACTATAAAAACAGTCAAAAATAATCCTATTTTTTTATTAGTTTTGTATAAAAAAAATAAACTAATTAATAAAAATATTTTAAATAAATTATTTGATTTTAATTCGTGTATTTTATTAAAATTCATTATTTTAATTTAGAAATTAATATCTAGCATTAGACAATAGAATATGAACTATTGTTCGATAGAAGATGCATGGGGTAAAGGCTGCAATTCTATGAGTAACCAAATTGATGAATATATAAATCATAAAAATGCTCCCCCAAAAAAAGAAAAAATAATTAATTTAGATTATACTAATAAAAAATCAGGAACTATCAACAAAGTTAAAAAAGTTGATAATTATGATCATATTCATCAAGAGATTATTTCATGTGATGATTTTATGCTTCACGTTAAAAGTTGTAGGAAGTGTTATAATAAAATGAAAAATCAATTTAAACCTCATATAATTGAAAAATTTCAATGTCTAATAGATGACAATAAAGATACAATTGTAATTATTTTAGTTGGAATATCAATATTATTATTTTTTAATTTAGTGAATAATATAACAAAATAACAAATCAAAAAAAATAACTATTTTTTTTCTTTTGGAAACCATTTTATATGAATTATATTTGGTTCATAAAATTCTGTGTCAAAACCATTAGATTTTAATTTTTTTTCAATATATGATTTACATTCTATTATAGAATATAAAGGTAATCCTACTAAAAATTCAGGTATTTGATACCAAGTATAATAATAATTACCTGAACTTGCTGTTATAATTTTTTTTTCTACATAAATAAAAATTTTTTCAAATGTATCTTTTTTTCTTTCATCTCTTTCTTTTTGAGAATTTATTAATTCATTAGCTTTAACCATTACTATAATCTAGAATTTTTTATTTAAAGATTCATACACTAAAATATTTAAATGAATGTTTACGACACTTTGTGTTTAAGTGGTGGAGGTATTAAAGGTTTTGCTTTTATTGGAGTATTGGATAACCTCATAAATAAATCAATTATAGATATTGATAAAATTAATAATTATGTTGGTACATCTATTGGATCTATGTTAAACTATCTATTAAATTTGGGATATTCTATTCCTGATATACAAGAATTTACTTTAGATTTTAATTTTCAATCATTGCAATCAGATGTTGATATTGATAATTTATTAAAATTATTTGGAATAAATAATGGAATTAAAATTATGGTATTATTATCGAGTTTTTTAAAAGAAAAATATAAT
>Ga0194124_10006127_pt1:0-2500 | contig 10872 bp, 9 predicted proteins | sample TA2KigCas0mmetaG_FD_148605 | JGI IMG/M metagenome (GOLD analysis project Ga0194124, IMG submission 148605) | Freshwater microbial communities from Lake Tanganyika, Tanzania - TA2015031 Kigoma Deep Cast 0m | ecosystem: Environmental > Aquatic > Freshwater > Lake | place: Tanzania: Lake...
GGGGAAGATCATGGGGAAGAAGACTTGAAACGGCAGTTCGGCAACAGTTTTGGCCAGGAAGTACATGAAGGGATTGTAGGCACCTGTTCGTTGCTCCATCAAGAACACAGCGCGCTCCGGTGGGAAAGCAGCCAACGCATTCATCGCTGAGAGGAAGAAGTTGTTGACCATAATCATAAAGATGGCGCCTGCCCGATCCTGAATCCCAACGTCGTTGCGCTGCAAACCAAAAAAAGAAGAGACCAATGAAAATGGCAAAGAAGATGGTCTGAGCCAAACGCCCCATGGTCGCCGTCGGGTCGCGCCGCGCGAGGCGGAAGGCACGAGCAGTGAGCATAAAGAACTGGATACCGAGGCCTGCACTGCGCTCTTTGGATAAAGACTCAATGTGTGGGTCGCGGGTGACAATGTTCGGCCCAACAGGCGTCAGAGACTCAGCGAGGGCTGGGATCAGATCGGAGCGCTGGAGCAAGCTCATGTAAAACTCACTCGGGTTCGTCAGGGGTGGCGGCGGGTGTCCAATCACCGCAAAGTACTTCGTGGAATGTTCCAGCGGCCCATGGTAGATCACATGGCCTTGCGACAGAAGCAATAAATCGTCAAACTGATGGAAGAGTTCGGAGGATGGGCTGTGGATCGTGCATAATACGGTTCGTCCCTGCTCATTGGCCAAGGCCTTCAGGAGCTTGCCGACGCGGAGTGCGTTGACCGAGTCCAGGCCTGTTGTCGGCTCATCCAAAAGCATAATCGCAGGGTTGGAGATCAGCTCGCTTCCAATGTTTGTTCGTTTCGCCTCCTGACACACCTTTGATGATTCCTGGAATGCCCAACAAGGTGTCGGAACATTTTGTGAGGTACAGCGCGTCGAGCGTTTCAGCTGTGCGCAGCGACGCGGCGTCAGAGTCCAGCCCCAAGCGCACGCGACAAGCGAAATTGAAAGCGTCCTTTGGTGTTTCCTTCCCCATCACGATGTCTTCCTGAGCGACGACAGCAACGATGCCTTTGATTTGGTTCGACATCACGACATTGTTGACGAAACAGGCTCCATCCAGGATGTGGAACTCGTCACGTTCCAGACTGCCAGATGTGTAGATGACGTACGCTGATGCGCCAGGGTCAATGCGGCACGGTTCCAAGGGTTTCCCAAAGTAGGGTTCAACGTCGTGCGACCATTCATCTGCGACTGCAAACGTGGGGGCGTGGCAATCGCGGAACAGCTCGGACGACTCACGAATTGCATTCGACGTAAGCACGCACGCCACCGCGGAATCCTGTAGCATGAATTGAAGCCGATCGACAGGATACGACAGATCGAGAGGAAGATACGCTGCACCACACTTCAGCACGGCCAAGACGCAAACCACTTGCACGACACACCTGCGCAACGCAATAGCGACGATAGATCCGACAGTAACATTGTATTTTTCTTTGAGGTGGTGAGCAAGCGCATTGGCATTCCGCTCCAGCTAACGATACGTGAGCCGTGTTCCGTCGACCTCCGGCATGCACACCGCTAAATTATCGGAATTGATGTAAGGCTGCACGAAATGCGCGACGCCATACTTGAGCAGCTCCGCGGAATCAAAGGTAGCGCGAGTATCGTTAAGAGTTTCAACGAGGTACTTCTGTTGATCAGCCGGTAGCATCGACAATTGGTGCACTGCGGTGCGTGAGGTTGTTTCATTGACGGGGCTTCCAACCAGCTCAACGAAACTCCCAAGCCACCGAGCCTCTGTTTCCGGCTTTATAAGGCATTTCAGGTACTCGACTGCAACCCCAAAACGACCGTTGGTTTCGAACACATGCAATGCAATGTCAAACAGCGACGACTGTCGAGCGTCGTTCGTATTGTGTGAGACAACAGGTTTCAGTATCAAACCTGGAAAGTCGCGGCTGCACTCTACCCCGTACAGGAAGCCCGACCACGGACTTTCGGTCTCCGTGTCGCACCAGAATCCTGCTTGAGCGAAAGGATATCCTGCATTTCGCTTTGGAACTGCTCTGGACTTAGCTGCATACATGGAAAATTGCGGGGCGTGGAGTGACTTCATCGAGCATCTTCCGAACAACAGATCCGAGATCACTCGCGGTGCTTTGTTCGCTAATGGAGCATGTGTGAGGAAGCATGTTGTATACAGGTGCCCGACGTTTCCTCCAAAGTGTGCGTTTTGGAGGTTCTCTCCAACGGCCACAGTGACGCTCTCCTGACCAGTCAGTCTCGCGATGAACACTAGCCACATGGTAAGCAGTGTTGCCTTTAAGCCCGTTGAATGCGCACGACCCCCCCAGTCGATAATGGCGTCGCTAAGCGCAGTTGTGAATAACACAGAGAGCATCGCACTATCTCTGGTTCCAGACAAGTTTCGCTGCAAGTCACACGGCAGCTCAAGAGATACCGCATTCTGCACTTTATTCAGCAGAAACCTGGGATCCCATTCCACTCTCACCATGTACTGTTTCTCGTGATCGCAGAATTCTTCAAACGACGCAATCTGCTTCG
>Ga0194124_10006132_pt1 | contig 10869 bp, 5 predicted proteins | sample TA2KigCas0mmetaG_FD_148605 | JGI IMG/M metagenome (GOLD analysis project Ga0194124, IMG submission 148605) | Freshwater microbial communities from Lake Tanganyika, Tanzania - TA2015031 Kigoma Deep Cast 0m | ecosystem: Environmental > Aquatic > Freshwater > Lake | place: Tanzania: Lake Tanganyika...
GCGCCTCGCCGACCCGGACGGTGACCTCGCCCTGCCGCTGCGCGTCGCTGATGGGGGGCAGGGGGGTGGCGTGCGCGGAGGCGCGGTGTGACAGCGGCGCGCTGAGGGCGAGGGCGAGGGGCAGGCTGAGGGGGGGGATGAGCGCGCGCACTGGGACTCCTGTTGTTTGAGGGCGTGAGGGGGGTTATTGAGCAAGAAAAACCTACTCGCGCGCAAGAAGGGGCGAGTGCGCGGGGTGGGGCGCGAAGAGCTCTTGTAATCATCTCTGAGAATTTGTCTCCTCAGCGACACGGGCGGCGAAAGGGTGAGGCTCGCGCCTGTGTGAATCTCGTGAGCTTAGAAGCAGGATTTTTCATGATTAACAGACACATAACAGGTATAACAGGTATAACAGGTGCCTGGCACCTATTTCCCCTATTTCTGATCTTCGCCCTCACCCCCTCCCTCATCGCCTGCGGCGGGGGCTGCAAGTCCGCCCTGCGCGCCTGGGAGAAGGGGACCGCCGAGCGCGGGGGCGGGGGGCCGCACTGGCGCCTCGAGGTGCCGCGCGGCGAGCTCGACGAGCAGCTGAGCGGCGCGCGCGAGCGGAGCAAGGCGGCGCCGTGGAGTCCGCGCTCGCCCCTCAAGGGGCTGCCGATGCCCGACCTGAGCTTCCGCCTCAAGCGCCTCGACCTCGAGGTGAGCGCCCGAGACGCGGCGCAGCTCAAGCTCACGGTGGGGCTCTACGCCGAGCGGCAGGAGCTGCTCACCCTGTCGCTGGTGGGGCCCTCCCCCCTCGAGCTCGACGCCAAGAAGCACACGATGCGCCTCACCCCGCGGGCGGACCAGTTCAAGAAGGCGGACCTCAAGCTCGGGGAGGGGTCCACGCGCGCGCTCAAGGCCGCCATCGCGGGCTGGCTGCCGGGGCCTATGCGCGCCCTCGTGCCCGCGTCGGAGATCAAGCGCGCCGCCAAGGAGCTGCTCAAGCAGGTGGGTGACGAGGGCTACGGCGCCCTCCGCCAGCACATCCTCACGCCGCTCGGGACGCTGGTGCGGCTGGAGTGGGGGCTGCCCAAGGTGCCCATCGCCCGCGTGGACGTGGCGCTCACGCCGGCGCTGTGGCGCCTTGACCTCTACTCCACGCTCAAGGCGCGCGGCCTGCCGGCGCCCACGCCCATGCCCAGCGGCACCAACGCGCGCCTGAGCGTGTCGGGGGGCTGGGTGGCGGCGGCGGCGAACTGGGCGATGGAGCGCGGCGACCTGCCGAGCCGCTTTAGCGCGAAGGGGGCGCCGAGCCCGCGGGGGCCGGCGATCGCGCGGTTGACGTGGGGGGGGTCCGGTAAGGGCGCTCAGGGCGCCGACCGCCCCCTCAAGGTGCACTTCCTCGCCGACGCCGCCGACATCAAGCTCTGCCTCTACGCGCGGGTGGGCGTGGACCCTGACCTCAGCGCGGAGGGGGGGGCGCTCAAGGTGAAGGTGGCGGGCGGGGTGGAGAAGGTGGTGGGGAATCCCGTGGCGGAGCTGGCGGCGGAGATGAGCGGGCTGACGGAGCGCAGCCTCAAGTGGCACGCCTCCACCAGCCTCCCCCGCGCCGTCAAGACGCCCGCGGGCTCCATCGGGTGGTCGTGGCTGGGGGCGCGCGTGGCGGGCGGCGCGCTCGAGGTGTCGCTCGGCCTCAGGCCGTCTCGGGGGCCGGGCTCCCGCGCGGGGCGGGGGGGCTCAGAACTCTTCGAGCTCCGCCACCTTTTTGTAGAGCGTGCGTCGATCAAGACCTAGAATCTTAGCCGCGCGCCCCTTGTGCCCCCCCGTCTTCAAGAGCACATGCCGGATGTACTCGCGCTCAAGCTCCTGGAGCGAGAGGTCGCGGTCTAGCGCCGCCGAGAGCAGCGTACCGGCCTCAGCGGACCGCTGCAGCGACACATCCTCCGCTGAGAGCACGTCCTCGTCGCTCAGGGCCACGGCGCGCTCGACTGTGTTCACCAGCTCGCGCACGTTCCCCGGCCAGCTGTGGAGCTTGAGCTTCCGCAGCGCCTCCGTCGAGAGACCGATCGCCACGCGCTCAGAGCGCCTCGCGAGCTCATGCAGCACCTGGTCGACGATAGGCTCGATGTCCTCAGGCCGCTCCCGCAGCGGGGGCACCTCGACGCGGATCACATTGAGTCGATGGTAGAGGTCGGGGCGGAAGCGGCGAGCCCTGAGGTCCTCTTCGAGCGGTCGGTTGGTGGCCGCGACCACTCGGACGTCCGCGGGCGCGTCCTCCGAGGCGCCGAGGGGGCGAACGCGGTTGGACTCGAGGGCCTGCAGCAGCTTGGGCTGGAGTTCTAGCGGCAGGTCACCCACCTCGTCGAGGAACAGCGTGCCGCCATGCGCTTGCGCGAAAACCCCTGGGCGGTCCTCGCGGGCGTCCGTGAAGGCGCCGCGCTTCACCCCAAACAGCTCCGCCTCTGCGAGGCCCGCCGGCAGCGCCGCGCAGTTGAGCTGCACGAAACGCTCAGCGCGCCGCGCGCTGCTCTCGTGAATGAGGCGCGCTAGCGCCCCCTTCCCCACGCCGCTCTCCCCCGTGAGCAGGACGGGCAGGTGGCTGCGGGCGGCGCGGTACGCGAGGTCGAGGGCGCTCTTCATGCAGGCGCTGCGCGCCACGAGGCCTGAGGGCGCCTCCTGGAGCGTCGCCTCTCGCAATCGCCTGATCTCCCTGCGCAGCTGCCGCTCCCGCAGCGCGCGCCGCAGCGAGAGGCTGAGCGCCTCGATTCGGAAGGGCTTGGCGAGGAAATCCGCCGCCCCCGCCCTCACCGCCTCCATCGCGAGGTCGATGGAGCCAAAGGCGGTGATGAGCAGCACGGGCTGCTGTGGTCGAACGCGCAAGATGGCGCGCAACAGCTCAAGGCCCCTCATCTCGGGCATCTCCACGTCCGACACGACAAGGTCAAAGCCGCGCTCCTCAAGCAGCGCCAGCGCCTGCCGCGCTGATGTCTCGCCTGTGGCCTCAAACCCCTCCTCGGGGAGCGAGTCGACGAGCCAAGAGACGACGCCGGCGTCGTCGTCTATGACAAGGACTGTGGGCAGCTTGCTCATTCAGTCACGCTCATTTTTAATCACTTTGCGGTTACTTTGCGGTCACTTTGCGGTTACTTTGCGGTCACTTTGCGGTCCTGCACCTCACGCGGCGGGCACGGGAGGCAGACGCGCGCGCAGCAGCCCGGGGCGGGGCGCCCGTTGACCTGACGCGCGAGCAGCTCTACGCCCCCCTCATGCTGCTGGACGATGGATTTGACCACCGACAGCCCTAGGCCGCTCCCGCCGCGGTCGGACTTGGTGGTGAAGAAAGGCTCAAAGATGTGCGGGCGGGTGGCTTCGGAGACGCCCGGCCCCTCGTCCTCGACTAGCAGCTCTAGCCACTCGCCTTGCCGCCCGATGGAGAGGCGGATCGTTGAGCCGTTTGGGGCGGCGTCGAGGGCGTTGCGCAGGAGATTCAGAATCACCTGCTGGAGTTGATCTGGGTCAACGAGCACGCTCGTCTCCCCGGTGCGCAGCACCTCTACGGCTACGGCGCGGCGGCGCGCCTCGATCTCCACGAGCGAGGCTACTCGACGCAGCAGCGGCTCCGCGTCCACTCGCGCGCGCTGCGCCGGGCGGCGTCGCGTGATGGCGAGCATCTGCTCGACGATGCCCGTGATCCGCGTCGTCTGCTCTAACAGCATCTCCACGGTCCGCCGCGTTGCAGTGGCGTCCTCGGCGTGCTTGAGCAGGGCGCGGGCGCGCCCCTCGAGCACCTGTAGCGGCGAGCCAATCTCGTGCGCCATGATGGCGGAAAGCTGCCCGAGGGTGATGAGTTTGTCGGCGTGCTCTAGCCCACGCTCCACGCGACGGCGCGCGTCCTGCTCTTGTGCGGCGCGCGCCTTTGCCTCGTCGAGCTCACGCACGAGGCGCTCAAACTCGAGCTGCGTCTCGCCCACCTCGTCGTCTGAGCGCGCGGCGAGGGGGATGCCGAGGTCCCCCTGCTGCACGCGCCGCATCCCAGCGATGAGCTGACCTAGCGGCATCCCCACATAACGCCACGAAATGGCCCAGGTCACGCTAGCGACCAAGAGCACAAAGAGCAAGACGGTCCCCCCGATCTGCCGTTGCGTGTTCTCGAGGTCCCTCTGCAGCTCAGCGAGCGGCTTCTCAAGCACGATGGCAGAGGGGCTCTCTGGCGTCTCGTCGCGCAGCCGGAGGCCAACCCTGAGCGTCTTGGGTGTGCCTGAGGGCTCAAACTCCACCACGGGCTCTATGCCGCTTCGCGCGCGCGCTCCAATCCTCCTCATCCCCTCTGTGACGCGGGCGCCGCTCGATGCCCCCACCATGCGCCCCTGCTCGTCAAAAACCATGATGGCGATAGACGGGTCCACGCGCGACAGCGCACCGAGCGTCTCGTTCACGTCCTCGAGCTGCCGATCGCGGAGCGCGTTCTCAAAGGCTACCTGCAGGCTTCGCCCCAGGAGCAGCGTCTCGCTCTGCGCTACCGCCCTCAGGTCACGCTCCTCGACGCGCAGTTGCAGCGCGCCTCCACCCCCCACAAGCAGCAGCGCGCTGACGGCGATGGCAGAGGTCAGTTTTGTGGCGAGGCGCATGGTGAGATCGCAGGACTCCTCAACGATTTAGTGCTGCGTCTGAAGGTGTGACGCTTTGACGCTTTGACGCTTTTTAGGAGAGATATATACCCTAAAATCTTTTATAAAGTGTGCAGATAGACCCTTTTATGACCCTATGTCAACATCTTTTAAATCGACGCTCCACATCGCCAAGATCGCCTAGCCTCGAGTGGGATCAGGTGCTTGGCTGGTCTCTGTCGCGTCAGAGCGCTCCGGAGAAAAATAGCTGGTCGCTTTTAGCGACATTTATTGTCGCTAAAAAAGACTTTTTAAATTTCATTTTTTTTAAAATCAATGATTTCATGTTTTTATAATATAATAAAATCTGGCACATCACTTGCTATAGAGCGCTCCGAAAGGAGTCTCATCTCATGACATCAACTCAATGCGCGACACAGCCTACAGCGCAACATCGAATCTTGGGCGCGCGCTCACATCTGTATAAACTTTGGTCTAGCGTTTGCTTACCTGTCCTCTGTGCGCTCAAATCTAGCGCGCGGTCTAGCGTCCTTCTCCTAGCGAGCTGTGGAGAGGCGCCAGAAGCCCTGCGCTCAATGGACACGACCGACGAGTATCCTGTGGGCCTGCCATCCATCGGCGCATCCTTCTCGCGTGAGTTTGTAGGCCAGGTGCACGCCGCGCGCTATGTCGAGTTTCGCGCCCGGCACCCCGGCGTGATCGAACGGCTTGGGGTGGACGAGGGGGAGCGCGTGCAGGAAGGGCAGCTGCTGTTCGCCATCGGCGCTCAGGGGCTTAAGCAGGAACTGGCGCGAGCGCGCGCCGCCACCGCGAGCGCCTCGGCGGAGTGGAGGGCGGCGGAGGTGGAGGTCCAGAGCAGCAGAAGCCTGTTGGAGAGCAAGGTCATCTCCACCACAGAGCTCGCCGTGGCGGAGGCGCGCCTCCGGTCGCTTGCGGCTAAGCGCCAAGAGGCGGAGGCGGTGGCGAAGCAGGCAAAGCTCAACTTGTCGCTCGCGCGAGTCCACGCGCCGTTCTCTGGTGTGGTGAACCGCATTCATCGTAAGGTGGGCAGCCTCGTCTTGGAGGATGAGCTGCTCACGACGCTGGCAGACACAGCGGAGGTCTTGGTGTATTTTAGGGTCTCCGAGCAGGAGTACCTCGCCCTCGTGCCGCTCGTGGGCGTCGGGCGCCGACAGCCCGTGTCGCTCAAGCTCGCCAATGGGGAGGCCTACGCGCACGAGGGTGTCATTGACGCCGTGGAGAGCGAGTTCGACAGGGCCAGCGGGACGCTCTCGTTTCGCGCGCGCTTCCCTAACCCTGAGGGTCTGCTGCGGCACGGGGCGAGCGCTCAGGTCGTGCTGTTGCGAGAGGATCCCTCGGCGATCGTGGTGCCGCTGCGCTCGACTTTTGAGGTGCAAGAGAAGCTGTATGTCTACACGGTGGCGCCGAGCGGTCAGGTGCGCGCCACCCAGGTGACGCCGGGCGCGCGTTGTGCGGGCGGGGTGGTGATTGAGCGGGGGCTCGATCCACAGGACCGCGTCGTCCTGGAGGGGGCTCAGCGCCTCCGAGACGGCGAGCGCATCGTGCCGCGCGCGCCGGCGCTCGTGGGTGAGGGGCGGTGAGCATCATGAAATCCCCCTTTACGCGGCGCCCTGTGGCGGCGATCGTCTTGGCGATTTTGATCACGCTGGTGGGGTTGCTCGCCCTGCGGGCGCTGCCCATGGCCCTCTTCCCGAGCGTCGCGCCCCCTGAGGTCAATGTCACGGTGGAGTACACGGGGGCAAACGCGGAGGTGGTGACCAAGGCGGCGATCGTGCCGCTTGAGCGCGCTATCAACGGCGTCCCAGGTATGAAGTATATGAGCAGCGACACGGGCAATGACGGCGTGGGCGTGGTGCAGCTGCTCTTTGAGACTGGCACCGATCCAGATGTGGCGGCGGTCAATGTGCAGAACCGAGTCAGCGCGGTGCTCGGCGAGCTGCCGGCGGAGGTGATTCGGAACGGCGTAAAGATCGCTAAAGAAGAGAACGCCATGCTCATGTACCTGAGCGTCTTTAGCGCCGATGAGAGGCTTGATGAGAAGTTCCTCTATAACTTCGCAGACATCAACATCCTCGCCGAGCTCAAGCGCATCCCAGGCGTGGGCTACGCTGACATCCTCGGCGCTAAGGAGTACGCGATGCGGGTCTGGCTGAAGCCGGAGCGCCTCGTCGCCTATCGCGTCACGCCCGAGGACGTCCTCGCCGCCCTCCAGAGCCACAACGTGGAGGCGGCGCCGGGCAAGCTCGGCGACAACAGCGATCGCGGGGACGCGCAGGTGCAGTACACGGTGAAGTACACAGGGAAGCTGACCACCCCTGAGCAGTACGGCGAGATTCCCATTCGCGCCGGTGAGGGCGGCGACATCCTCAGGATTCGAGACGTCGCCGACGTGGAGCTCGGCACCACTTACTTTGATGTGGAGGCGAAGTGGAACGGGCGCCCCGCCGCCTCCATACTGCTCAAGCAGTTGCCGGGCTCGAACGCCAGCGAGGTGATCGCGGCGGTCAAGCGGCGCATGGCGGAGCTCAAGGAGGAGCTGTTCCTGCCCGGCATGGACTACGCCTTCAGCTTTGATGTCAGCCGCTTCCTCAACGCCGCGGTCCGTGAGGTGCTCAAGACGCTGCTGGAGGCGTTCTTGCTCGTGGCCCTCGTGGTGTTCCTCTTTTTGCAGGACTGGCGCTCTACTCTCATTTTCGCGCTGGCGGTCCCCGTGTCGCTCATCGGGACGCTCGCGGCGCTGCTGGTGTTGGGCTTTTCGCTTAACCTCGTGACCTTGTTCGCCTTGGTCTTGTCCATCGGGATTGTGGTTGATGACGCCATCGTAGTCGTTGAGGCGGTCCACGCCAAGCTCAGCGGCTCAGATGGCCTCTCTGGGCCCGACTCGGCGTCCCTCTCGGTGCGTGACGCGACGGGCGAGGCCATGGGGGAGATCGCGGGGTCCATCGTCGCTATCACGCTGGTCATGGCCTCAGTGTTTGTGCCGCTCGCCTTTATGTCGGGGCCCTCGGGGGTCTTTTTTCGACAGTTCGCTTTAACGATGGCCGTGGCGATCGCCCTCTCTGGGGTGGTGGCGTTGACGCTCACACCCGCCCTCTGCCTCCTCTTCCTCAAGCGGCATGAGCCGCGCGGCGGGCGGCTCGGGGCGATTTTTCGTGGATTTGAGGGGATCTATGGCGGCGGGGAGCGACTGCTCTTAGGGGTTGTCGGGCGCGCGGTCGCGCGCCGTGGGCTGACGGTGGCGCTCTTGGCGGCTCTCCTCGGCGCCACGGGCGTGCTGTCGTCTGTGGTCCCGAGGGGCTTTATCCCCGCGGAGGACCAGGGGGTCTTTTATGTGAGCGTCACGGCCCCTGCCGGCGCGACGCTTGAGCGGACCAAGGAGGTGGTTAACGCCGTAGGGGCCGCCGCGCGGCAGATTGAGGCCGTTGAGAGCGTGTCGACGCTAGCGGGCACTAACATCCTCTCTGACGGCACGGGCGCTAGCTATGGTACCGCGCTGGTCAGCCTGAGGGCCTGGGGGGACCGCGCGGCGTCGGTGGAGGAGGTGATGGCCGACCTCGCGCAGCGCGTGGCGCACGTCAAGGGCGCTGAGCTTGAGTTCTTCCCGCCGCCGCCGGTGCCTGGGTACGGAAACGCGAGCGGCTTTGAGCTGCGCGTCCTCGATAAGACGGGGCGAGGAGATTTTGGCGAAATGGAGCGCGTGGTGGAGCGCTTTATTGAAGACCTCAAGGCCCACCCAGAGGTCGCGAGCGCCTTCACCATCTTTAACGCGCGCTACCCTCAGCGGGTTGTCCATGTGGACATCGACAAGGCTGCGCAGAAGGGCGTGACGGTGGAGGAGGCGCTTGGCGCGCTCCAGACGCTGCTAGGGAGCGAGTACGCCACCAATTTTATCCGCTTTGGGCAGATGTATAAAGTGATGGTGCAGGCGCTCCCCGAGGCTCGAGTCACGCCTGAAGACATCCTCAAGGTGCAGGTGAGGAGCTCGCGCGGCGAGATGGTGCCGCTGTACGCCTTTGTGCGCCTTGAGGAGGCTCAGGGGGTCGATCAGACCACTCGCTATAACATGTACCCCTCCGCTGAGATCAACGGGGAGGGACCCCCGGGGGTGAGCTCGGGGCAGGTGCTCGCGGCGGTTCAGGAGGTGGCGCGCGAGAGCCTGCCCCGGGGGTTCGCGATTGACTGGGCTGGCATCTCTCGTGATGAGGTGAACGCGAGTCGCGAGGGGCTGGTCATCTTTCTCGTGTGCTTGGTGTTTGTGTATCTCGTGCTCTGCGCCAAGTACGAGAGCTTCTCGTTGCCGCTGGTGGTGATCTTCTCGCTCCCGCCGGGGCTCTTTGGGGCGTTCGCGCTGCTGTGGGCGGCGGGGCTCGAGAACAACATCTACACGCAGATCACGCTGGTGATGCTGATCGGCCTCTTGGGGAAGAACGCCATCTTGGTGGTGGAGTTCGCCGAGCAGCGAAGCCGAGAGCTGGGGGACGCCGCCGCTGCGGTGCGAGAGGCCTGTCGTCAGCGCCTCCGCCCGATCCTCATGACATCTATCGCCTTTATCGCCGGGCTGTTGCCCCTCGCGCTGTCGTCTGGGGCGGGCGCGGCGGGGAACCGCACGATCGGGTGCGCTGCGATCGGTGGGATGGCGCTAGGGACGGCGCTGGGGTTTTTGGCGCTGCCGGGACTCTATGTGGCGCTGCGGGCGAGGGGCGCCGGCGCGGAGGCGCCTAGCGCGGGGCGCGGGGAGGAGGGCGCCCATGTGTAGGTGGCTCATGCGCGCCTTGGGCTGTTGGGGGGTGAGCGGCTGGGGCGCCCCCTGGGTTGCGGTCGCCGTGGGGGGCGTGGGGTGCGCGCCCGTGACGCAGGCGGTGTCGATCGCGGTGCCGCGTCTCCCATCGCGCTTTGAGCTAAGCCAGGCGGGCGGCGAGGCGGCGGCGCCCGAGGCGGGCTCTGGGGCCAACGCGGAGGATTTGGCGCCGCTGCCCTGGAGCGAGTACTTTGGGGACCCGCGCCTGGTGGAGCTGATTCGTGAGGGGCTCAGGGCGAGCCCTGACCTCGCGGTGGCGCTGGAGCGCGTGGAGCGCGCGCGCTCGTCGCTCACCGAGGCGAGCGGCGCGCTGTCGCCGCGAGTGGACGCGGGGCTCGGGGTGGGTGTGCGCAAGTTTGGGCTCTATACGATGGACGGCGCTGGCAACGCGACGACGGACATCACGCCGGGCACGCGCATCCCTGTGCACCTCACGGAGATCGCGCCTGGGGTGCAGGCGTCTTGGGAGGTGGACCTCTGGGGGCGGCTGCGGGCGACGCGGGACGCGGCGCGTACGCGTCTGCTCGCGTCGCAGGAGGGCGCGCACCTCGTCCGCTCCGCCCTCGTCGCCGATATCGCCAGCGCGTGGTTTGAGTTGCTCGCCCTCGACCACGCCCGCGCAGCTCTAGCACACACCGCGGCGACGCAGGCGGATGCGGCGCGGGTGGCGCGCCTGCAGCGGGAGGCGGGGCGTGCGAGCGCGCTAGGCGCGCAGCAGCTCGATGCGCTGGTGGCGGAGACGCGCGCCCTTGAGGTGGAGGCGTCCCAGCGCGCGCGAGAGGTGGAGGCGCGGCTGAATGTGCTACTCGGGCGCTTCCCACAGACCGTGGCGCGCCCTGCTAGCGCGCTGTCCTTTGAGCCGCTGCCAGCGCTGTCGACCGCTTCGCCCGCGGCGCAGCTGCGCAATCGGCCCGATGTGCGTCAGGCGGAGCTGGAGATCGAGGCGGCGCGCCTAGATCGAGAGGCAGCGCTCGCGGCGCTCTTCCCGAGTCTGAGCCTGGGCGCGTCGGTGGGGTTGCAGGCGTTTAGCCCTGCGTATCTGCTGAGGCTTCCAGAGTCGCTCGCTTACTCACTGCTGGGGGGGGTGGCGGGGCCGCTGCTCAACCGCGACGCGCTAGAGGCGCAGCTGCAGGGCGCCACCGCCGCGCAGCGCGAGGCGCTGTACGCCTACCAGCGCGTCCTGCTCGTCTCTTTCGCTGAGGTCTCTACGAGTCTCGCGGCGCTGCGGGCGTGTGAGGAGCTGGTGACGCACCGGCGCGCGCAGCGCCGCGCCCTCGACCGCTCTGTGGAGACGGCGCAGATGCTCTTTGGGGCGGGGCGGGCGAGCTATCTCGAGGTACTCGCCGCACAGCAGAGCGCGCTGCGAGCGGAGCTAGATGTCGTGGAGGCCTGGCGACGTCAGCGCGTCGCCGCCGTGGCGCTGTATAGGGCGCTCGGCGGGGGGTGGCGCGAGGGGGAGGG
>Ga0194124_10006133_pt1 | contig 10867 bp, 10 predicted proteins | sample TA2KigCas0mmetaG_FD_148605 | JGI IMG/M metagenome (GOLD analysis project Ga0194124, IMG submission 148605) | Freshwater microbial communities from Lake Tanganyika, Tanzania - TA2015031 Kigoma Deep Cast 0m | ecosystem: Environmental > Aquatic > Freshwater > Lake | place: Tanzania: Lake...
CCGGAGGGCAGGACGCCCAGCGACAGCTCTTTCCCAGCCGGGACTTCCACTGATGCAGAAAAGCAACAGGAAGGATTTCCCTGCAACAAAGTGGGTTCACCGGACGGGAGGAGGTGGTAAACATCCCGCACCGGATCGCTCCAATTCGGGTCTTCAGGTCAAGCTCCGGCGTCCCGGAGCGACCGACGGCCCGCCTGGAAAAACCAGACGAGGAATTGAAAAAATGCCCTCTCGCAATGCCCTTCTCGCCGCGACGCTGCTGACCGCGGTCTCCGTCCCGGCCCTTGCGCAGAACCCGTCGCCGAAGGGCTTCTACGTGGGCGGCGCCCTCGGCGCGAACATGCAGAACGAGTCGAGCTACTCGGGCCAGGGCATCAACAACGACAGCGAGCAGAAGATCGGCCCGATGGGCGCGCTCTCGGTCGGCTATGGCTACGGCAACGGCCTGCGCGCCGAGATCGAGGCCGCGGGCCGCTCGAACGGCGTCGACAAGGTCGGCGGGACCGGCGGCTCGGGCGGCGAGGGCGACATCCGCGCCTACAGCGCGATGCTCAACGTGCTCTACGACATCGGCACCGGCACCGCCTTCACCCCGTATCTCGGCCTCGGCGCCGGCTGGGCCTTCCTCGACGCGGGCAGCGTCCGCACCCTGAACGGCAACCGCACCGTCAGCGGGTCGGACAACCAGTTCGCGTACCAGGGCATCGCGGGCGTCGCCTACGGGCTGAGCGACCAACTGAAGCTCACGCTCGACTACCGCTACTTCGCGACGCTCGATCCAAAGTACTCGGCCAAGACCACCGCAGGCGCGAGCACTTCGGTGGACAGCGAATACAGCGCCCACAGCCTGCTCCTCGGCCTGCGCTACCACTTCGGCGCGCCCGTTCCGGTCCCCGTCGCGGTGCCTCAGGCGGCTCCGCCGGCCGCGCCGAGGGCCGACATCCAGCGCTCGTTCCTTGTGTTCTTCGACTTCAACAAGTCGGACGTCACGGCCGAGGCGAACCGCGTGATCGCGCAGGCCGCCGACCATGCCAAGCGAGGCGGCGTCTCGCGGATCGTCGTCACCGGCCACACCGACACCTCGGGTTCGCCTCAGTACAACCAGCGCCTCTCCGAGCGCCGTGCGGCGAATGTCCGCGAGGCCCTCGTGCGCCAGGGCCTGGCCGCGAACGCGATCTCGACCGTCGGCAAGGGCGAGAGCGACCCGCTCGTCCGCACCGGCGACGGCGTGCGCGAGCCACAGAACCGCCGCGCGGAGATCGTCCTCCAATAAGCGGGCGACCTGCTCGGCCCTTGGGGGCCGGACGGTAAGAGGGCGCGGATCCACGGATCCGCGCCCTTCTTCGTTGTCGCGCTGCCCGGCATCCGCGAAGCCAGGCGAACGCCGCGGATATCATTTCCTCGCAGGCTGCCCCTGGCTCTGGGCCTGCGGCTGGGCCTTCTGCTGCGCCGGCTTCTGCTCGGCGCAGACCGGGACACCGATGGGATGCGGCGCCGCGCGCTCGGCGGCGAACTTGTCCACGTCCTCCCGCGAGACGGTCGAGGCACGCTCGAAGAGCGGGCCCTGCTGCGTGCAGAAGGTCCCGGTCCCGGACATGCTCGCACGCGAATACTCGTTCGCCAGGGAGGTGACGTAGCGATCCATCTGCGTGGTCGCCGCGCCGCCATGCACGCGGCGGAAATGCTCCTTGAAGACCGCGGCATGCCTCTGGGTCGTCGCCTTGTGGCGGTCGACGAAGGTGGCGTACGGGCCCGAGAAATCCTGCCCGCCGACGCCACGGCAGGTCAGCGCCGCGACCATGAGTTCCGTCATGAGCATGCGGAACTCGAAGGCGGATTTCTCCGGCGCGGTCAGGCAACGGCCCTGCGCGAAGGCGCGCGAGGCGTCGGCGGAACACAGAGCGATGGCGGCGATGGCCGCAGCGACGCGTGGCAGGCGATTCGTCTTCATGCGTCGCTTATAACCATTGGCTTCCGGGCGCGCCAAGGCCGGCGCCCGGGCCGGGAGGGAGATGCAATGCGACAGGACGGCGCGCGCGAGGACGAGTTGCCGAGCATCGCGGTGATGGACGCCGCATCGACCGCCGCGGCGGCGATCGAGATCGCGGGGCTGGCGGCGGAAGGAACTGCGCGCGACGAGGCGCGCACGGCCTGGCTGGGCCTCGCGACCGCATGCGGGACGGGAGCCGCGCTCGCCATCGCGATGCGGCGCGCCGGCCGGATCCTCGGCGCGCTGGCGCTGCGCTTGCCGATCCATCGCGGTCCCGCGCTCCCGCATCGCTTGGAGATGTCCGCGCTCCTCCTTGCCCGGGACGTGCCACGCCGCGAGGCGGCGCTGGCCCTGCTGGAACGCGCCGAGGAGGAGGCCACCGGACGGGCCGCGTCGCTGCTGACGATGGAGTTGCCCGCCGGCGACCCGGACGTCGCGATCCTGCGCGCCCGCGGGTTTCGCCTCACCGGCCGCGTCCCCGGCGGCGCCGGGCATGGCCGCGACGCGCTGCTGTTCTGGAAGGACCTCGCGGCCGGGGCGCAGCCTCCGCTGCCCGCGCCGCCGCCGCGCGACGGCGTCGAGGTGCTCGCGCATGACCGGCTCTTCCGCAGCTACCTGGCGCTCGACCGGCTCGAGCTCCGCCATCGCCTCTTCGCCGGCGGCACGAGCGGCGTCGTGGGCCGCGACCTCGTGGTGCGCGGGCCCGCGGCGGCGATCCTGCTCTGGGACCCGGACCGCGACCAGGTCGCGCTTGTCGAGCAGTTCCGCGTGGGCGCGCTCGCGGCAGGCATGGATCCCTGGATCCTCGAGACGGTCGCGGGCGTGGTCGAGCCCGGGGAGGACGCCGCCGAGGTCGCGCGCCGCGAGGCACTCGAGGAGGCCGGCGCGCGTGTCGACGAGATGGTGCATGTCGGCCGGCACCTCTCGAGCCCCGGCTGCAGCGACGAGACGGTCGAGACGTTCGTGGGGCGCGTCGACGCATCGCGCCTCGGCGGCATCCATGGCCTCGCCGACGAGGGAGAGGACATACGCGTCGTCGTCATGGACGCCGCCGACGCGATCGCCGCCTGCGCCGACGGGCGCATCGCGAACGCGATCACGCTGATCGCGCTGCAATGGCTTGCGCTGAACCGCGCGGCGCTGGCCGCGCGGTGGCGCAGGGCGTAGCTTCGCGTCGTGCAACCGAGGAAGACGAACATGCCCCAACAGGTCCCGCCCCTCGTCCAGACCGACTGGCTCGCCGAGCACCTCGGCGCGAAGGACGTCGTCGTCGTCGACGCCACCTACCACCTGCCGAATGCGGGCCGCGACGCGCGCGCCGAGCATGCGCAGGCGCACCTGCCCGGCGCCGTCTTCCTCGACATCGACGCGATACGCGACGAGGCCAACCCGCTGCCGCACATGGTTCCCGCGCCCAGCGGCTTCGCCGCCGCGATGCGCGCGCTCGGCATCGCGAACGAGGACCATGTCGTGGCCTACGACGCCCACGGGCTGATGAGCGCCGCGCGCGCCTGGTGGCTGCTGCGGCTCTTCGGCCATGACCGCGTGTCCATCCTCGATGGCGGCCTGCCGAAATGGAGGGCGGAGGGACGCGCGCTCGAGGCCGGCGTGGTCTCGCGCCCGGCCTCCGGGTTCGCCGCCTCCTTCCGCCCGGCGCTGCTGCGCACCAAGGCGCAGATGCTCGCCAATCTTTCGCGGGGCGCCGAGGCCGTGGGGGACGCGCGATCCGCCGGCAGGTTCGAGGGCACCGCGCCAGAGCCGCGCGCCGGGCTGCGCGGCGGCCACGTGCCGGGCAGCCGCAACCTGCCCTTCGACAGGCTGGTCGACCCGAAGGCGAAGACGGTTCTGCCGCCGGAGGAGATCGGCCGCGCCTTCGCCGCCGCCGGGATCGACCCCGCCGGGCGCGTCGCCTGCAGCTGCGGCTCCGGCGTCACCGCCTGCGTCCTCGCCTTCGGCCTCTTCCTGCTCGGGAACCGCGACGTCGCCGTCTATGACGGCTCGTGGTCCGAGTGGGGCGCCGCCGCCGACACGCCCGTCGCGACGGGCCCGGCGCCGTGACCCTCCGGGTCGCCGCCTGTCGCCCGGAAGACCGGGAAGACGTCGTCGCGCTCTGGCGCGCGACCTTCCCCGGCTACACGGACGATCCGGCCGCGCAGCTCGCGCTCGCGCTGTCGAACCGATCGAGCGCCGTGTTCGTCGCGCGGGACGAGGGCGGCCTCGCCGGAACGGCCATGGCAGGCAGCGACGGCATCCGCGGCTGGCTCCACTACGTCGCCGTCGCGGAGGACCGCCGCGGCCGCGGCATCGCGCGCGCCCTGGTGGCGCATTGCGAGGCGTGGCTTGCCGCCCAGCGCGGCGTCACCAAGGTCAACCTCCAGGTCCGCGGCGACAACGATGGGGTCATCGGGCTCTACCAGCGCCTCGGCTACGCGATCGAGGACAGGGCGAGCCTCGGCAAGCGCCTCGCCCCGCCGGGCGGGCAGGTTCCGCCCCCGCCGGCCAGCGGCACCCCGGGCTGCCTCGACGTCACCGTCACGCATCTCGAGGCGACGTTGCCGCCAGGCCCGATCCGGCCCCCGACGCCCGCGCTCAAGCTTGCGATGCTCCGCGTCGATCGAATCTCCGTGCCCTATTTCCGCTACCTCTACGCGGAGATCGGCCGCGACTGGATCTGGCACGAGCGCCGCCTGCAGGACGACGCGACGCTCTCCGCGCGCTTCGCCGACCCTGGCGTGCAGGTGCATGTCCTGCATGCCGGCGGCGAGCCCGGTGGCTATGTCGAGTTCGACCTGCGCCGCCTTCCGGCGGAGGCCGAGCTTGCCTTCTTCGGCCTGCGCGGCGAACTGGCGGGCCGCGGCATCGGGCGGTGGCTGCTGGACTGGGCCATGCGCGAGATGTGGCGCTCCAAGCCGCGGCGCCTCTACGTGAACACCTGCACCCTTGACCACCCCGCGGCGCTCCCCCTCTACCAGAGGCTCGGCTTCCGCCCCTTCGCGCAGGAGCGGCGGACCATACTGGACCCGCGCCCGCTCAATTGACCCGGCCCCGGGCGCGCCAGCTGAATCTGGTTCCCGGCCCGGCGCGAAGGTTGCTAGTGTCCCGGGGATTGGCCGACCCCCGGCCAAGGCTTCAATCAAAAGGTGAGGTTTCGACAATGAAGGCTCTGACCGCCCTCGCGTTCGGCGCGGGCATCATTGCCGCCATCGGCGGCGGCGAGGCTCTGGCCCAGACCAAGAGCACGCTCGACATCGTCAAGGAGCGCGGTCGCCTGCGCTGCCAGGTCGGACAGCCCGCTCCGGGTTTCTACGAGCAGACGGCGGACGGCAAGTGGCGCGGCCTCGACTACGACGTCTGCCGCGCCGTGGCGACGGCCGTGCTCGGCGACACCGACAAGATCGACGTGCAGTCGGTCACCAACGCCGTGCGCTTCACCGCGCTCGCCAACGGCGAGTCCGACATGCTCTCGCGCACCACGACGTGGACCCTGCTGCGCGACAGCCAGCTCGGCCTCGACCATCAGGGCATCAACTTCTACGACGGCCAGGGCTTCATGGTGCGCGCCAACAGCGGCATCAAGAGCGCCAAGGAGCTCAACGGCGCCACGATCTGCGTGATCACCGGCACCACGACCGAGCTCAACCTCGCCGACTACTTCCGCAGCAACAACATGACCTACAAGCCCTTCACGACGGCCGATTCCAACATCGCCCGCGAGACCTACGAGAAGGGCGGCTGCGACGCGAACACGAACGACAAGTCGTCGCTCGCCTCGAGCCGCGCGACCTTCGCGAAGCCCGAGGACCACGTCATCCTGCCCGAGACGATCTCCAAGGAGCCTCTCGGCCCGGTGGTGCGCCACGGCGACAACCAGTGGGGCGACATCGTCAAGTGGTCGCTCTACGTCATGATCGCGGCGGAGGAGTTCGGCCTCACCTCGGCGAACATCGACAAGGAGCGTGCGGAGACCAAGGTCCCCGAGATCCGGCGCATGCTCGGTCTCGAGGGCGAGCTCCACAAGGGCCTTGGCCTCGACAAGGACTGGGCCTACCGGATCATCAAGCAGGTGGGCAACTACGGCGAGAGCTTCGAGCGGAATGTCGGCCCGAAGACGCCCCTGGGCATCGCGCGCGACGGCAGCCTGAACGCGCTCTGGACCAAGGGCGGGCTGATGTACGCCCCGCCGTTCCGCTGAGCTGAGCGGGTCTTCCTGCGCCGCCGGGTCGCGAGCGACCCCGGCGGCGCGGGTCCTGGCGCCGCGTCCCCGTCTACCGCCACCCCCCGCCGAGAGCGGAGCGAGCGGCCGGCCGGGGACGCGGATACCGGCCCCTCGAACGGACCGGATCTCCCGATGCCCCCCATATCGCTAGGCGTCGACGCACGGCAGGGACGCGCGGCGCAGTGGCTTTACGACAGCCGCTTCCGCTCGATCGTGGCGCAGGCCCTTGTCGTCGGCATCGTCGCGTGGGGCTTCTGGTACCTTGCATCCAACACCCAGGAGAACATGGCTCGCCGCGGCCTCTCCACAGGGTTCGACTTCGTCTTCGGCACGGCCGGCTTCGACATCAGCTGGACGCTGATCCAGATCAGGACGCCTGCGCCCTACATCGACGTCTACAAGGTCGGCATCGTCAACACGCTTGCGGTCTCGATCCTCTCGATCGTCTTCGCGACGGTGCTCGGCTTCGCGGTTGGCATGCTGCGCCTCTCGAACAACTGGCTCGTGTCGCGCCTGGCCGGCTGGTACATCGAGGTCCTGCGCAACACGCCCCTCCTGCTCCAGATCTTCTTCTGGTTCATCGGCGTCTTCACGGGCCTGCCGCCGCCGCGCCAGTCCTACCAGCCGGTCGAGGGCTTCGTCCTCAACAACCGCGGCTTCTTCATGCCCGCGCCGGTGGCCGGCGAGACGCTGTGGATCACCGGCGTCGCCTTCCTCGCCGCATGCATCGCGGCCGTCGCGCTGCATCGCTGGGCGCGCGCGCGCCAGGCCGCGACCGGCAATCGCTTCCCGTCGATCCTCGCCGGGTTCGGGATCGTCATCGGGGCGACCGGCCTGGCCTTCGTCACGACGGGCATGCCGCTGTCCTGGGACATTCCAAAGCTGCGCGGGTTCAACTTCACGGGCGGCATGACCGTGCCGCCGGCCTTCTGCGCGCTGCTGATCGCGCTCTCGGTCTACACCTCCTGCTTCATCGCGGAAATGGTCCGCGCGGGCATCCAGTCCGTCAGCCACGGGCAGACCGAAGCCTCGTTCGCGCTCGGGCTCAAGCCCAGCTGGACGACACGCCTCGTGATCGTGCCGCAGGCGATGCGCGCGATCATCCCGCCCCTCATCAGCAGCTACCTCAACGTCACGAAGAACTCCTCGCTGGCCGTCGCGATCGGCTACCCCGACCTCGTTGCGGTGTGGATGCAGACATCGCTGAACCAGTCGGGCCGCGCGATCGAGATCGTCGCGACGACGATGCTGTTCTACATGACCTGCAGCCTGTCGATCTCGCTGCTGCTGAACGTCTACAACCGCCGAATGCAGCTTCGGGAGCGCTGAGATGCCTACCGAGGCCCGCACCCCCGCCCTGGTCTTCCAGGCCAAGCCGTCCCTGCCGCCTCCGCCCTTCACGGTCGGCCCGGTCGCATGGGTGCGCGCGAACCTGTTCTCGGGGCCGGTCAACACGCTGCTCACGCTGGCATCGGCGTGGGGCCTCTACCTGACGCTCGCCGCGTTCCTCGAATGGGCCTGGTTCGACGCCGTGTTCGAGGCGAACTCCCGGCGCGAGTGCCTCGACAAGAGCCCGACCGGCGCATGCTGGGCAGGCGTCCGCGCGAACTGGGGACGGCTCATCTACGGCCCCTACCCGCTTGCCGAGCGCTGGCGCATCGACTTCGCCTTCCTCGCCCTCGTGGCGTGGATGGCGCCGCTCTGGATCCGCGCCGTCACGGGCAAGATCGCGATCGCCGCGTCGGTCGTCTGCGCCTATCCGTTCTTCGCCGGCTACATATTCCTCGGCGGGTCGCGGGAGGAGACGATGACCGTCCTCTTCCCGGCCGCCGTGCTGGCCGGCGTCGGCGTGCTCGTCCATTCCGCCTGCTGCATCCTTGCCGGCCGGTCGCTGCCCGACCTCCTCCTCCAGCCCTTCGGCGACGGCATCTCCGACAAGTCGCGCACGCGCATCCTCGCCGGCTTCGCCGCGGCGTCCTATGCCCTGGCCTTCGTGGCGACGTCCGGCTTCGCGCTGCCCCAGGTCAAGACGGATCGCTGGGGCGGGCTCTTCCTCACGCTGGTGATCTCCGGGATCGGCATCACCTCCGCGCTGCCCTCCGGCATCCTCCTCGCCCTCGGCCGGCGCAGCACCATGCCGCTGATCCGGCTGCTCTGCGTCTGCTACATCGAGCTCATCCGGTCCGTGCCGCTGATCACGATCCTGTTCATGGCGAAGACGATGTTCCCGCTCTTCATGCCGCAGCACATCGTGGTGGACGAGCTCGTGCGCGCCATCGTGGCGGTCTGCCTCTTCGCGGCGGCCTACATGGCCGAGATCGTGCGCGGCGGGCTTCAGGCCCTGCCCAAGGGCCAGTACGAGGCCGCCGCGGCGGTCGGCCTCAACTACTGGCAGACCACCCTGTTCATCGTGATGCCGCAGGCCCTGAAGGCGATGATCCCGAACATCGTCAGCAACTTCATCGGCCTGTTCAAGGACACGACGCTGGTGGCGATCATCGGGCTCAAGGACCTGATGCTCCAGGTCGACTCCGCGGGCAAGGACCGCGACTGGCTCGGCCTCTTCCGCGAGCCCTATTTCGCGGCGACCGCGATCTACTTCTTCTTCTGCTACTGCATGTCGAAGTACAGCCTCCATCTCGAGCGGAAGCTCTCCGCCGGGAACCGCCGCTGAACCGGACGGGGCATCCCATGGCCGACACGCCCTCCGCCCCCGACCACATCGCGAGCGCGAAGACTTCGCGCGTCGCCGTCGAGATGAAGGGCGTGAACAAGTGGTACGGCCAGTTCCACGTTCTCAAGGACGTCGACCTGGCGGTGAACCAGGGCGAGCGCATCGTGATCTGCGGCCCTTCGGGCTCCGGTAAGTCGACCCTGATCCGCTGCATCAACCGCCTCGAGCAGCACCAGCGCGGCAGCATCGTCGTCGACGGCGTCGAACTCTCCGGCGACCTCAAGGACATCGAGCGCGTCCGCAGCGAGGTCGGGATAGTGTTCCAGCAGTTCAACCTCTTCCCGCACCTCACCGTGCTCGAGAACTGCACGCTCGCGCCGATCTGGGTCCGCAGCATGCCGCGCCGCGAGGCGGAGGGGATAGCGATGGAGTATCTCCGCCGCGTGCGCATCCCCGAGCAGGCCGCGAAGTACCCGGGCCAGCTCTCCGGCGGCCAGCAGCAGCGCGTCGCCATCGCGCGGGCGCTGTGCATGAACCCGAAGATCATGCTGTTCGACGAGCCGACCTCGGCGCTCGACCCGGAGATGATCAAGGAGGTGCTCGACACGATGGTCGAGCTCGCCTCGTCGGGGATGACGATGCTCGTGGTGACGCACGAGATGGCGTTCGCGCGCCGCGTCGCTGATCGCGTGATCTTCATGGACCACGGCGAGATCGTCGAGCAGAACACGCCGGAGGCGTTCTTCGGCGACCCGCGCTACGACAGGACCCGCGCCTTCCTCGGCCAGATCCTGCACGGCTGACAACCGCCCCGCCGGCGGGGCCGGCGGATGCGCGGGAAGGACAGGATCCTCAATGGCCGAGGATCTGGCTCAGGAAGAGCTTGAGGCGCTCGGTGCGCGGGTTGGCGAAGAAGGTCGAGGGCGGCCCCTGCTCGACGATCTCGCCCTTGTCCATGAACAGGATGCTGTCGGCGACCGTGCGCGCGAAGCCCATCTCGTGGGTCACGCAGATCATCGTCATGCCCTCGTTGGCGAGCTCGACCATGACGTCGAGCACCTCCTTGATCATCTCCGGGTCGAGGGCGGAGGTCGGCTCGTCGAACAGCATCACCTTCGGCTTCATGCAGAGCGAGCGCGCGATGGCGACGCGCTGCTGCTGGCCGCCGGAGAGCTGGCCCGGGTACTTCGCGGCCTGCTCGGGGATGCGCACGCGCTCGAGGAAGTACATGGCGCTTTCCTCGGCCTCCTTGCGCGGGACCTTGCGGACCCAGATCGGCGCCAGCGTCAGGTTCTCGAGCACGGTGAGGTGCGGGAAGAGGTTGAACTGCTGGAACACCATCCCGACCTCGCGCCGGATCTGCTCGATGTTCCGCAGGTCGTTGGTCAGCTCGACGCCGTCGACGACGATGTCGCCCTCCTGGTGCTCCTCCAGCCGGTTGATGCAGCGGATCATCGTCGACTTGCCGGACCCGGAGGGCCCGCAGACGACCAGCTTCTGGCCAGCATGGACCGTCAGGTCGATGTCGCGCAGGACGTGGAAGTCGCCGAACCACTTGTTGACCTTGCGCAGCTCGATCATCGGCCGCTGGCCGGGCATAAGCTGTGCGTTGGCGTTCATCTGCTGCTCCATCCTGGCGTGCCGCCGACCTGCGCGGTCATGGCGAGTTGAACCGAGACGATAGCCGTCTTCGCGGCGCCGGGCAGTCCCAAAATACCCCTCGGTGGACCGGGGCCGCCGTCCGGCGGGGCTCAGCGCATCGGCGGGGCGTGGAGCAGCCCGCCGTCCTTCCAGAGCCGGTTCAGGCCGCGCTCGATGCCGATCGGCGCGATGTTCCGATCGTAGACCTCCGCGTAGCTGCCCACCTGCCGGACGACGTCGCGGGCCCATCGCGCCTCGAGCCCGAGCATCCTGCCTAGCCCGCCCTGCACGCCGAGGAAGCGCTGGATCGCGGGGTTCGGGCTGCCGACGAACTCGTCGATGTTCC
>Ga0194124_10006135_pt1 | contig 10864 bp, 11 predicted proteins | sample TA2KigCas0mmetaG_FD_148605 | JGI IMG/M metagenome (GOLD analysis project Ga0194124, IMG submission 148605) | Freshwater microbial communities from Lake Tanganyika, Tanzania - TA2015031 Kigoma Deep Cast 0m | ecosystem: Environmental > Aquatic > Freshwater > Lake | place: Tanzania: Lake...
TTAAAAAATATAAATGTAAAATTGTTGATATTAAAGAACTAGTAAATAGTAAATTATTTGCCATAGTTAGTATTAAATTATTAGTTATAAAACTTAAAGTAAAATTAAGTTTCCTAAAAATAAAAATTGATATATTATCTATTTAATTATTTATATATATAAATATAAATATAAATATTATGTTCACGTTAACTAAATTTCTAAGAAAAGAAGAAAAAATAGCGACAAATATGTATAATATAAAAGTTAAACTAAATAATGAAAATAGTATAACAGATGATGATTTTATACATATAGATAATAATAAAAATAATCTAGATTTTATTAAAAAAACACCTGAACAATTTTTTACTGATTGTCTTGACTGCTTGAATATATCTCTTGAATGCCTTAATGGTTATAATTATTCTCATTCTTGTTATGTTCTTTTTATTAAATATCAAGAAAAAATTTTAATGACAATGTTTGTGTTTCCTTATAAACATTTTCAATTTAATATGTTAATAACAAAACATATATCTGGAATAATAGATTTAGATAAAAGAATACATAGTAATATTGCAATGTATATGCACAGTTATGCATCTACTTTATTTGATAGTAAAATAATTGCAACAAGACCGTTACCATTTATGTTAGAAATATTAAACAAAAATATTGATATAAAAAAAGTTGAGAATTTTTATGATGTTTTTGATTTAAATGAAACTGAAATTAATGATATTATGGGTATTGCTAACGACGATCCAACTTATTATTTTGAAATAAATGATAAATTAAAAGAACTGTATAAAGAAAGTAAATTAGATTTTAGTTATATTAAACTTTCATAATATAATTTATATATATTATCACTTAATTATTTATTTATTTAATTTAATATATGTCTGAATATAAGTACACTTTTAATTTACATCCTGAAATGCACGAGCCTAAAGGTAGTGTTGATTGGTCCAAATATTATTCATATAATACTAGAATTACTTCAAATAATGTTAATATTGATGGCGATACAAGAATTATTATAGAAAAATTCGATTATGATGGTAATTTAATAAGAGAAACGTATTATTATTATAAAAATATTTTAATTGAATCAGATATTGCTATTTATAATGGTAAAGAAAATATAACTGATAAATATATTATGAGTTCTCAATACTTAAACGAGCACCACGGTTACGAGAACTTTCTGTAATACAGATAAAATCACTAGGTGTTGTACTATGAGTAACAGCATTATATCGGTCAATAATTTGTTGATAGTTACAAATTGGAAGTGAACCATAATGATATTGACAGTTTACCATTCGGTTGAAACAAAATGTAATAAAGTCAGATACTGTTGGATAGAAATTGTGTGTATTTACAAACTCAATATAAAGTTTATCACCTGAAAATACAATCTTTGTAGGACGTTGTTCTAGTGATGTATCAAAAATTTCATTTGACTTAATATTATATGTATCTACCATAAGTTTCGTAAAACTTGCCTTCCAGTATGTACCGTTAACATAACTATATGGACGCATTGTCTTGGGACAAATTGTTACTGGAATACTAGCCTTTCCGTTAATAGGCCAGTTGGTAAGTGGTTTTACAACTACTTGTGTATAATACTTATCAATGTTGTGAATATCAATCAAAATTGTAAAAGTTGTCATACTTTCGTTTATTACTAAAAGTGAAAGATTGTAAAGTAAATTGATATCATCAAATCCTGGATATGTTGGAACAGTTGTTTGTTCTCCATCTAGAATAATATACGTATGTAGTTGACCAGTAGTATCAATGTAGTTTTTGTAAGCTGGTGTAAGTGTTGATGTATCAATAATCATATAGTTATGAACAATACAATCGTACTTGTTACGGAACTGCTTAATATGAAGCTTCTTACAATCATTTACTAGCATTCCAAGATACTTCATAACTGTAAAATATTTGTAAATCTTATCTGATGGAAGAGTATAATTTACAAGTTGAAGCATATCTAGCATATGTTGTGTTGAACTTGCAAAATTAGGATATGAATTGTTCTCAAGTGTCTTAATAAATAGCGGTTGTGATAGTGTAAAATAGAGTGCAGATGCAAGTGTTCCCTTCAGTTGAACAAAGTTTGCAAGTCCACTCATACTTAGAGTACATTGTGAATTGTTAAGACGGTAAATAAGTTGACGTGTAAACATAGGTAGTAGTTCTGATAACCAAGGCACCATTCCATCCTTAATCATCTTATAGATAATGTAAAACCAAATATCTGGATTTCCAATAACAGTTGCCTTACCAGTAAGCATCATACCAATTGCATAATTGGTTGCCTTAACTGAAATTGGATCTGTTCCAAGTACTAGAGTACCTGTAATTAGTTGTTTGGTCATCGGACTAGTTGTTGGCTTCATATGACAATACGCTTCAACACTTACAAAATGATCTAACCGTGTCTTAATGTTATCAACAAGTGAAGTACCAACAAAAGTATTCTGAATGATACGATCTAACAGTTTCTTATCAGCACGTTCAAGAACAGGTGTTTCTTGGTTAATAAACACACAAACATTTTGTACGTCATCATCTAATGTAATAGGACACTGAACAGGTGTTACAATTTCAACAGGTATATCGTTAACCTGAGTAATTTGTTCATCTGTTGGTTGAGATGTTGTTAGTACAACTCGATCAAGCATTTGCTTTCGAATTTGTGTTGGGTCAAACATATGTGACATTTTTCCATCACATAGTAGAAGGAGTTGGTTAATTTTCTTTTGGAAATCTCCACCATTAAAGTTCTTATTATTAAAATCAAATAGTGCAGATAGTTGTTCGGTACTTACTTGCTTATCTTGTGTAAGTGTATCAATGTATTTTACTAGAATATCTTCACATGACATCTTATCACGCATATTTTTTTTAATACGATCCATCATACGTAGAATATCATCACGGATTGATGGATCACCTGTAGTCTTACCCATAGTCATACCAGTAATAATATCAAATAATTTATCAAAAACATTATCAATTTCAGATTGAGTTTCAGCTGTACGCAGAACTGCAAATACTCGTTCACGTTCACTCTTATCAACAGTGTGTACAGGTACAACTTTTATAACAGATGTACTTGTTCTACTTACTGTTTGAGGCTTATAAATATTAGTATTATAATGATACACATTTGTTGACCAATCACCACGCATAAACGGTGCTAGTACTGATGCATTTACTTGATAACTAATAATTACTGCATTGACAGACTTAATTTGTAGTCCAGATTGTAGTGCCTTCGTAAAAATAGTATCACATTTAGTAATATCACTTCTATCAACTTCACCATCTGTAATAATAATAATATTTAATGGTCTTCCATTAAATTTAATATTATTATCACAGAAATATGATGCAATTTGTGAAGTATAAGTACCTCCTAATCCATCTAACTTCTCTACAACCTTAAGATATGTTGCATCGGAAACCTCTCGATACTTGTCATCCCATAGTACAATAGTATGTTGAGTATGTGAAGTATGTGAAGTATGTGAAGTATGTGAAGTATGTGAAGTGTGTGAAGTGTGTGACTTTGATGAAATGTGATCATAAATGTTCTTTGACACATAGTGATAATTTCTTTGGTTTTTGGTAGAACCAGAATAGTCAACACAAAAGATGATGTCGCCATCAAGCTTTTCAATAATAGAAGCAATAGAAACCATTGTAAATATATTAATATTATTATACTAATGTTAATATATCAGGATGTATGTATTGTCAATTTTTATTTTTATATCTTTGCGTAGCAAAGATATAAAAATAAAAATTCAGGGCAAAAATATAAATCTGGCGATTTATATTTGTTGCCGTCAATTTTTAATTATAAGAGCTATCTCTAACTCTTATAATTAAAAATTCAGGCTGAAAAATTAAAACTGCAAAGTTTTAATTTTGGTCAGCGTCAATTTTTATATATAATTAAAAATTCAGGTATTTTTAATTAAACTAATACTTATTTTATAATATTCTATTACTATTTATAATCATAATATTAGGTCTAATATCATCAAAATATAATGGTTGTTTTATACTATCTGTAAGTTTTTTTAATTGAGGATTTATTACATAATCCTTATTTATTAACTTTCTAGGATATTTAATATTATTGGTTATAATAAGTTTGTCCATAATATATTATTAAAGATTGGTATTTTTAAATAAATTATTATTTTATAAAATCTTTTATAATTTTATTTATTTCTTCTCTACTATATTTATCAGGTGTAACAAAAGGCATATTGTCTGCTATACCCATTAAATATAACTTAGGAAAATAATTTAGTTGATATAATATATCTTTTTTTTTCTTCTGTTTGGATACTTTAATTAATGTAATTTTGTCATCTTTCATATCAAGATAACCTGTTTTAACTACGTTACATATCTTACCAACTGTTATTTTTTTAAAATTAGTTAATACTGCAAACATACCATAATTAACAAAAACAAATTTACTATCTTTTTTATCTGGAGTATAATAATCATCTGTTCTATATCCACCTTTATATTTCTTTATTACACCTTCTTTGTTTGTAAACTCTGTTAATTTATCAATTAAATCTAATCTTTCTATTACCGGTTTAAGGACTTCTTCAAATGTTGTTTCAGATGCTCTTCCTCTAGCAATTTGTATTACTATTCTTGTATCAGGATATTCAAATTTAATATGTTCAAAAATATGATAAAGTGTATGTTGTAGTTTTTTCTCATCATAACCATATTTAGGATCAAATTGTTGTTCACTTCTTCCTTTACTTCTTAAACTTTCATCTGCTACTCTTCCATCATAAGGAGCATCCATTGCAATCTGAATATTTGCATATGCAATACATTTTTTAAACTTTAAAATATGATCAATTATTTTACCAGATTCAAAGTTTATACCAATGTTTTTAGTCATTTACTATTAATAGATAAAAAAATTGATATTTTTTAATATTTAATATTAAATATTTTATAGTTAATAATATGGCTTTGTCAACAGTTAAGATTAATTATGCGAATATTTATTCATATGAGACACCTCGTGTCAAACCTAAAATTACTGTAAAAGTTGGCTCTATGTTTGATATTGCCAAACAGTATGATAATTCTGTAATTCATAATTTTGCAAATAATGAAATTCCAGGTGGTCCACTTGCATCATTTAATTCAAATGGTACTTTTGTATCAATAAAAGAGTATGGTAATACTCAGGAAGACCAAATTGTTAAACTTTATCGTGATAAACTTTTACTTCCCCGTGAATTTTATCCAATTTGTAAAGATGGAGAAGTTGCTTTATTATATTCAGTTTGCAAAGATCTACCGTCAGTTATTTCTATGCCATCTCTAATAAAACCAAATTTTAAAAAAAATCATGTTTTTGTATCAATGGTACAACGTCTTGAACTTATGTTATATACTGCTTCTGTAAATAATCATACTCTTATTACTGGATTATGGGGATGTGGTTCTTTTGGAATGAAACCTGACCAGCTTGTATCTTTGTGGAAATATACGTTAAAATATACAGATTATATTCCAAATGAGATTGTCTTTGCTATTTATCAAGATAAGTATACTGCTATGTATAAAGAACTTGAAAGTTTGTTTAGTACAATTATTAGTTAAAATTAAAATTAATTTATTTATATAAAAAGACTATAATATAATTAAATATATGATTATTTATTGTGAAATTAATGAACAAAAAATAAAAGAAATAAAAGATAACAATATAACTATAATACATTTTAATGATAATTTTAATGATAAGTCAATAGATCTTCTGCAAAATTTAAATATTACAGAAATTATATTTACAAATACTTCTCCATTTAATTATCCTTTAAGAAAATTACCAAAAACATTAATAAAATTAAAAATTGGTAAGAATTTTACTTATAAATTAGAAAATTTACCGATAAATTTAAAAGAATTAATAATATGTAATGATTATAAATATGATTTGGATAATTTACCAGAAAATTTGATAAGTTTAGAATTAATTAATAAAACAGAATATAATTTTGACAATCTTCCAAATTCTCTAGAATTTTTAACATCAGGTATTAAAAAAACTAAAATATATAAATTACCACAAAATTTAAAAAAATTAGTATTATCACGATACAATAAAGATAAAATAGATCAGTTTCCACCAAATTTAGAAACGTTATATATGGCAAGAACTTATAATTTTCCACTAGACAATCTTCCTAAAACTCTTTTAACTTTATCTATATGTGGTAGTATAGATAATGATGAAAATATTTATTTTATGGAAGAGGAATTTAATTATGATTTAAATAGTTTACCTGATAGTTTAATAGAAGTTGAAATATATTTAGATAAATATGATAGAGAAATTAAAAAATTACCTTCTAATTTAGATTATATAATATTTAATACACTGTATCATGTTAATAAACCAAAAAATCTAAATGTTAATTTTGTATGTAGATGTATTACTTGTCGTAATAATTTATATTAGTTTATTTATTTTTAATAATTTTAATAATTTTAATAATTTTTAGTGTTTCTGTAAACTTAAAGTTACAGAACCACTTACTATTAATAAAACACCTAAAACAGATTTTATATTAATATCTTCTTTTAATTCTAAATATGAAAATAATGTTACAAATAATGGAGTGGTATATGTTAAAGCTATTACCATATAACTATGATGTTCTTTCATTAATTTTAAATATATGAAAGCTGCAATAATATATATTAATGCATAAAATATTAATAATTTAAATGATATTTTAGTACTAGTAGTTATTAAATCAATATCTTTTTTGACATCTTTATTATAATATAATAATAAAATTAAACTTACTAATCCAACAAAAAGACCAAAATATATAAATAAAGATTTATGTGATATATATTTTAATATTTTCTTTTCTATAATCGCCATATAAGCCCATATAGAAGCAATAATAAATGCTGGTATAATTAATTCAATCAGCATTATTTAATATATTTTTATAATATATTTAAAATAATAATAAATATATTATATTAATGAGTTTTTTCGGTAATATTCACCCTAGTTCGCCTTTTCAGCCGACACATCATCATACTAAATCAGTACACCACCATCATCATTATAGTAAACCACAAGAACAACATAATTATTCTACATTTACTGGAACTATGTATGATGAACTACCTGTAACACATACTGATAGTTTCAAGATAGTTATGATACTTGACGAATCTGGAAGTATGTCTATAATTAAAGATAAAATGATTAATTCCATAAATACACTTATTACTGAACAAAAACAAGTTGTTGGTAAAGAAACAACTTTCACAAAAGTTAAATTCAATAATAATTATCATACAGTTATTGATAATAAGCGTATTAATTGTGTTAATAATTTAACTAATGAAGACTATATTCCAACTGGTAGTACTGCTTTATTTGATGCTATTGGTAAAACTATATCACGATTCAGAAATGAAAGAGATGTATTAATGGTAATAGTTACAGATGGTGAAGAAAATGCAAGTAGTCGTTTTAATAAAAGTATGATAAATAATATGATTGAAGATAAACAAAAAAATAATAATTGGACTTATGTTTATTTATCAAATGATTTATCAACAGCTAAACAAGGAGATAGTATTGGATGTACACCATCTAGATTTGCATCTAATTGCGTAGTTGAACAAGAAAGTTTTGGTGATTTTATGTCACAAGAACTTAATTGTGCAATTAAAAACTATAGGTCTGCAGGAGTATCTGTACAAAGTCAATTAAATAAATAATTTAATAATATAATTTTATAATTTTATATTATTAATGGAATACTATTCACAGTATTTAAAATATAAGAATAAATATTTGAAGTTAAAGAATTATCAAAGAGGTGGTGTAAATACTATTAGTTTTGAAGATCCACTTGATAAGCCATATGAAAGTTTTACTCATTTACATACAACATTAACATTTATAGAAACAAATTTTGATTTAAAAGGTATGAGAGATGGTACAACCGAGCAAATTACTATTCCTAAAATACCAAATATTGTTAATACAGCACAAACAACTTATAAAATGATATCTTACATAGAATTAAATGATTTTGAAAAATCGAAAATAGAAAATAATGGGAGAAATATACTACACATTGAAGCAATCTCAACTTATTCACGAAATAATAATAATCTGTATACACGAATTAGTGATAAACATAAAGTATTTAATTGTGAAAGAAAGTTTGGTGAATATAATTACAAGTTACAAATAATATGTGAGTTATCATCATTTACAGATGATAGTAAAAGAAAAACATTAGATGACAAACCATGTGATTATTTATTAACTATAACAAATGAAACAAATAGCGTATCTTTTACTTTTTTAGGTAAAATTGTTATTGGTAAAAAATTATCTATTCAAAAAATAAACAATATAAATATTAAAAAAGATGGTAGTCACATTGAGTATGATAGAGATAGTATAGATGTATTTAGAATTACCCCTTTTAATTTTCAAGAAAGTTATGACAGATTAAAAAAAACTATTAATTATTGTCCTGAAAGTACTATATTGTATAAACAATTATATAATAACTTTTATACTAATTTATATTTTCAAAATACAGATTATGCCCCCATAATAACAAAAAATTTTGGTATTTTAATGGAAAATATATTAATAAATATTGTCAATAAAAAACGAGAGAGTATAACAAAAATATGTTCTACACAAGATTTACGAAATAATTTACTTAGAAATACAATGAAAAGGATAAATACACAATTTTTTGATGGTTTTCAAATTAAAAATAAAAAAGATAAATTTGTAGATATTTCTAAAACAGGGGGACACATTACATTTGATACAGGTAATGCAACAATTTCTATAATTGATGAAGATTTAGTTGATGAATTAAAATTAGATAAAATATCTTTCTTTCCAATTGTTATAAGTGGTGTAACTTCAGATGCAACTAGTAATAATAAATTAAGTAAATATGTGGAAGTTGAACTAAAATTACCACCCAATATTGAAACTATACCAGATAAAGTTTATAAAATAAAAGCATATGTTAAAACAAAAGAAGTTGGTAATCTAAGTAAACAATTATTATTAGGTCAATCTGCACTAGGTCTTAAATTATTTTTTGATGATTCTTATTGTATAGGGTATAATGATACACGACAAAAATATGAAGCAAATATATTATTACACAAAACTAAGTTAGAAGATTTAGATTTGAAAGAACAAAGTAAACCTATTTTTGATGACACAAAAGTAGAATATAATAATTACTCTAAACTTGAAACTATTATTGAAACTTTAATTACTTTAAAAAGTTTGAGTAGTATAATTATAGATGACCAAGATTCGTATACAAAACTTAATGATTTATATACTAAATATCGAAATATATTTGACAATAAAGATCAAATAATCATAAATATACAAGGATTATTAGTTTCAGTAAAATCTAATCCTAGTCATACGATAAGAGTAATGAGAATACCAATTTTAGAGAAAATTTTACAATTAATAAAAGAATTATAAAAAATTGATTAATAATATTATTAATTATAAAATAATAATTAATAATAAGAATGAATAGTACTAATAATATAAACTATGTTGTTAATCCGTACGATAATATTATAACTGATAATATAAAATCACAAGCAGAGCAAGATTTAAAATATTTTATTGATAATCCTGTTAATTCAAATATTAATATATTTGTTAATACTTCTATAAATTCAAACGGTATAGTTGATTTAATGCAAGAACTACAAAAATTTTTAAATAAAAATATAAAAATATATCTATTCAAACAAGATGGTTTAATAGAAGAATTTTTAACACTTAATTTAACTAAAGACAATACTTGTAAACTGATAAATATATTAGGTCACATTAAAATGACTTATTATACAGGATATAGAACTAAGATAGAAAACTATATTAAATATAATAATATTAGTGATTATTTTATTTATTATTAATTAATTTATTATTAATTAATTTATTATTAATTAATTTATTATTAAATTATATCTTGAACTTTCTTTATATTTTTAGTACTTATTAGTTTATCACCAATATTCATAATTATAAATTTAGTGTAATTTCTAGTTTGTATATTATATGTTATGATATATAGTGTTACACCTAATAGTAATACTTTAAAAATATATAATATTTCAATTAATTTAGTTCTCTGTTGATATATTCTTTCAATAATGCTAACTATTATTAATAATATTGGTGTAATAAATAATATTTTTTCTCTAAAATCATAAATATACATAAAATATTTATAAAATATAGAAAACAAGTTTCTAAATTTATATAATAATAGTACTGTTGTTGTTAAACTAAAAACATTAATTGTTGTTCTAAATAAATTACTATATTGACCCTTAGTGTGTAATTTATATATTAAATATAGTAAAATAACAATAGTTGTTAAAATAATCCCAAAATTTACATAATCAATATATGTATATTTTTGGACTATATCACACGTATATTTTGGTAACTCTTTAGACGTTACTGTTTTAACATAATTATTTATCTTATTCTTACTTTCATTATCAATATTTATGTTATTTAATAAATTATTTATTTGCTGTTCCTGTTTTTTTTGATTTCCTGCAATCTCTATAACTTTATTAATATCTTTCTTTTCATTATCATTAATTTTAAGCTTTGCTAGTTTATTATTCTTGTCTGCCTCTAATATTATTTTATTTATTTTATCTTTATCTTCTGTGCTAATATTTAATTCTGATATTTTTGTGTTTAATTTTTCTTTTTCTATATCTTGTTCATTTAATAAATTTT
>Ga0194124_10006136_pt1 | contig 10862 bp, 9 predicted proteins | sample TA2KigCas0mmetaG_FD_148605 | JGI IMG/M metagenome (GOLD analysis project Ga0194124, IMG submission 148605) | Freshwater microbial communities from Lake Tanganyika, Tanzania - TA2015031 Kigoma Deep Cast 0m | ecosystem: Environmental > Aquatic > Freshwater > Lake | place: Tanzania: Lake Tanganyika...
ATGCATTACTCACCCGTCCGCCACTCGCCGCCAGGCCGAAGCCCGCGCTGCCGTTCGACTTGCATGTGTAAGGCATGCCGCCAGCGTTCAATCTGAGCCAGGATCAAACTCTTCAGTTTAATCTCTGTTTTGTTACAACAAGGTTCCGTTCGTGAAAACGGAATTGAAGCTCAAACGAAATATCTGACTTACATCTGAATTTCAAGTGAGCTCCTGCACATCTCTCCGCAGGCGCTCACACTTATCGGCTGTTTGATTGTTAAGGAGCAAGCCCAGGACGGGATGGTTGGGTTGCCCGAGAGGGGAACCCTGTTTTCGCGCTCAAAACCGCCACTTCGTTTGCCGGAACCAGGCCTCTGCGCAGCACTGCCTCACGGTGCGCTGCAACGACTACGGTCCTTCCGCGAATACTGAGCGCCTACTGAGCGACTACTGAGCGGCTACTTTGCCCCTGACGCTCCCGCACTATCCACCGCGTCGTAACGCGATGAAGCAAGACCGCGAGTATCCGACACTTTCACGGAGATGTCAAATCGCCACACGCGTTGCGGCTGCAGGGTCGCGCCGGGGCTCGACTTCCCTCAGGCCAACGCTTGAAGACGCGCCTGCGTCGCCCCCGGGAAGCAGGCTGACCCGTGTGCTGCGCTAGACTTCGTTTCGAAACGGGCTTCCCGCCACGGCTGTGGACTTCCCGGATCGTCAACAGGCAGGCAATCGCTCGGGGAGAATCGCATGACAGGTGCCCATACTTCGATCGCGACCGCGGCAGCGCAGAGCGTTCCGGATGATCCCCGAGGGCGCGGGACACCTTCTTCCTCACATGCGCAGGCAGAGCGGCCCACCGTGGAGTTCGATCGCCACAGCGGCAGCGGCATCGCCCGCATCACGCTCAACCGCCCGGAAAAGCTCAACAGCTTCACCCGCCGGATGCACGAGGACCTGCGCGAGGCGCTGAGCGTGGCGCGTGACGATCGAGGCGTGCGGGTCATCGTGATCGCAGGCCGTGGGAGGGGGTTTTGCGCCGGACAGGATCTGTCGGATCTGAGCTTCGAGCCGGGCCGCATGAGCGACCTCGGCGAACTTGTGGAGAACTGCTTCAACCCGCTCATCCGCCAGATCAAGGCGTGCCCGAAGCCGATTCTCGGCAAGGTTCATGGCGTTGCCGCAGGCGCGGGCGCAAGCCTTGCCATGGCCTGCGACCTCACGGTGGCAGCAAGGTCGGCGTCGTTTCTGCAGGCCTTCGTGAACATCGGACTGCTGCCCGACTCCGGCGGCACATGGTTTCTGCAGCGGCTTGCGGGATCGCAACGTGCAATGGCGCTAGCGATGCTCGGCGAGAAGTTGCCGGCCCCGGTGGCAGCGCAGTGGGGACTCATCTGGCAATGCGTTGACGATGAGGAACTTGACGGCTGCGTGGAGCGGACTGCCGAGCGGCTCGCGGCCCTGCCCTCGCTTGCGCTGAAGGCCTGCAAGTATGCGATCCAGCAGGCGTCGTCCAACACCCTGTCGGACCAACTGGACCTTGAACGGGATGCCCAGCAGTTTCTGGGTCATTCGCACGACTATCTCGAGGGGGTGAATGCCTTCCTGCACAAGCGAAAGGCGCAGTTCGAGGGTCGCTGAGCCGCTTTGAAGGGATCGCTGGCAGCATTGCAGGCAGGATCGTTGACGCGATACGGCGTCGTCGACAACATGGGAGGCACATCCATGCAGATTGATTCCCTCAGCCCTGAGGCGTGCGCCGAACGGGTGCGCGCGCTCATGTACGCCGACGACAAGGCCGCACAGCACCTTGGGATGGTGGTGGCTTCAAGGGGTCCGGGCGAGGCCACGGTGCGCATGCGGGTGCTGGAGTTCATGACCAACGGGCACCACATCTGCCACGGCGGCTACATTTTTCTGCTCGCGGATACAGCATTCGCCTACAGTTGCAATAGCTATAACCAGCGTACCGTGGCCGCCGGCGCGATGATCGACTTCATTGCATCGGCGCAGCTTGGCGAGGAGCTGCTTGCCGAGGCGCGGGAAGTGAGCAGGGGTCGGCGCAGCGGTGTCTACGATGTGCGGGTCACTGGTCCCGGCAACCGGCTGATCGCAGTGTTCCGCGGGCGCTCGGCCACGATCAAGGGCGAGTTCTTCAGCCTTGCCCCTCCCGGCACGGAGGATCACACCCCATGAGCGCCGCGCCCTCGGTGCTCTCCGCCCATGGCCTGCCGCTCGATCCCATCGAGAAGGCCTCGCTGGATGAGTTGCGCAGCCTGCAGCTTCAGCGGCTGCGCACCACACTGGCGCTGGCCTACGAACGGGTGCCCCACTACCGGCACAAGTTCGATGAAGTGGGTGCCCATCCCTCGCAGGTGCGGGACTTCGCCGACCTTGCGCGCTTTCCCTTCACCACCAAGGCCGATCTTCGCGACACCTACCCGTTTGGCATGTTTGCGGTACCCAGGGATCAGGTGGTGCGAATCCATGCGTCAAGCGGCACCACCGGAAAGCCAACGGTGGTTGGCTACACCCGCGACGATATCGAGGTGTGGGCCACGCTGGTCGCGCGTTCGATCCGCGCCGCAGGCGCAAGGCCGGGTGACATGGTGCACGTGAGCTACGGCTACGGACTCTTCACCGGAGGCCTCGGCGCCCATTACGGCGCCGAGCGTCTCGGCCTCACAGTGGTTCCGTTTGGAGGCGGACAAACCGAACGCCAGGTGCAGCTGATCCAGGATTTCAAGCCCGACATCATCATGGTGACGCCGAGCTACATGCTTGCACTCGCCGACGAGTTCGAGCGCCAAGGCGTGTTGCCCCGGGAGTGCAGCCTGCGGATAGGCATTTTCGGCGCCGAACCCTGGACCAACGAGATGCGCAGCGAAATCGAGTCGCGCATGGGGCTTGATGCAGTGGACATCTACGGCCTGTCCGAGGTGATGGGTCCGGGCGTTGCCAACGAGTGCATCGAGACCAAGGACGGCCCCACCATCTGGGAAGACCACTTCTATCCTGAGGTGGTCGACCCCGAAACCGGAATACCCCTCGAGGACGGCGAGTTCGGCGAACTGGTGTTTACCTCGCTCAGCAAACAGGCTCTACCGATCGTCCGCTACCGCACCCGCGACCTCACGCGCCTGCTTCCAGGCACCGCGCGAACCATGCGCCGCATGCAAAAGATCACCGGCCGCTCCGACGACATGATGATCGTGCGCGGCGTCAACGTATTCCCCACGCAGATCGAGGAACTCATCCTGCGCCAACCGCTTCTTGCACCGCACTACGTGTGCATCCTCGGCAAGGACGGGCCCCTCGATACGCTCACCGTACGGGTGGAGATCAAGGCGGAGCGCAGCAACGCCGACGCGCAGGTTCGTGAGCGTGCTGCAGAGGATCTCGAGCACCTCATCAAGAACTACGTGGGTACTAGCGCAAAAGTGGAGTTGCGCGAAGCCGGTAGTATCGATCGCTCACTCGGCAAGGCCAGACGCGTTGTGGACCAGCGCCGCGGTTAGCCGAGGTTTCGAACTCTGCGGGGAGTCCAAGCATGTCGTTTCGAGCCATCCTGCTGGAAAAGGACCCCGGCTTTTCAGCCCGGGTTACCCAGATCGACCCCAGGCGTCTCGAGGAGGAGGCGGGCGGCGGCAATGTCGTGTTGCGCCTCAGCCATTCCACGCTCAACTACAAGGACGGGTTGGCGCTCACGAACCGATCGCCGGTGGTTCGCAAGTGGCCGATGGTGCCGGGTATCGACGGGGCCGGACAGGTCACCGAGAGCGACGATCCTGCATGGCCTGTGGGCGCATCGGCCATTCTCAACGGTTTTGGTGTGGGGGAAACGCACTGGGGCTGTCTGGCCGAGTATGCGCGGCTTCGGAGCGACTGGCTGGTGCCGCTTCCGGTGGGGCTGGATGCGCGCAGCGCGATGGCCATCGGTACCGCAGGCTACACCGCGATGCTTTGCGTGCTCGCGCTCGAGGACTGCGGACTACGCCCCTCGGAAGGCGAGATTCTCGTGACTGGCGCAGCAGGCGGGGTAGGCAGCATTGCCCTTTCGCTGCTCGCCTCGCGCGGCTATCAGGTTTGCGCCAGCACCGGCAGATCGCAGGAAGAGCCCTACCTGCGATCGCTCGGAGCAGCCCAGGTGCTCAACCGTGGCAGCCTGGCCGTAGCCGGCAAGCCTTTGCAGAAAGAGCGCTGGGCTGCAGTGGTTGACACCGTGGGTTCCACCACCCTGGCGAATGCGCTTGCGCAGTGCCGTTACGGCGCAACCGTGGCTGCCTGCGGCCTCGCCGGCGGCATGGACCTTCCGACAACGGTGGCCCCGTTCATCCTGCGCAACGTGAGGCTCGAGGGTGTTGACTCGGTGATGGCGCCACTCGCACTCAGGAAGCGTGCCTGGGAGGCGCTCGCCCTGGAACTGCGTCGCGATCACCTTGCAACCATCACCACCGAAATCGGCCTCGACGATTGCCTGTCGGAAGCCCCCCGCATCCTTGCCGGAGAGGTTCGCGGGCGCCTTGTCGTGGATCTGCGCCGGTAGCGCTTTCGGGTGGCACATCCCGGCCCCGAGGCGGCCGGGCGCCGGCAACGCCGGATCGCGCTGCCAGCGTTTCCCGGCCGATACGCTACCGCCCGCTGCCTGCCGTCACCACCATGCCGATACGCTACCGCCCGCTGCCCGGTACCTCGACCATGCCGATCCGCTACCGCATCCAGCCCTTCGATCCTGCGGCTCACCTGTTTCGCGTTGAAGTCCTGATTTCAGGGGAGATCCTCGATCAGCGACGCCTGGTGGTGTCGCTACCCGCATGGATTCAGGGGAGCTACATGATCCGGGATTTCGCACGGCATGTGCTCAGGCTCAGCGCGTGGCCGACTTCGACATCGAAGCCTTTGCCGGTGCGCAAGACCGCCAAAGCGCACTGGGAGATCGATCTCGACCCGGCCCAGCCCCCCGGGAGCCACGAAAGCCATGCCGATTCTTCGGATTCTCCCGATTCTGCCGATGCCGCGCGTTCCACCGATCCTCCTGATTCCGCCGATTCTGCCGAGTCCGCCGAGTCCGCCAACCCTACACCGCCAACGCCTCATCCACCCGGTACAGCCACCCCCGCAAAGGAAGTGCTCTGCATCGCGGCAGAGATCTACGCCTGGGATCGCTCGGTGAGGGCAGCGCACCTTGACCAGCGCCATGGCTTCTTCAATCCGACCAGCCTTTGTCTTCGCATCGTGGATTTCGACCATCTTCCCTGCGAGGTGGAACTCGTGGCACCCGATCCGCTCAAGGTCATCGGCAATTGGCAGGTGGCAACCACCCTCACGCGTGCACCTGATGGCGCGGATCCGCGAGGATTTGGCCTCCACAACGCGCGGCACTACGCAGACCTCGCAGACCACCCGGTTGAGATGGGTACCTTTGCACGCTACCGCTTCTGGGCCTGTGGGGTCCCTCACGATGTGGTGGTCACCGGGCAACACCGCTGCGATCCGGATCGGCTCTGTCATGACCTGCGAAGGGTGTGCGAGGCGCAGATCCGTCTCTTCGAGAAGGACGGCAAGGCCCCCTTCGAGCGCTATCTCTTCCTCGTGAGCGCAGTTGATGACGGTTACGGCGGCCTCGAACATCACAACAGCACTGCGCTCTTGTGCCGCCGCTCGGATCTACCGGTGCCAGGCACGCTGGCCCGCGACGCAAACGGCAGTCCCATCGAGGTCCAGGCTGATGCGCCCAAGGGCTACCGCCGGTTTCTGGGACTTGCGAGCCACGAATACTTCCACGCCTGGCATGTGAAGCGCATCAGACCGCAAGCGTTCGTGCACCATGACCCAGACCGTGAAAACTACTCGCGGTTGCTCTGGATCTTCGAGGGATTCACGTCTTACTACGACGATCTCATGCTCCTTCGCGCAGGCGTGATCACCGCCAAAGCGTATCTGCAGTCGCTCGAGGACACCATCAATCAGGTGCTGACGAGGCCCTCGAGGCATGTGCAAAGCTTGTCGGATGCGAGCTTCGATGCCTGGATCAAGTACTACCGTCAAGATGAAAATGCGCCGAATGCGGTCTTGAGCTACTACACCAAGGGCGCGCTGGTTGCGCTTTGCATCGACCTCCTGATCCACGAGGAATCTGCGGGACGGCAAAGCCTGGATGAGGTCATGCGTGCGCTCTGGAGTTGCTTCGGTCGCGGCGAGGGCTTGCCTGGCGCATCTCCTGCTCCTGCCTCCGGTCTCAGCGAAACCGGGTTTACGCCGCTATTGCTCGAGGCGTGCGGGATCCGCGATCCACAGGCGCGCCTGCGCATCGCCGAGCGGATTCGGGTCTGGACCGAAGACACCTCGGAGTTGCCGCTTCAAGCCGCGCTCGCCAGGGTGGGCGTCTGCATGAAGTCCGAGCCAGCTTGCCCCACATTCGGTATGCAAACCGCCGCACGCGGCACCGAATTGCACGTCAAAGCGGTGCTGCGCCACTCGGCAGCACAGCGCGGCGGAATCTCTGCGGGCGATCAACTGGTGGCAATCCAGGGTCTGAAAGCAAGCGAGGAAACACTGAAGGAGTCGCTGAGCAGATACAGCGGGCCATTGGAGGTGTTGGTTTTCCGCCGCGACGAACTCCTGCGCCTCGAGGTTCAGCCTCTCGAAAACGAGCACCCTGAAGCGCGTCTGTCCTTTGCCGAGGGCGACGGAGAGCAGCGCTGGATCCGGTTTGCCCGCCGGATGGATTGCAGTACCGCACAGCCCTCAACTCAGTAGAGACGGACGATGGATTGCAGTACCGCACAGCCCTCAACTCAGTAAAGACGGACTTTTGCGATGACTTCCAGCTGACCTTTCGCGTCGGACCGGGTTGTCAGCATCTCGTGGAAACCGGGTTGCTGGCCGGTGAGGGCCCCGGCAGCGGCCGGAAGCATCGAAAGAGGTGGGGTTGGATCCAGCGGCCTCCGCATGACGCATCACGAGCACCAGGTTTTCCTCGCTTGAGATGCGGCTCCAGACCTTGTTATCCGCATGCGCGCCGAGGACTCGAAACGCACTGAGGAGCACAAGCCCGAAGGCGACCGTCTGGAGCAGTCTTTCAAGAATCATTCGAAGGCTCCGCCAGGGGTGTCTTTCGCTTTCGAAGCCCCCGGTGATGGTTGGCACAGGGGCGCAGCCTGAGGGAAAAAGAGTTGCCGCAGTGCCAAACCGGGCGACTGCGCGCGCATGAAAGCCTCGCCAACAAGAAAGCCGAAAACGCCACGATCGAGCAGACAAACCACATCCTCCCTCTGGAGAATCCCCGATTCACTGACCACCAGTCTGTCCCCGGGCACCTGGGTGAGCAACGCGAGGGTCGTGTGCAGGCTCACCTCGAAGGTACTCAGGTTGCGGTTGTTGATCCCGAGAAGCCTCGAGCGCAGACGGAGCGCGCGCTCGAGTTCCTCGAGGCTGTGCACTTCAACCAGCACATCGAGGCCGCACCTTTCGGCGACGTCCTCGAGTTGATGCAGGGCCGCATCGTCGAGCGCCGCAACGATCAAAAGGATGCAGTCTGCCCCCATGGCGCAGGACTGATACACCTGCCAGGGATGCACGACAAAGTCCTTGCGCAGCACTGGAAGCCGACATGCCTCCCGGGCGGCCAGCAGGTCCCCAGGGTCGCCCTGGAAGTAGTCACGGTCGGTGAGCACCGAAAGGCAGGTAGCGCCGTTCTCCGCATAGTCGCAGGCAATTTCACGGGGGCTGAAGTCAACGCGGAGTACTCCCCTGCTGGGACTTGCCTTCTTGATCTCGGCGATTACCGCTGCGTCCCGCTTCCCAATCCTTACGGCGAGCGCATGCGCGAAACCTCGCGGGCGATCGCTGCGCAGACGTTCTTCGGCCATGCGTTGCATCGTTGCGAGCGAAGTGGCCTGAAGACCTGCGGCGACCTCGCGCGCCTTGGTATTCAGGATAGCCTGAAGCATCTGTGTCATTTCGGCGCGCTGCCCCGCCCGGTTGCTTCCTGATCGGAGGGTTTCAGTGGGTTGCCTCAACTGCCTGCGGCACTTGCGTGAAGGCTCTGGGTGAGGGAAACCATCGCCTCGAGCTTGGCGCGCGCCGCCCCGCTCCGGATAGTTTCTCTGGCAAGCACGATACCGTCAGCGATCGACGCTGCGCGCTGGGCAGCGTAGAGCGCAGCGCCTGCGTTCAGCGCAACGATTTCAAGCGCAGTACCCGGGATACCGTCGAGAGCCTGAAGCAACATCGCCTTTGATTCCTGCGCATCGCGCACCCGCAAACTCCGATGGCTCGTCATCGCCATGCCAAAGTCTTCGGGATGGATTTCGTACTCGAGAATCTGATCGTTGCGCAGTTCGCCCACCAGCGTTCCGGCGCCGAGCGAGATCTCGTCCAAGCCATCCTTGCCCCAGACCACCAGCGCATGGTGCGCACCGAGATTCTTCAGCACCCGCACCTGGATGCCGACCAGATCCGGGTGAAAGACTCCCATCAGGATGTTGGGGGCGTTGGCTGGGTTGGTGAGCGGGCCGAGAATGTTGAAGAGGGTGCGCACCCCCAGTTCGCGGCGGACCGGTGCCACATTCTTCATCGCGGGATGATGGCTGGGCGCAAACATGAAGCCCAGCCCGATCGTGTCGATGCAGCGGGCAACCTGCACGGCAGAGAGTTGGATCTGAACGCCCAGCGCCTCGAGAACGTCGGCGCTTCCCGAGCGCGACGAGACACCGCGGTTGCCGTGCTTGGCAACTTTCGCACCGGCGGCACTCACCACGAACATCGAGGCCGTGGAAATGTTGAAGGTATGCGAGCCATCGCCTCCCGTACCCACCACGTCCACGAAGTGCGGGCCACCCTCCACCACCACAGGCGTAGCAAACTCGCGCATGACCTGTGCGGCTGCACTGATCTCGCCGATCGTTTCCTTTTTCACCCGCAATCCGGTGAGCAGCGCCGCAGCAACCGCCAGGGACAGGTCACCACGCATGATCATGCGCATCAGATCGAGCATTTCGTCATGAAAGATCTCCCGATGCTCGATGCAGCGTGTGAGCGCTTCCTGCGGCGTGATCGGCATGAGAGATTCCTTTTGCAGTGTGCGGGGTGAAGGGGCGGCGGGTGGCGGGTAGCGGAAAACGCGTGGCGGGTATTGGGTATTGGGTATTGGGTATTGGGTATTGGGTATTGGGTATTAGCTATTGGCTATTGGCTATTGGGTATTCGGTAGCGGATAACGGGCGTCTCGACGCGTCTGCGCCCCCGCCAGGGTTTCAGCGCCGTATGGAATTCTCAAGCATCGCCATGCCATGCTCGGTCTCGATCGACTCCGGATGGAACTGGATCCCCTCAACATCAAGGCTGCGGTGCCGCACGCCCATGATCTCGCCGTCGTCGCTGTGTGCGCTTGCTTCCAGGCAGGCTGGAAGCGACTCGCTCTCGATTGCGAGCGAATGGTACCGGATCACCGAAAACGCAGCAGGCAGGTTGAGAAAGACGCCGCAGCCGTTGTGCCTGACCGTGCTCGCCTTGCCATGCATCACGCGTTTTGCCCTCACAACCCTTCCACCAAAGGCCTGACCGATCGCCTGATGCCCCAGACAAACCCCGAGGATTGGTATCTTCCCGGCGAAATGGCGAATGGCATCGAGCGACACACCGGCCTCGTTCGGCGTACAGGGACCCGGCGAGATCACGAGCCGGTCGGCACCGAGCGCGGCAAGTGCCTCGAGGCTCGCGGCATCGTTGCGAACCGTGCGCACCGTGGCGCCGAGCGCACGCAGATACTGCACAAGGTTATAGGTGAAGGAATCGTAGTTGTCGACCATCAGCAGCATAAAGCGTCTATACTCTTGTTTCTTCTACAACGCTTTGCTGGGATTTGTCTTTGATACCCCCAAAAGTACCCCCAATTTGATTTGGTGCCCTTGCGCTGAGAACGTGCGAATTCAGAAGCCGCCATTTTCCCCCATCACGCAGTGCGATGAAACCCTGATTTGCGGATGGCGGCATTCGCCTGGGATCGACTGTCGTAACTCGCGAAAAAATCGACCTAACCCCGCTGGACGAGATAACGCCCGCCACAACTTGCAAAAAAATCGAGGCAATGCCGCCTGATCTTCGCGATGACCTCTGACCGCTCCGTCACGGCGCTTGCAACAACCCCGCAAGCCCCGCGCCGTCGCTACCTTGTCGCAACCTGAACCACGCCGTCGCGCATAAAGCCGCGCCACGGCTTTGTCGCGTTCGGCCAGCGCCGTCCGGTCACGACGGGCACTTGCAAAAATTTGCGGCAATCGCCACTTTCCGCCGCAAACCCCGCGCGTGCTGTCCGGCTGTCACGCCGCTTGCCCTCGCTGCGGCCTACATAACACCGCATTGGGCGGAGGCGCTCGCTCCGGTCGCACGCTCCCTGCGCGGCGTCTGTCCGTTGGTCATTGTTGCGTCCCCGCACCGCGTCCCCGTTTGAAGCTGGCTTACCCGAGATGTCTTGGGACGTTCGTGGACGCGCCCCCCCACCGGACCACGGCGCGTCGACCCCCGGGGGCTTGAGGACTCCAGCAACTACCGGCTCGCGGGCGCGGACCGATGATGGGCTCAAGCCTCGAGGGTCAGCGGCTCCTTCGGGGTGCTCAAGTCGTGAAGCGGCATACGCTGGTCGATGCCGATATTGAAGACCACACGGTTGGCTTCTCCGCTATCGACTTGGATCGCCTTGCGCTTGGGGGCGATGTATTGGGCAAGCTCCGCGAACATCCGCGCGCGGACCTCAACAGGGCTCTCGGGATCCATGGCAATGCGAGCCATGCCCTCGAAGGGATCACAGCCCAAGCGCTCCAGCTGGGTCTGGAGGTCCTGTGTACGCCGGTTGGGGGTCCCCTTCAGGCGTCCGCCGC
>Ga0194124_10006144_pt1 | contig 10852 bp, 10 predicted proteins | sample TA2KigCas0mmetaG_FD_148605 | JGI IMG/M metagenome (GOLD analysis project Ga0194124, IMG submission 148605) | Freshwater microbial communities from Lake Tanganyika, Tanzania - TA2015031 Kigoma Deep Cast 0m | ecosystem: Environmental > Aquatic > Freshwater > Lake | place: Tanzania: Lake...
GACGGCGTGTGGAGGTGGGGCGCCGGGCTGTCCATTCGATTGCGTTTGCTGGATGATCCTGCGAAAGCTCGCGCAAAGCTCAAGGAACGATGGTACTTCTCGAATTCTCGATCGCACCCGGCGGGCAGGGCGAAAGCCTCAGCGGGTTTGTGGCGCGCGTCCTTGACATCGTCGACCAGAGTGGTCTGGTCTATCAGCTCACCCCGATGGGCACGATTCTCGAGGGCGAATGGGATGAAGTGATGGCAGTGGTGACCGCATGCTTCAAGCATCTCCAGGCCGATTGCAAGCGCATCGGCGTACAGATCAAGGTGGACTATCGCGATGCGCCAGCGGGGCGTCTGTTGGCAAAGACCGGGGCCGTCGAGCGCAAGCTCGGTCGCAAGCTCAGAACCTGAGAACGTCTACACCGCGCTTGCTTTCCCGGAGGCTGTCCTGCGGCCGTCGCGGCGGTTCATGGCTGCGGTGTGGCTTGCCGGGTTGGCAGCTGCGCCTGCCGGGACCGCGGCTGGAGTTGCCGTTGCAGAAGCTCGAGATGCCGCGTTTGCCGCAACCTCAAACAGCAGCGCAACGCAACATGCGGTCTACCTCTGTGAGGTCAGTTATTCCCCGGCACGTTCCCATTGGAATCGGGAACTACGCGTGGACTACGACGCCACGGGGATACTGCGCATCGAGATCGACCGGGTTGTCCCGTATGGATTTGACGTTGCCGGAGCACTTCTTTTCACCTCGATCGACAACGAACGCATCGTCGTCGACCTCGAGCAGCGTACCTGGAGCAGTGACTTTCGCGGTCTTTCGAGCGGGCGAGGGCGCTGCGATCGGCAGTAGCCAGATCGTCATCAGGGAGCAGGCGGCGACTTTCGCGCAACGCCCACGGGCAGGAGACTGGCACGCGTCATTTCCGCCGAGTTGAGGATCGAGGGGTTGAGGAGGTAGGCCTCAACGAGATCCATGCCGTCGATTCCCCAGAACAACTGGTCGTCCAGCACCAGCGTGGGCACGCCGAAGACGCCGCGCGCGATTGCCTCTTCAGTGTGATCGCGCAAAACCGACTTTGGCTGCCCCAGGCCGGGTTGTGCCGGGTCCATGCCAATCCGGGCAGCAAGTTCGAGCGCAAGGTTCTCTGCGGCAGGATCGGCGCCGGTGGTCCACAGCGCATCGAAGAGGGTGCGCACCACCATCGGATTCGAGTTTGCAGCGCAGGCGATCCGCAGATACGGGAGAGGGTTGAAGGGGTGTGCCGCAGGGAACGTGAACGGGATCCCTTGGCGCATTGCCAGCCAGGTACACCAGCGGTAGGTCCAGATCCGCTTCGCTTCGATCTCCGCGGGTCCCTTGTGGCCCCAGTGGCGCAACAAGCCGGCAAAGAGCACCGGTCGGTAGTGCAGATTCAGGCGCGACGAAAGCGCCTCGACCCTCGACAACGCGAGGTAGGCGAAGGGGGAAATGAAGTCGAAGTACCAGTAGGCCCGTTCAGGTACCAAGGGTGAGATGCCGAGGGTGGGACAGCGAGGGTGCGGTACCAGAGGTGGGGACCCGAGGATGGGGTGCTGCTGGTGGGCGGTACTGGGATCGAACCAGTGGCTTCCACCGTGTGAAGGTGGCACTCTACCGCTGAGTTAACCGCCCGGATCAGCTTCTTCAAGTTTACGTTCGGGCCCCTCGGGGGGTCAAGTCAAAGCCAAGGTCAGATTCAAGGTCGAAACAGGAGTCCGCGCACTGCCAGTGCCCGTCCTTGCGCGGATTCAGTCCGCCTGAACTATCATGAGGCGGCGAGGTATCCGCGCGTTTTCGACTTTCTGGCGCGCGCCATACGATTTCAAGGCCATGCTGATCGAAGATCTTCAGACCGATATGCTCCGGTTGCGTGCGCGTTGGCCGCAGGAATGGCCGGGCATGACCTGGGTACTCACGGAATGCCTGCAACGCCTTGCTCACCCGGAGCCCGCAACGGGCGCGTCGACTCCCCTGGGAGCGACGCAGCGCTACCGGGACTTGCGCGCCTCGGCCTATGCGATGGCCGATGCGGTGGAGACCTTTCACGCGGCGATGGCGGAAAAGGCGTGCGAGGCCCGGTACCACAACCGACTCCATTTCGCGGACTGCATGTTCAGCCTGTGCGCCCTGCTCAAAGCGGCGCAGGGCGATTCCCTGCCCTCGTGCGAACGAAGCGGCGAGCAGGAAATGCTCATGTTGTTGGTGATGCTGGCGCACGACTTCGAGCACGACGGGCGGGTGAACCGTGCACCGATGGAGATGGAGAAGCTTTCGGCGGACGCTGCCTTGCGGCTGTTGCAGGGAAGGGGTCTCGACGATCAGGATCTCGCCATCCTTGCAAGGATCATTCGCCATACCGATCCGGCCATGGTGCCCGCGAACCATCGTGAAGTGCTCGGACGTGGATTCAGCCTCGACGACCCGCATTGGTTGCAGGTGCTCGCCAACGAAGCCGACATCCTTGCAAGCAGCCTTCCGCAGTTCGGCCCCTCGCTTGCCGAAGCGCTCGCGCAAGAGTGGCGCGATGCCCATCCCGCAATGGCCGAGGGCGTGGTGAGTGATCGTGGACGCCTTTATTTTCTCGAACAGGTGGCGCTCTTCAGTTCCCCGGCAAGCCATGCGCTCGGACTTGCCTCGGTCCGGCAGCAGCAGATCGATGCCATCAGGGCAAGTCTCGGGGCGCTGTGAACGATCCTTCAACCCTGCCGGACCGCCTTTCTTCCGTTCCATTCTCCCGAATGGAACCGAGGCCGAACCCGACGAAGGTGCGTACACGCTTTGCGCCAAGTCCCACAGGCTCGCTGCACATTGGAGGGGCGAGGACCGCACTCTTTGCCTGGGCCTTTGCCAGGCATCACGGGGGTTGCTTCGTCCTGCGGGTGGAGGATACGGATCTTGAGCGTTCCACGCCCGAGGCAACGCGTGCGATCCTTGACGGTATGGCCTGGCTTGGGCTCGAGGCCGACGAGGGGCCGTACTTTCAGTCGAAGCGGGGCGAGCGCTACCGCGACGTGATTGCGTCGATGCTTCGTGCAGGCACTGCATATCCCTGCTACGCCTCGGGCGGCGAGCTCGATGCGCTGCGCGAGGCGCAACGGCGCGAAGGATTGAAGCCGCGCTACGACGGTCGGTGGAGGCCGGAGCAGGCAGCGGGAAGGCGTGCGCCTGAAGGCGTTGCGCCAACCGTGCGTTTCCGCAACCCGGATACCGGGGTCGTGACCTGGGACGATATGGTGAAGGGGCGCATCAGCATTGCCAACGCGGAACTCGACGATCTGGTGATTGCCCGTTCGGATGGCAGTCCAACCTATAACTTCTGTGTGGTGGTCGACGACCTCGACATGCAGATCAGCCATGTCATCCGCGGCGACGATCATGTCAACAACACACCGCGCCAGATCAACATCCTGCGCGCGCTCGGTGGCGTCGAACCGGTTTACGGGCATCTGCCGATGATTCACGGTCCCGACGGCCAGAAGCTCTCCAAGCGTCATGGCGCAGTGTCGGTCACCGAGTACCACACCCTGGGTTACCTGCCCGATGCGGTTGTGAACTATCTGGCCCGGCTCGGATGGAGTCACGGTGATGAGGAGATCTTCAGCCGTGAAGCCTTCGTGGCATGGTTCGACGGCAGCTGCCTCGCGCACTCGCCCGCGCAACTCGACTTCGACAAGTTGCGCTGGGTGAACCAGCACTATCTGCGCCTTGCCGGTGCAGACGACCTGCTCGTGGATCTGGAAGCGCGGCTCAAGACGCGCGGTCTGTTGTTGCAATCGCTGCACTCCCATGCGGTTCGCGGCGCGCTCGAACTTTTCAGGGACCGGGTGGCAACCCTGGAGGAACTCTGCGACTGGTTCGTCTGCCTCTTGCGCGATCCCGCGCTGGAGGACGAAAGTGTCCGTCAGGGTCTGGCGCGCGCGCTCGTGCCGCAAACCGCAGCAACGGCCGATCACTTCGTGCGGAAACTCGATGCAATCATTGCCAGCGAAAGTCCCGAAAGCACGGTGGCTGGAAGCGAGGCAAGTTGGAATGCCGCGGTTGCGGGACAGATCCTCAAGGAGGCGCTCGCCGCCCACGGCGCCAGGATGCCGTGGCTTGCGGTCCCACTGCGCCTTTGGTGTTTCGGTCGAGCACAGACGCCGGCGGTGGAGGAGATGCTTGCGCTTCTGGCACCTTCGGTTGTGGCGCAGCGGGTGCGCGCCGGGCTCGCTGGCCTTCAGGCCCCGGCGGCAGGATGAGCGCAGGATGCGTGCAGGATCACTGCGGGATGCGTGCGGTGTGCTTCCAGTGCGAGCGTGTTTCGGCCACAGGCACCCGGCGGGATCGCATGCGTTGCTCTGCGGCCGTGCCGTCCGGGTCGTGCGGCACCTCACTTCAACGGAGCAAGCGATGATGGCGCTTTCCTCCGGCGCGAATCATCTCACCCGGGCGAGCGGGGTACGCGGAGTCCTCGATGTCGGGTAACACGCGCGGACGCAGCTTTTGCCTCAGCACCTTCGGTGAATCGCACGGACCTGCGATCGGCTGCATTGTCGATGGCTGCCCCCCGGGACTGGAACTCGCGGCGCACGACATCCAGCCGGATCTCGATCGCCGACGGCCGGGTACTTCGCGCCATGTGACGCAGCGTCAGGAGAGTGACACGGTCGAGATCCTCTCGGGGGTTTTCGAGGGGCGCACCACCGGCACGCCGATTGCACTGCTGATCCGCAACGAGGACGCGCGCAGCAAGGACTATCAGGCCATTGCCCAGACCTTTCGTCCGGGTCATGCCGACTACACCTACTGGCACAAGTACGGTATCCGCGACCCGCGGGGTGGCGGCCGCGCCTCGGCACGGCTCACCGCGCCGGCGGTGGCCGCTGCGGCGATCGCGCGTAAATGGCTCGCGCTCCATTTCGGGGTGCTGGTGCGAGCCTGCCTGGTCCAGCTGGGTGAAGTTCCGGTTCCCTGCGAGGACTGGGATGCGGTGCCGCTCAATCCTTTTTTTGCAGCCACCGGCGATGCGCGCACGATCGCGACCATGGAGGCCTATGTCGACGGCTTGCGCCGCGAGGGCGACTCGTGTGGCGCCAGGGTGCTTGTGGAGGCGCTCGAGGTTCCCGTGGGCTGGGGCGAGCCGCTCTACGACCGCCTCGATGCGGATCTGGCGCACGCCCTGATGGGTATCAACGCTGTGAAGGGCGTGGAGATCGGAGCGGGCTTTGCCAGTGTGAGCCAGCGCGGAAGCGAGCACGGTGATGCGCTCAGCCCGGAGGGCTTCAACAGCAACCACGCGGGGGGCATCCTGGGAGGAATCTCAACCGGGCAGACGATCGTGGCTTCGGTGGCAATCAAGCCAACCTCGAGCATCCGGCTCGCAAAGCCCTCGATCGATCTGGAAGGTCACGCCACCGAGGTCCGCACCCTGGGTCGTCACGATCCCTGCGTGGGTATCCGGGCCGTCCCGGTGGTGGAGGCCATGCTCCTGCTGGTCCTGATGGACCATGCATTGCGCCATCGCGCACAGTGTGCGGAGGTCAAGGTCTCCACGCCGCAGATTGCGGCCTTGCGGCCGGCCGACGCTGAGCCTTGAGCGTGCGCAGTGGCATAATCAAGCGGCCGATCCGATTTGGTCAAGCTGATGATTTAACTTGAGATTTCTAACAATCAAGACCTTGGAACCACGGAACCGCCAACGATGACTGCAACCGCACGCACCCTCTACGACAAGCTCTGGGACGAACATCTGGTCCGCACCGAGGCCGACGGCACCGCGCTCCTCTACATCGACAGGCATCTCGTGCATGAAGTAACGAGCCCCCAGGCCTTCGAGGGCTTGCGTCTTGCACGGCGCCGCTTGTGGCGTGCCGACTCGATCGTTGCCACCGCAGACCACAACACCCCCACCACCGGCTGGGAGCGCGGCCTCGACGGCATCGAGGATCCCATCTCGCGTGAGCAGGTCGTGACGCTCGACCAGAACATCGCAGCGTTCAGGGTGCCGGTGTACTTCCCCTTCCTCGACCAGCGGCAGGGCATCGTGCATGTGATCGGGCCTGAGCAGGGCGCAACGCTTCCCGGAATGACCGTGGTATGCGGTGACTCGCATACCAGTACGCACGGAGCGTTTGCCTGTCTTGCCTTCGGGATCGGAACCTCGGAGGTGGAACATGTGATGGCAACGCAATGCCTTGTTGCAAGGAAGATGCGCAATATGCGGGTTGACGTGGAAGGAGTACCCGGCCGGGGGGTCACTGCGAAGGATCTGGCCCTGGCGATCATCGGCCGCATCGGCACGGCCGGGGGCACTGGCCATGCGATCGAGTTTGCCGGCAGTGCAGTGCGTGGCTTGAGCATGGAAGGCCGCATGACGCTTTGCAACATGGCGATCGAAGCGGGCGCCCGCTCGGGAATGGTGGCGGTCGACGAGGTCACACTCCAGTATCTGCGCAACCGCCCGATGGCCCCGGCGGGCGAGGATTGGGAGAGGGCGCTCGGGTACTGGCGCTCGCTGGTGAGCGATCCCGACGCGCGCTTCGATGCGCAGGTCAGTCTCGATGCGGCGACGATCGCGCCGCAGGTAACGTGGGGCACCTCGCCGGAGATGGTTGTTTCGGTGGACGACCGGGTGCCCGACCCCGAGCGCGAGAAGGATCCGGTGCGGCGAGAGGGGATGGAGCGGGCACTGGGCTACATGGGCCTCGAACCCAACACGCCGATTCAGGCGATCCGGATCGACAAGGTCTTCATCGGTTCATGCACCAATTCGCGCATCGAGGATCTGCGCGCCGCTGCCGCAGTCCTCAAGGGCCGGCGTAAGGCTCCCGGGGTGTCGCTCGCCATGGTGGTTCCGGGCTCCGGGCTGGTGAAGCAACAGGCCGAGGCCGAGGGCCTCGACCGGATCTTCGTGGCAGCCGGATTCGAATGGCGTGAGCCCGGGTGCTCGATGTGTCTGGCGATGAACGCCGATCGGCTCGAGGAAGGGGAGCGTTGCGCCTCGACCTCCAACCGGAATTTCGAGGGCCGGCAGGGCACCGGCGGCCGCACCCATCTGGTGAGTCCGGCGATGGCCGCGGCGGCCGGCGTGATGGGCCACTTTGCCGACGTCCGGAGGATGAACCGACTGTGAAAGCGCTCACTGTTCACCGGGGCGTGGTTGCGCCCCTCGATCGCGCCAATGTGGACACCGACGCGATCATTCCGAAGCAGTTCCTGAAGTCGATCCGGCGCAGTGGTTTCGGGCCGAACCTCTTCGACGCCTGGCGCTACCTCGATCGCGGCGAGCCTGGCATGGACCACGCAAGGCGACCGATCAACCCCGACTTCAGCCTGAACCAGCCGCGCTACCGGGGCGCATCGATCCTGGTTGCGCGACGCAACTTCGGCTGCGGGTCCTCGCGCGAACACGCACCCTGGGCGCTCGAGGATTACGGCTTTCGTGTTCTCCTTGCCCCTTCCTTCGCGGATATTTTCTTTAATAATTGTTTCAAAAATGGAATACTTCCGATCGTGCTTGCCGAGTCCGAGGTCGACGCGATCTTCCACGCGGTGGCCGCGTTTCCGGGGTTTGAAATGCTTGTCGATCTTCCGCAGCAAACGGTTGGCTTCATCGACGGTTCCCGCAGCATGTCCTTTGACATCGATCCCTTTCGCAAGCACTGCCTGATCCACGGCCAGGATGAGATCGGACTCACGCTGCAGCATGCCGATACGATCCGCGACTTCGAGCAACGGCGTCTGGCGGCAAGACCCTGGCTTGCTGCAAAGGGCGGTACGCCTCACCGCGGAGGGGCATGATGGCCTGTGCGATTGCCGTGCTGGCGGGTGACGGGATCGGGCCGGAGATCTGCGCTGTCGCGGTGCAGGTGCTCGAGGCGCTCCGCGATCAGGGGCTCGAACTCGTGTTCAACGAGGCGCCGGTAGGCGGCGCTGGGCTCGAGGCTCACAACGACCCGCTTCCTGCGGCAACGCTTGCGCTGTGCGAACTGTCGGATGCGATCCTCTTTGGTGCGGTCGGTGCCCCACGCTATGACGCGCTGCCCCGTCCGAAGCGTCCGGAGCAGGGACTGCTGCGCTTGCGCAAGCATTTCGATCTTTTTGCCAACCTGCGGCCTGCCACCGTGTTCCCGGAGCTGGCGCATGCCTCCACGCTCAAGCCGGAGGTGGTGTCGGGACTCGACCTCCTGATCCTGCGCGAACTCACCTCGGACATCTACTTCGGACAGCCGCGCGGCATTCACACCAATGCGCAGGGGCTTCGTGAAGGTTTCGATACGATGAGGTATAACGAAGAGGAGGTCCGGCGGATCGCGCACGTGGCCTTCAAGGCTGCCCAGCGGCGCAGGCGCACGCTTTGTTCGGTTGACAAGGCCAACGTGCTCGAAACGACCCAACTCTGGCGTGATGTTGTCGAGGAAGTTGCCGGCGGCTACCCCGAAGTGAAACTCACGCACATGTACGTGGATAACGCGGCCATGCAACTGGTGCGCGACCCGCAGCAGTTCGATGTGATCGTCACCGGAAACATGTTTGGCGACATCCTGTCCGACGAGGCCTCGATGCTCACCGGTTCGATCGGCATGCTGCCCTCAGCCTCGCTCAATGCGCGCAATTTTGGACTCTACGAGCCGATTCACGGCTCCGCCCCCGGCATCGCCGGGCGCGACGAGGCCAACCCGCTGGCCACGATTCTGTCGGCAGCGATGATGCTGCGCTACTCGCTCGAGGAAGCGGCTCACGCGGATCGGATCGAGCACGCGGTGCGCAAGGTTCTCGGGCAGGGCTATCGCACTGCAGACATTCAGGAGCCCGGGTGCAGAGTGGTGGGCACCGCGGAAATGGGCCGCGCTGTGATTGCAGCGCTCAACTGAAGCGTTGCCTGGGAGGAGTACACGATGGTTCACGCAGGAGCGCACAACGGGGTCGATGGCGCCGTGATCGCCTGTTGAGGAAGGGAGATTGGTGATGGCGGTTCGGGTGGGTATCGTGGGCTGGCGCGGGATGGTGGGCTCGGTGCTGCTGCAAAGGATGCAGCAGGAGGACGACTTCGCGCATATCCAGCCGAGGTTCTTTTCCACCTCCCAGGTCGGGGCGGCAGCGCCCGCCGGGGCACTGCCTCTTGCCAGCGCCAGCGATCTCGAGGCGCTCGGTGAATGCGCGGTCGTGTTGAGCTGTCAGGGCGGGGAATGGACCTCGGCAACCCACCCTCGCCTGCGGCAGGCGGGCTGGCGGGGCTACTGGATCGATGCGGCCTCGTCGCTTCGCATGCACGACGATGCGGTGATCGTGCTCGATCCTGTGAATGGTGCGCTGATCGAGCAGGCGCTCGATCGCGGCATCCGCAACTTCATCGGCGGCAATTGCACCGTGAGCCTGATGATGCTCGCACTCGGTGGCTTGTTGCGCGAGGATCTGGTGGAGTGGGTGAGCGCGATGACCTACCAGGCTGCCTCGGGTGCCGGGGCGCAGAACATGCGCGAGTTGCTGGCGCAGATGGGCGTGGCTCATCAGGCGGCCGCAGCGCTTCTCGGCGATCCGCAGGCACCGATTCTGGCAATCGACGAGCGGGTCTCACAGGCCTTGCGTTCTGCACAGCTGCCCAGAGAGCACTTTGGTGTGTCGCTTGCCGGCAGCCTCATCCCCTGGATTGCGGAGGATCTGGGCAACGGGATGTCGAAGGAGGAATGGAAGGGCGATGCAGAGTGCAACAAGATCCTTGGGCGTGCGCCCGGGGCGTCCAATCGGATTCCGGTCGAGTCCCTGTGCGTACGGATCGGCGCAATGCGCTGTCACGCGCAGGCGCTCACCATCAAGCTGCGCCGTGATCTGGGGCTCGCAGACATCGAGTCGCTCCTCGCATCAGGCAACGCCTGGGTGAGGTTGATTCCCAACACCCGTGCGGCAAGTGTTGCGGCGCTCTCCCCGGTGCATGTGGCCGGGACGCTCGACATCGTCGTGGGACGGGTTCGCAAACTGGCCGTGGGCCCGGGGTTCATCAGCGCATTCACCGTGGGTGACCAACTGCTCTGGGGCGCCGCAGAACCACTCCGACGGATGCTGCGCATTCTCCTGCCGCGTCTGGCTCTGGTTTGAGCGCTCATGCGGGGTCTGCACGCACTGCGCCTTGCTGCCGGATTCGTCGTTCTGCTCGTTGGGTCAGGTGCGCTGTGTGCCCAGCCCGGGATAACGCCTGGTGCGGCAAGTGCGCTGCTTGCGCACCCCGGGATAACCCTCCGCGATTTCCCCGAGGCGTATGCAAGCCCCCGGCGTCCGCGCGATGCGCTGATCCTCGCAATGGCTGCCGATACTCCGCAGGCGGGCGCCACCACGCAAGACGCCTTGGCGGCGGAGCGCTCGCCCGAAGTGCGGCAGGGTGTCGATCCCTCCCAACTCAAAGTTGATCCGCTCGAGTCCGGCAGCGGAGAACGCGGCGCGGGCACGCCCGAGCAGGCTGTGATGCGCGAGCGGATGTTGCGTGAATCCGAGGCACGCATCCGCATCCTCGAGCAGCAGATCAAGGAACTCAAGGGCCTGCCTGGCCAGCGCAACCACCTTCCTGCGGAGCAGGCTCAAGGCACCGATACGGGTGCAGCTGCAAGGTCAGGCCCCCCGCAGGGTGATCCCGTCTCTGTGGCAACCAACCCCCTGAGTGGCAGTCGTGGCAATCCAGCGCCCGCCTCTCCCCAGACCGCGAGTGAGCGGAGCGGCGATTCAGCCGCGCAGGGTGCCCGTCGCGAGCGCCCTGCGATCCTGCAGTCCACCGAAGGGATGGTCCTTGCGGTGTTGCTCCTGCTTGCGCTCGGGACCGGGTTTGTGCTTCTCTGGCAGATGCGACGCTCGGCAAGCGCAGGCCCCTTGGTGCCGGACC
>Ga0194124_10006150_pt1 | contig 10842 bp, 10 predicted proteins | sample TA2KigCas0mmetaG_FD_148605 | JGI IMG/M metagenome (GOLD analysis project Ga0194124, IMG submission 148605) | Freshwater microbial communities from Lake Tanganyika, Tanzania - TA2015031 Kigoma Deep Cast 0m | ecosystem: Environmental > Aquatic > Freshwater > Lake | place: Tanzania: Lake...
GTTACATCTACTGATGGTGTTGGAACTAAACTTGAAATTGCAAATGAACAAAAGAATTGGTCAACTATTGGTATTGATTTGGTAGCAATGTGCGTTAACGACATAATTGTTCAAGGTGCAAAACCAATTATCTTCTTAGACTATATAGCTTTGCCCCATGTTAATGAAAACAAATACAAACAAATTTTAATGGGCATCGCAAAGGGTTGTAAGTTAGCAGGTTGTGCTCTTACTGGTGGCGAGACTGCAGAAATGCCAGGTATATATACAAAAGATAAATTTGACTTAGCAGGCTTTTCGGTTGGGATTGTAGATAAAAATAAAATTCTTAATGGATCAAAAATTAGTATTGGAGATCAAATATTAGCTGTGCCATCTTCTGGAGCACATTCCAATGGATATTCCTTAATAAGAAAAATCTTAAAAAAAAATAATAAAAAAATTAATTTATCAAAACTACTGATACCAACAAAAATTTATGTCAAAGAAATTTTAAAATTGAACAAAAAAAAATTAATTAATGCATGCGCTCATATTACTGGGGGTGGTTTGATAGATAACATCCCAAGAGTTATCCCAGATAAATTTTCTGCAAAAATAAATTTATCTTTAGTAAGACCAAATAATGTAATGCGATGGATAAAGAAAAGCGGTGTAAATAGCGCTGAAATGATTAAGACATTTAATTGTGGTGTTGGCTTTGTAATTATTTCAAAGAAAAAAAATCTAAATAAAATTAAAAGCTTATTTTCAAAAAAATTTCAACCGTATGTAATTGGTGAAATCACAAGGAAAATTAATAAAAATAGTATTTTTTTTAATGGCTCAATTAATTGGTCGTAAATTTAAAATTGCAGTATTTATTTCAGGCAGGGGATCAAATTTAAAAAATCTTTTAAATTTTTCAAAAAAAAATAAAACTAATTGGAAAATATCTCTTGTTATTTCAAATAAAAAGAGTGCGAAAGGCATAAAATATGCGCAACATTTTAAAATCCCACATAAAATATTTGAAAATAAAATTAAGATTTTTGAAAAAAACGCTTTAATAGCTCTTAAAAAAAAAAAAATAAATATACTCTATCTTGCTGGCTTTATGAGAATACTTTCTAAAACATTTATCAAAAAACTTAAAATAAAAATATTAAATATACATCCTTCACTACTTCCAAAATATAAAGGTATGAATACTCATCAAAGGGTAATTCAAAAAAGAGAAAAATTTACTGGATGCACGGTTCACTATGTAACTCCCAAATTAGATTCTGGAAAAATTATTATTCAAAAAAAGATCAGGGTATATAAAAAAGATAATTCTAAAACTTTATCTAAAAAGGTTCTATTACTTGAACATAGAGCTTATCCAGAGGCTTTACAAAAAATTTGTAGTTAGTTTTTTAAGAAAAAAAAACTTATTTCTTTTTTTGCATTTTCAATGCTATCAGATCCGTGAACTGAATTTTTTTCAATAGATATTGCAAACAAGTTTCTTAAAGTTCCTTTTTTTGCTTCTTTTGGATTTGTTGATCCCATAATTTCTCGGTTTTTATTTACTGCATCATTTCCCTCTAAAACCATTACAACAATAGGTCCGGAGCACATATATGTACATAAATCTTTAAAAAAATTCTTTTCTTTATGAACTTCATAAAAACTTGCAGCCTCATTTTCAGTTAAATGGATTTTTTTTAAATTTTTTATTTTTAAGTTATTTTTTTCAAAAATATCTATAATTTTGCCTATAATATTTCTTTCAACTGCATCAGGTTTGATAATTGATAGGGTTTGTTGAAGCATTAATTATAATTTTCAACAAAATTTGTAAGTAATTTTACTCCAAAACCAGTCGCTCCTTTTGGTGTGATATCTAAATCTTTCTTTGTCCAAGCCATTCCAGCTATGTCAAGATGTGCCCATGCGGTATTTTTTGAAATAAATCTTTGTAAAAATTGTGCAGCAGTAATGGAGCCTGCACCACCTGAGTAGTTTATATTTTGAACGTCTGCAATTTCAGAATTCATCAACTCATCATAATTTTTATGCAAAGGAAATTTCCAAAGCTTTTCACCCTCAATTTCTCCTGACTTTATCAGTTTATTTGCGAGACTATCATTATTTGAAAAAATACCTGCGTATTCATTACCTAAAGAAACAACCATTGCTCCTGTTAATGTTGCAAGATCAACAATAGAAGCAGGATTAAAATGCTTTTCTACATAATGTATCGCATCTGCCAGTATTAATCTTCCTTCCGCATCTGTGTTTAAAATTTCTATTGTTTTTCCAGAGTAAGATTTAACAACATCTCCTGGTCTTTGAGCTGATCCACTTGGCATGTTTTCAACTAGTGCTACAGCTCCTACCACATACTTCTTAATTTTACTAAGAGCTATGCTTCTCATTAGTCCAACAACTGCCCCTGCTCCAGCCATATCATACTTCATATCTTCCATAAATTTAGCTGGTTTTAATGAAATACCACCTGTATCAAAACAAACTCCTTTTCCAATAAAAGACAGAGGTTTTTTATTAGTAGAATTTTTAGGTCTCCATTCCATAGTAACAAAAAAAGGTGAGTTTTTGCTGCCTTGAGAAACTCCAATAATAGCATTCATTCCAAGTTTTTTAAGTTTATTTAAATCATAAACTATAATTTTAACTCCCAGAGAACTAAGTTTCTTAATTTCTTTTACAAATTTTTCTGGATTAAGAACATTTGGTGGTTCTGAAACTAAATCACGTGTAAAAAAAACTGAACTTGTTAAGGAAGAGATTTTTTTTTTTAAAGAAAGAAAAAAACTTTTATTCTTAACAATTAAATTTAAGTTTTTTAAATTATCTTTTTTCTTTTCAGGAATTAAAGTTTTATATTTTAGAAAAGAATATTTTTTTAAAGTTGCTCCTAAAAAAAAATTATAAAACATATGTTGATACTTTTGTTCTTCACTATTAAAAAAAATATTTATATCTGAATTATTTTTAAAGTTTGAAATTACTTGACCACCAAGTTGTTGTAGTTCGATAGATGAAAGGTTTTCTTTAAAGTTAATAAATATAGTTTTTTCAGGACTCAAATTAAAATTGTTAACACAAAAAAAATTTTCATTTTTTTTTTCATTGAGCAAATTTTTTAAAGCTTTTAAATCTTTAAAGGCTATTGATTTTTTTAATATATTGTCAGTTATATTGAAATTTTTATCAGTAAAAACAATTCTATCTGTAACTTTTTTTGGAATTATTGTAGATATATTAAGATTAAGCATAATTATTATTTAAAAAAAACTTTCTTTGATGTCAAAAAATAAAATTCAAAACTACATTATTTTAGAGTTTTTAAAAAACTATGCAACTTTACTATTTATTTTTTCACTAGTTATATGGTTAATGCAAGCTGTACGTCTATTAGATTTGGTATATCAGGACGGAAATACTTTTTTTGTTTATATCCAATATACTATTTTTCAATTACCTAAAATTTTATCAAGAATATCTATAATCATTTTTTTAATTACAATTTTTTGGACTATAAGCAATCTTGAGGAAAGTAATGAAATCAAAACTATTTCTTTTTTTGGAATTGACCCAAAAGCACTTTTTTTTAAATTTGTAAAATTTAGCTTATTTTTTGCTTTTACTATAATTCTTTTTAGAGCTTTTATAGTTCCTTATTTTAATAATAAATCTAAAGAATTATTATTAACAGAGGGAATTGGTTCCTTTTCAAGTCTTATAAAAAAAAATAATTTTAATAACCCAGCATCTGGAACTACTATTTATGTTGAAGAAAAAAATAAAATCGGCGAATTAAAAAATATAATTCTTTTTCAAAAAAATGAGCCTGGAAAAAACAAAATTATAATTGCAAAAGATGGAATTATAACAAAAGATAAAAATGAAGCTTATTTTGTAACAGTAAATGGAATAATTCAAGAAACGGATCCTAATGGAAATTTATCTCAACTAAATTTTAATAAAATAACAACCGATATAAAAAGCTTTAAGAAAAAAAGTCCAGATTATTATAAATTCCAAGAATTATTTTTTTTAGAGTTACTAAATAAATCTTTAAATGATAATGATATTGTAAAAAAACTGGGATCTTTATCTGAACTATTAAAAATGTTTTTGGCGCCGCTAATAATTCCTTCACTTTTATTATTAGTTTCAAAACTATTCTTAAGTAAAGAATATAAAATAAATAAAAAAAAAACTAAGATATACTTATTTACGATTGGATTTTTTCTGCTTTTTATTCTTGAGTACTTACTAATATATTCAAGTAAAAAAATTTTTTTTGCATACGCAGTGTTTTTTTATTTAATTTCCCTATTTATTATAAATTTATACATTGCAAATAAATCTTTTAAAAATGCAGCTGTTTAATCAAATAAATAGATATATATCATATGAGTTTTTTACAGACCTCATAAAAGTTTTTTTTATTTTTTTTATTTTATTATTACTTGTGGTTGCTTTTGATGAAATAAATTTAATAAAAAAAATTGAAGATGTTACTTTAATAATATCTTTAAAATTAATTTTTTTTAAAATTCCAGGAATACTTTTTAATTTTACTCCTTTTATTTTCTTATTTGCAGGAATTTTATTACACCTAAAATTAAAAAATAGAAATGAAGTAGTTGCAATTAGAATAATAGGAATTTCAAATCTTAAACTCATATCAGTTTCAGCAATTATTGCATTTGTTTTGGGTTATATTATTATCTTTATTTTAAATCCTTTAGTTGCTGTAACCTCAAAAGAATATGAAAGTATTAAGTCTAGTTATTTTACAACAAAAAATTATTTTTTTATTAACGATAATGGTTTATGGATTTTACTAGAAGATGGAAATAATAAGCAAATAATTAGAATTGAGAATTTAGATTTTAATAAAAATTTAGCTAAAAATATAACTATCTTAAATCTTAATAAGGATTTTGAATTTCAATCAAGAATAGAAGCAAAAGAAGGGATCTTCACTAACAATAATATTAAATTTTTAAATAGTACCACTTATGATAAAAAAAATAATAAAAAAAATGCTCAACTTCAGCTTAATCTTAATTTCTCATTAAAAGAAATAGAAAATACATTTAAAGGCAGTTCTTCATTCTCAATTTATGAAATACAAGATCAAATTCAAAATATTCAAAAGCTCGGGTATTCAACAGACCACCTAAAAGTTGAATACCAAAAAATCATATCATTACCAATATATCTTCTCGCAATGGTTCTTTTGTCAGGACTAATAATAGTCAATCTTGGTGCAAACATGGGATATATTTTTTATGTTACTATTGGTGTAATAATATCGGTCATACTTTATTTTTTAAGCGATTTGTCTATAACAATGGGAAAAATTGATAAAATAGATTTAGAGCTATCTGTTTGGCTACCGATTTTTTTTATCATGCTGGTAAATTTTATAGGACTTATACAGGTAAATGCGAAGTAGTTTTTTCAAGTTTTTTTTTATAATTTTTTTATCAATTGAAAATACATCACATGCTATAATATCTGCTGACATTTTAAAAATTAAAGCAGATAAAATCGATTACGCACAAAATGAAGAAATTCTAAATGCGGTAGGTAATGTCAAAATAAATCATATAAATGGTATTGAGATCACAACTAGTAAAGTAATTTATTTTAAAAAGGATGGACTTGTTAAAATTGAAACACAATTTGAGCTTACTGACAAAAATAAAAGATCAATTAATGGCGAGCAACTACTTTATAACATAAATGAGCAACTCATCACCGCAGAAAAAAATGTAATTTTAAAAGATGAAAAAAATAACCTCTATTTTTTAAGTAAAATTATCACTGATGATAGATTTATAAATATTTTAGGAAATGACCTTAACACAAAATTTGAAAAGAGATCAGATTTCAAAGACTCCAAACCAAGACTTCAAGCAAAAAAAGTAAACATTAAAGATAATTTAACTATCTACTATGATGCAAAATTTACAACTTGCAGAGAAGAAAATCAGATTGAAGGTTGTCTGTATTGGAATTTAAAAGCGGATGAGATAGTTCATGATAGAACAGAAAAAAGTCTTTCTTATAAGAATGCTAAGTTGGACTTAAATGAAGTTCCAGTATTATATACGCCCTATTTCTCTCATCCCGATCCCACAGTTCAAAGAAAAAGTGGTTTTCTTTCTCCAAGCTTCTTAAATATTGGTCAAATTGGAAATTCAATTAAAATTCCCTATTTTTTTGCAATATCAGAAAATAAAGATTTAACATTGACTCCTATTTATTATTTTGATCAACATCCATTACTACTTGCTGAATATAGAGAAAAATTTGAAAACGGAGATTTTTCTCTTGAAGCAGGTGTTACCCAGGGGTACAAAAAAACAAACGCAACGTTTACTTCAGGATCAAGAAACCATTTATTTGCAAATTATAATCAAAGTTTTTTAAATAAAGTTTTAGATAATGATAATTTAAATATTAAAGTTCAAAAAGTAAATAATCCGACTTATCTTAGAGTAAATAAGATTAACTCGAAAGATGATAAATTTAAAAGAACTTTAATTAAAGAAGACTTAACTGAACTTCAAAATGAAATTAAACTAGATTCTTATTCAACAAATCAGAAACTTAATTTTAGAGTAGCTTCTAACCAAAATATTGGAATATCCAAAAAAAGTGATCAATATCAATATATTTATCCTGAAATAAATTTTCAAAAAAACAATCTTTTAAATGAGACTTTTTACCAAGCAAATATTAACTCAATATTTAGGCAAATTAATAGTAATACAAACCAGAATAAATCTTCTGTTATAAATAATTTTAATGTTAATTCTGAAAATTATTACTTGGACAATGGGATTGAATATAAATTTTTAGGACAAATTAAAAATATTAATTATTTAACAAATTCTAATAACCCGGAAAAAAATGCCTATGCTCAAATAGATCCTATTCTTGGTTTGGCTGCAACTTATCCACTTGTAAAAAAACATGAAATTAAACAAGAGTATTTAACTCCAAGGATTTTAACGAGATATTCTCCTGGAAAAATGAAAAATGCAAAAAATGACGATTTTTTACTAACAACAGATAACATTTTTTCACTGGACAGAATGGGTAATGAAGAACTAGTAGAAAAAAATTTGTCATTAAACCTTGGTTTTGATTGGTTTTTAAAAGATAATAAGAAAAAAAAGGACTCACCAAAGACAGAGTTTTCAGTAGCTCAAGTAATCAAATTTGATGAGGACTTAGATATGCCAACTAAGTCAACTTTAAATAAAAAAAAATCAGATTATGTAACCAGATTTTTGTACTCAAGGCCTGACAATTTTGAAATTTCATCTAAGAACAGTTTATCAGATAATCTTAAGGACCTTAACTACAATGATATCAATTTAAAAACTTTTTTTTATAAGTCATCATCTGTTAGTCTGAATTTTGTTGAAAAAAATTTACCACTGGGATCAGAAAGGAAATATGTGGCTAGTTTAGCAAGTCCAATAACTTCAAACTTTAATATAAAATTTGAGTCGGAAAAAAACCTTAAAACAGACCAATTTATAAAAAACATATTTTTAATTGAATATATAAATGAATGTATACAATATGGATTAACTATAAAAAGAGATTACTATTCAAATAAAGATTTAAGACCTGGAACTACTGTATTTTTTGGTTTCACACTACTACCATTTGGAGAGTCTGTAGAAGTCTTTAAATCTTCTTATCAATGAAAAAAATAATTGTTTTTTTTATTCTAATATTAAACATAGAAACTCTATCAAAAGAAATTACAAATAAAACCAAAATACAGGTAGGAAACGAAATAATAACTGAACATGATATTGTAATTGAAAAAAATTGGATATTTTTCATTAACCCTAAAAACAAAAATAATTTATCAGCAAATATAATTGAAGAAATTGCCCAAAATAATTTAATAGCTAAAAAAATAAAAAAACTTGAGACAGATACTTTTAAAATCAATGCTGATAAAAGTGAGGTAGATAATGAATTATTCAACTTTTTAAAAATACAAAATCTTTCAGAAGATAAGGTCTATAATTTTACAAAAAGTTTAAAAATTAATGAAAATTATTTGAGAGAAAAAGTTGAATTGGAAATTAAATGGAAAAATTTAATAAGAGGTATTTACGCCGGAAGAATTAATGTTAACGTTACAGAAATAGATCGACTCATACAAAAGAATAATATATCTCAGACTGAAAGAGAAAATATTATAGCTGAAGAAAAAAATAAAATATTAAATAGTTTTTTGTCTAATCATTTAGAAATAAGTAAAAAAAAATATTTTATTAAAGTTTTGTGAAAAATAATATTGGCATCCTCCTTGGCGAACCGAAAAGTATAAATTACGAAATTTTTTTTAAATCGATTAAATTTTTAAAAAAATCTGATAAAATTTTTTTTATTGTGGGAAGTTTTCAATTATTAAAAAAAAATTACAAAATTAAACTATCAGACTTTCATCAAATAAACATTAACAATTTAAACAAAATAAAAAAAATTAATTTTATAGATGTTGATTTTATTGATAAACAAAACAGCTTTTCACATATAAAAAAAAGCTTTGATATAATTTATTATTTATTAAAACAGAATAAAATTAGGAAATTTATAAATCTTCCAATTGATAAATCACAATTTACGAAATCTTCTTATCCAGGAGTTACCGAGTATTTAGGAAAACAATTCAAGATAATTAACACAAATATGTTAATTTATAATGAAAAATTTTCTGTACTACCAATATCAACTCATATTCCAATAAGCGATATATGTAAGTCGGTTTCATTTAATAAATTAAATTTTGCCTGTAAAAATATTAATTTTTTTTATAGTAGAATTTTAAAAAGGAAGTTTAAAATTGCAGTTTTAGGACTTAATCCGCACAATGGAGATAACGGATATATAGGAAATGAAGATAAGCTAATTAATAATTGGATAATCAAACTAAAAAAAAAATATCCTATTTCTGGCCCAATACCGCCAGACACTTCGTTTATATATCAAAAAAAAAATAAAATTGATGTTCTTATAGGTTGGTATCACGATCAGATAATTACAACTTTTAAAACATTATTCGGTTTTAACGCTATCAATATAACTCTTGGTCTTCCTTTTTTAAGGATTTCACCAGACCATGGAATTGCAAAAGATATAGTTGGAAAAAACTTAGCAGATAACAATAGCCTTATTAAAGGTTTAAAATTTTTATTTAAATATAGTGTTTAAAAAAAAAAAATTTGGTCAAAATTTCTTAAAAGATAAATTAACTTTAAAAAAAATAGTAGAAATTGGTAATATTAATTCAGAAAGCGAAGTTATTGAAATAGGTCCTGGCGATGGTAGTCTTACAAATGAAATTTTGCAAAAAAAACCTAAATCTCTTTTTGCTGTAGAAATAGATAAAGATTTAAAAGAAATACTCAACGAAATTAAAAATAAAAATCATAATTTTGATTTTACAATAGCTGATGCAGTTAATTTTAATGAAGAAAAAATATTTAAAAATAACTGCATAATATTTAGTAACCTTCCTTACAGCATATCAACTACACTATTATTGAAATGGATTTTTTTAAAGAAATGGCCACCGTTTTTTTCTAAACTAATTTTAATGTTTCAAAAAGAAGTTGCCGACAGAGTATGTGCTCAAAGTGGAGAAAAAAACTTTGGAAGATTATCTTTAGTTACAAAAGCTAGGCTTGAAACAAAATTTCATTTTAATGTATCAAAAGATTTATTTAATCCATCCCCTAAAGTTGACTCATCTGTAGTCAGCTTTATTGTTAATAGTGATACAAATTTAAATAATAATGAACTTATGATTTTATCAGATATTACAAATATTATTTTTAATAAAAAAAGAAAAATGATTGGAAAAACATTAGAAAAATTACTTACTCTAGATGAGAGAAAAATAATTAAATTTGATAATATAAAAACTAAAAGACCTGAAGATTTAGATTTTAAATTTTATCAATCGCTTGTCAACTTATTATCTAATAGAAAAAAAATTAATTAAAATAATTTTTATTTTCTAATTTTATAATGGATATTAAACAATCTAATGCCTGCTGTAGATCCTTATTAATCAAAACATATTTATAATCTTTCCAATGACTTATTTCTTTTTTTGCAAAATACATTCTTTTAGAAATTTCTTGCTTGTTATTTTGTTCTCTTTTTTTTAACCTATTTTCTAATTCATTAATGCTTGGTGGTAATATAAATACTGTCACTAAATCTTTTATACCACTTTGAACAATCTGCTCTGTTCCTTGCCAATCAATATCAAAAATAAGATTCAAGCCCGACTTTTGATTTTCTTGTATTTCACTTTTTAAAGTACCGTAGTAATTTCCAAAAACTTCAGCATGCTCTAAGAATGAGTCTTTAAATTTGAATTTATTAAACTCGTCTATCGACAAAAATTTATAGTCAACCCCATCAATTTCATTTTCTCTTGGTTTTCTTGTTGTACAGGATACAGAAAGTTTAAAGGTGGAATCTAAATCTATTATTTTTTTGGCTAACGTTGTTTTGCCAGCTCCTGATGGGGAAGATAAAATTAATATCAATAATAATAAGATTTTTTAAATTATCTTTATTTATTTGAAGAGTGACTTTCAATAAATTTGACAGCATCACCTACAGTTAAAATTTTTTCAGCTTCTTGATCTGATATTTCCGCACCAAATTCCTCTTCAAATGCCATTACAAGCTCCACTGTATCAAGACTATCTGCGCCAAGATCATCTATAAAACTTGCATCCTCAGTAACTTTAGCCTCATCTACACCAAGATGTTCTACAATAATTT
>Ga0194124_10006153_pt1 | contig 10839 bp, 7 predicted proteins | sample TA2KigCas0mmetaG_FD_148605 | JGI IMG/M metagenome (GOLD analysis project Ga0194124, IMG submission 148605) | Freshwater microbial communities from Lake Tanganyika, Tanzania - TA2015031 Kigoma Deep Cast 0m | ecosystem: Environmental > Aquatic > Freshwater > Lake | place: Tanzania: Lake Tanganyika...
CCAGAACTTTCGCTCGGCACCCCAGAAGCAACCCATTCCCACTACCAGCGTGTCGACACCGACCGGCCACGGCCCGACGAGCGGTGCACCGTTCACGAAGTGCTTGGTGGGTACCCGCATCGGCTCGGTACGGCCGGCGAGCGCATCAGCCGGCGACACCATCGCCACACTTTTACGAAACAACATGCCCCGAATCTTACGTCCGAGAGCCAAGTAGCGACATCGCTAGCGAGACCAACTCTCTATTCTGACTTGTGAGATCCACTTAGGTGTCTGTCGGGCATCCCTCGGCGTAACCGCGATCCGTAGTGCTTCAGACACGACCTTATGGTTCGCCATCAAGACATCCCGATGGAGTCCGCGTGTTCGCGATCTTGCTTTGCCCACAAGTCTGGTATCCATAGTCCACGCAACGCCACCTCAACCAAGTCACGACGTCCAGCAATTGATAGAAGTTCGACAGCTCGATGGCTGTGATATCGATCCAGCGCTCTGAAGACTGGAGGGAACGCATTTCTATCGAAGTGCCTCCATACGTCCAAGCAAATCGCCTGTAGTGCAAAATCTCCTGAGTACTTGAATGCTCGTGCGCCAGTACGAAACACGTAGATAGATGGATGAAAAGCGATCGCGACTAGTGCTACTTCTCGAGCATTGGCGAACTGTTCAACGTCTACATAGCTCGCTGCGAGGTTAGTGAGAGCACCACGGTTTGGAGCTACCTTCAATATTCCCCCCGATACGGCGATCGCCTCGAGGGGTTTCTTGTGCAGATGCCGGAGATGCGCTGCGTAAACCGCATGGGCCCAACCACCATCGCCTTCAGCAAACATTGCTTTACAAATCGCATCACAAACAAAGATGTCACCCACAAACGAGATGTCCCGAATCACAGCCGCCCAATCCCCAAAAACGGCAAGTTTTCGCTGGAGACGAGACTCCAGAGCGTCAAGCCGCTTCCCGGCAGCGACAAAACTCTTCTCGAGTGACTTGGAGTCGCGGAATCCAAATTCCAAGCTTTCAATTTTTGCAAGTACCAGGCCGTCTCGGACTGCATCACACCAGTGTCGGAGGTCGTCAAACTTCCGGACATCAGTGCGACTACCTCGCGCAAGTGCTAGTTGAAGTATCAATCGCTCACGTCCGATCCCGGCATTTACTTGTCGTTGGGCTCTCAGATGCGCACCTGTCAGAACTCCAAGGGCATCAAGATCGCCCGCCAGCTTCGCATTCCAGTCCAACTCTTCAAGACGACGAACGTCAGCCGAGCGGATAACACGGTCCAAGCTCTTCGCGTCAACGAGGAAGCGGTCTCGGCCCTTCAGGACCAGAGGAACCTGCGGGAATCTCACATCCAAAGGAGGTACGCCATCCCCCCAGAATGTCAACGGTTTCTCAGTAAGGCGATCCGTTTGACGCTCTAACGATTGTGCGGTTGAGCTGCTTTGGCGGCGGCGGCTCTGACCGTCAACATCATGTCCTCATTGCTCAATTCCATGAATCCCTTTGGCCAGTCCTCGTGCAGACCGCCAAACTCATTGAATTGAACGCTTCTATATGACGTTGTTTCGTCCTCCGACGATTCCGCGAAGATGAGGTTCACTAGGTCCTTGGCAGGGTCACTCGTATCCGATTCAGCGATTCGTCTCCTTAGCCGTTCGACCAGATGTTCGCTATGGGTCTCGATGACGATTTGGCGGCCGGTTCGAGCACTCTGCAAGAAGAAGTCACCCAACCTGGCCTCCAGAACCGGGTGAAGATGAAGCTCGGGTTGTTCAATCAACACCACCTGAGCGTTCGGGACGGAACTCAGGGTGAGGACGATACACGGAAGCAACTGATTGGCTCCCATTCCCAAAGTAGACCAGTCGAGGTCCTTGAGCAGTCCTCGCCTTGTTACTGTCAGCGATGGGACGCCACGATGACTCAGCTTCACTTCAAGCTTCTCACTGAGACCAAACCGCTGCATCCAATAGTTGACGGCCTCTAGAAGCTGGCAACGATCGGACAGTACACCTCGCAACATCTGATCTTCAATGCTGAGCGGATTTTCAACAACATCGTCGTAATGTGCTGCCAGAAAGGACAGCGTGCTTTCCCCACGAACCCCCACATCAACAGGCGAGTTTCCTTGTGGTGCTTCGCCTGCGGGCGAATAGCGGAGGGGACCAAGGTACTGAATCGAATTGAAGCCCTTCACAACTTTGCTCAGTTCGACTCGCCGCTCGACTTTGTGAATACGTCTTGGCGACTGCAACTCTCGAACCGCGATCCTATGCTCTTCGATGGATACTGATCCCACACCGCCCTCTCGTGACGTCTCGAGCGCTCTGAACAGCGCGTTCTTGAGATGCATAGAGTTCGATATCCCCGGTGGAATTTCGCGCAGTGATTTTGCCAGCTCAACAAGAAACAAATCTCTATCTGAGCCTTGTATTGAATATTGTTGGCAGAGGTCAGCATAAACCTCAAGCATCTCAATGGGCTCAATCAACTCGAATGCGCCACCGAAGGGGTTGCCTCTGAATCCAACACTCGGCGGTGTGCTGTCATCAAGATCGATGCTATTCCCCTCGAAAACTTCTACTATGGAGAGAACACGTCGAACATCTTCGAACTCCGGTTTTCTCACCCCAATCTCAATATCCTCATCACTCGATACAAGTCGGTAGATGTTGCTCGTGTCTTTGTCTCGTTTTGGTCCTTCAATTCGTGCCCCTCTGGCGCCCTCAGAAAACAAGAATTCACGGATCTCTGAGGAGGGATCGTCTTTCGCGTCACGAGATGGGCCAAGTTCGAGTGTGAGCGACGAATCTGCGAAACAGACTGTAACTTTGGTCTGCTGTTCCGGAGTCGCGAATCCTGAGCGAAAGTCATCGAACGTCCCAAGATTGACATATCTACCGTTGAGAGGTAGCCGCGGAAAGTCAACACGGTCCGCATCTCGAAAACTCTGCGCTACTACGAGCATTGCTTGAAATATGGTGCTCTTACCTACGTTGTTTGCCCCAATGAGAACATTCAGGCGTTTGAAGTAGATTTCTGCATTACGCACTCCCTTTATATTTTCAAGACGTACGAATTGAAGGTGGCGCGACTCACTTGTAGCATTTGAAGGGTTCACACGAGTTCTCCACATATCTTAAATAGCTCGTCACGATTTTTTAGCAACGCTTCGGCGTTCCGGTTATAAATAGTCTTCTCAAAGTCCTCTTTCAGTTGAGTTCCTACCACACTCGATATAAGAACGCGCTCACTTGGCGAAAAATTGGAGTTGACTATAGCCATAAACAGTTCATGCATCGAGTACTCATCGAGAATCTGCTCGATCTGACTCAAGAGAGCCAGGATAAATGTGTAACGACTATCTGCGCCCCAATATGCCAAAAGCTGATCATTCGTGACTTCGGGGTGGAAGGGCGGATAATGCGATGGGAGCGGAGGTCCACATCGCCAACCTTGACTCGACTTGAGAAATTCATGGCTGTCCAAATCGGTACAAGCTAAATCGACAATTGAACGGATCAGGGAATCATCACGGACGCGATTCACGGTTCGAGATGAGAGAAACGACGGGTTGAGGCCCTCGTAGATTGAGCTCATGACCACGAGCTCGTCAGCGCTATCTAGGTCGCTGGGGAACAAATGAAAATCTCGATGGCAGGAAAATGCGGGCTCTTGGTGGACAGGGGTGACAGTAATCAGACCTTCACTAATACCCACCACGAGAACGAGTACAGCTTCATCCTTAATGACATCCAGCGGCATAAGCCACCTGACGTCGCCCACACGAACCTCCGGCAGGTTATGCGAACTTGATTCTGGTCTACCCATAATGACCCTCCACGATCTCATCGGTCCCGGACATCAGTACGCTAAGGTGGCTTGTTGCAATTGTTCTCGTGGCTTCTGGCAAACCACTAATGGCCTGCCCCCATTTGTCGGAGAGTTGCTTCCGCTTCGTGGTCACGAGGCTTCGTGATATGTCGAGGTTTGCAGCAATTTCCTTATCGATCTCTTCGTCGTAACGCATCCGAAGAAGTTTGCAATCGTCAGGGTCTAGCGAGGACCAGAATCTTGACGCGACTTCACGACCCTCCAACACATTGTCGACACTCGGTTCGACGGCACGCTTTGCTCTCGAATTAGTCATCACTTCCCCATCCACTAAAGGGCGGTCTTTCATGTGTCTTGTCAAAGAAACCTCCACGATTCCTTCCACATCATCGATTGTGAATTCGTGAAGCTCTGTTACTAACAGGTCGACGAGAAACTGAATTTGATCGGCTGAGTACAGCGGGTTGTTTCGCTCGACATGGTCGTTATCGAAACTTCTTGGCACTTGCATCCACGCGGTCCGAACCTTGTGAATCTGTTCTGGACGCACCGTCCCAGTCAAGTCGGCCGAGGGTTCCCGAGGCCTCCATGATGCCCCTGTACCAGACCCCACAACCAAGAGCCGAGAATCACTGTTCAGCGCATCTTTTATCCTTCGAACGAGATTTGTGAATTGATTGGGAGAGGACATTTTCGACACAAACCGGACAAGTTTACGCCCAATGAGACGTTCAAGATCGCCAATTCCGAAGTCAGGCTTCTTCTCCGCTGCATAAACAATGCAGTAATCCAACTCTTTGGGATTCTCCGACAAAAAGACGCAAAAGTCGCTGACGATGTCTTCACGGTCTTCGCGTTTTCGCGATTTCAATCGATTGACTGCAGTCTTCTGTATCAGTCGAAAGAGCTCGGGCCCCACTTTGCCGGTAGCCTCATACTCGGTCCTTAGCCTCTCAAAGGCTGACACTTAGTTCGTTCCCGTTGTCGGACTTGGTTTAGAAGTTGAAGATTGCAACTTCTCTCGGAGTGCATTCTTCATTTGTGCTGCAGTTCCGTTCGGATCGTGACATGCGAAGCTCATTCCGACCCGCGCGAAAATGACATCTGCATCCAATCTCTCAAACATCGCTTTTCCCATGAGTAGCAGCTGACGACCATCAACAGTCTTTCGTTTGTTCGAAACCCAGCCGTCCCTATCGCATTTGCATTCATTAAACCTCGCCAGATGCCCTTCGGCAGGGTGGGCAGCATCTGGAAACTTGCCATTTTTCTTAAGTGAGTGTCGCGGATAGGCGGAGGCGGTGTAGCTTGAGCTCACTTCAAGTAAGAGATAGAAATGCCACGGTGTCTTCCAATCATCGTTCACCGACCTCCCTGAATCTTGTTTCACATGCCGATCGTTTATGTGTAGCCAGTCGCCAACGCGACTAGAGATGACCATATCCAGATGTTATTCCGCTTCTAAACGCGAGGCAACCTAGTTACTCCGGCAGAGAAGAGCAACCCCGCTGAGATAGATTCAGAGCGTGCGCGTGATAAGAGCTCCGCAGCTCGGTGTAGACATCTCGAACCTTGAGCACAGTGAGTTGCAACAACAAGTCAATGCGTTTGAAGCAGTTCTAAAGAATCGGATAGAAGAAGACCCGGAAAACATTCTGCGAATCACGCAACTGTTTCAAACAGTACATCCCTACCTTCACAGAAAGTTGGGGCTTCACCGACTCATTGCAAAGATTGATTTACACGAGGGTCAGCGATATCTGGTTCTTCTCCGCGTGTTCCATCGAACCGATAGTGATTATAGAGAAAAGGTCATTCACGCACCCGAGAACAATAAAAACTTTCTTGAAGACTCGGTCGATTATCCAGAAATGCTTCGAAGTGAGAACGTCAACAATGACCTCACTACGATACCCATGGACGTCCTACTTGGTGAAACGCACCCTAGTTCAGCTCCCATCTCTCGAAGCTGGTACGAAGTTTTGCCAGATATCGCGCTTGACCCGACGGACGTTACCATTTATGAGACTCAAGCTTGGATCTCTGCCGTCGAAAGCCGCGAGTTTCGTGCCGCTTTGGCGTCCCTCAAAGACGTTTTGATACAAGCATCCCAGCGGTTCGCGAGTTATGAGCAGGGATCGGTTCAGCAGTTCCGCGACCCATCGACCGGGTACTTCGTTGCCATTACCTTCTTTCCAAATGAGCTCAGCCTCTTTCTTCACGAGCCGAGAGTCGAGCAATACACAGACGACGAACTCCGAGAGCTACGAGACAGATTTGGCATTCGCTTCGAAACTGCGCGTAGGGGCGCGCGTCGTGCTTATCCCTACTGGATTCTTGCCGACTTCAGTATCTGGCAAAGCATTGAAGACGGTGGAAAGTCCAATTTGGCGCTCTCGCCTGAGGAACTCGAGATTTTGAGGGCAGTTGGCAATGACCCAAACTCCTTGCCGTTGATTGTCGATGGTCGAGCAGGTAGTGGTAAGTCGACGATGCTCAACTTCATTTTCGCTTCCCTACTTCTACGACAGCGTGAAGCATCAAAGGAAGAGGTGCCGGTCTATATCTCGTATAACGATCGTCTCCTCGAAGCAGCAAGACGCACAATCATGGGAATCTATCGCTCGAATTCACAAGTCGCGACGCGTCAGATAAAGGATGGACAACACAAGGACACGAACCCGGGCGTATTCCTAAGCTTCAGGGAATACTTGCTCGAACATCTCTCTGGTGATGAGCGAGAGATGTTTCCCGATTCCAACTACATCTCGTTTTCTGACTTTAAGAATTCATACAAGAGACTGTCCTCGCGGCTCAAATTGCCGTCGCCACAGTTGCAACTCCCCCAGCGGATTAGCGCCGAGTTCGCATGGTTCGGTATTCGCCAATTCATAAAGGGGCTTCTCTTGCCTGACGGGACTGACGCCGTGGAGGACCTCAGCGACTTACAAGAGACCTATGACAGCCTTTCCAGTAAGGCGCGAACTATCTCCTTTGAGGATCTGCAGACGATTTTTCAAGAAATCTACTTGCCGTGGTACAAGGTGCAACTTAAAGAAAACAATCTCTGGGACGATCAAGACTTAGTAAGACAAGCACTCACAGCCCTCGGCAGATCATCATCGGCGACGCATAGCTCACGCATTCCGGGAAGGGTTACCGCGATTGTATGTGACGAGGTCCAAGACTTCTCGCAGCAAGACTTGCAGTTTGTTCTTAATAGCTCTCATCTTCTGAGAGCTGGGAAGCCGCTCCAGGAGCAATATAGAACCCCTGCATTCCCGCTGATTTTCGCCGGAGATCCCATGCAGACCCTCTCGCCATCTGGATTCCGCTGGGCACGACTCAAGACGCAGATATGGGAGACGCTTAGGGCATTGGACTCGGCGCGCCAGATCGCAGTGAGGTCTCTTCGATATAACTATCGAAGCAAGGGAGACATCGTTCGGCTTGCAAACTCAATCCAAGTGTTGCGGAAGACATCAGATTCAGACAATCTGGATGACTCTTCAGACTACGAGCCTGCACTCTTGTGGAACGACGAGATGAGGTCGGCAGACGCCGGATTTAGTGAGATCGACAAGTTCATTGTGTCACCAGATACTTCAGAGGCACAGTTTGCAGAACTCGGCGACTTTCTTAAGAACGATGTCGCTATTATGGTCCCCTGCGAAGGTGGCGAGGAAGGGCGATACGTCCGCGAAAACGCCGTACTCAATGGGGTGTTCCCGATTGCACCCGATGGTTTAGCCACAGATTCCCCCCAACTGATCTTTAGCGCACACCTAGCCAAGGGACTCGAGTTTGACAACGTTGTCCTCTTTTACTTTGGTGAAGAGTTGGCGAAAATTCACGGTGAGGCGAGGACTCCACAAGCCAAGCACTTCGCAGAGAAATTCCTCTTAAATAAGCTCTACGTTTCGGCAACTCGTGCAGTGAAGAACCTCATTGTTGTCGATACCCCAGCTGGGAACGATGCGCTTTGGAGGAAGTTTGAGTCTGATTCGCTACCACGACTACTTGAAGGTTCCCCCTCTCGGGCACAAGAGAGACAGCGCAATAGCCTCGACAAGCCATCTCCGGTTGGAGAATTGTCGAGCGATACAGATCTCTACGGAGCCGTAGCATCAGTTGACGGACTCCGGACAATTGAACCAGAAGACGCATTTGCAATTGCTAAGCGTCTCTTCGAAGAAGCGAACAGTTCGGGCGAGCCGGCTCTCTACGAGAAGGCAGGTTGGTACTTTAGGAAAGCTGGACAACGGGAGCAGGAAAACGAGTGTCGAGCAAGGCTCAGCGAGTTTCGCGGCAATCTGGAAGATGCGGTGAGTCTTTGGGTTCAGTTGAGCGAAAACTCCCCACGGAGAGAAAGTAGAGCTGAATTCCTTGGAGAGGCACTGAAGACATGTTGGCGTGGGGAGATGTGGCATGAGTACAGCCAACATGCGCAGAGGCAGATTCTTGACCCCAGCCCATGGCGTACGACCGCGGCCCAAGTGCTCTCCAGCAAGGTCGGTCAAGATTCTGAGGAGATTGCCGACCTACTAGAGGGACTTCTTGATTCAATCTCTTCTGCGCAAGCCAGCGATAACCAAAAGGCATTCGAGAAGGAGGCTCTTACTTCACGCAGTTGGCAGTCAGTCCTTGATCGCGTCGGCAGCATCTTGATTCTCAATCGGCGGTTCAAAGATCCGGAGCGTGCTGAACGAGTATTGCCCACGGTGGAGTTTCTCTTCGGTAAGTCGAGGTCGAGTCTTCGCGCAGCCAGTGGCGACCTACTCTTTACTTGTCAACGCGAAGCAGAGGCTGGCAAGCGTTGGGCGGAGTTTTACAACACCAAGGGCAAACCCAAGGGTCTTGAACCCCGGAGACTGCGACTGGCTGAGGCGCTGCATGTCGGACTTCCTGAAGGTCTAGACAGGTTAAAGGTTTCGGAAGACTCTGAAGTGATTATCCGACTTTGCAGGGAGCATAGCGAGAGACTCAGAAATGACAGCTGGTTCGACCATTACGTCAGGGCAATGCTAGAGACCAAAAGGTTCGACGAGGTGGCAAGGGAGGCGCTACAACACAGAAACTTTAGTAAGTCAAACCAGATCGTCAGGTCACAACGAAGAGACGCTCCGCTCAGTGCCGCAATGCAAGAATTGATAACTGAGTCCTTGAAGGCGCGAGATTTTAAAGTTCTTGAAGCGGTTAGGAAACGCAATAGCGTCCGCAGTCCGGATAGTGCCCTAATGGACTATCTCGAAATTGTCTTCGAGATCTGGGAAAAGGAGACAAAGTCCGACGACCGCATCGATCCGTTTTCGGATGATGAGGCAAGGGAAATTAGGCTGTGCCTACAAATCTACGAAGGAGCGACTTATCGAAGTGTCGGGGGATTCCATCCACTTTTCGAGGGCGCTCTATGGGAAATGATCGGCGACTTTACCAAGGCGTTTGACACCTACAACAAACTAGTCACGACGCCAGTTAAGGACAAGTCGGTCAAACAAGAAGCGACTAGGCGGTTACTGGACGTGACCCTTCGAGCATCGAAGTTGGCTGTCCAACGAGACAACCGTGAGGAAACTGAGAAATGGCGAGGAAGGCGCAACTCACTATCTGAGCCGAGACACAAAGGATACAAAGACGTTATGAGTGAGTTCAAAAAGCTCAATTTGAGAGGAAAATCGAACAAATCCTTGGACGGACTTACGACGAAGGATGACTTTAACGACATCAAACTCTCGAGGACGAGTTTTCATAGGGATTGTGGTCCTCCTGTCATAGAACGTCGCAGGAACGTCCGACGGATACCGGACATATCTTTCGAAGAACTGAAGTCAAAGGATGGACTCATTGACAGAGTGCGCCTATTTGACGGCCGAAGGACGCTAGCAATCATCGATTTCACGAGGGACGATGTTTATGTTGAGGGACTTGGACCCGTTCTACCAACCAAAGACAGCCGATTCGAGTTTCCACTCCAACTAGAGAACCACACTTTCGACTGCCTCCTTATCATCGATCGAAGTCGCCAAGAGCCACGAGCAACTCTCACGTATGAAAACTCGTCACCGGACCAACGCGAAGGCAATAAATCTAAGAGCTGGGCGGTTTCTCGGTTAGCCAACAGATTTCAGTAATCAAACTTTGCGAACCCGCGCCATCTCGTAACTGATGATGGTGGCGGCCATCGCCACGTTCAAGCTTTCGGCGCGGCCAGCGTGGTCGACGCGAATCCAGCCATCGACGCTCGATGCATTCGCAGAGTACACCCCGTGCGCCTCGCTGCCCAACACCACGCACACTGCCCCGCTGAGATCCGCGCCGCTCAACGACTGTGAGCCAGGCTGTGCGTGCGACGACGTTGCCAGCACGCGGTAGCCGAGGACCTTCACTTCCGCCAGCGTCACGCTTTCCACCACGGGCACGTGAAACAACGCCCCAGCCGATGCCCGCACCACCTTGGGGTTGAACGCATCCACGCTGCCCGAGCCGAGCACCACTCCGGCCGCACCCATCGCTTCCGCACTACGCAGGATGGTGCCGAGATTGCCGGGGTCGCTCACCGCATCGAGAAACATCACCCACGGGGCGCTACCCACGACATCGAGCTCGAGTCGCGCCAGCGAAGTCGTTCGACGCGACACGAGCGCCATGTTGGGTTGCGGTGATTCGGTCGAGGCCACACGCTCGAGCACACCGGCGCCGAGTACGAACTCTTCGACATCGCAATCTGCAACGGGCGAGGCATCAGACGTGCGATACTGCGCGAGCACGTCCCACCCGCCGCGGACGGCTTCGGCAATCAGTACCGCACCTTCGACGACGAACAGCCCCTCTTCAACGCGAGCAGATCGTCGCGCCAGCAGCCGACGAAGTTGTTGAACCCGCTGGTGTGAAAACCCCAGCGTCTCGTTCAGGCGAGCGCCGCCTTGGCGGTGTCGACGAGCTTCTTGAACGTGTCGGCATCACTGACTGCGATGTCAGCGAGCACCTTGCGGTCGACTTCGA
>Ga0194124_10006155_pt1 | contig 10836 bp, 7 predicted proteins | sample TA2KigCas0mmetaG_FD_148605 | JGI IMG/M metagenome (GOLD analysis project Ga0194124, IMG submission 148605) | Freshwater microbial communities from Lake Tanganyika, Tanzania - TA2015031 Kigoma Deep Cast 0m | ecosystem: Environmental > Aquatic > Freshwater > Lake | place: Tanzania: Lake Tanganyika...
CAAGGCTCAACAGCGGTTGTATATCTAGGAATCGGTTCAGCGATGGGTTCCTATAATCAGGTTACATCAACCAACAATCAACAATCTCCTTGTTTCCTCGAAAAAATACCGGGGAAAAAAGTTATTATTCTTATTGATCCAGCTTTAGAAAGCCCATTGAAGACTGAAGAATGGTATCAAAATATAGATAATCCTTTGATTGCGATTGATTCAGAATCCAAAGGTGATAAAATTTATTTCAGAGAATATCAAAATGATTCAGTGACTGTTTTTGCAATCAATGAAATGTTTAATTTTTATCACAATCATTATCGCCACGATGAAGAAAGTGAAAATTATAACAAGGCAGTTGATGATGCAATTTGGAATGTTGTTAATTTGATTGAAATTTGTTTGGGAAAACCGAACAGAACAAAAGTCATTTTGCAGAATTATACAGGTGCTCAAACTGTTCGTTTTTACAATTCATTATTATCAATGTTTGACAAAGATGAAATGCTCAAACATGTTATTTTTGATGTTACAGGTCGAGATCCAGGTTGTTTTTGGGATATCACGGATGAATATCCTGTTTTAGATCATGATGGTAACTTTATACAGAGTAATTACATGGCTTTACAAATGATGAAACAAACACCTAATTTCAAAAAAAATTTAGTCAGAAGAATTGATTATCTGGTTTATCCAGTGACTTCAAATTATGTGATTCTATCAAAAGATCCATCCTTTGAACTTGCAGAAATGGATCGGATTATGGATATGTGTATAATTTATTCAGTTGAATTCAATGATTATAATAAATATTCACAATATTTGTTGTCAAAGTTAAAGGAATTAATTCAAATTATGTTAACCGATATTCTAAATACAACTGGTAGTAGTTTATCTATTGATTTTTTGTTTGAATTGATGTTCAATCGAAATGAGTTTATCAATACTATGGCAAAACTTAAAAATTGATATTTATTTAGCTGTAATTTACTTTAATTAAAATCTATGTTTATATATATTTATGTCAAGTACAAATACCTTTGAATTAGGGGATATTGTTAAGGTAAAAGATACAAATGACACAGGTAAAATAATTAAAATTGAATCAAATAAAATTGAGGTTGAATTATATTTAAAAGGTAAACCACGTGTTTTTGTAACTCCAGAAAATTTATTAAAAAAAGTAGCACCTAAAAAAGTAGTAAATGAACCTACACCTACAGGTTCAGCAGCATTATCAAGACAACGTAGACCTACAGATTTAGCAGCATCATTTGGTTCAGCAGCATCATTTGGACAACATTCGCCTACAGGTTCAGCAGCATTATCAAGACAACGTAGACCTACAGATTTAGCAGCATCATTTGGACAACATTCGCCTACAGGTTTAGCAGCATTATCAATACAACATAGACCTACAGATTTAGCAGCATCATTTGGTTCAACAGCATCATTTGGTTCAACAGCATCATTTGCAGAACTAACACCAAGACATCAAGAAATACGCTTATTTTTAGAAAGTGAAGTAAGACGTTTATCAGCACCAGCATTAGAAATTATGAGAAGTCGTAGATATCATATGAAAGGAAAACCAACAAAATTTAGTAAAGAGCAAGTAATTACTCGATCTAGAGAAATTACAAGTCTAAATTTTACCTTATTAAGAGAAGATTTTAGGAGGTGCACTCAACTTATGGATTTTTTAAATGTTAGTCAAGAAGATATTCTTGCTATCAAGTCTCAATTAGATTTTGTTGAAAGTACTGCTTTTCTTTTACATAATGACGATGATCTGAATTTTACTATGGAACTAGCTTTTAATGTAAGAAATGATTATTATCATGAACATTTTGTTGCTCCTGGTGCAAAGCATGAAGGTAATCATCAAAATACTGAAAATTATCTAAGATTAATAACAATGAATAATAGTTTAAAAGAAATTCAAGAAAAAGCTTCAATATTTGAAAGAGAAATGTTATCTCAAGTTGGATTAGTAAAAGCAGGTGGAAAAAGTAAAAATTCATATATTGTTAAAGGAAAAAAAATGACTCAGGCAAATCACAACCAAATGGAAATATTAGTAAAACAATATTACAGAGCTTTATTAGGTATAATTATAATGAGTGATGCAAGAAATTTAATTGGTACCATAATAAGTCACCCCCATGGTAAACATGATGAAATAGCACCAGTAACTGTAACTCAAGATCTAATAGAATCTATTCCAATTACTATTCGGGCTTTACGTAATGCTAGGAAATTAGAGTCTGAAGCTTTATTATCATGTATAGGATTTGAACAAAGCAATAAAATAACTGAACCTCACAATAGAGAATTACGAATAGTTGAAATGTTAGCTGATATAGATTTTGATACTAATCCAAATCAGATTATAGATAATATTGGAGCACTAATAGCTATGGAATTAGAAGATCATCACCAAATAAAATATTTGAAATATAAAATAAAATATTTGAATCTCAAAAAACAACTAAATTTATAACTGAATAAATACAATAGTTTAGAAATATGGGGCAAAATCAAAAAATTGAAAATTAATATTATTCATTAAGATTTTGATTAATCAATGCTAACAAATGAAATAAATATAGAAACTTTTCCAACTGCAGAAGATTTTAAGAAATCACTGTATGAAAAAAATATAAATAGAGCTCTTTATATTGTCTATAAAAAATTAGATCAAGTAGATTTATCAAATCTATCAGTAATGTTATTGAAATCAGAATTTCATATACAAGCTGGAACAGAAGTTCAATGTGCATATACTATATCTAATGAGATTTTAAAGGAAGTTATGAAATTTTTAACCGTAAAAGGATATAGAATTATTGAAATTCAAGATGCTGGTGATAATCATATTGGGTGGAAAATATATATTTAGTCATTAATTAAGATCTAACTGGATTTACACCTTAAAGATTTAAAATGTTACAAAATTATGTTCTTCAAGGTTTATCCATTTCAGTAAAATGTAAATTTTAAGTATGTTGCATCGTCAAATACAATTGATGAGTTTTAATGTGTATCTTTAATTATTCTTACCTAAAAACCCTTCTTTTAAGAGAAAAGCAAAAACTGCACGAACAAGTCATTATATTTTAAGTCGTTTTGTCTCATTTTAAATCTTTGGCGGTGTAAACTAGGATATTACACCTTTTTCACTGAAAAATGGGACAGTAAAAAAGTAGTAATTGCACCCTTGGAATTTAATCCTTTTTAACGGGCACGCATCTACTTGACAGCTTAATTATAAGCGGTTAGATGCTTTTATTTTTTAAACTACTATATGATAAGCCTTATAATTTCGCTTTAGGAGCTTGGGAATTTCAGTAGGAGTTAATAGGAAATATATAAACCATATTATAACTAATATTATAAATTAAAACTTTAATATTTTTACTTTCTCATTTTTCAGTGAAAAAGGTGTAACTCATTAAAAAACTTAGAATAAATAGACATTATAATATAACAACTGATACAATTTAGATAAATATATCAACTAAAACAAGGATAATAATAAAAATTGATTTAATAACCTATTTAATATATATTATTAAATTAATGAATCAAAATAAGTGGTTTTTAGTTGAAGGAAATATTGGATGTGGAAAAACAACTCTATTAGACAAGCTAGAAGAAAATAATAATTTTGAAGTAATTAGAGAACCTGTTGACTTATGGTTACAAATAAAAGGATCTGATAAAAAGAATTTATTACAACAATTTTATGAAGACCCTGAAAGATATGCATATTTATTTCAAACAATGGTCTTCAAAACCAGGTTAGAATCATTAGATCATCAGCAAACTAAGCCTTTTAGATTTTCAGAAAGATCAATTTGGACAGATAGATATGTTTTTGGTAAATCATGCATTAACTCAAAGAAAATGAATGATTTAGAAACTAATAGTTATAATTTTTGGTTCAGTTGGCTTAGTGATAAATTTTTTAATAAACCAGATGGTATTATTTATCTTAGAACTGATCCAGATAAATGTTTGAATAGAATTCATGAACGAGCAAGACATGAAGAATCTACTGTTAGCTTAAAATATTTGAATGAAATCCATGATTATCATGAAAAATGGTTATGTGAATGGAAACAAACACCAATTTTAATTATAGATAATAATAAAGATAATGACTGGAATAATGTAATCAAAAAAGTCAATGAATTTATTGGATCTAAAACATATAGTAATAATTTATGTGAATTATAATATTAATTTTAATTATTTTACATTAAAATAAGTTAGTCTTTAGAATTAGGTAATAAACTACTAGTATCACTTACTAAATTTGGAAGGTTATAAATACTAATTTCACTTTCTTTAGTTTCTAAATATTTAGCTTTATATTTATAATACTTCTTAGTAGCTATATGTAATTTCATTTCTAAAGCTAGTACATCTGGAGTTTTATCTTGATTAATATTTTCATCAAAAGTTATTGATTCTTTGTCCCATGTTAAATGTTTAGCAAGAAATCCTAAATTAATATTTGTTTTTATACTAGGAAAGTATTCTTTAATTTTAAAATTAATTCTATTTGAATCTAAAATAAGTTTATTATTAGTATTACAAAATGTTATAAAATTAATATATGATTGATCTTTAATATTTTGTTCATTGATGTTAAATAATAAATATATTAATTTACCTATTAATTCAAAATCATCTGATGATAATGAAATAGGTACATAATATAAAGTAATAATTTTATCTGAAATAAATTTAGTCCATCTGATAAAATCTTTTTCTTTTCTTAAAAATTTATACATTTCAAATGGATTTTCAATTATTTTTTTAATTCTAATATCAAAATGTTCTGGTAAAATATTTTTATTAATTTTATTCTGGTAATGTACAATATCAGAATTTTTATAGAAAAGATTTAAATAATTTAATTTTTTTGGTAGATTTGTCCAATTTAATTTATTAGAAATATCAGATAATAAAATATTTATACTTACAATATTTTTAAATTTTACCATATTAGTTGTAGTTAGTAAATTTTTTATTAAATTAGTTGATAAATGATTATTATTTGATAATAATATTTTTATAATATTACGATGTAAATAATCTGTATAAAATTTTTGATTATAAGTAATCGAATCAAAGTCATTATTAATCATTTGACTTATACTTTTAATAAGGTTAATATATAAATTTTTTAATTTAAATGGTATAATAATATTAATGTTGGGATGTAATAATTCATTATTATGTAAATTATTAATTAAAATAAACTTGTAATTATACAAACTAAAATATAATATTTGATCAAAAACAGAATCTAAATCATGACGAGTATTTTTTAATGGATAATTATAATTACTAAATAAAATAGATAAAATATCAAAAATTTTGTTTTCTTCATTAGAAGAATATTTTTTTGTTATATATTCAAAAAAACTATCAGAATAATTATTTGATTTTAAAATTTCAAAATCTTTGAAATATGTTTCTAAATTATTATATTTATTTAATAATGAAATTAAATTTGAGTTTTTAAAATCATTATAATAATATTCAACAATTTTTTTAATATGTACTAAATCCATGTTTAAAATATTTTTTAATAATTCACAAGTAATATCTTTATTAATAAACGTTTGATAATAAATATATTCGGTATCTATTTGAATATTAGGATGAAAATAATACCACTTGTAATTTTCGAAAATAATATTTTTTGAATTATCTAATATAATAATATTTTTATTTATTTTTTTAATAAATATTTTAATAACTTTATTTAAATTAATACTGTTTGTATTAATTATATCAGTAGTTGAACTATCTAATTTATTTATTAATAAATAGTATGAATTATTTGGTTTTAAATCAAATAATTTAATAGGTAAATTAAAATCATTACCTAAATAATCAATAAGTGTCATCGATTGTTCATTAGATATTAAATTATATTTTAATAATTTTAAATTATTTGCTAACACTAATATTTTTTTTGGCAAATTATAATTATTAGATATATCTCTTAAATTTTTATTAGATATATTTGGAAATTTAACAAGAATCCATAAAGATAATAGTTTTATAATATTTACATTTAGCCACAAAGTGCTTATAAATTTTTCTAAATTATCAAGTTCTTTAATATTTTCAAAATTAATACACTCTAAATAATTATCATTTATAATTTTTGAAAAATTAAATTTGTCATTTAAAATATCTTGAAAAAAAAGTAATTTTATATTAAATTTTTCATTTATTATCTTAGCTATTTGATAAAAAAAATCAAATTCATTATCAATTTGTAAATTATATGAAGATAATATTATATAAGGATTAAAACAAGTATTTTTAATAACTGGTAAATATAAAGGAAAATTAATAGTAAAATAATCTATCCCATTATATTTATTATATACAGGTACTTGTAATATTTTATTATTTATTTCTACGGAGTTAATAATAATATTATTTTTTTGTAATTTTATTGAAAAATTATTAGTTATTATTTTATTTTCAAACAAAATACTTAATTTTTGAATCATTTATTATTAATAAAAATTAAGTATTTTCTTAAATCAAAATAAAATAATTATTGAGTTTTTGCTACTAATTTATATATCATATTTTTATACTGATCCCAACTATTTCTCCACATAACTGATATATCCACGTTAGCAGGTGATTCAAAATTAGGATCGGTAAACATAGACACTATACTCATTAAAACAGAATTAACACTGTGAGAAGGATTCCATCTTTCAGAAATGTCTTCATAACCCCATTCATCTTTACCTTCGTGTAAAATACTAATACAAACTTTACCATCTGGATAAATATTGGGATGAGGTATATTAGTAAGGAATTTAAATTCTGGTGGAGAATTTGGATAATTTTGTCCAAATTTAAATTGACACTTGAATATACCTCCCTCAAATGGTGATTCCGGTGGACCAATTAAAAGTACATTCCATATTAAAAAGTTTTTTGGATCAGGTTCGACACTGAAAAAATAATTTGGTTCAGTTAGTAATTGTTCGTATTCTGATTTTAGTCTTTTTAGAGCCATTAAATTTTAGTATTTTTTGTTTAATATAAAATAAAATCAAATTTTTTATATTAAATAAAATTAAGGTTTAATAAAATCATTGTCAGGCTCTCCTAAATTTTTTAAAATAGTCAGACCTAATTTTTTATCAAATTTAATAGGTTTTGCTATTAAAATTATTTCATTGTTAGGTGACTCTACCATAAAAAAATTATTTTGTTCAATAAAATATTTTTGATCTTCACATACATTAAAATTTTTTACTTTACCAGTGTTTACTTGTCCTTTAATTAATATAGGAATATCAGTAGGTGTATGTAATAATAATGATAATTTACCTTTCTCATCTAAAATTTTTTTAATACGCTTTTTAATAAGCTTTTTAATACGCTTTTTTACTTTTTTTATATTTTTTTTACTTGACAAATTACCAAATTTTTCTTTATTATCTGATTCCAGACTTAGTGGGTAAATAATTTTGGTTATTTTTCCAGTTTTTGAATCAAGATGAGTTAATTGTAATTCCAATGGAACTTGTTTCTTATTAAAAGTAAATAAACTTTTTTTCCAACTAATTTGTGTTAATCCCTGTTGTTTTGCATCTATAAATGCCTGTTGTTCATTTGGTTTTAATATATCTTGAAAAATTTTTTTACCATCATTTTTAATATAATTAATATTATTGCCATATTCTACTTTAAAATTTTTTTTACAATAAGGTAAATCAAGTATTTCTATTTTTTCTCCTGGTTTTAATAATTTTAACTTTGGAATTATTAGATTAGATGATTGATTATCAAATGGTTTTATACTCGAATTCATTTTTTCAACTTTTTGTTTATCATTTGGTAAATTTAAACATAGGAATAATATTATAATTATAATTATTACATATTTAACCTTCATATTATTTTTAATCAGAAAATATTTTTACTCTTAAATTATTATTTAAATATAAACTATCTGTTTTTTTTATATTAAATGCATCATAGAAATCATCAATATTTCTTAAAACACCATTAACTCTAAAAATTGGAGGCGAATGAGGATCAACAATTAATTTTCTTTTAATTTCTTCATCTGTACTTTTAGATTTCCATATGTTTGCATAATTGATAAAAAATAATTGTTTTGGAGTAAAATTATTGATTTTGATATTATCTTCTGGATGATCTTTAAGATATCTTTCAAATGCTTTTAGACTAATATAAACTCCACCAATATCGGCTATATTTTCTCCTAAAGTTAATTCACAATTTATTTTTTTACCTAAAATTTTATAGTTACTATATTGCTTTTTTACAATGTCAGTTTTTTCCTTATATTTAATAAAATCTTGCTCTTTCCACCAATTATTAAGATTACCATCTCCATCATATTTAGATCCCTGATCATCAAAACCATGAGTAATTTCATGACCAATTACACTACCAATACCACCAAAATTAAAAGCCATATTTTGAGATATCGAAAAAAATGGTGATTGTAAAATACCTGCCGGAAAAACTATTTCATTAAAATTAGGTGAATAATACGCATTAACAGCATGATAATTCATAAACCATTGATTTCTATTAAGAGGTTCGTATAATTGTTTAATTCTATAATTGGTATTGAAAGTTTTAATATTAATAAAATTTACTAATAAAGGATTTTTTTCTGATACATTTAATAAATCATAATTTATTTCTTCGATATCCGGATAACCTATTTTAATATTCATTTTATTTAATTTTTCAATTGCTTTATTTTTTGTTTCATTAGCCATCCAATCATTATAAGATATAATATGATTAAGTTCCTGTTTAATATATTTTATCATTTGAAATAATTTTGATTTTGATATATGATCAAAATAGTTTTCTATATATAATTGACCAACTAATTTACCTAATAAATTATCAGTAAATTCAATTGATCTTATCCAATCTATCTTCTTTTTTTTTATACCAGATAAAATTTTATCGTAAAAATTAAAATATGTTTGTTCAATTATATTATTTAAACAATTATGGAAAGTTAAAATAATTTTAAAACAAAAATATTGTTTCCAATTAAAAATATCGTAAGAAACTATAAATTCATTTACAAATTTTAAATAATCGATATTAGTAATATTGACAGCACCTGGTTCTTTTTTTGCCTCTTTAAATATTTTTTCTATGAATTTTAAATTAGGATATTTTTTTATAATAGTATTCCAATCCGATAAATTATTATTTAATTCAGGTATTCTTTTTTGGACTTTAGTATATGTTTTTTCTGCTAATTTTGTCTCTATGTATAATATAATTTTAGGATTAATATATAAACCAAATAATTCTGAATACTCTTTAATGAATTCCTCGTATTTATTTCTTATAATACTTTTACTTTCATTAAAATAATAATCTCTATCTGGTAATTCTAATCCACCTGATCCAATATGTAGTATTACTTCATTTGCATTATTAAAATTAGATTGAATATAAATATTAAGAGGAAATGATAGATTGATTAATAGTTCATAATTATATATTAAGTTAAATAAATCATTTGATGATGTACATGAATTAATTGTTTCTAATATTTTTTGTATATATAAAATATTTAATGGTTCTGATCGTTTTTCATAATTTAAATATTGTAAATAAATTATTTTTAATTTATTATAATTTTTATTGGATTCATTAATTTTATCTAATAATTTTTTTATTTTATAAATATTATTTTCTTGTAGCATTTGAAAAATATTCCATTTTGAATATCCATCTGGTATTTTAATGTTATTAATCCAATTTTGATTAACAAAATTATAAAAATCATCACCATAATTAATATTATCACATAATTTTATAAAATTTTCCATTAGTAAATATTAGATATTATTCTATTAAAATCTTTAAAATAAAAAAAAATCTCAAAATTAATATATAATATGAAAAATTTTTTTCTAATTTCATTATTAATTTTTGTTTTTCTAATTATCTTTTATTCTAAATGTAATTCGGAAACTTTTTCAAATTTAGGAAATAATAAAATATTATGGGATGGAAAAATGACTACCACAAATACAGTTATAAATAATTTAAAAAAAGAATGGGCTAATTGTGGTTTTTATGGATTCGATTTAAAACCTAATGATTTATCAATTATAAACTCTAAAAAGAGACTTATTGAATTACTACCTTCAACAAATATGATTGGAAAATTAGATTATCAAAAAATAAAATGTTTTGTCAATAAATATGATCCTGAAAATTATGTTGTTATATCTAAAACTATTACAAATGTACCCAAAATATTAAAGCCTGTAAATATTATTATTGTAAATAATATGCTTTATCAATCCACTCCATTTGGTGTTCTTAAATATCAAGTATCAAGATTATCTAATTTAAATAAAAATACATCATTAAATGCTTCAATTGAATCAAGTGTTATTAATGAATATAATATTTTTAATTCAAGTTTTAATCCAATTTTTATAATAAATGGTAAAATACTTCAAAAAATACAAAATAAAATATTAGATTTAAAAAATAACGACGAGTACATTTTTAGGAATATTAATAACAAAATTGAAATTGTAAATAAAAATTCTATGATTTTAAGACCAAGTCCACCAATTAGAAGACCAAGTCCACCAATTAGAAGACCAAGACCACCAATTAGAAGACCAAGTCCACCAATTAGAAGACCAAGACCACCAACTAGAAGACCAAGTCCACCAACTAGAAGACCAAGTCCACCAACTAGAAGACCAAGTCCACCAACTAGAAGACCAAGACCACCAACTAGAAGACCAAGAACACCAA
>Ga0194124_10006156_pt1 | contig 10836 bp, 9 predicted proteins | sample TA2KigCas0mmetaG_FD_148605 | JGI IMG/M metagenome (GOLD analysis project Ga0194124, IMG submission 148605) | Freshwater microbial communities from Lake Tanganyika, Tanzania - TA2015031 Kigoma Deep Cast 0m | ecosystem: Environmental > Aquatic > Freshwater > Lake | place: Tanzania: Lake Tanganyika...
AGGCGGTATACGGCACGAGATGGATCGCGCTCGATGATGTCATGACTTACAAGAACTGGGCGAGCTACGCACGGCTGCGCGACGACCCTGCATACGCTCTAGTCGCAGAGGACAAGTTCCTGCGCAATGGCTGGGCGATCTTCCGCCGGAGCGATGACACGTCGAACTGCACGGACGAATTGCCAATCCATTTCTTCACCCTCGTGCTAAATGGCGAACCATTCATTCGCCATCATATCGAGACGTTTCGCGCACTGCCCTTCCGCTGGGTATGGCACGTGATCGAAGGGGTGGCGGATCTGAAGCACGACACGGCCTGGAGCCTAGCCGGCGGAGGTCGGATCCCTGATTCATTCCACGAGGCTGGCCTCTCTAACGATGGGACATCCCTCTATCTTGATACATTAGCAGCTGAATTTCCTGGGCAGGTGCGGGTCTACCGGAAGCCTGCTGGCGAATTCTGGGACGGCAAGCGCGAGATGGTGAATGCGCCGCTGCCGCATATTTTGGAGGAATGTCTTCTCTGGCAGGTCGACGCGGACGAGCTCTGGACGACAGCGCAGATCATCGCCGCTCGGGCGTTATTCTTGGAAGAGCCTGAGCGCACGGCTGCATTCTATTGGTGCTGGTATTTCGTAGGCGATGACATCCTCATCACGACACGCAATTGCTACGCCCAAAATCCTGCACAGGAATGGCTTCGGACCTGGCGTTTTCAACCCGGAGACAACTGGGCGCGACACGAACCACCGGAACTCGTGCGGCTGCAAGAGGATGGCGCGCTGGCGGATGTCGCGCAGCTGCGGCCCTTCACTCATGCCGAGACCGAGGAACGCGGCCTAGTCTTCCAGCATTTCGCCTACGCAACACCCGCGCAAGTCAGGTTCAAGGAAGTCTATTACGGCTATACCGGAGCGCTAGCTGCATGGCGCAAACTGCAGGACGCACCGCTGCCAGCCCAACTTAGAGATTTCTTGCCTTGGGTCCGCGATTCGACGAGCGTGGGGCGACCGGCTTGGCTTGGCGTCACGCCGCTCGCAAGGCGGAAATGGGTCCTCGGTGGTTACACGGAGCGGCATACTCCTCGGATTGTCATCGATGGTGTTTTTTTTCAACTCTATCGCACCGGCATCGCTCGGGTCTGGCGGTCTCTGCTGATGCAATGGGCGGGAACCGATTTTGCCCGCAACATCGTGCTTATCAATCGTGCCGGCACAGCACCCAGAATTCCAGGTATTCGAACCCTCGAAGCTCCAGCGCATGACTATGCAAGGCTGGCCGACGATCAGATGATGCTGCAGGACATCTGCGATTCAGAAAACGCTTCTTTGTTTGTGTCGACATATTACTCGCGTCCCGTCAATACGCGGACAGCGCTCATGATTCACGATATGATGCCTGAAGTACTCGGCGCCGATCTCTTCGAGCCGATGTGGATCGAGAAGCGCCACGCGATCAAGCATGCAAGTAGCTATATTTCGGTCTCCAACAACTCTGCAAGAGATCTCGTACGGATACATCCCGATATCGCGGCGCGCCCAATCACGGTTGCGCATTGTGGTGTTCCTGATGACTACGACGTTGCAACGCCGGAAGAGATTGATGCGATCAGGAAAAAATACGGCATCACTAAGCCCTATTTCATGCTTTCAGGCGGCAGGCAAGGACACAAGAATGCAATTCTCTTCTTTAAGGCTTTCGCGATGCATCCCTGGCGGGATGATCTTGCTATTGTGGCGACGGGTCCGGTTCCCGCACTTGAACCGCAATTCTTACCCTATGTCGGCAACGCATCTGTTCACGTCCTCTGGCTGCCGGATTCTGAATTGCGGGCCCTGTACTCCGGAGCGTTGGCCCTTGCCTATCCCTCGGTCTACGAGGGCTTTGGCATGCCTGTGGTTGAGGCGATGGCTTGCGGTTGTCCGGTGATCACGACGCCCGTGGCATCGATCCCCGAGGTCGGCGGCAACGCTGCGCTCTACGTCGCTCCCGATGACGTGGACGCGATGCTAGCTGCGCTGATTAAGGTGAACGATGTCTCCGTCCGCGCCGAGATGTCGCGCCTTGGGCTTGAGCAGGCTCGCAAGTTCTCGTGGTCGACGATGGCCACAACAGTCATGCAGGCACTAAGTATTGCCGCGTCCCGCCCGAATATTCAGACCGATCTAAAGGGCGCGCTCGAAATGGAGGTGAAAGAACTTATCTTGTCCGCTGTCGGCGCGTTGCGGGGGATGAGACTTGAGGAGGTGCACAAAGCCTGTGTGCAGGCACTGCGGGTGGCACCACACAATCCGTTCGTCCAGTATACTGTCGGGATTGCTCTTCTGCTTGGCCGCGAACCTCTGCGGGCGATGAACGCCTTCACGGAGGCGCTCACCCAACAACCCTCTTACTTTCATGCTCTTAACGGCCTTGGCGTCGCACTTCGGATGCTTGATCAGACTGCCGACGCGATAACTTGCTTCAATAAAGCGCTCGAGCTTGCGCCTGAGTCCGAAATGATCCGTAAAAATCTTGCGCTCGTGCGCAGCAGTGATTCTTCTTTTTCCATGACGATAAATGCGGCCATCCCGGAATACGGCATTTCTGACCTATCGCTTGATTTTCCGATCGCGTGAAGCGCGAGTTGGCCGTGTACTGGCGATTGGTGTAGGAACGACGATTGTTCAATTTCAGCAATTCCCCAACAGTCGCGGCGCTGAGCGCCTCGTGCAAGGCCTGCGCGGACGTGCGTTCCTTCAGCCGGCGGCGCTTGCGCGTACGCTGCTCGATCGCCACGCGAAGCGCGCCGAGGCTGAGCTCGAGGGTCTGGCGCTCGCCTATCGCCCAGCGGCCTGCCCCGGGTTCTGCGGTCTCGTAGTTAAACTAATGTTATCTTGGTCTCGAAGGCCATCGGGCTTTCTTAGCCGAGCGTCGAGTGCCTGCGACGCGGATCTTAGCCCGCATTTCCCAGATGGCCGCACCAATTCGTGACGAAAGGGGCCATTTATGATATAAGATTCAATACGTTGCAGGTGATCGGAGTGGCGGGGCATGGAGCTGGTGACGGGTGAACTGGAAACGCGCGATCTACGGGTCGCTTTCGACCGCCGCCTCAAGCTGGAGTTCCACGGTTCCAGCGTCACCTCCGATGCGGGCTTGCTGGCCTATCGCGAACTTGACGATGCGCTCGGCCTGATGGCTGTTGCGGAGCAACATCTGGTTGATGGCCGAACAGGTCGCAACGGTCGCCACGATCTGGTGGGCATGTTGCGCCAGTCGGTGTTCGGCCGGCTGGCCGGCTACGAGGATGTGAACGACGCCGACCGGCTGGGACGTGATCCGGCGATGCGCTGGATCGTCGGCGGCAAGGCTATCGAGCGCGATGCGGCTTCGACCAGCCAGATGGGGCGGTTCGAGACCGAGTGTCTCGCGAGGGAGGAGAACCTCGCGGCGCTCACCGGTCTCTCAGGGCGATGGATCGACCGCGTTGACCGCCGGCGTGCGTCGCGCTCCATCGTGCTCGACATGGATTCCAGCGTCAGCCCGACCCATGGCGATCAGGAAGGCACCGCCTACAACGGCCACTTCGCCTGCACCTGCTACCATCCGCTGTTCGTGTTCAACCAGTTCGGCGACCTGGAGCGTTCCGTGCTGCGCCCGGGCAACGTCCATTCGGCGGACGGCTGGAAGGACGTGCTCGAACCGGTCCTGGCCCGTTACCGCGAGCGCGACCTGCGCCGCTACTTCCGCGCCGATGCCGCCTTCGCCAACCCCGAGGTCTACGCGTTCCTGGAGAGCGAAGGCTACCAGTATACGATCCGGCTGCCGGCCAACCGCATCCTGCAGGAGCGCATCGGCTACCTGCTCAAGCGCCCTGTCGGTCGCCCGCCGCTGACGGTCCGGCGTTCCTACGCCAGCTTCAGCTATCAGGCACAGAGCTGGACGATGCCACGCCGCGTCGTGGCCAAGGTCGAGTGGCACCCCGGCGAGCTTTATCCCCGCGTCGGCTTCATCGTCACCAACCTGTCGCGTCCGGCGGAGCGGGTCGTCACCTTCTACAACAGGCGCGGCACGTGCGAGCAATGGATCAAGGAAGGCAAGACCGCGATCAAGTGGACCCGGCTGTCGTGCTGCTCGTTCGCCGCCAACACGGTGCGTCTGCAGTTGCACGCGCTGGCCTACAACATCGCCAACTTCATGCGGACGCTGGCCTTGCCCGAGGCTGTCGCGCAATGGTCGCTGACCAGCCTGCGGGAGAAGCTGGTGAAGATCGGCGCCCAGGTCGTGCGCCACGCCCGCTACGCCGTCTTCCAGATGGCCGAGGTCGCGGTACCGAGAGAACTGTTCGAGAAAATCCTGCGGCTGATCGACGGGCTGCGACCACGAGAACCGACACCATGCTGACGGCAGGAGGCGGTCGCGCGAAGCCGGCGACAGGCGAAGTGCGCCCGCATTGCGGCAAAACCAGCGAGAATCGCACGATGGGGGCGTGGCAGGGCGGTCAAGCCGACGATCCTGCTGCGAAGGACGTCGTCACTACGCGGTCCCACCTTCCGGAAGGGCAGGAGCTGGGCTATCCTGTCGTCAATCGGGGGCGGATCGGCCGCCCATCTGGGAAATGTCGGCTTCATCCAGAAGGAAATCATCGGCGGACTGACTGCCGGTGGCGTCAAGGGAGGCTAGACGGATGGCTGCGTCCGCGACCCTCGCCCGACCGGCGCCGCAAACGGTCGACGGCCGCGCGATCCCGCCGGACCTGCTCGGCGACATGGTCGAGGCCGACCTTTCGCGCGACCTCGCGAATCAACTCGACCGCGACGGCTACCTGCTCGTGCGCGGGCTGCACGACCCGGCCGAGGTGATGGCCGCGCGCGCCGAAGTCCTGGCTCGGCTCGCCGATGTCGGCGAGATCGCCGAGCCGCCGGAGGACGCGGTCGCGACCGGCGCTTCGCGGCGCGCCGAACTGCAGCCCGACCTCGGCGCGTTCTGGAAGTCTGTCAGCGAGGGTCCGGCGCTGCGTCGCGTGGTCAATGGCCGCCGCGCGCTCGAATTCGCCGCACGTCTCTTCGGCGAACCGGCTGCGCATTTCTCGTTCGCGTGGTTGCGCGCGATGCCGCCCGGCCGCGCCAGCCCGCTGCATGTCGACCATCCCTACATGAACCGGGGGACGTCGCGGCTCGTCACGTTTTGGACGCCGCTAGGGGCGGTGGCGCGCGATGAAGGGCCGCTCTACGTCGTCGAAGGTTCGCACCGCGACCCGTCGCTGCATGCCGCATTCGAGGGCCGCGACGTCGACCGCGACAAGGGGGTGCCCGGCCATTTCGACGCGCACCCGGCCGACTACATCGCGGCGAAGCGGGTTCGGCTGCTGAGCGCGTCGTTTGCGCCGGGCGATGCGGTCGTTTTCGGCATGTTCCTTGCGCATGCGGCCTTCGACAATGCGTCGACAGGCGGGCGCGTGCGGATTTCCTGCGACACGAGATTTCAGCCGGCCGCGGATCCGATGGATCCGCGCTTCGCCGGCCCGGAACCGCCCGCGCACGGTGGGCAGGGCTACGGCTGCCTGTCGGCGGCACGGCCCTTGACCGCGCCGATGCTCCGGCGCTGAACCAAGATAACCAGAGGAGGAAACCGAGATGACCACGATGAACCGACGCACGCTGATGGCTGCCACCGCCGCAGCCGGAACGCTGCTCGCCGCACCGGCGATCCTTCGCGCGCAAGCGACGACCATCCGCTGGGGCGAACTGCTCGCGCCGAACCACCCGGCGGTCCAGATGATCCACCGGGTCGCCGCCGAAGTGAAGGAGAAGAGCGCGGGACGCATCGCGATCCAGTCGTTCCCGAACGGCCAGCTTGGCACCGGCCGCGACATGATGGAGGCGGTGTCGGCAGGCGCCTTGCATATGTTCACGGAGGGCGCCGGTGCCCTTGCAGCGCTGCTTCCGCCGCTGTCCGTCATCGAGGCGCCGTATCTGTGGCGCGATGCGGCCCATATGGCGAAAAGCGCCGCCTCGCCGCAGTTCCAGAAGTTGGCCGACGACATGGTGGCACGCCGTCAGATTCGGATGATTGCCGTCACCTACTATGGCAAGCGCCACCTGACGACCGGCAACAAGCCCGTTCGCACCGTTGCCGACATGGCGGGGTTCAAGCTTCGCGTGCCGCCGGTCGACGTGTTCCGCGCGATGGCCGAAGCCTGGGGTGCGCGCGCGACGCCCATCAACTTCAACGAGCTCTATCTGGCGCTCAACCAGGGTGCGGTCGACGGCCAGGAAAATCCCCTCCCGACGATCCAGAGCGCGAAGCTGTTCGAGGTCCAGAAGTTCCTCGTGCTGACGGAGCACATTCTCACGCCGCGCCTCGTGATCGTGAACGAGGGCTTCTGGCGCGGCCTCGCCGGACGCGACCGCGACGTCATCCAGTCGGCGCTTGCCACCGCGGTCGCGTGGCAGGATCGGGAACTGCTGGCGCCCCAAGCCGCGGCGGTCGCCCAGCTCAAGGCCGTCGGCATGACCGTCATCGAGCCCGACCTCGCGCAGTTCCGCGACCCAGTGCTGGCCAAGATCCCCGCGCAGTTCGAGGAGCGCTGGGGCAAGGGGACGTTCGACGCCCTGAAGGCGCTGTGAACGGGCGGGTCGCCGCCGCGAGCGAGGCAGCTCTCACGCTCGCGGCGACGCTCCTGCTGCTCTCGATGCTCGGCTGCGTCGTCGCCGGGGTCGTCTCGCGCCAGATCGGCATGCCGCTGAGCTGGACGGACGAGGCGGCGCAGTATCTTCTGGTTTGGACCGGTTTCACCGGATTCATCCTCGCCTCGCGCCGGCGCAGCCACATCCGGATCGACGTGTTGATCGACCGCCTGCCGCCGCTGCCGCGGCGCGCGACCGAGGTCGCGATCCAGATCTGCGTCGTCGCGTTCGCGATCGCGCTTCTCCGCTACAGCCCGGCGCTGATCGAGCGCAACCTCGACGTCGAGTGGATCAGCGTGCCGCTGTCGGCGGCATTGCTCTATGTACCGCTGCCTGTCGTCGCGGTCGCGCTGTTCGTCGATGCCGCGGTCCAGATCGCGGCGGCGATCCGCGGGCCCGTCGCAAGTGCCGACCGTCAGGGGGAGCATCTGCTGTGATCGAGACAATGTCGACGATCATGGTCGTTTGGTTCGTCGTGCTGCTGCTCGGCGTGCCGCTCTACGCGACGATGGCGATGGCGTCCTTCGCGTTCGTCTGGCTGTCGGGCATCCCCGGCGGGATCGTCGCGCAGAAGATCGCGCAGGCAGCGAACTCGTTCCCGCTGCTTGCCGCGCCGCTGTTCATCCTGATGGGCAACATCATGAACTCGGCCGGCATCACGGACAGGATTTTCGCGTTCGCGACCGCCTGCGTGGGCTGGCTGCGGGGCGGCCTCTGCCACGCGAACATCCTGGCGAGCGTCATCTTTGCCGGCATGTCGGGCTCGGCGGTGGCCGATGCGGGCGGCGTCGGGACGCTCGAGATCAAGGCGATGAAGGACGAGGGCTACGACGCCGAGACCGCCGCCGCGATAACGGCGGCTTCGGCGACGATCGGACCGATCATCCCGCCGTCGCTGCCGATGGTCATCTACGGGGTCAGCGCCGACGTATCGATCGGCGGGCTGTTTCTCGCGGGCGTCGTGCCGGGCCTGCTGATGGCGGGCGCCCTGATGGCGATGGTGACCGTCGTCGCGCGCCGCCGCGGCCTGCCGCGCCATCCCTTTCCGGGCCTGCGCGATCTCTGGATCGCGTATCGCCGGGCGCACTGGGCGCTGATGACGCCGGTCATCCTGTTCGGCGGCATGATCGCGGGAATCTTCACGCCGACTGAGGCCGCCGGCGTCGCGACCGTCTACGCTCTCGCGATCGGGCTGTTCGTCTACCGGGATTTCGACCTGCGCAAACTGCCGCGCTTGGTCGTCGACACGGTCGAGACGACCGGCATCGTCCTCGCGCTGGTGATGGCGGCTTCCGCGATGGGCTGGTGCCTGTCGCTGTCGCGTATCCCCCAGACGGCGGGCCCGGCGATCGTCGAACTGGTCGGCAATCCGATGGTCTTCCTCGTCGTCGTGAACCTGCTGCTGCTCGTGATCGGGTGCTTCATGGAGGCGCTGGCGGCCATGCTGATCCTGATCCCGATTCTGACGCCGGCAGCCGGCCAGTTCGGAATCGACCCGATCCAGTTTGGGCTCATCTTCGTGCTCAATCTGATGATCGGGACGATCACGCCGCCGGTCGGGATCGTACTGTTCGTTACGTCGAAGGTCGCCGGCATCTCGTTCGCCGCGATGTCACGCGCGATCGTGCCTTGGCTGGCGCCGCTGCTTGCGGTGCTTGTCGCGATCACGCTATGGCCGCCGCTGACGACGTGGCTGCCGAAGCTGGTGATGGGGAAGTAAGCGCTGGCGCGCCTTCAGGCGGCGATGTCGAGAAGCTGACCGCGGCCGGAGCCCGACGGCGGGGGCGGAAAGTTGTTGCGCGAGAAGCCGCCGCTATAACCGCCGCTATAGCCGCCGCCGCCCGAACCACCGCCCGTGTTGCCGCCAAAGTCGCTTCCCGAGGCTGCAGTCAATCCGGCCGCGGTTTGCGCGCGCGAACCTGCGGCATTGGGGTTAAGAGCGTTTATGCCTCGAAGCGCGTCCATCTGTTGCCCAGTGGTTGGGTGGCGTTTATATTGTTCATGTGATTCCAGCGCGCGAATCGAAAGACCCGGGACAAGCCACCGAGCATCCCCCCGTAGATCGACGCGCGGATAGCTACCCCTCGCAAGACGACGCGCGAGGCGCCGAACGGGCAATCCTTCGTGGATCCGGCGGCCCCGGCGGACGCTCCGGACGAGATCACACGCAACCTTGGTTGCGGCGCTGATCCCGTGTGGACGGCGTCGCTGGAGAAAGTCAGATGACCAACCATATCGCCGCAGAGCAGCGCGCGTACACGATCAAGCAGGCGCTTGGCGCCGTCCCGCTGTCGAGGTCATGCCTCTACATTGAGATGGCTGCCGGCCGGCTCCGGTCCTTCAAAGTCGGCAAGCGCCGGCTGATCGCGGTAGCCGACCTCGACGCCTGGCTGGCGGCGAGGCGAGCCGCCGGCACCACGGCAGGCGCCGGCGCGAGGTAGTGCCGGCCTTCCTGCACCAGGCGAGCGGCGAGGCGCCGCCGCCGGGGCCGCAGGCCAATCAGATCGCCCAGAAACGAGAAACGCCACCGGTCGCTTCCGTGCGCCCGGTTGCGATGAGGTATTCCATGAACGAGCATCAGACCAACAAAGCTTCGCAACTCACGCTCCTCGACAAGTGGCGCTGGCTGGGTACGGTCGCCGCCACGCCTTCTCTGCCCGCCGCCGCGCTCGCCGCGGCCCATGTTCTCGCCGACTACACTGGCAGAGGTGGCCTCGCGTTCCCGAGCTACGCCACGGTCGCCGGGCGGACAGGTCGCAGTCGCCGCTCCGCCATGCGCGGCGTCGTCGCACTTGAACACGCTGGTCTGATCGTGGCTGCGGAGGGCGGACGCCGCGGTACGCGAGCGTGGAGGCTCAATGTCGCCGCCCCGCTGGAGAGCCCCGACGGGGCTCCCACCGCAGGTGACGCTCTGACTGCTCCACCACTGCGCCACCACTGCGCCACCACTGGAGCAGTGGCGCAACGGGGCCAGGAACGGCACGAAGGGGTGACACGCATGGCACGAGGAGGTGACATGGATGTCACCTCACTGGTGACAGGTTTGGCAGTTTCTGGTGTCGAACATGTCACCCGATCCCCCTTGGATATCCCCTGTGATCTCCGCCAGGAGATCACAGGGGATAAATCCAAGGGATCGGCGTTAACCCCCGGCGTCGCCCTGCGTACCCACCCCTCCGCTGACGCTGCGGGGTGGGTACGCGGCGACGCCGGGGCCCCGGTGACGGCGGACACCGCCGCGGACAGGCTGGCGCAAAGGCTTGCGTCTATGGTGCCGGCGTCAAAGACCAGCGGCGACCCCGCCGTCCTGGTTGGCGCGGTACACGATGCACTTGTGGTCGTCTCTGCCGACCGGGTCATTGCGGCTTACCGCGAGCATCTCGACGGCACACCGCCGCAGTATGTGGAGCGGCCTGATCGCTTCCTGGCCCGTGCGGGCTGGAAGCGGCCCGTCACCCACCGCGAGCCACGCCGCCTCGCCGCAGGCGGCGCGGCGGGTGGCGGGGGGTGACGATGACCGACACCTGCGACATCGCCGCCTATGCGGCTTGGCAACGGCGGATCACTCGTCTGCTCTCGGAGATGATGACAATCGAGGGATGGCTTCTGCCTTTTGATACGCTGTGGGAAAGAGATCCATTCCTAACGGGCGAAGCCTTCTCCGAGATCGAAGCGGCGCGCATGGCAATCATCCGGCGGGCGGGGATTGATCCAGAGTCGGATGAGGATTGGCGCGCGTCGCCTGACTTCGCCGTCTCCGCCGTGCAGCAGTTGATCGGCTGCTGGGCGGCGACGCCGAACAACACGAAGAGGTTCGCGGCGGCGTTGGCTGACGACCTGATCGGTCAGCACCCCGAGTACATCACCGCCGCGATCCTCGAACTGCGACGGACCAGGAAGACGCTCCCGTCGGTGGCCTGCGTTCGCGCGGCGATCGAGGCGGAGGGAATCTGGTGCAAGGGCGAGGACTACGAAGGCGAGGACGACCGTGACACCGGGTGGCGTCCATTCCCGAACTATGGGTCGAAGGCTTGGCGAGTGTTTCCGTCGGCGGCAACGGTCCTCCACGTGTTGTCCTGTGAGAAACAGGCTCTGAACAGGGCTCTGATCAGATCCAAAGCCGCGGTCGGGTGACCTGCGCCACCAGTAAGGGCCGCAGATTTTT
>Ga0194124_10006159_pt1 | contig 10828 bp, 9 predicted proteins | sample TA2KigCas0mmetaG_FD_148605 | JGI IMG/M metagenome (GOLD analysis project Ga0194124, IMG submission 148605) | Freshwater microbial communities from Lake Tanganyika, Tanzania - TA2015031 Kigoma Deep Cast 0m | ecosystem: Environmental > Aquatic > Freshwater > Lake | place: Tanzania: Lake Tanganyika...
AATTTTTAAATAAAAATTACTCATTGAATACAGCGTTCGCTTTTTTCTTAGAGCCCGTTTAATTCATAAGCGGATTATCCTTGCTTAGAAAACCTTAAATTTTCGGCGATAATGTTTTTCACATTATTTATCGTTACTCATGCCAACATTTTTTGTTTTGATATATTAATAAACTTTACAGCTTATCTTAATATTTACAAAATATTCTGCTACCGTAAAAATTTTTGTTCAAAATTAATACTTAACGCTTCGGCATTTTTCTTAAGTCTCTATACATTTTCGGACTAAAAAATCTAAACAAATGAGCTGTTACGCTTTCTTTCAAAGATGGCTGCTTCCAAGCCTACATTTTAATTGTCACTGTTTTTTTAAATCCTTTATCACTTAGAAAAAATTTAGAGGCCTTAGCGATTAATCTGGGCTGTTTCCCTCTCGACAATGAATCTTTGCACTCACTGTCTGTTTATTATTTTTTAAAGTTTAGTATTCGGAGTTTTCTTGAATTTAGTAAGATTTGACACCCCCCTTATTCATTAAGTGCTCTACCCCTAAATTTAATAAAATAACACTCTACTTAAATAGATTTCGCAGAAAACTAGCTATTTCTGAGTTTGATTAGCCTTTCACCCCTAATCACAAATTATCCCCATATTTTTCCACATACGTGGGTTCGGTCCTTCAATCTTTTTTAAAAAATCTTCAACCTATTCATGATTAGATCACTCAGTTTCGAGTCTAATTATATTAACTTAAATGTTCTTTTAAAACTTGATTTCTCTACGCCTACTTTTACTAAATTAAGCTTGCTAATATAATTAAGTTGTTGGCCCATTATACAAAAGGTACATTGTCATTTGAAAATTTTCAAACTTCAATTGAATCCAGCTTTAAATTTCAAGTTCTATTTCACACACCTTTATAGGGTCTTTTCACCTTTCCCTCACGGTACTTGTACGCTATCGAATTTTTAAAAATATTTAGATTTTGAAGGTGGTCCTCCAATATTCAAACAAAATTTCACGTGTTTTGTTCTACTATTTTGAAAAAATCAATTTTTATTTTACAGGACTATTACCTTTTTTAGTAATTTTATTAAAAAATTTTCAAATAAAAATTGATTTTTAATCTGTTCCACGTTCGCTCGCCACTATTTGCGGAATCTCTGTTGATTTCTTTTCCTCCAGTTACTTAGATGTTTCACTTCACCGGGTTTTAACAAAAATTTAAATTTCGGTTTTCCTTAGGGAACCTGCGTGTTATAGTTTAAACTAAACGCAGCTTTTCATAATTTTTATGCCCTTTTTTTAAAAATCTAGGTATCCTTTTAAAGCTTAACTAAAAATTTTAATTTAAAAATAAATAAGATTAAAAATAAAATGTTTTTTATGTTTATTAGATTAATAAAATATGCAATGTTTTTTTAAATAAACATTCCCTTTACAGGGTATTTTTTAATGTAAAGATATTGTACAAATAATTTAAGAATTCGAGAAGATTTCTTGTTCAAACTATGAAAATATAATTCTGCAAAACACATATGAAAAAAAGATAAAAAATTAGCAACATAAAGTTGATGTTAAAGTAATAAAAATTATAGGACAATTTTAATTAAAATAAACTTATTTTAATTATTTAAAAAATTAAATTTTAAGATATATGTTATTTTCTCTTTCCAGTCACAAGTTCCCTTACGACTACCTTGTTACGACTTCATTACAGTTATAAAATCGACTCTCATATTAATTTAATAAGTAAAAGGTGTTTCTTTTTTATAATCAAAGATTTATTTTTCAAAATAAATTCTACAGAAGCTCGACTTATTCAATTCAATATTTACAGCCGACCGTACTCCCATAACGTGACGGGCGGTGTGTGCAAAGCTTAGAAAAATTTCACCGTGACGTGCTGATTCACGATTACTAACGATTCCTTCTTCATGTAGGCAAGTTGCAGCCTACAATCTGTACTGAGATATTTTTTGCTAGATTTGCTCCAACTTGCGTTTTTGCATCTAATTGTTATATCATTGTAGCACGTGTGTAGCCCAATTTATAAGAGCCATGATGACTTACCTTCGTCCCCTCCTTCCTATAAATAAAAAATAAATTTTTATTTATCCGTATTATAAAGTTCTTTTTCATTTAAAATATTAATAATAAAAATAAATTTATTAAAATATAAAAAATGCTTTAGCAACTATAATTAAGGGTTCTGTCCGTTAAATGGGGTCACAATACATCTCACGACACGGACTGACGACAGCCATGCAACATCTATTTAAAATTGGTAAGGTTTTGCGCGGATTATCGAATTAAACCACATGCTCCACCGTTCTTAATAAGCTCCCGCCAATTCCTTTGAGTTTTAATCTTGCGATCGTACTTCTCAGGCGAAATGTTTAACGTGTTAACTTTAATACTAAAATAAAAAATTCCAATATTTAACATTTATTAGTGAAGGTATGGACTAACAGGGTCTCTAATCCTGGTTGCTCCCCATACTTTAATTCCTCAGCGTCAGTATGAAACTAGTTAATTGCCTTCGCCCTTGGTCCTCCATCTTCTATTAACAGATATGAGCCTTATTGAAGAAATACTATTAACCCGTAAACTACTCCAGAAATTTAGTTTTAAAATATATTCCAAAGTTTAGCTTTGACATTTAAATTTTAACATTCAAAAAACTGCATTAGAATCCTTTACGCCCAATTTGACCGAATAACGCTAGCCCCTTTCGTATTACCGCGGATGCTGGCACGAAATTAGCCGGGACTAATTCATTAAGTACTATCATAATTCTCCTTAATAAAAGAACTTTACAACCTAAAATTACAGCTGTCATCATCCTTGCGATATTGCTGGATCAGGATTTCTCCCATTGTCCAATATTCCCCACTGCTGCCTTATAAAAAGTCAAGACCTTATCTCAGTTCTAGTGCGGTTGATCATCCTCTCAGATCAACTAAGCATCATCGGCTTGGTGTGCATTTATTCACACCAACAACCTAATACTATGTAAAGATATCCGCATACGAAACATTTTCCAAGACAATTGGAGTGCTAATCCAAAGTCGTTTCGTTTCACCCCACGCCAACTCTCGAACCCTCTGTTGGGGATGCTCCCATCGGGGGATCTCTTTTAAGAGGTTTTTAATTAAAAATTAAAAACATTAATGAAGTTATACCCCACCTTCCACGTGTCTTATCAGATCCGGGCAATCTTTTTACATGTTCTACGCCCGTTCGCCACTGGAATAATAAACTGTTTATAACGTATTATAAACAGTTTGAAAACTCCCGTTCGACTTGCATGTGTTAAGCATATCGCTAGCGTTCATTCTGAGCCAGGATCAAACCCATGTTCTTGAAATTCTTCCTCGATTGGGAAGAACGTACTTTTAAAAAAGTGTTCACCCGGTAAAATAGAAGATATTAAAAATCTGTTTTAAAATTTAAATTTTATGTGCTAAAAAAGGATTCGAACCTTTAACCTTTGGATCATGAGCCCAATGAGCTTACCATTGCTCTATTTAGCATTTGAAATCCCGTTTAATTTTATTGCAAAAGAAGGGATTTGAACCCTCGGCTTCAACCTTGGCAAGGTTACACTCTAAGCCTCTGAGTTACTTTTGCAATAAAATTAAAAAAAAATTATTGTCAATCTAACGCTTGTTTTACTACTTCATATAAAAAGCCTACAATTAAAATAGTTAAGAATAAAATAACCATTCAAAAACTTTCAAATGAAGTAATATATAAACTAACGCTTCAAGGAAATAAATAAATAACTTCTACGTCAAAGATAATAAATAAGATTGCTACTATATAAAAACGAACATCAAATTTATTACGAGCATCTTCAAAAGGCTCAAACCCACATTCGTATGCTGAAATTTTTTCAGAATCAGGGTTTTGAACTGCAAGAAAATACGACAGTCCAAAAATGATTAACCCTAAAATTATACTAAAAAGTAAACAAATTAAAATCGTTAAATATTGATTCGTTAATAAATTGTTTAAATACTGCATTTTTTTATTTTATTTTTGTGTTTAAATTTTCTTGAACTGTTTTCAAAATATTATGTTGCTCTTCCATATTACGGATTTCTGCAAAAAAATGATTTAAATAAAAATTGCGAACTTTAATTCAAATTACAGTTTTATTAATAAAAAATGTTGAATAAAAGTGTAATAAAATTAAAAAAATGTAAAAAATATATTCGATAAATAATTCTTTGTCTAATTGTGCCATATTTTATATTAAAATAATAGTATGAAAAATTTTATTATTAATAAATAATAAAAAAATATATTCAAAAAAAAAATTATTTTTTTTTTGTTCCATATTTTGAACGAGCTTGTTTACGTTTTTCCAAACCTTCAAAATCATAAACGCCTCGAATAATTTTATATTTAATTCCGGGTAAATCTTTTACACGGCCACCGCGAATTAAGACGATTGAATGTTCTTGTAATAAATGACCTTCTCCTGGAATATACCCATAAATTCTTTTTTTATTACTTAAACGTATTAAAGCAAGTTTACGTAAAGCAGAATTAGGTTTTTTTGGTGTTCTTGTAAGAATTCTTACACATACACCCTTTTTTTGCGGACATTGTGCCAAAGCAGGAACACGTTTTGCACGTTTTTTTTGTATACGATTTTTAGATACTAATTGGTTTATAGTAGGCATTTTTGTTTAAAATAAAAAAATTGTTTATCTAATTTTTTTTATGTTTAGATAAAATTTTATTATTATAATAATAATAATTATGTTTTTAAATAAAAAAATACAAAATAAAATTTCAATTCGAAAATTTAAATCTTTCAAATTTACATTTAAAAAAAATTATGTAGAAAGTATATTGACAAATAATCAATTTGTACTTTTTTACTTTTACGAATATTTTTCAAATGAAAATTTATTAAAATTTCAAGAAACTTTGAAAAAAAATAACCTACGCTTTTACAGAATTAATAAAAATTTTTTAAAAAATACTGCGTTTAACAATTTTAATACATTTGCAAAAAATAATGTTTTAATTATCTTTAATGAAAATAATTCAGAATTTAATAAAGAATATTTTTTACAACTTCAAAACATTAAAAATATACATTTAAGCGGAATTTTTTTAAATAAAAAATTTTTTAGACCTTTTGAACTAAAACAAATGTTAAGTTTAGATTCAAAAACTCTTAAAAAAAAACTTTTAATTACCTTATCTAAAAATATATTAAATCTTAAAAAAGCGTTAATTAATAAAAAAATTAATTAAAAAATTTTTCATGCTTAGAAAGAGTTGAACTTTCAACCTTTAGATTCGTAGTCTAACATTCTATCCAATTGAACTATAAGCATTTTTATAAAAATTTGGAGTAAAAGGAATCGAACCTTTGTATGTCGGTATCAAAAACCGATGCCTTTCCGCTTGGCGATACTCCATAAAAAAAATTTTTAAACAAATTTTAAAGGTATTTTATGATAAGTGAAAAAAAATGTTTTTTCACTATCTGCAACTGTATTAAAGCTAAATGAAATATCAACATATTTTACAAGGTTAGTTAATTCAGATTCCAATGTATAAAAAATAAAAAGATTTTTTATTTTAGTTGAAAATGAATGGTATTTAATAGAATTTTTTTTAAAACTAAATCCTTTAAATACTTCTGAACGTGGCAAACTTAAGCATAAATTTTCTAAAAAGGCATGTAAATTTTTTTTTTGTAAAGTAACTTTACATCCTGTAATAGATCCTTTTTTAATTTTAAATAAAATTAAATTTTTTTTAGATGTTGTAAGAACACATTTTTGATTTGACATTAATTCCAATAAAAAAAAATATAAAATCATATGTTTTTTTTCAAATTTTAGATCTTTAAACCCAAAATTCAAAGAAATTTTATCACAATATTTTATAGAATTTAATGAAGAAAGGTTAAATGTCGTTTCATAGTTTAATTTGTAATTATAATTAAAGTCTTCGAAGATAGTTGTCAATTGAAATAATTTTTGAGTTGGCTTCATCTTGTTAAATTAAATTATAACCGCATAAAATTAAAATGCGTAAAAATTTTTTTTGACGTAAATTTCTTGATACTCATCCGAAAAGACGGGTACCTAATATACGTTTTTTTTTATTTAAAATAATCACAGAATTTGTGTTAAATTTGCTTAATGATCCGTCTAGAAAACGTGTTTCTTTTACTGTACGCGAAACAACTCCTAAATGAATTTCACCCACTTTAACTTTTCTAATTAAACGTAGCTTTTTAATTGAAATTAAAATAAAATCTCCACAAAAAGCATAAGTTCGATTAAAACCTTTTAAAGCTTTAATACACTGTACAAAACGGGCACCAGAATTATCGGCAGCTTTTAATTTAGTTTGTACTTGTATCATAAATTTAAAAAAATACCCTCAGCTGGAATCGAACCAGCAAGTATTGGATTTTGAGTCCACTGTGTTTACCATTTCACCATAAGGGTTTTAGTTTTTATTTAATTAAATAAAATATCACGGAAAATTTTAAAATATGACATTATTAACGCTAATGCAATTGCAGATTCTGCAGCAGCAATAGTTAAAATAAATAATGCTAAAATTTGTCCGCTAATATCGTCTTGATATAAAGATATTGTAATTAAATAAAAATTTATTCCATAAAACATAATTTCAATTGAAATTATAGAAATTAAAATATTTTTAATATTCAATAATATTCCACAAATTCCTAAAAAACATAAAATTAATCCGACATCGATAAAAGAAGTTAAATCTAAAAATTTCATTTTATTTTGTAATATTTAAAAAACCGTTAAAGCTTAATAAAATACTTGCTAAAAAAACTAAATAGGCTAAAGAAAACGGTAAAAAAACTTTTCAACCTAAACGCATCAGTTGATCATAACGATATCTTGGAAGAGTACCGCGAACTAATATAAATAAAAAAATACAGAATAAAGTTTTAATTCCAAATCAAAATACTCCTGGTAAAAAATTTAAAAGTCCAAAACTAAATACAGGAAATCAACCACCTAGAAATAAAATTACAGTTAATGAACACATTAAAATAATATTACTGTATTCTGCTAAAAAAAATAAGGCAAAACTCATTGCTGAATATTCTACATTATATCCCGAAACAAGTTCTGCTTCAGCTTCTGGTAAATCAAAGGGATGTCGATTTGTTTCCGCAAGTGCACAAATAAAAAATACAATAAACATCGGAAATAATGGAATACAATATCATATAGATTTTTGTGCATTGACAATTTCATTTAAATTTAAAGATCCTGATAACAATATTACAGATATTATTGTAATTCCCATAGAAACTTCATATGAAATCATTTGCGCAGCAGAACGTAGTGCTCCTAAAAACGAATATTTAGAATTACTTGATCAACCCGCCATTATTACAGAATGTACGCTTAATGATGAGATTGCAAAAACATACAATAAACCAATATTTAAATTTGCTAATGCAAATCCATCCCCAAAAGGAATAACAAGTCACCCTGCTAAAGATAATCCAAATGTAAATACAGGAGCTAAAACGAAAATAATCATATTTGAGCTTTTAGGTAACACTGTTTCTTTTAAAAATAATTTTAAACCATCAGCCAAAGCTTGTAATAGCCCATAAAATCCTACGATATTAGGACCTTGACGACGTTGAATTGCTGCTAATACTTGACGTTCTATTAAAGTGAAGTATGCAACAGCGATTAATAAAGGTAAAATTAACGAAAGAAAATATAAAATTGTTTTAAGAAAAAAAAGCATTTAAAAATTTGAATTCATTTTGAAAAATAAAGAACATTCAGCCATAACTTTTGAATTTGAACTTAAATTATTTGTCATATAAAAATTTGTAATAGTTGATTTTATAGGTGAAAAAATAACTTTTGACTGAAATTCGGTATATTGTAAAAAATTTAAGTAAAAATTTTTTCTATTTTTATTTAATTGTTTTAAAAAAGGAGCTTCTATAAATAATCACTTGTTTGTAAAATTAAAAATATTTTTTGTAGATTCTAATTTAATCAAACTTTTAAAAAAATCTTCACTATTACGGCTATGAGATAACGGTGTAATTGATTTAAAAATTTTTTGAACACGACCTTCAGAATTGATAACTAAACCATCACGTTCATATAATGTATTTATAGGTATTGTAAATAAGTCCGTATTTGCTACACTTATAGAATTGTGAGTATTTAATGAAAATAATGTATTTGTTTTAAGAAATTGTACAGACTCGACATTATTTTCAATTAAAACATTCGCTCTCTTTAGTGTTCAAAACGCTAAATTTTTTTTGATTAAATTTTTATAAAGAAAATTTGTACTATTTAGCCCAAGCCCAAGATCACATAAGTGTACTTGACTTAAATTTTGATGAGATGTTTTTAACAGAATTCCGGTTTTTAAATTTAAAAAGCTTTTTTTACTTAAAAATCGTGTCAAATTTTGTAAAACTTTATTATCGCAACGTGTTCAAAGATCTGTACCGCAAATTACTAAAGGATTTTTTGCTTTACGAATACTTTTACAAAAATAACTTTTACCTTCTGCAATTTCTAATAAAATTTTTGATGAATTTCCTAAATGAATTGTTGGATATGTTAAAGAGAAATTTGTACCGATATTATATATTGAAATTTCTTTGTTGAAAAATTGTTTTCGTATTTTCAAGTTTAACATAGAGCTTTCGAAACGAGGATTTATTCCAATTAATAAGATTAAATCTGAATTTTCAACAGCATTAAATTTGCTGTTAAATTGATAAAAAGCTGGTAAGTCAAAATTGGATTGGAAAAAATTTTTATTTAAACAAATATTAGAACTTCCAAAATGTTTTAAAAAGTTATAAAAAAAATAAATTTCCTCCACAGAACTTGTAGTTCCAATACTTCCTAATAAAGTCAAACGAGTAAGATGTTCTTTAAATTTCTGTAAACCAAGTGTTAAAAAATAATTGTTTCAGGTAAGAAAAGTTTTATCATAATCTCAAACTATATTAGAATATTCTAATGAGTTTACGCGATTAAAAAGTACCCCATCAAAAGAGTATCTTGTTTTATCTGAAATTCAATTTTCATTTAATTCATTGTTTAACTTCGGTAAAATACGTAAAATTTGATCTTTTTGAATGTTTTTATTATTTTTTAAATTTTTTGAATTAAGAAAATTTCGGGTATGAATCACAATATTAGACCCAAAACTATCTGAAAAATCTACAGATTCAAATTTTTTTAATTCTCAATTACGAGCTAAAAATGCATATGGCTTAGAAGTTAATGCACCAACAGGGCATAAATCAACTAAATTTCCAGAAAGTTCTGTATGTAAATATTTATTTAAATATGTACCAATTTCCATAAGTTCTCCACGGCCTAAAGCTCCAAAAACCTCAAGTCCAGCCACTTCAGTTAAAAAACGTACGCAACGTGTACAATGAATACAGCGTGTCATAATAGTTTTAACGATAGGCCCGCACTCTTTATCCTCAACTCCGTGTTTGAAATCAAAAAAACGACTGCGGTCACTTCCATAATTTAAAGTGATATCTTGTAAATCACATTCACCCCCTTGGTCACAAATTGGACAATCTAGTGGGTGGTTGATTAATAAAAATTCTAAAATAGCCTCACGAGCTTTTTTAACTAGAGGTGTTTCAGTAAAAATAACCATTCCAGGAGCAATCGGCATTGCACAAGATGCAATAGGTTTCGGAGATTTTTCAATTTCAACTAAACACATACGACAATTACCTGCAACAGATAATTTTTCATGGTAACAAAAACGGGGCACAGTAATATTTGCCTGTTCACAAGCTTGAAGAACTGTTATCGGTTTTTCAAAAGTGTACTTGTTATTATTAATAATAATTTCAATCATTAAGTTATTTTAATTAAATTTTAAATTATATAAGCTAAATCAAGAGTGAAAGAAGAAATTTAATGGAATTTGGATTATATTTCTAAATTCTAAAAAAATATTTTATATATATATTTTTGACAAGATTAAAAAGTAACATTTTTTTTTATAATTTCCGTATAATAATAATAATAATAAGTTCAAACTTATTATAAAAATTTCAAAAAAAAATAAATACAAAAATTTTTCTAACAAAAATTTTTAAAAATTTATTTTGAAAATTTTATTTTCTTTATATAAAATTTTTTTAAAAATAATGTTTTGCTTAACTTAGACTTTTCTAAAAATAAAATTATTTTGATTTTTTAAATATAAATTATATTTAAAATTTAACTTTTTTTATTGTCTAAAGATTTTAAAACCTTTGAACTAATCTCATAAATTTTAAAATTAAAAACTGCATTATTACTATTACGTAGACTTTGTAATACAGGATTTTGTTGTTTTACAGTTTTTAGTTTAAAATCTTCAACTGTCACAACAATTGCCCCAATCATAGCAATAAATAATATAAAACCACAAAATAAAAACGCTATTAAATATTCTTTAAAAAGTGCTTTACCAATAATTTCTAAATGGCTTTCTGGTTTTAAAAATTTTGAATAATCAACGTAGGTTTGCAAAAACGTATTTTCTGCAAAACTATACGAAATATATAAAAAATCTTCTTGTATAAATAATAATACATTTAATAATAATAAAATAGCTAATATACTTCTATATGAAAAAAAATCTTGAATTTTTTGAGAAACATTTGCGATTTTAATATCTAAGGTCATAACCATAAATAAAAATAAAACTGCAATAGCTCCAACATATACAATTAAAAAAATAAATGCAAAAAATTCAACATTTAAAAGCAATAAAAGAATACTTCCAAAGAA
>Ga0194124_10006178_pt1 | contig 10794 bp, 10 predicted proteins | sample TA2KigCas0mmetaG_FD_148605 | JGI IMG/M metagenome (GOLD analysis project Ga0194124, IMG submission 148605) | Freshwater microbial communities from Lake Tanganyika, Tanzania - TA2015031 Kigoma Deep Cast 0m | ecosystem: Environmental > Aquatic > Freshwater > Lake | place: Tanzania: Lake...
CATCATCCATTGCTGCGGCAATCGTGCGGCGTTGTTCGATCGGCAACGATGCAATGAACGTGGCGACGTCGCTCGGGTGCATGTTGCGCAACCGTGCTGCCTCGGCGGCGACGGGTGTGGCAGGTGCGAAAAGTGCGGCGAGTTCAGTCCATTCCACAAGGCGAAAGGTTGGCCGCGCCAACAGCGCACCGCGCTTGGCGAGTCGAACCTTGGTGACGCTCCATGACGGATTGTGACCACCATGGTGTTGCAACGCGACATCAACGACGGTTTCGTCGCCGTGTTTCTTGTCGAATACGTCGGCGGCGAGCAATCGTTCACCCTCGCGCAGACGGAACGGGTTGAGGTCAATGTCGTAGCTCTTCAAGCGCACGCCGGTGTTGTCGAGCGATGCCACGCGAGCAGCCGTGATGAAGATGCGTCGACGCTGGCTGCTGGCGACGAAACCCAGCACGCGCGGAGCCTCGCTGCCACGGCCGGGCACGACGACGATGTCGTCGATTTTGCCGATGGGCGCGCCACCCGCATCAAGCAGCGGCAACCGCATGATGCGGTACGCGTAGATGAGGTCCGTTGCTGGCGTCACGAAGCGAGGCTACCCATGCACTCCTCCGTGAACCTCGCAGATTTCGAAACCTTCCGGCGGCGGCCTTCGCTCAGTTCAGTTGCGCAGGTCGCTCAAGGCGAGTGCCACGTATTCACGGAGATAGATCGTCGAGTCCGAGAGGGCATTCACTTGTGGAATGAACGACCGCAACGAGATATCACCGAACGAGTCATCGGTGATGATGGGATCGGAGCCGACCATCCTCAGATTGCTGAAGAACCGGGCAAATTCGCGCCGTGATCGCCGCAGGTGGAAGTCGGAGGTCACGATCATCAGTGGGTCGGTGGGTTGATGCCAGCCAGAGTCCCGCGCCACTTTCGCATGCCCGTTGGTGTTCAACGACACTGATTCGATTCGAATGCGTTCGGGGGGAACTCCGAGACGTTCAGCCTGCGCCTTCATGAGTAGCCCCTGCTGCTCGGGGGAACGGAACCCTTCCATTCCCGGCTGCGAACCCGCCATCACCAAGGATGCGTCGGGGTAGATGAGCCCGAGTTCTGCGGCCTTGTTCACGCGACGTATGGTCTCGACGCCCGATGAATCGAACCGTGGCTCGTCACCGAGGTCGTATCCACCGCTCAGCACGTAGATGTGTTTCGGCTTCCAGGATGTTTCAATCCTCGATTCCACGTCGAGCGGTCGTTTGAGCAGTGTTGTAAGAAGCGGTGTGGACAACAGCCAGAGCGCGGCGATGGCCGCCGTACCGACCACCTTGATCCAACGTCGCAGCACGCCCGACCGCCACAACAGCCCCCAAACGACGGCAAGGGTGACGATCGGCAACCACAGTGGATCAACCAGGTCGCGCAGCACAGGTCACCTCACTAGCCATCCACGCACACAACTGAGAGATCAATCACATTGACAGTGGCTGAACCAGACATTGAGCTGTCTGACTCGAGAGTCATGACACGTTTGTCTTCGAGAGAAGCGAACCTCGGCTCGCCTATGACAACCAGATTCCACATATCGGTTGCAACCCATCCGATATGGCTAGCTAGAAGTCCGATCTCTGAATGAACACCCTGCTCGCCGGAGAGATTCACCGGCAGGAGTCTCAAGACAACTTCGTCATATTCCATCAACGCGTCGCGATGTCTGTCGAGCAAACACTCGAAATTTACAAGGTCGGAGGCATTCGCGGACGATATTCGGTCGTAGACGATTTCCCGGGCCGGATTGAGAGAGACTGCGACCAAAATGAGAGGAACTGTGAAGATAAGCAGTTCCAACTTGCTCTTCTGCAATTGACGATTACTCATTGCGACAGAGAAAGTAACGATGAGACCTCCCCACAGTATGAACTGACCTGGAAGCGCCAGTCGATATGACACATCACCGTCGGATCCGAGAAAAAGAATCACCGACACCGAGAAGCTAGCAAGAACAGCCGTCAGCAAAATCCATGCGTGACGCCAAAGAACTATGGAGGCGACGCTGATTATAAGAAATGTCATTGAAGATACGGCGAAAAGATGGAGATCCTTCTCAAGGAATAGGTGTAGAGACTTTGGTACATATGACGTAATGACGCTCACGAACTTGTCTTTCAGCGAAATGTTCGACACGCGCTCGAGTGACGACGGTGAGACCAGCCAAATGAATGCCAAATTGCTGACGAGACCGGTAGAGAGCATCATGAGGACGAAGCCAATTTGTCTAATCGATGTAGTTCGAGACTCTCTCTGAGTCAACTGAGCAGCGCTCCATAGAAAGACAGGTAAAGTTGCTAGGACTGCCATCTGTTGATAAGAGAACACAGATACGAAGATGAGTACTGTCGCACCGATGACTCGAGGTAGTGAAGGGCGGGGGATGCTGAGGAGTGCACCCGCGAGCAACGCCGTTGGGATTGCAAATAACGGAATTGCAAGCGTCGCGAATGTAACTGCGGCACCGATGGTTGGCAGCAGAAACAAGCTTCCAGTTCCACAGATGGCAGCCAGCAAGGCTCTCGCATCAATGGGCCCCGGTTTGCTGATTCGTGCTGCGAAGCGGATGAGAATCATCACCGACAGAAGAATCGCAATGAACGCAATCGCTCGCAGAATCGACAATCTTGATACATCTGTTGCGACGGGCCAAACCAGGCCTGAGACGATTGCAGGAATTAATCGGCCAGTTTGCCACAAGGTACCCACCATTCCTTCTTCGGTACTAAAGAGTCGCATCCCACTTCTAGCTTCAAGTACCTTCCTGTAGTCGTCAAGTACGGCAAATCTCCTCTGGAGGGGACTTGCATAGAACACGATGCCGAATGCACCGACGAACATCGAAGAGACGGCAAGTTGGCGGTTAAACGGTCTTTTCGTCATGAGTGAGCGTCCCGATGACTACCGACGCGAGTCGCGATCTCGGGACTTTGCTGGGTTGCCGATGATTGCGGATCCATCAGGAAACTCTGAGTACTGGGTGACCACGGACCCTGCTCCAACGTATGAGCGGCTTCCAATCGTCGTTCCCATGAGAATAATTGCCCCAGCGCCGATATGCACGAAGTCCCCGATCACAGTCGGGGCGCGATCTGTCGGCATGGTTCCCTCCGTGATGACGCGATTCACTGTCGTGTGGGTGTAGATCTGTGCGCCGGCAGAGATGTGGCAACCTTGACCGATTCGTAATCCGCCAGATCCGTCAAGGATGGTGAAGGGTCCAATCCAGCAATCTGGCCCTACTTCAGGATCTCCAATGATCCAAGCATGAGGGTTGTATGGGTTGGCTGGTATGTGGTGCCAACTGGGAACGTAATTCATCGCAAGTACTCGGCCAAGAAGTTAGCGACCCTCATCTGACTTTCGGGATCGAGTCCGTTATACATCGGAAGGGAGAGCGTACGTTGATGAAGTCTCGTGAGGGAAGGGAAATGGCTTTTCTCGGTAAAGCTGCGACGACGGAAGTAACTAGTAAATGGCATAGCAACAGTGCCGGTCCCAAGCTCTATCCCGAATTTACGGGCATCCAAGATGAGTCGCTCTCTTTGAGTTCCTTCGGGCAAGAGATACACGAAGGACTGCCAACTGTGGGAATGCAGCATGTCTTTCGGAGTTACCCCTGGTACGCCGTCCAACAGCTCGAGATATCGACGAGCAAGTAGCTGACGCTCTTCTACAAGGTCCTTAAGAATTCTGAGCTGTGGCAACAAGAGTGCCGCGGACAATTCAGAGATTCGATAATTGGAACCCGCCATCATGAAGTCGGATTTGTCATGGGGGCTACGACCATGATCACAAAAACTGACAGCTACTTCATGAAGTTCCTTGGATGAACTGACGAAGGCCCCGCCCTCGCCGGTGTTTATGATCTTCCTCGGATGGAACGAAAAAGCAGCAGCGACACCGAAACTTCCAGCTGGCTTCCCGTATCGAGTTGCACCTAGCGCACAGGCGGCGTCCTCGACCACGGGTATCTCATAAGTTCGACAGACATTCATGATCTCCTGCATATCTGCTATACAACCGAATGCGTGAACCACAAGTGCTAGAGCAGGGCGAAGTTGTCCCTCACCTTCAATTCTTCGAATCTCATCGTTAAGTCGCTCTGGACACATGTTGAAGGTCGACTCATCAACGTCGATGAAGACCGGCACTGCGCCGGTGAGTTCGATCACATTTGCCGTGGCTTGCCACGAATAGGAAGAAACGAATACCGCGTCGCCTTCTCCGATTCTCAGCCCGTGAAGCAACGCGTGCAGGGCAGTGGTGCAACTACTCGTCAAGTATGTGAGAGAACGCTTCGTAATATTGCCCAAAAGCACTTCGCAGCTTTCGGCAATCGTCGAGCGCGTGTGTTGCGGAGACCTCGCAGTCTCCAGCCAGAGCGCTATGGAGGCTTCAGGGAAGCTCGGCCTAGATAACGGAATCATGAAGGCTCTCGTGAAGCCAGTCCCGGGTCTTCTTGATCCCGTCCTCAAGGGATGTCCCAGCCGTTTTGGGAACAAGCCGTCTAAGGAGATCAATGTTCGGTGTCCGCGTCATGATGTCGATCGTCGGCGACTCGTTCACCACCACGCGCGACCGACTTTCCGGGACGTTCTTGAGTACCAGACTCGCAAGTTCGACCACCGACAGCGAAGTCGATGGGTCACCAAGATTCACGATCCGGCCGAATGAAGCATCGTTGTTCATGAGTCCAAGGAGCCCTTGTACGAAGTCGTCGATGTAGCACCAAGAGCGAATCGAATCTGGGGTACCCCGGATGATGAGATCGGCATCCTGAAGAGCTGCAGTGATGAAGTTGCGGATCGCCCCATCTCCAACTTGGCCGGGTCCGTAGACATTGAACGGCCTAATCACCAGACTGCGGGTCCTGCCCTCATGGTGCAACGCCAATGCGGCATGTTCCTCAAACAGCTTGCTGGCGGCGTAGGTCCAACGTGGCTCACCCGCAGGAGCAATCGAAGTCGGGTCAGACTCCTTCGCATTGAGCGCACATGTTCCGTAAACTTCACTAGTTGAAAGCACCACTACACGCTCCACAGCATTCGTATGAGCAGCTTGCAGAACATTGAGCGAACCAAGTCCGTTAACAACGAGTGTCTCGTAGGCACGACGAGTTACAGTCTGGACTCCGGCGACAGCAGCGCAGTGCACCACCACATCGCAGCCAATCGCTGCGGCATTCAATGCCTCTGGATCGCGAATGTCACCGTGGATGGTCGTAACGTTTCCCATCTTGGCGAGTTGGCTCTGATTGGTCGGATGCGAGCGCTCAAAGTTGTCAAACACCACGATGTCCGAGTCCGCCAGAGATTTCACCAGAGCGAATCCGATGAATCCAGCCCCGCCAGTGACGAGTATTCGCCTCCTATCCACGGGATCCCAGTCTTTTCACTAGCTCATGGAAATCAAGAACGTTGGGCAAGTTGCCTGAAAGATACTGGGTATGCCGAACCAGCATCAGACTCAAACTTGCAGATTCAATCTTGGTGAGTAGATCATTCCGAAACTCCTCGATGTAGGGATCATGGATGAACACTCCATACCCTCGCCGACGTAGCTCCTCCGCTATCTCGATAGCGGGTGAGTTTCGTAAGTCTCCGCTGTCAGGGAGGTATGAGTACCCGAGGAGACAAACCGACTTATCCATGCACTCACCCATCTCAACTGTTGTGAACCAGCGATCAATCAGATCGCAAACGAAGTAGGGCATTCGATCGTTGACGGCTCGGGCGGCCTTCACAAGGTCATTGGGTTGCTGCGATCCATTGATCAGCAAGAACGGATCCTTGGGTATGCAGTGTCCCCCCACACCTATTCCTGCATCGTGTAAGTCTCGTCGTGGGACTTTGTTTACGAATCTCTGGACTTGATGGAAGTCGACACCAAGTTCGCTACATCTGATTGCAACTTCGTTTGCAAAAGCTATCTGTACATCGCGGTATGTGTTCTCGACAGTTTTTACTAGCTCGGCTGTGGTGGTGTCAGTTGTGTCCGTTTCTACACCAAAGAGTTCCGAGTACAAGGTAGCCAGGACAAGTCTGAGATCTTCAGAATCAGCGCCACATACACGTGGTAGACGTAATTGGTTAGAGAGAAGTTTTCCTGGCATGACTCTCTCGGGCGAGTAGCCGAGAAAGACAGTGTGATTTAGGACCAACCGTGTCTGCTGCTGAATCTGATTGGAGAGCAACTGTCTGCACGTTCCCGGCGGCACAGTTGATTCAATGACCAGGATTGTTCCTTCGCTCGCATTGTTCAAGACATCGTCAACCGCGCTAGTCAGGCCTGAAAGATCTGGTCGGCAGTTGTCATCGACCGGGGTTGCTACAGCAACCATCACAATTTGGCAAGAATCCAACAGTTTTGCGTCACTGCTGACGAGGTATCTTCCACTATCTTGCGATTGTTTAAGCAAGGGAGTCAATTCCTCGTCTTCTCCAGCAAGGGGATTTCTTCCACTTTCAATGAGCGAGACTCGATGTGGATCGTTCTCGATTCCGACGACTCGCACTCCCGATCGACATAGAAGTAAGGACAATGGAAATCCAACATGGCCAAGGCCAACTACTCCAATTGCTACGTCTCGTGATTTGATGCCCGCCTCGATCTGCGCCAAACGTGATTTCCGATGGATGTGTTTGGTCGTCACCTAATCAGCCTGCACTTTTTCAAGTAGTGACTCACAGACGAGGATCGCCTCGAGAGCAACTTGAGCGTCTGGAGCGTCATGCAGAGCAGCCTCAGGCTCGTCAAGGAACGATCTCAACTGATTTAGTAGTGGTTCGGATCGATTTACGTGTATCTGTCGCTCAACGTTTGTGTTCACATACTCGCCTGCCACCGGATCGGAGATGTATCCCTCTTCATATACGACCAGTGATTGAGCCGTTAGGTCGACTTCAGCTGCATAACTTTCATGGGTAGCGCGAACTTGCCGTTGTTTCTTCTGAGAAATGTGACTCGTGTGAAAATGCGAGACTGTTCCAGTCTCGTGGCGAACGAGAGCGTGACACATACGTAACGGTTCACCACGTGAATAACCAATGCCATCTATTGACATAATCGGCCCTGCCAGCAGAATTGCGAGATCAATGTCGTGAATCATGAGGTCTCGGACTACATCTATCTGATTTGTATTGCCCGCAAGTTTTCCGACTCTACGAAACTCAAGTGTCTCGGGTGCGGGGCGCGAGTGAAGTACCTTTCGCAGTGCCTGAATGGTCGGATTAAATCTCTCAACGAACCCAACTTGAAGTCGAGTTTCGAACTGTTGTGCAGTAAAAAGCAGCTCTCGAGTGGTCTGCGAATCTAGAGTCAAAGGTTTCTCGACCAAGATTGATCGGAAGTGCCCAAGACAACTTTTGGTGATCGAGTAGTGACTCTGGCTGGCTGTTGCAATGATTAACGAGCTAGCCAAGTGGGCCCCTTCCACCGGATTCGCGATGTGGGGGACACCAAGATCGGTCGCTATGCGCTTTCCGAGTTCCATGTCAATGTCGGACACGAATCCAATTCGTACGGACTTCATTGCCTTCAGTACTCGGAGATGATTTTGGCCCATCCTGCCGAGTCCTACAACTCCTACGGATGGATTTTGGTAAGACGATTCAGCACTATTCACGGGGCCTCATCCGTCGCAGAATCCTGATGTGAGCCCAGAGTGAAATCAGTTCAACCATTCCCTTCCCGAGGCTAGACAGCCTGAAGGCCCTCGAGGTTCTTTCAGAGTTATGTTTGGGTCTCAGCAAAATCTCTGACCTGTGGAGCTGACCCATCGTAAAATGAGACCGAATCGCAACTTGCCAGGTAAAAAAAGTCGACTGTGGGAGCAAGGGCAATCTCGTTAAGTAGCTTGCCTCTCCAATAAAGAATCCTGAAAAGTTTGTGAGGTCTACACCAAAAAGTACCTTGACTGAATTTGAGACCCCTGCACTTACAAACCTTCTTTTGCCTACCCAACTTTCCTGCCTGAAGCCGAACAGGGCCGGCACAGAGTCACTGATTGCATCCACAAGACGCAATGCGCTCGGGTCGATTGCACCGTCTGCAGGTAGCCATGCAACATAGCCGCTGTTTACCTGTGATAGTCCCGTGGCAATCGCAGCTCCGAAGCCTCGATTTGTGAGGTGCTCAAGTACTTCGAGGTATGGGGTCTCGTTGGAGATGCTGCGAAGCAGATCCCCCATGCCATCGGTGCTGCCATCGTTTACCACGATGACACGAGATACGACTTCGGGGGCCATCTCGAGTAGTTCGGTGAGTGTCCTCTTGATTACGAGTGCTTCGTTAAAGGCAGGAACAATGACGCTCATGTATCGACTAGTCACGATCTAGTTGACGCCTATTCGAGTTGTTGGTTACTGGACTCAGGCAGCCACCTAAGGTGCCGTGCAGGATTCCCGACGACGAGACTGAAAGGCTCGACGTCTCGAGTTACGACGGATCCGGCTCCAATCATGCATCCGCGCGCCAGTCGCACCCCGCAAATTATGGTGCAATTTGCACCAATGCTCACTCCGTCCTCCACGACAGTCTCAATCGGAGTCCACGCGCCGACTGCCCGAGGCTCCCGATCGTTGGTGAATACCACGCATGGACCAATGAACACCTGGTTACCCACCGTGACACCCCGAAACAATTGAACCCCATTCTGAATCTTGCATCGATCCCCCACACTTACTCCGGAATCAACGAAAACGTCTTTACCCAACGTGCAATTACGACCTATTGACGCCCCTTCTCGAATCTGCGTATTGACCCAGACGACCGTCCCATCACCCACCGATGCCCCTCGCTCTACAATCGCAGTCGGGTGGCATGAGAAACTCATTCTCTCACCATAGGGGTCATCGACGGAAGAAATTGCGAATCGTCTCGACAACTCGATCCACGTCAGACTTCCCAAGCCTCTGGTGTACGGGTATCGAAAGACACGATCGCGCTATGCGATCCGCGACAGGCGTTCGCTCTTCATGTAACACGCGAGGATGATCACGAAAGCATAGATACTCGTGCAGAGGCAGTGGATAGTAGACACCAGACTCAATCTGCTGTGCTGCCAGAAACTCCCTAAGGCGGTCACGCTCGTCAGAGTCCCCCGAATTCAAGACAATAGTGAACTGATGCCACACATGATCACGGCCATTGGGAACGGTCGGCACACGTAACTCGCTGACTCCAGCCAGTCCGTCACTAAGACGTCTTGCATTGTGCCTGCGTCGCTCTACTTGGTCTCTGTACCCCGAGACCTCCCCCAAACCGAGACTTGCTGCAACATCGGTCATGCGGTGATTTTCGCCCAGTGTTTCGTATTCGTATCGTCGAAGAAAGCCTTGATTTCTCAGAAGCGTCACTTGCCGAAAGTCATCGAGATTGCCGCAGCTGACTCCACCACCTTCGCCGGTTGTCAAGTTCTTCGTGGCGTAAAACGAGAAGGCGCCGATGTCAATAGTTCCTGCGGAAATCTCATCAGAAACTGCCCCCAACGCCTGCGCACAGTCCTCGACGACACGGAGTTGGTGAGTAAGCGCAAGATCACGAATTTCGGACAAATCGCACGGAAGTCCGTACAAATGGACCGGCACGATTGCTTTAGTTTTGCCGCACACTCGTTCGCGAACCGACGACAGATCAAGATTGAAGTCATCAGCGCATATGTCCACGTAACGGAGCGAGGCACCACAAGCAAGAATGGCATTCCACGTTGCACCGAATGTGAAACAGGTCGTGATCACCTCGTCACCCGGACCTAGGGACGCAGCACGTAGTGCCAACTGGAGAGCACTCGTGCCGTTAGACACGGCAGCGAAATGTTTGGAATTTGTGAGTGTTCGAATTTGTTCTTCGAACTCGAGAACTCTGGGGCCGCTCGCTAGTTGGCCAGATCTCAATGTTCGTCGTACGAGACGTCTTGCTCGACGGCCTACACGCACGTCATTCAGACGAACTGTCCTGTAATTCCGCGGCATGACCTTGGTGATAGAGATTACCCACTTGGCTTCGTTCAGTCAGTCGCAGTTATGCTGAAGTTCTCGCGGGGACGTAGCTCAGCTGGCTAGAGCACCTGCTTTGCAAGCAGGGGGTCGTGGGTTCGAGTCCCATCGTCTCCACCAACACCCCCTGCGAACCATGATCGTTGAACCTGGAACGTTCGCTACGTCGACCAGGAAAATGTGACAGCACTCCCAGGCTGTTGCTGCACGAGTGCGTCAACGTCGTCCGGAGCAACCACACCGATGACGGGATAGCCCCCGGTCGTCGGATGATCCGCCACCATTACGACGATTTCACCGCTTGGTGTTACTTGCACCGCCCCGCGGACGAGCGGGATTGATGCGAGCTCGCCGAGCGATGCACGCTTCAGTGCCGCCGCGAAGGACGATTCGTGCGTAGTACTGGGTGATGAATCGGCCAAGCGAATCCCCACACGATTACTCGTCGGCGAAACATTCCATGTCGTGCGCGCAAAGTGTTGTAGTGATTCTGAAGCAAACAAGTCGAGATGCGGACCCTCAGTGAGTTGGATTCGTCGACTCAAAACGAAATCGACAGCAAGATCAAGATTGCTTGGCGGTGAGGCAGGTTCACCGATGCGGAGGAGCGAACCACTTTGCAACGGCACAGGGACAAACCCACTCAACACATCGTGCGAGAGCGAACCAAGCAACGCCCGGCCATTCGTCGCGGTTTCGTCGTTTCGGTGGACCCCAGTGATGCCACCGCTGATGGCGAGATAGGCGCGTGTTCCTG
>Ga0194124_10006192_pt1 | contig 10783 bp, 2 predicted proteins | sample TA2KigCas0mmetaG_FD_148605 | JGI IMG/M metagenome (GOLD analysis project Ga0194124, IMG submission 148605) | Freshwater microbial communities from Lake Tanganyika, Tanzania - TA2015031 Kigoma Deep Cast 0m | ecosystem: Environmental > Aquatic > Freshwater > Lake | place: Tanzania: Lake Tanganyika...
CAAACTGGTGTCAACGTGATTCCATCGCGCACCTATTTGATAAAGATGGTCCTTAAAAATACAGTAAACGCGTCAACGAACGCCAATACAGCGGTGACAGACAGCGAGATGTATCCGAATTCATACCCGTATTCCACGTCGGTCGTGACCTATGCGCCAACCGTCGATTCATCGAATGTTTATAATGTGTATTCACCGCCCGCACCGATCCCCACCGCGCGATTCGGATATAACGGTTGGTATTATGCGAATACGACGACATGGGTGAATGTCGCGCAATCGGTGAGAGATCGCGTGAAATGGATGCTTCCACCGAACGCAGCAGGTTCATTGACGGTTGCTGATCTCCGATATGTCCGGATGAATTTGAAAGTCTTCAATAAAACGTCTTTACCGTTCCTCGTGGTGACAACACAGGCGGGATCATCGCGTAAATATACGATATCCGCGCCGAATTCTCTCGCGAATGGCACCGTCTATTCGTTCTACATGAACTTTCATTCGTATACGCGAGAGCCTGCTACGGTCGGCGCAACGAATGCCGCACTTACCTATTCGAATGTCGGCAGCGGTAGTTTCGCAAATGGTGAAGTCATTACATCGATTGCTGTTGAAACGGATAGTGCGGCAGCGGCCGGAACCGTCGAATTCACGCTGTCGAGTGTGGCTGTTGGAGAAGCGAATGGAGAGAAAGAATATGGATTTAGTGCGAACGTGTAAAAACAATTGAACCATACCAAGCTGGAATAGTTGTAAACAAATGTAAAATAATATATATAATTGAAATATATAGGTATTCAATTATATACGATGGAAACACAATATCAATATCATTATGGCGGATCAGAGCCAAAATTACCTGTAGCGTCACCTCCGACCTATCTCCTACTCATAGACAGTCGTGTTTCAAATACCCAAGACATCATCAACGCAAAGCAACCGGGTGTCCATCATATTGTATTTGAAGCGCCCTCTCGACCGACACATTCGGCAAAGTTAATCAAAAACATCGAAGACCAAATCGCGGCATTAGGTGTTCCCGCGTTTACAAGTATCGGGTTGGTTCAGCATAATGATGGACGTCCCATTTATGAAATGTTTGGTCGAATATCTGACCGAATGAAACCGGTGATTTCCGATGTGGCGACACGTGACCCTGATATTCAGACATGGAATCGTATTTCATTATTCATTACGATGTTACGGTTAAATTACGGAATCGTGAATTTCGATATGATGGCGTGTGCGCTTTATTCCGACCCCAACTGGAAACACGTAATCGATAAACTCACCGCAGTAACTGGCGTCACCGTGCGTGCATCAACCGATGATACTGGTGCGGCGTCGTTGGGCGGTGACTGGTTCTTGGAATCGCATACAGGTGTCAATCTGAAAGACATATATTTCACGGATGCGATCGAGAATTACACCGGCATATTGGTGTTATCGTCAAATAGTGATATTTTACCGGTGACAACCGTCAAAAAACTTCTTCTTATCGACCATACGATTCCGGATATACATGTGATTATCAACTCGATGAATGATGACACTTACTGTCTTGTATTCAATTCGCAATATGATACCGAGGATACGATTCTCTCGAAGCTCCGATTTTTATCGGGATCGAATCGGTATATTCTTGATGCGTTTCATTACGCTGACGCAGGAACAGATGCCGCTTCCACCGCTGCCGTATTAACGCCATCGCAACTTCATAGTGAAACAGACTGGCAGTTTTACCCGGATAGCGCGCCCACAATATCCATATATCAACCGGTGTTCTTTCAAAGGGCAATCCCTGTCACAACGACGACAGCGACAACGACGAGCGGACCGATAATGAATGAACCTGATCTTGCGGATGTATCCATGTATCTTCCGAGAGATAAGGTCCGTATTACGGATTTGGATGAAATTTATGAAATCGCGAAAACCGCTGGCGAGCTGCTTGACAATAGTGGTCTTGAATTTGAATGTGTTGGTATTATACAACATGCTCCTGCGACAACGCTGGGATATAAATTAATGAATACAGGATCCTATGCGACGATTGAAAATGTCTCGTCGATAGATCCGAATCTCTCGTCGTGGTCGCACTTCGGCACATTTATCGAGAGATTGAAATCCGTATATAAAATGACAACGCTCGACATGATGGCGTGTGCGCTTTATACAAACCCCGACTGGAAATATATTATTGATCAATTAGCGCTGCGACATGCGATAACGATCCGCGCATCTTTGGATAATACCGGAAATACGAATGACGGTGGAAATTGGATACTTGAAACAGCAGAAATCAATTTGACCGACGTTTATTTCACGAACGCAATACACGTATGGGCGCACTTATTACCGACAAGTCTTACAACACTAAGGTTTGATGGTGTAGACGACGCGGTAAATATGGGAGTGCCCGCATGGTCATATTCCACACAGTTCCGAACCACGATGACGGTAGAATGCTGGTTCAAAACAGCAGATACGAACAATCAGAAAACAAGCCCACAAATAGTAACACGCAACAACTCCGGTGGAGTTTCTTCAACATCACAATTCTCTCTTTATATGCTGTCTACGGGAGAAGTTGGGTTTGGATTAACAAATAATAGTAATACTGGATTTTATCATAACACAACCGCCGCTTATAAAGACGCGCTATGGCATCATGTCGCGGTCACATACAATTCAGCAACCGGAACCAAAATCATGTATATTGATGGAGTCGCAGTAAAAACTGATACAAATGCCAGTTTCGGTCTTTTATCGAATAACAGCACAGTTAAACTAGTGATAGGTAGTGATGGCGGCGGAGTTGATTTTGGTTATACTGACCGCCAGTTCCGTGGCCAAATATCAGACGTTCGTATCTGGAATGTCGTTCGTTCTGCCTCCGAAATCGCGGCGAATTATGGTCGGCGTTTGGTCGGGAATGAAACTGGTTTGGTCGGATACTGGAAACTAAATCAAGGTATTGGAACCGGTTGGGCGTCATATTCTTCAGCAACCGATAGCACGAGTAACCGAGTTCATGGAACGCTTACAAATATGGGAGCAACACCATCTGGTAGTTGGGTGACAACAACCGACCTTTCATTCAATCCGCGGATTACAACGATGACATTAGGCGCGAATAATGGTGTCTATAATCTCTCCGACAGTTCGTTTTCTTTTATTGATCCGAGTTCAAATAGTCTGGGCGCGTTTTCGTATGCGGTAAGCCCGAGTTCTGTCGCAACCGTGACAAATGGTGCCGCAACGACAAAGACCATCTACGCAACATCGGGTGCGATTAGTATTCCAACTTTATCGTTGTTTGAGTTTCCGGAGATCGCGTCTCTCTCGAGTTGGCAGATCGATATTAGTTTTACGGTGACGGGGGGAGCTGGGACGTGGAGAGCACTAATCGGAGATATGTTCAATAATATCACTAATAGTTACGACGGAACTCGCGGATGGGGACTGTGGATATCAACAAATAATCGAATCTACTGGTCTTGGGTTGGCGCAACATCTGAACCTGAAATATTGAACGTAGTATTAAATACTCCGTATGTATTGACAGCCGCACAGAGTAGTGGGACAATAACACTCACACTAACTAATTTGGCGCAAACATTCAATAGTAGTCTTTCAATTAGTAACTTGGTTGCGTTATATAACTTTGATTCAACTGCCAACGACAGCTCTGTAAATAACAATCACCTTACAAATGTGAACAGCGTATCATACAACACGAACGATTATAAACGAGGAACGGCTTCTGCGCAATTCAATAAGACGAATTATTTCGAAATTTCGAATGATGGTAGGTTTTCGCCCGATAATTTAACAATTTCTTTCTGGGTGAAACCTGTAAATAGTAATGGTGTTCATCAGGCGATTGCGTCATGTCGGAATACTGTTAGTGGGGGGTGGGTAGGGTGGTTCATTTATATCGGTCCAACAAATAACCTAGAGTTTATTACAGGTAATGGAACAGGCACCTTAACCGGAGGCTCGATATATAGCAATTTTGGCGGAACAATAACTTCATGGGTTCATATTGCGATTACATTGACGAAATCTACAAGCACAACTGTATTATACGTAAATGGCCGACTTTGGACATCAGCATCAAACTCATATGTAAATAATCCAAGTGGTAATTTACGTATTGGGGCCGGCGCAAATGAATCATCGGCAAGTTTTTTTATGGGCGTCGGTTCTCAACTCGACGATTTCCGAATTTACAGTAAAATTCTCTCTGAATCTGAAATTGGAACGATTATTGCCAATTCATCTTATAGTGCGTCATTCAGCGTTGGCGCAAATGTAATCGGTAAAGGTCCTGTTGCGATTGGCGGTTGGCAAACTCTTCGTTATGACGATTTCCCTGGAACTATTTCGTATGTGAATGTAAGCGTCCCGACGAATCAGCGCGTAGTTACGCTTTCTACTGGAACAGGGGGGACACCAGCGACTGTTACTGCGACACAAGATAGTTCGCTTGATTTTGGAGTCGGTTCTCAAACTGCCGCTTTGACCGTGAATTTGACTTCACCCACCATGCCCACCTTGACCGCGCCCGCCAAGAACTTCGGTGACGCATCATTCAACCTCACCGCGCCAACTAGTAACAGCAGCGGCGCATTTACATATACAAGCAGCAACACCGCGGTGGCAACGGTGACATCGGGTGGCATGGTTACTATAGTGGGGACTGGAAGCACAACCATCACCGCAACACAGGCTGCCTCCGGCAATTACACATCCGGTAGTGTGACCGCGTCGTTGGTGGTTTCCGCCATCGCCCCCACCATCAGTGCACTTTCGGTAACCGCAAAAAACATCAATGACGCTTCATTCTCGTTAATTATTCCAGATAGTAGTAGTAATGGATTGTTTTCATTTACAAGTAGTAATACGTCCGTAGCTAATATAAGCGGAAATATACCCATTCAAGTAAATTCCTTGAATTTTGATGGTATCAACGATCATATTGAATATGGTCTTCCTGCGAAAATGGTAGGTACCACCGGAACACAGTTTCGAACTACATTTACACTAGAATGTTGGTTTAAACATCCTGGGGCACCGCAAGATATTTATCCTTCATTGATGGCACGTAATTATTCAGGAGGATCAATAGATACGTCTGTATTTTTTATCGACACATACGATAATAAGATAAGATGTTACATCCAAACGATGAGTGGTTCTACCGCAGTATCCACTGTAAATAGATATGACGACTCTCAATGGCATCATATGGCAGCTACTTATAACGCGACGATAGGTAAACTTATGTTATACATCGACGGGTTGCTTGTTAATCAAATAACAAATACATCATTAGGTCTTTTATCGAATACTACGAATGTTATAACCAACTTTAAAGTGGGTGGTGCAAGAAGCGATTGGGACCAAATGGACTTTCGCGGTTTTATCGCGGAAGTAAGAGTATGGAATATAGTTCGTTCCGAATCACAGATTTATAATAATTATTCGAAACATCTTACGGGATATGAAAATGGACTGATATTATACAGTAAATTAAATCAAGGAATCGCAAGTGGTAATAATAGTAGTATACAATATGCGAATAATGATGTATTGACATCGGGTGAAGGATATACGGGAACACTCGTAAATTTTAATAAATCAGGTTCTACTTCAAATTGGGTGCTTGGACCTACTTTAAATACTAATTTTATAGTAAATATTAATAGTGTGGGAACCACTACAATAACCGCAACACAGGCTGCTACGACGAATTACACATCCGGTAGTGTGACCGCATCGTTGGTGGTTTCAGCCATCGCGCCCACCATCGGGACGTTGACACCCGAACCCGCCAAGAACTTCGGTGACGCCTCATTTAACCTCACCGCGCCCACCAGTAACAGCAGCGGGGCGTTTACGTATACAAGCAGCAACACCGCGGTGGCAACTGTGACATCCGGTGGCATGGTCACCGTGGTGGGGGCGGGAAGCACAACCATCACCGCAATCCAAGCAGCGAGTGGAAATTACGCTAGTGGTAGTGTGACCGCGTCGTTGGTTGTTTCGGCTATCGCACCCACCATCGGCACACTGACCGCGCCCGCCAAGAATTTCGGTGACGCATCGTTTAACTTGACTGCGCCAACCAGTAACAGCAGCGGGGCGTTTAGTTATACAAGCAGCAACACCTCGGTGGCAACTGTGACATCGGGTGGCATGGTGACCGTGGTAGGGGCTGGAACAACAACCATCACCGCAACACAGGCTGCTACGACGAATTATAGTGGCGGGTCGGTTACCGCGTCGTTGGTGGTTTCACCGATCGCACCCACCATCGGCACACTGACAGCGCCCGCCAAGAATTTCGGTGACGCATCATTCAACCTCACCGCGCCAACTAGTAACAGCAGCGGCGCATTTACATATACAAGCAGCAACACCGCGGTGGCAACTGTGACGAGCGGTGGCATGGTGACCGTGGTAGGGACTGGAACAACAACCATCACCGCAACACAGGCTGCCACGACGAATTATAGTGGCGGGTCGGTCACCGCGTCGTTAGTTGTTTCGGCTATCGCACCCACCATCGGCACACTGACCGCACCCGCCAAGATCTTCGGAGACGCATCGTTTAACCTCACCGCGCCAACCAGTAACAGCAGCGGGGCGTTTAGTTATACAAGCAGCAACACCTCGGTGGCAACTGTGACATCGGGTGGCATGGTGACCGTGGTGGGGGCGGGTAGCACGACCATCACCGCAACCCAAGCAGCGAGTGGAAACTACGCCAGTGCCAGCGTAACCGCGTCTCTCGTAGTGAGTAAAGCCACACCTGTTCTCTCGACGTTTACCGTAAGCACCAGCCGAACATACGGCGCAGCGCCATTTTCCGCGTTGGCTTATCCAACATCCAATATCAGCGACGGCGCAATCGTATATACATCAACTGATTCTACTGTGGCATCCATCGACAGTAGTAGCGGTATTATTACATTGTTAAAAGCCGGATATGTGAATTTCATCGCCACACAACAAGCTACCGCGTATTACAATAGTGCTACCAAAACATCGAATACTATGACCGTGTATAGACAGATACTATCTCTCACACGTTCTTCCCCGACATCATCCACTATTAATAAAACATACGGCGACAGTTATTTCAACGTAATCGCGACGAATGCGAGTAATGGCGGAACAATCACATACGAGACCGACACACCGAGTGTCGCAGGTATCGTTGGTAGTGCGACTGCGGGTGTCATATCTGTTGTATCTGTTGGAACAGCGACGATCACCGCACGACGCGAACAAACCGACCAATACACATCTGATCCGGTTTCATGGACGGTAGAAGTCGCCCGCGCAACTACGACGCTTACTGGATTATCCGATGTATCATATAATGTTACTGCTGCGCCATTCACCGTAACAGCATCTAGTGCCAGCGACGGCGCTGTAACATATTCTCTTCTAGATCCTTCCAGCAGCGTGCTGACCATTCATCCAACCACCGGTCTCGTGACATTACGGTCGGCCGGGTCAGCAGTTATTGTCGCATCACAGGCGCAAGGCACGCTTTATTTGGCACCGGCAAGTATCACCGCCACTATCACCGTAACGAGTGCTGGCAACGCGCTCCAAGGCGCAACGATTACAAACACGTCGAGTTTCGCGTCTGTCAATTTACAAGGAGCATCACTCGCAGGAGTATCGATTACAAACACCGCATTCACCGCCGCAAACCTCACAAACGCAAATCTTACAAATGCGGTCATCGTGAGCGCCAATTTTGCGAGTGCCGATCTTTCTGGCGCCACACTCGCCGGTGCCACAATCACAGGCGCAACATTCACCGCCGCATCTCTCAAGAACGCTGATTTATCCGGAGCAATATTAACAAACACCGCATTTACAGGTTCAGACCTATCTGGCGCCCGACTTACTGGGGTTGATGCTTCCGGCGCATCTTTCGCCAACGCAAGACTCACGAATGTCGACATGACCGGCGCCAATATCGCGAATGTAAACTTCACAAACACGAGTATCAAAGGTGCGAATATCACGGATGTCAGCTTTTCACCACTTCAGAAGCTCCAGCTATTGAAAAATTCGGATAATCGCGACATCGGACAAATTATTATTCCGGCGGTTACAGGAACGACCGTCCTTGCCGCAATCTCCGAATCATCGCCATTACGCGCAATCGAGAATCTGGACTTGACGAGCGCGACAGTGGCGGTGGTTGTTCCAACGACATCGACGTCGCCCACCGCTGTTTTACCGGATGTCGTGCTGAATGTAGTCGATAGTGACAAGTTCTATCTCCCGATCAACGAGAGCGAGTTTTTCCAGATCGAAGGTGTTAAATATTATGCGACAGGCGGTGTCGTGCGCAACTACCTTACGAATGCGGTGGTGGAAGTCATCAATTATAACGGAACGCCGGTATGGTTGCTCGCGGGTTCAATCGTCGGTTTGGTTTTACAGACAAATACGCTCAACAGTTCGTCATTCGTAGTTCCGTCGCGAATGTTGATTACAACGACGACGCCATTCATGCCGACAACTCTGCCAGCCAGTAATAATACGACAACGCCAATCATATATTCATCTGATAATACGAATGTAGCCACGATCGACGCATCATCCGGCGAAATCACGATAACGGGTGCGATTGGGTTTGTTCGTTTTACAGCAACACAAGTTCAAAATGCGACATACGAGCCGGGTGTGAGCGTTAGTAATACCTTGTTCGTCGATCGTTCCGTCGAATTTATACTCACAGAATTGAACCAAACATTCAATCTCTCGACGTTGGCAACGTTGGACGCATCATCGATTTCGATTGAGACAACCGATGCGACAGCCGTATTTTATGTGCGGTTGTCCGACATTAATAACGTATTCATGTATCAGAGCGATGCGAGCGATGTTACGAATGTTATCGCAGATGATATTAAATATTACGTATTTCATCGTAAATGGCCGACGGAGCTTAAACTCAATCCGACCCATGCGATGTTGGATAAATCCGAAAGCTCCGGAATGCTTGGTGTGGGTGAAGGGTATGCTAGCGAGAAATCTCTCATCAAGCACGATTTCATTCGTTATATTGCGCTACGTTTGTTCAATACAATCCACGGCGTCGATTTATTTCATAACGAAGCTGAGTTACTCGAAAATTCGGTATTTTTAGGTGAAACCGTTCGAAATAATATCGATACAATTATGGCAGGAATATCTACGACTTCATCGAGTGGAACTATGGCATATGATGCTTCCGGAAATAAGTATTTGACAAATGATGCGTCCGGGAATACGAATCTGTGTCGTGAAATGATGCGTCATATGGCGGCTGTTGCTCCATCGAGGTTTTACGGTAATGTTCCAAATCACGCTGGATTGAAGAATGTTCCGTTTCTGGAGAATGACACACTACAATATAAACTCGTGGTTCAGGCGGCGGCGACTCAAAATCTATTGACGGGTGTTTCGGAGATTCCATCACGTTCTTATACTATAAAGCTTGTATTGAAAAATACGGTGAACGCGTCGACAAACGTCAATACTGTGGTCACAGACAGCGAGATGTATCCGAATGCTTACCCATATTCTTCATCGATGGTTACATACGCGCCGACCACAGATTCATCGAATGTCTATACGATATATTCGCCACCTGCGCCGATTCCATTTTCGCGGTTCGGATATAACGGATGGTATTATACGAATTCTGCGGCGTGGGTGAATGTCGCGCCAGCCGTCCGTAATCATGTCAAATGGTTAGTTGGCGGAAATACCGCGACATCGAAAGTAAGCGATTTACAATACATTCGCGTCAATCTTAAAATACATAATACTGCGTCGTTGCCGTATCTTATGGTATACACGCAAGCGGGTTCGTCGAGAAAGTATGCGGTGGTTAGCGGAAATGGATCGTTGGTAAATGGAACGGTGTATTCATTTTACATGAACTTTAATTCGTATGCTCGAGAGCCTGCGACGATTGGGGCAACAAATGCGGCGCTTGCTTACACTGTCGGAAGTGGCAGTTTTGCGAATAACGAAACGATCACGTCGATTGCCGTAGAGACCGATAGTAACGCCGCTGCGGGAAATATAGAATTCACACTGTCGAGTGTTGTTGTTGGTGAGTTGAGCGGAGAGAAAGAATACGGCTTCGAGGCGGCTGTGCCAGTATCATACCCGTAATCATTCCATTCTATTCCATTCTATTCCATTCCATTCCATATAATAAACAACTTGAATTTATTATATTGATACTATTCAAACGATTCATACGGATGACATCTGAAGCGGATGAAGGGGTTCCTTGGATAGATGAACCAACATCCAACACTACGACATTTCAGTTACACGCATTAGGCACATACGACGGCGAGGGCGAGGGAGGCGGCGAAACCGGAGAGCAAGCGAACGAACGAAATGCCGGTGCCGGTGCCGGTGCCGATGCCGATGCCGACGCAGTATTTTATGTGAAGTTATCCGACATGCTCTCTGTTTTCAAATTTCGAACACCGACAGTGTCCGACTGTAGTCTTAACCTAGCGATTTTCGACGCATCATCTGATATTCAATACTATGTGTTTCGTAAATGTTGGCCTACATCATTAAAAATAAATCCGTCTCATGCGATGTTAGATCGAAGTGAATCATCGGGAACGCTGACGGGCGGCAGCGGCAGCGGCAGCGGCTCATTCGCCGCGAATAAATCTCTCGTCAAGCACGATTTTATCCGGTATATATCGCTTCAACTTTTCAATACAATCCA
>Ga0194124_10006193_pt1 | contig 10782 bp, 13 predicted proteins | sample TA2KigCas0mmetaG_FD_148605 | JGI IMG/M metagenome (GOLD analysis project Ga0194124, IMG submission 148605) | Freshwater microbial communities from Lake Tanganyika, Tanzania - TA2015031 Kigoma Deep Cast 0m | ecosystem: Environmental > Aquatic > Freshwater > Lake | place: Tanzania: Lake...
AAAATAGTTGAGGCACATAAAGGTTTAGTTTTAGTAACTGGTCCTACAGGATCAGGAAAATCAACGACACTTGCTGCAATAATTGGAAAAATTAATGAATTAAGACCTAGAAATATTATCACAATTGAAGATCCAGTAGAGTTCATTCATCATGACAAAAAAAGTATTATTTCCCAACGTGAGGTTGGCAAACAAACATCATCATTTGCACGAGCTTTAAAAAGTGCTCTTCGAGAAGATCCAGATGTTATCTTAGTTGGTGAGATGAGAGATTTGGGGGCTATCTCAATGGCATTAACTGCTGCAGAGACTGGACACTTAGTATTAGGTACTTTGCACACTAGTGGTGCTCCTAATACTATTAACAGAATCATAGATGTTTTTCCTCCAGGTCAGCAAGGTCAAATTAGAGCTCAAATTGCAGAGTCTTTAAAAATGATCATTACTCAAAAACTTATAAAGAAAAAAGATGGAACGGGTAGAGTTGCAGCATTTGAAATCTTAACGTGCACACCTCCAATAAAGAATTTAATTCGAGAGGCTAAAGTTCATCAAATTCCAAGTGTAATGCAAACCTCACAAAAAGATGGAATGGTTACTATGGAAAAATCTATAGAAGTTTTAACTCAAACTGGCGCTATTACAGGTGCAATTGATTAAACAAAAAGGATTATCGTTAATAGAATTATTAGTAGTCATCGCTTTAATTGGAGTAATTTCAATTGTTGCAATACCAAATGTAAGAGAATGGCTTGTAAAAAAAGAGATGGAAAAAGATTTAAATACTATTTTTGGCATTATTAAAAATGTGTCAAATGATATTGGAAATAATGTTTTTGAGATGGGTGGGGTATTTTTTGAAAATAACAATGGGAATGGACTAATTATTAAAGTTAGATATCGAGGGCCTGATAAGTTTCGTGCTTTTCAAACCTGCAATAATAATGACTCTGAATGGGATGGTATAGATACCTATAGTTCAAGCTCTCAATCAGAGCACTATTCAACTTTTTCGAATATAAGACTTAATAAAGCAACAGCTGGTTTTTGTTTTTCAAAAAATTTTACAGTTAATTTCGCAGGTAACGTAAGCCTATGTCATAAAGAAAAAAACACTAGTCAAACTTGTCAATTAGTGAATACAAATGATCCTTATTATGATTTAATTATTCAACGAACGGGTAGAGTTGAACTATTAAAGTACTCTTATGAGCAAAAAAGTTGGCTTAAACAATAAAGGAATAAGCTTAGTAGAGGCTCTGGTCTCTATCGTGGTATTAACTGTAGGCATCGTATCGGTTTTACAATTGTCTGTTTATGCAGTTCGAACTGCGGATGTTTCTCTTGAGAAAACAAAAGTAAATTTTCTCTCTGAAATGATGATGGAAACTTTAGTTGTCAATCAGAGCAATCTTCAAAATTATCAATTAAATATTAATGACTGTAATTACAAACCCAGCAATGATTTGCAAAAAATTTGGACTGAAACTTATAAGAATGTTTTAGATACTAATACAAAAACAACACGATGCCTTCCAGGTGACAAAAAGCTTGCAACAATTACAAATAATACAAATGCAAGTATAAATTTAAGTGTTGGTGGAGGAAAACAAAATAAATTTTTAGGATTTTCAAAAATTGAATAATTTTTTCAAAAATAACAAGGGATTAACCCTTGTAGAAATTTTAGTAGCATCTGTCATTGGTAGCATGACAGTTGCAGCAATATATTTTTCCTATGGCGTTTTTTCTAGCACCTATCTTGGTATTGTTGCAAAAGTACAGGTAAGCAAAGATATAAGAAATGCATTAACAGTAATTACGAAAGATGTTCGTCTTGCAGGATATACATCAAAAATTCCCCCTCAAAGTGGCGGGATAAGCTTTGCACCTTTTACTACGATGAATAATAAAATTATTATTAGAAAAAACACATATTTTAACGCGAATTCATCTCCCGGACGTTACCAGACAGGGGTTAATGATGTATTAGAAGTTATTTATGATCGAGATCGAAGTACAAGAGTGAGAGTTTCCTACGCTCAGAGCAATGATGGTTTTTTAAAAAAAAGATTATCACGCTGTTTAAATGCTGATTGTTTAAATGATAATGATTATATTTTTAATGAGACCGGATTTTATGATTATCAGTCTATTGCTGGGCAAGGGTTAGAAGCATTTAAAGTTGTAGTATTTAATTCCTCAGGAACCCAAATTGATCATTCTCAAGCTAATCAGGCTCAATTTATCAGGGTATCAGTGCTTTATTCTTCCGCAAACAATGGTGAGCTTCATAAAACAAGCCAAGAACAAACTTTTAGAGTTGAGGATTATACATTTTCAAAAACTGACAGATTTTTTAGAGATATGGCAAGCGTTTTGATTTATCCAAGAAATATTCAGCCAACAAGATGATACACAAAATAAAAAAAAATAAAAAACATAATCAAAAAGGATTTGCACTTGTTCTTGCTATTTTAATTTTAGTAGTGATGTCTATAATGGGTGTGACATTAGTCACGATTGTTTCTAGTGATTTCAGTGAAAATGAAAAAAGAGATGAATATCAACAATCTCTGTATGCAGCAGAAACAGCTGTAAACGAGGCAAAAGTCTGGCTTAAGAAACAAGGTTTACCAACATCTACCCAAGCTTTTAATGGTGGTGGAGTTACAGGATGGTGTCAAATTTCACGATTTAATGATTTAACAAATCTTGCAAATACATCTGTAGTTGGTTCGGCGCCAAGTGGAGGTAAAAATTTTAACACAATTATTAATACTTCTGGCGAAGACAAAATTAAATTTGAAAGTTTTGAATTTTATTGGTTTATAACTTTTCCGCCAACTTGGGATGCTGCAACGAGTAGTTACAAAACAGTGACACAAATAAAAGCAAGAAGTAGCGGGGCAACAGGAGCTAATATATCGGAGGGCGCAGAGTATAAAGGTCAATCAACTAGCTCAGGCTTATATTATAAAATTTATGCGTGCGGAAGAAAAAAACCCTCACTTATTCCTTTTGAAAACACGCCTGTTGCTGCTTTAGATATATTAGTCAAGGTTACAAGATGATTAAATTATTTTTAAAAATAACAGTTTTTCTTCTTATAACTCAAAAAGTTTTTGCCTGTCCTATAAATTTTAAAAAATTTGGTTCTAAACCTGATTTTAATAATTTATCGACAAAACCAATTTCATTTGATGACCGTAAGGGAGGTCTAACTTTTTTTGTTCCAATAGAAAATTTTTGTAAAGATAAAGTGTTATTCGGAACTATGGTGATATTTTATTATTTTAATAATGAATTAGTTAAGATAGGTCTCGAAAGGCACAATTATAATGATCGAGAATTATTAAAATTAGCAATAAAAAACTATGGTAATTTTAATAGATCACTAGGTAAAGATGAAAAAAAATGGGTTGGAATGCATATATGGCAAACAAATAATGATATCATTAATTTTGTAGCTATTGATAACGAAAAAAATCGCTTTGAAAAATTAGAAGTTAGTTCCAAGAAATATATTAATCAAACTTTAAAATCCTCACCACTTCTTGTGCAATGAAAAATTATTTATTTTTATTTATATTTATATTTTTTTTTTCATCCACATCTTTACCTAAATCTCCTCCGCCTGGAACAGGTACAGCGGATGTTCCAGCTAACATAATGATCATGTTGGATAATTCTGGAAGTATGGCTTGGGGTCTTTTGGATCGTCCAATTGATGTTTCAGTTGATGCTTCAGGAAACGTTTATGTATTGGAATATGTTAAAGGTCAGATAAGCGTTTTTAATAGCTCCGGAGTTTTGCAAAGAGTATGCGGGAATAATACACAAGGTTATAAATTCAATTATCCAAGACAACTAACAGTTTATAGAAATAAAGTATTTATAGCTGATACAGGAAATACTCGAATTGTGAGTATTAACAAAGATAACTGCGCACTTATTGGCATTACTGCATTTAATCTTGCAGGAGCAGGACCTATGGCAATTGCTGTAAGGGGCGATGATATAATGTATACTAATCTAAGCAATGGTTGGTTTTTTGTATTAAATCATAGAGCCCCTTATTACACCATTGATAGAAACAACGCATCGAGCAACATCCAATATTTTACTCTTACAAATTTTGCTTCGAGTGCAACTGGTCTTCATATAACTGGGAGTAGATTATTAGTGTCCTCTCCTGGTGGAACACATTATAGAGAAATTAATACCTCCTTTAACACTATCAGTGGTCTTGCTTCCAATCAATTTCCCCCTAACGGTTACGGCTTTTATAGTTCTTCTTACCCAGGTGCTAATGGGTATTGGGGAGATACTACTTTAAGAGATGCGGTTTTTGATGATAATTATAATGTTTATATCTCTGACTCATATAATTATAGAGCACAAAAATATAACGCTAGTAACACCTCAAGCGCCACCTACTCAGCAAAGGTCGGCACACCTAGTCATTTAAATCCTTTCAATACTCCATATGGAATGGGTGTTGATACAAGCAATAATATTTACGTTGCAGATTTTGTAGCTAATAAAATTTATAAATTTAACAGTAGTCTTGTTCTTTCAGGAACCATTACTGGAGGTGGCTCAACAACGGTTGGTGGGTCAGGATCTCTGGCAAATGCTAAAAATAGAATGGATGTTGCAAAAAATGTTATAAAAAAAATAGTAAGCAATACTGAATTAAACACAGGTGCAAACTTTGGATTAATGGAATGGGGCTTTCCCAATGCACTTTCCAATGGTGGTTTAAGAATTAGAGTACCTGTTGACTCAAGCGGGGCCAAAAAAATTTATGACGATCCAAATGTTGGAGTTGATGGGATTATTGCAAACGGATCTACATATTTAAACGCCGGTTTAAATTTAGCAAAAAATTACTTTAATAATGGGTCCAATCAAACAATCGGTAATGTATTTTATTCATCCCCAATTAACAGAAATGCCTCTTGCCAACTAAATTATTTAATAGTTATAAGCGACGGTGAGTGGGAGGTACCTGAAGAGGTAAATACTATAGCTAATTCATTAAATACTCAAACCCCCTCTATTAAAACTTTTGTTGTGGGATTTGCTATTGGAGGAAGTTCAACAAATTATTCAAATTTAGCAATTGCTGGTGGCACAAAACTTCCTTTATATGCAGAGGATGAAGAGACATTGCTACAAAATTTAACTCGAGCTATCGCACAAATTTTATCATCAAGACTTACTTTTAGCACGCCAGCTCTCTCATCAACTTCTGATAATGAATTTATTTATCAAGCAACTTTTGTATATTCCAGCAATAAGCAGTGGGAAGGAAATTTAAAAAAATTTAAGTTTGAAGGTTCACAGCTAGGGGCAGAGATTTGGGATGCAGCTGATATATTAAATAAAAGAATTTCGAGCAGAAACATTTGGACAACTGGTTTAAATGTAACAGGCATAAATAATTTCATTGATACTTATAGCACAGAACTACAAGCAAGATTTATGTCACCATCAATCACTTCAACTACGGATGCTGCTAAATTAATAAATTTTGTAAGAGGAGTTGATACCTACGATCAAGATAATGATAAAAACACAACTGAGTCTCGACATAAGCTAAATGATATTTATCGATCAAAACCGATAATTGTTGGACCACCAACAGAAGTTAATGAGACAGATAGAAATAACGATTATGACGATGTATTTTACAAACTTAATAATGGATATAATAATTTTGTTAACGGCACTAAATGTGGAACTACTTGTAAAATTAGACGTGAGATACTTTTAGCGGGTTCAAATGGTGGAATGTTGCACGCCTTTGATACTAGCACAGGTGAAGAATTGTGGGGTTTTATACCACCCAGTCTATTAAATAAATTACCCAAAATAATTTCAAATATCTCTAATTATACCAATTCTATTTATGGGGTAGATGGTACCGCTGTAGTTAAAGATATTTATTATGGAGGAACTTGGAGAACAATAGCTTTAGTCGGACTTGGAAGGGGTGGGCAAAGTTATTTTGCCTTAGATATTTCAAATCCAACTGCACCGACACATTTATTTACGATTGAAAATGATGATTTTAGACAAGTAGTAAATTTTTGGAATAGTTCAGGAATTAAAACTTCTTACCTTTATACTTTTGGATCTGTAAGTCCTTCAAGTAAAGATTATTCAAAGTTAGGAGAAACTTGGTCAACTCCAAGAATATTTAGAATAAATGTTAATGGAACTCAAAAATGGGTCGCAGCATTTGGCGCTGGTTACAATGGAAGTGTAAATCCAAATTTAGGATCAGCAGTGTTTATTATGGATTTAGAAAACGAAGGTAATGTTTTAAGCAAAATTGACATTCCTGATTTATCAAACGGTATTGCTAATTCAGTTCCTTCAGATTTAATAGTTGTAACTGCAAACGGTACTTCAAAAGCCTCTTATTTTGGTGCCATGATATATGCATTAGATTTAGAGGGTAAAATAACAAAAATTGATGTTACTAGTACGGGCAGCACATCTTCTTCTCCAAGTTATAAATCAATAAGATTATTTGATGCACAGACAAACACAACTAATGGACGTTATATTTTCACTGGTGGAGAGTCATCAATTGATAAGTCTGGAAATCTTTGGTTGTATTTTGGAACAGGTGATATACAAAAAATACAAGATCAAACGAGCGGAATTTCAAATAGACTCTATGGTATTAAGGATAAAGATTTTCCTTTAATGAATTTATCAGCTACTTCAGGCACAATTGCAAATTGTAAGAATAATACAATTTCTTCTGCTCAGAATTGTCCTGGTTCAAATGATTTTGGCTGGTACATTGATCTTAAACTTAATCAAAAAGTTTCAGCACAACCAACAATTAAAAATCAAACAGTTTATTTTCCGATATATGAACCATCTACAGGTTTAAATATTTGCTCTGCAGGACAAGCATTAATTAAAGCAACTAGTACGACTTGTGGAGAAACAATTACCTTTCAGGGAAGTGCTAATCTAAATTTAGGAGGTGGAGTTGCAACCAAAGTTCAAACTATTGGTTCAAAAATTGTAGTAGGTATAAGTGGTAAAAAAATAGATACGTCTGCAAAAGAAAGTATTGTTATTACCGATCAAGTTGGCACAGTAGAATCAAGTGTTACAGTAGAGGCGTGGAGAGAAAATTAAAAATCTCATCCATAAAAATTAGATAAACAAGATTTCCAATAATTATAAAAGGTCCAAAGGGTATTTCATTTTTCATCTTTATTGTACCCTTCATTAATTTTGGAGCAATTACGATTAGTGCAATAATTGAGGCTAAAAATATTATAATAAATACCGACTGATAACCAAACCAAAGTCCAATTCCACAAAATAATTTTGCATCTCCTAAGCCCATACCTTCTATTTTTTTAATTTTTTTATATAATTCTATTATTATCCAAATCATGGCATAACCTACCATTCCTCCTATGATTGATGAGGTTAGATCTGTAAATAAAAATATGTCTAAGTGAGGTATAAAATTTTTAAGAAATCCAGAAACAATAAGAATAAAATTTAGTGAATTTGGAATTATAAAGTGTTTTAAATCGATAAAGAAAATAATTAAATAAATAGAAAAGATAAAAATAAGCAATACTGATTCAATTGAAAAACTAAAAATATAATAAATACTAACAAAGCTTACAGCTGAAATAATTTCTACAATTAAATATTGTAAGGAAATTTTTTTTTTACAATGATAACATTTTCCTTGTAGGTAAAGATAAGAGAGTATTGGAATATTTAAATACCAAGCAATTTTTTTTTTACAAAAGGTACAATGTGAGCGTGTTGTGACAATACTTTGCTCAAGAGGTAATCTGTAAATGCACACATTTGCAAAGCTTCCAAAAATTGCCCCAATAAAAAATAAAATAATATAAGTTTCAAACAACATTCATTTTTTTAATTTAAAACTCTCTATAAGTAATATACATTTTATAAATTTATCGATTGAAAACGTGATGAAAACTCAAGGTTTTACGCTTATCGAGCTTCTTGTTGTTGTAGCCATAATTGGAATATTGGCTGCAGTTGGCGTTGTTAGTTTTAGTAATTTTATGGATAATTCAAAGCAAATGGTAAATGAAGCTTTTAAAAAATAGAGGTATTTTTTGAAAATACCACTTGGATGGATAACTATTGTTTTACTTTTGGCAGGAATATTACTTCTGAATTTGAAATTTTATGGCACAGGAGTAATTTTTATCTTTTCTTCATTTTTTACGTTTGTAGTTTTTTTCCTTACGAAGCCTTTTAAAGAATATCTATATAGGAATGAAATTAGCCTTTCTTTAAGAAAAAAATTATTAGTTTGTGATTTATTATTTAATATATTGATAATTGGAGTATTTTTTTATTACATATCTGTAGGACATGTCTCTGAAGATGATGTTGGATTGCTCATGGCTAATGCTAATGCCTATATGAAAATTTTTTATATTTTTAAATATATTTTTATATTATTTATCATAAAGGTGACATTAAAGTTTCTTATTAAAAAAGTATTTAAATGAAAAATTTATGCAATACGATCATGTATCAAATTACCTTGCGGTACACCTGGAGAAAGATCTATGGTTGATACAAACATTTTAACAAAAGAAATATTTGTTGATTAATTTAAAGAAAGGCTTCACCTTAATTGAACTTCTAGTTGTTGTGGCAATTATTGGAGTATTGGCCGCTGTTGGAGTAGTTGCCTATAGTGAGTTCACAAATTTAGCTAAGGAGAATCAAAGTAAATCAAATCATAATATTTTCGTTAAATTTATTAGCACGCAACTATTAAAATGTGTTTCGCAGGGTAACAAAGGCCATTTTGAAGTGAAATCAACATCTAGTAATCCAAATTTTCAAAAACAGTCATGTGATCTTAATCAAACACCCACAGATACACTTATGCACGTTTTCCCTAATCATTTTGGTAATGAAAATTTTCGAAATCCTTTTATACCTAAGGAGCCGCAACTCCACGGAGATCATAGTGGGACTTTTGGAACACCTGCAGCGGGGTTTACACATATTACAATGTCACCTGATAATAAAATATTATATATAACCACTACATTTAAAACGGGAGTTTCCCCTTTAGTAACCTCTATTATAGACCCAAGAAGATAATGAATAAGGCCTTCACACTATTAGAACTTCTTGTTGTTGTTGCAATAATTGGAATATTAGCTGCAGTTGGAGTAGTTGCTTATAATAACTTTACATTATCTGCAAAAATTAATGCTACAAAAAAAATTTTTGCTATATCAGAAAAATACTTAAAAACGGCAGCTACCGCTTGTAGATCAGGAGGAGGTTTCACATGGTCAGATGGTAGAAGATGTATGCCAGGACCTTCAGCTAGTGGTGACGCGATAGCAGCTGGCACACATAATGATATAGCAAATATTTATCAAAAAAATGTTTACGATCCAAAAGCAAAAGCTACCGAATGGAATCAAACTTATGGAGCTGCTTATTGCCCAATTTCAAGATCAGCTGTTATTCCAAAAGGTCAAATTGTTTTTGGTTATGGAGAGGATGGAGCCAAAAATTATTGCAGGATGGGTGGGGGAAATATGTCATGCATAAGGGCAAATATTGGAGATAAAGATGGAAATGATTTTTATTTAGAAGTTGTATTAAATATGTGTGATTTTAGATAAAAATTATTTGTATGCGAATAAAAGCATTCACTTTAATTGAACTTCTTGTTGTTGTAGCTATAATTGGCGTCTTGGCTGCGGTTGGAGTGGTTACCTTTAGTGGATATTCCGATAGTGCAAAAATTTCCGCTGCTAAAAGTAATTATAATTCTATTTTTAAATTTATTTCTAGTGAGGTTACTAAATGTAATAATAAAATGACTAAAAAAGCTTTTATTTTTGACTATAAAGGAGTGGGAAATCCAGATTTTTTAAACTGTCCAATATCATCATCTTACTCGGCATGGTCTGCCATAGACAACTATTTGCGTTTTGGTGAAGGCAATAGTTTTAAAAATCCATACAAACCAAATGAACTCAGTTATCGACATAGCACTAGTTATACAAATGATGCAGATGTTGGCTATGTGAATTTTAGTACATATTTATCAGAGGTAAGAATATGGGGATGTTTTAAAACTCCATGTAATGACTCTAAAAATGTTTTTGTTAAATCAATAAAAGTTGTTGATTAAATGATTTTAAAAACTCATAACGGCTTCACTTTGATCGAGCTGCTTGTTGTTGTTGCAATAATTGGAGTCCTAGCTGCGGTTGGTGTTGTTTCTTTTAGTGGTTTTACAGAATCGGCAAAAATAAATGCAGCACCAGCACATCATAGCAATGCTGTTAAATTTTTAAGATTAAATATTAGTAATTGTGCAATAAATGGCAAAACAAACTTAAAATATAAAGCAAATGATAACACCTCTTATCTAGTTAATTGTAGTAGGAGTGCAATTCCTAATACTGATACTTTATCTGGGTACATAATGAATCATTTAATTAATGATGGTGCTAAAAATCCATACAATACAAGTCAGTTTGCACATACTGGAGAAATTTATGATGTAGGGCAAACATGGTTTGGAGTTTCAGGAAATATGTCAGGAATTACAGATTTTACGATTATTACAAGAATAGACAATAACTCATCTAACAACTTAACAACAAAATTTAAAGATGAAAGGTAAAATAAATTCTGGATTTACTTTAATTGAACTTTTAGTTGTCGTAGCGATCATTGGAATATTAGCTGCGGTAGGAGTTGGGG
>Ga0194124_10006196_pt1 | contig 10779 bp, 9 predicted proteins | sample TA2KigCas0mmetaG_FD_148605 | JGI IMG/M metagenome (GOLD analysis project Ga0194124, IMG submission 148605) | Freshwater microbial communities from Lake Tanganyika, Tanzania - TA2015031 Kigoma Deep Cast 0m | ecosystem: Environmental > Aquatic > Freshwater > Lake | place: Tanzania: Lake Tanganyika...
TATTAAATCAATTTCAAGCGGCTATGCTAGTTTTGATTATGAAATTTCAGATTATAGAGAAGGTGATTTAATAAAGTTAAGTATATTAGTTAATGAACAGTCAGTAGATGCATTGTCGATGATAATACATAAAGATTTTGCGATGAAGCAGGGTAGATTGATTTGTGAAAGATTAAAAAAACTTATACCAAAACACCAGTTTCAAATTCCAATTCAGGCCGCAATAGGGGGAAAAATTGTAGCAAGAGAGACAATCTCTGGTTATAGAAAAGATGTTCTCACGAGAATTCATGGTGGAGGTGCAAGAGATAGAAAGAAAAAACTTTTAGAAAAGCAAAAAAAGGGAAAGGCAAGAATGAGACAGTTTGGTAGCGTAGACATTCCGCAAGAGGCTTTTATTGAAGTTTTAAAATTAAATAAAAATGAGTAAAGTTTTAAAAAAATTTTGCGGTATATTTGGATATAAATTACTTCCAAAAAACTATATAAAAAATAAAAATTATTTATTAAATTTTTCATCTTTAAAATTAGAAAAAATTGTAGCAAATCTTGCTGAAAAAAGAATTATTAATTCTTTAGTTCAAATTGGTGCTAACAATGGAGTATCTCATGATCATTTGCACAATATAATTAAAAAATTTCGATTAAAAAGTTTGCTTTTAGAACCGATAAAAAAATATTTTTTAGATTTGAAAAATAGCTACGAAAATTATGATAATGTACAATTTGAAAACTCGGCTTTAAGTATAAATAATGAAATTCATTTCTTATATAAAGTAAATCCAAATCATTTTGACAAATACGGCACATTAACTAGTAGCATTTCATCTTTTTACAAAAAACATTTGCTTAAACATGGAATTAAAGAAAAACATATTGTTCAAGAAAAAGTAAATCAAATAGGTTTTGATGAACTTTTAAGGAAATATAATATTAATTCTTTTGATCTTTTGTTAATAGATGCTGAGGGATATGATTGTAATGTCGTAAATGTTTTTTTTTTAACAATAAAAAAAATTAGGCCTATTATAATATTTGAATGGTCTCATATAAAAAATAACGAACTAGAAAACACATTAAATACAATAATTAAGAATAGTTATTCCTTTTTCCCAATAGGAGACGATATCTTCTGTTTTCCGAAGGAAAAAGATATTTTATTGAAACTAAATTAATGAAATTAAAAAAGGAGAGATGGCCGAGTGGTTGAAGGCGCCCGCTTGGAAAGCGTGTATACTGTTAAAGGTATCAAGGGTTCGAATCCCTTTCTCTCCGCCAAAATTAACGTTCATTCACTAAATTAATTTCACTTAAACTTTCTTCAACTAATGCGGTCGCACTACGGTCGCACAAAATAGGAGAAAGTTATGTACTTAAGGAAAAGAAATGAGAAATGGCAGTGCGTTGTAAGAGTAAAAGGAATAGCAAAAGCTCAAAGTTTTATTTCAAAAGCTGATGCAAGAAAGTGGGGTAACAAACAAGAAGCCCAAATAAGACTTGGAACTTACTCTGATGATAGCAAACTAACTAATCTACGTTTACGAGATTTATTAAAACTTTATTTTGACAAAGCAGTTAAAGTTTCTCGTAGACCAAAGTTATTAAAGTATGAAGTTGATTTGTTATGCAGATTACCAATTAGTTCTAATACTTTAAGTACACTCACAGCAGTTAAACTTGCAAACTTTAGAGATGAGCGTTTGAAAGCTGGAAAATCTACAACCACAGTTGGAAAATATCTAAAGTTAATCTCAAGAGCTATTGTTGTAGGGCAAAAAGAAATTGGGATTTTAATCACAAATAATCCAGTTGAATTAGTTGAAAAGCCAAGACCCAATCCACCAGTTACAATTACATTTTTCATAATCTAAAAAGATGCGTTTATATTGTGAATAATTTTTTTTAAAATTTTTTGGGAATTATAATTGTTAAATATAAAATATTTAATTGAATTTGATAGAGCTTTACTCTCAAATCTAAGAAATTTGTTAGATATTAAGCTAATAGTTTTTTTTTTTAGTGAGGCTGCAATGCAAATTGGGCCAGACTCATTTCCTATTATTATATCAGAATTATTGATAATATTTATTAAATTTGAGATATTTTCTTTATATAATAAAACTACATTTTTTTTTTTAAAATCTTTTTTAAATATCATTTTTTTTATCAAAAAATTTTTTGGTGAAAAATTTAAAAAGATAGTTCCTTTTGTTTCTACTTTTTCAATTAAAAGAAAATAATTTTGAAGTGGCCAATTATTATGGTTGTGAGCTGAGTCTACATTTATGAAAATCCAAGGCTTTGCCTTATTTTTAAAACTTAACAAATTTTGCTTTGGCAACTCAATGTTATAACCAAATTTATCAATTAAAAGTTTCTTTTTAATAAAAGATTTAAGATGTTCAGCTAAGTATCTTTGTCTAAAATTTTTTTTTAAAAAAAAATATTTATTTCTACCTATAATATAATTTTTTTTTGCTTTATTAAATAATATTGGAATTATAAATCTTTTGCTCGGGTCAGTACAAACAATGAGATCTGGGTTTATTTTTTTAATTAATTTAAAAAGATAAATGGATTTTGAAAAAAAATTTAAAATATTTCCTCGTGTAACATTGAAGTGATATATTTTTTTTAAAAAATTTTCTTTTGTTATAATTTCTTTAAGATGATTAACAGGGTTATTAATTATATAAATTTTTTTTTTAAATTTTAAAAATAATGATCTTAATAATGGAAGATGAAATATTGCATCACCAATTCCTCTATACGGTATAATTACTAATATTTTATTTATATTATCCAATTTTTAACTTTTTTTTTTTTTAAATAATTTGGAAATTTATTATTATCTAAATTAATTTTTTTTAATTTTTTACCGTCCAAAAAATTAATTTTTTTTTTAATACAACTTTCTATATAATTTAAATCTTTTAGTTTTTTTTTATTTAATTCTACATGAGCAAAAGATAAAATTTTTTTTTTGATATCTTGGCTTTTTTTTAGCCACCCAAAGTGCCAACCACCATCTTTAATTACCTCAAAACTATTTTCATATGTTTTTGAAAAAAATTTATCAAATCTAAAAAAAGAATATTTTTTATGAACTTTAAGCGACCTTAGCCATTGGGGTGATTTTAAATATTTATATTTACATAATTTAGAACCAAGCCATTTTTTATCAGATCGTTGAAGATTAAATTTATACATCATATTCATCTGTTCAAATACATAAACTTTTTTTTTTAAATTCGAAAAATTTATTTTTTTTAAATTTGGTATTTCATCTGCATCAGAAATAATTATAAAATCATTTTCTAAACAATTTTTTAGGCCATTTGAAATATAATTTCTTTGCTCATTTTCTTTCTGCCATGATGATAAGATTTTATTTCTCGAATAGGCAGATTTTGGTTCATGAATTAAAAAAATTATTTTATCTTGATATTTTTTAAAAAAATTTATATTAAAATTTATCTTTTTATCTTCTCCTTGGTGCGTTTTTGTAGATTCAACTACAACAAATTTTGATATATATTTATTTAATTCAAAAAATCTTAAATCGATTACTTCGAATTCATCATTAAAAGTAAAACAATCAAAAACTTTCATATATGTAAAAAAGCATTGTATATAGATGATACTATTTAAATGAAACTATCTAAAAAATTCAATTATCTTAGACCCCTAAAAGTTAATGACTTAATAAGAGTAGGCAATAAAAAAGATGGTGGGTATCTGATACCTGCAGAAGCTTTTTGGAACATCGATGGAATTTTATCATTTGGTCTTGGGTATAACTTTACCTTTGAAGAGCATGCATATTATATGAATAATAGGTTGAATATTATTGTATATGATCACTCAGTCAATTTTTTTTGTTTTCTTACTTTGTTTTTAAAAAGTATTAAAAGAATATTTTATTTTAAGTCTAACCTAATTAATATTTTAGCCCAATTTAACAATTTAGTTAATTACGTTAAATTTTTTTTAATTAATAAAAAAATTAAACACTCTAGTAGTAAAATTGTTAAAAAAGTAAGCTTACCAAATGAAAAAAACTTGAAGTCTATTTTTTGTAATTTAAAAGAAAAAAAAATCTTGTTAAAAATCGATATCGATGGAGATGAATATCAAATAATCAGACAAATAAAAGATTTTACAAAAAAAGTTCATATTTTAATTATTGAATTTCATAATTTGGATAAAAAGAGAGAATTATTCAAAGATAGTGTCTTTTTTTTAAAAACTTTTTTTAATATTGTTCATATTCATGGCAATAATTACTGTCCTTTATGCAAAGATAATTTTCCTGAGGTCGTTGAATTAACTTTTCTAAATAAAGAAATTTATCCATTAGATAAAAAAAACTTTAGGAAAAGTTTTCCTATTAAAGATTTAGATTTTCCCTCTTTTCAGTTTAGGAAAGATTATATTATTCAATTTCATTAATTAATGAATTTCGTAAAACTTTTTTAATAAATTTATAATTCTTTGATCTGATGCCATAGTGGGATTAATTTTGTTTGTAGTATAGGCAACCCCAATTCCATGCATAGGATCAGCAAAACCCAAAGATCCACCCCATCCATTGTGACCAAAAGACTCTTTATTTTTTCCAAATAACCAGCCTCCCCTGAGTATTAAACCAACCTGTGACCATCTAATTGGCATCATTAGAGATTTATCAATTCTACTATTACTTTCTGTCAAGCATTTTTTTATTGATAATCTTGATAATAAAATATTTTTTTCTAAAATTAAGTCATTTACAAAAACATCATAAATTTTTGATATTGCTCTTGCATTTCCATGACCATTAATTGAGGGAATTTCTGCTGATTGGTACTCTTTTTTGTTATAAAAACTTATTTCAATTTCAGGATTATTAAATGCATTAAATTCAGAACATGTTTTATTCTCAACTTTCCCTTCATAAAGGAAAGCAATATTTGGAAATTTATTTTTTGGAATTCCAATAAAAAAATCCAACTTTAATTTATCTGAAAGCAACGCAGAAACTAACTCACCTATACTTCTTTTTGTTGTTTTTTTTACAACTTCGCCAATTAAAAAGCCGTGGGTTTTTGCGTGATAATATGTTTGTTGACCACATGGATGGTCAGGATATTGATTTTCTAAAATTCTTATAATTTTATTCCAATCTAATAGATCTTGTTGCGAAATTTTTTCCTTAAATCTATATATTCCAGATTGATGAGATAATATATGTTTTAGCTTGATTTCTCTTTTGTTGCTTTGTTTAAAAGCCTCCCAATAATAAGAAACAGGTTTTTCCAAGTCTAAAATATTTTGATCTATGAGAATAGAGGCGACTATTTCATAAATACCTTTAGTTGCTGAAAATACATTTACGATAGTATTTTCCTCCCATTTTCCTTCATTTTTATTTTTAAGACCGCTCCATAAATCTATTAACGGCTTTCCCTCTTTATAGATCGCAAATGAGGCTCCAATTTCCTCTTGTTCTAGGAAATAATTTTCAAATATTTTTTTAACAGGGTTATATTTTTCTTCACAGTGACCATAGACCATTGCTTACAGACAAAGATTTAAGGCGAAATCTTTTCCTAAACTATTCTTTAATTCTTGGCAAAATCTTGCTGCCTCTGCACCATCAATTATTCTGTGATCATAAGAAAGCGATATAGGCATCAAATTTCTTGGGAGAAACTTACCTTCTATATAAACTTGTTTTGTTTCAGTTTTTCCAATACCTATTATTGCAACTTCTGGACTATTTATTATTGGAGTAAAAAAACTACCACCTATACCTCCTAGACTAGAAATTGTCATTGAACCTCCGAAGAATTCTTTTTTATCTATTTTAAGTTCTCTTGAAAGTTTGCTGACTTCTCTTAATTCATTACTTAAAGTTAATAAGTTTTTTTGATCAACATTTCTAATTTTGGGAACCATAAGACCATTTGGTGTATCTACCGCAACACCAATATGAAAGTATTTTTTGAATGTAATTTCCTGTTTATTTGAGTTTATCGAAGAATTAAAATTTGGATATTTTTTCATTGCTGATACTAATGCTTTCATTATAAAGACTAAAGGCGTTAACGATATTTTTTCTTTAGTATCAAGATTAATAAGTGTTTTTCTGAAAATCTCCATATCAGTAACATCAATTTCATCATGTTGTGTTACATGAGGTATTTCAGTCCAAGATTTAACAAGATGGGGTCCTGATAATCTTTTAATTCTTGGTATTTTTTCAATATGGATATCACCGAATTCTTCATGTTTATAAAGTAGTTGATCCTCATTTTTTTGAGTTAAAACAGGTTCAGTTTGAGAAATATTAATTGATTTTTCTGTTTTTAAATTAATGTTTTTTTTTACATAGTTTTTAATATCTTCTTCTAAAACCCTACCTTTTCTTGCTGTGCCAGTAACAAAATTTAATTTTATTCCAAGTTCTCTTGCAAATTTTCTAACTTTTGGACTTGCACTAATTGGAAAGGAAGAATGAAAAATTTCCTTTAATTCTTTTTCTTTTTCATAATTATTATTTATTACAAAGCTTTTACTATTATCTGACACCTCTGCTATTGCTTCGTTTTCTTTTATAATTTGTCCTTCTTTAATAAGAATATTTTTTAGAAAGTAATCTTTTGGCGAAGGTATGTCATAACTATTATTATCGTCTTCAATTACAATAATTACGTCATTTTTTTTAACTGATGAATTATTTTTAATAAAAATTTTAGTTACTATTAATTTTGTTTTAGAACCAAGAATTGGAACTCTTAAAAAATTATTGTTTTGATTTTCTCTTTTTTTTTCTTCAAGAACATTTGTTATTTCTTTTTTTTCTTCACCTAGAGTTTTTACGGTAAAATTTTCTATTTCTCCTATTTTATCTCCCTTAGAAACCTTATCTCCTACTTTAAGATCAATTTTTTTTATTATTCCCTCAAATGGTGAGGGAATCTCAACACTTGATTTGTCACTTTCAAGAGTAATAAGAGTTTGGTTTTTATCGATTTTATCTCCCTTTTTTATTAAAACCTCGATAACCTCAACATTCTTAAAATCTCCTATATCTGGCACTATAAGATCTAGATTTCTTAACACTTGAATTTTTTAAATTTTAGTTGGAATTTTTTTTTCAGGATCAATTTTATATTTCTTCATGGCATCGGTCGCTATTTTAGATGCAATTTTTTGTTCTCGTGCCAGAGTACTTAATGTGGTGTAAACTATAAATTCGTCATTAACCTCAAAGAATTGTCTTAGTTTTTTTCTTGTATCGCTTCTTCCAAATCCGTCCGTACCAAGAGTTACATAAGTTCCGTTTATATAGGGTCTAATTTGTTCAGAAAGTGATCGCATATAATCTGTTGCAGCAATATAAGGGCCATTTTTCTTTTCAAAACATTTTTGAATGAAATTTTTTTCAGGTTTTTTTTCTACATTAAGTAAATTTTTTCTTTCAATTTCTAGTGCATCTTTTTTAATTTCATTAAAGCTTGTTACACTCCAAATATCAGAGTCAATTTGATATTCTTTACTTAATATTTCAGCAGCTTTGATAACTTCATTTAGTATTGCTCCGCTTCCAAGCAACTGAACTTTAACTTTTCCTTTATTGTTTATTTCTTTAAAGAGATACATGCCTTTAATTATCTCCTCTTTTTTTACATGTTTTGGAATGGCAGGATGTTTATAATTTTCATTGAGAGTTGTAATATAGTAAAAAACATTTTCTTGTTTCTCATGCATTCTTTTTAATCCATCTTCAAAAATTGTTGCTAATTCATATGCATAAGTTGGGTCATAAGATATGCAATTTGGAATCATCGAAGCCATTATAAGACTATGACCGTCTTGATGCTGGAGACCCTCGCCTGCTAAAGTTGTTCTTCCCGATGTTGCGCCAATTAAAAAACCTCTGCATTGAGCGTCTCCAGCCGCCCAAGCAAAATCTCCAATTCTTTGAAACCCAAACATTGAGTAGAATAGATAAATAGGAACCATCTCAATATTGTTATTTGAATATGATGTCGCTGCTGCAATCCACGATGACATTGCACCTGCTTCTGTAATTCCTTCTTGCAATACCTGCCCCTTTTTATCCTCTCTGTAAGAGGTAACCTGTTCTGAGTCTACAGGTTCATATTTTTGTCCTTCATGCGCATAAATTCCAATTTTTTGAAAGAAACCCTCCATTCCAAAAGTTCTTGCTTCATCAGGTATAATTGGCACAAGTCTTGTTGAAAAGTTTTTATCTCTTAAAATTTTTGTTAAAATTGAAACTAATGCCATTGTAGTTGATAATTCCCTGTCACTGGAGTCTGTGTAGGATGATTCAAATGCTTCTTTGCCAGGAACTGCTAAAGGAGTGTTTTTAAATCTCCGAGATGGAATAAAACCGCCTAATTGTTTTCTTCTTTCTTTTAAATATTTTATTTCTTCAGAACTTTCTGGAGGTCTATAGAATTCAAGATTTTCAACCTGTTTATCTGTCAAAGGTATGTCGAATCTGTCTCTAAAATAAAACATATCCTCAACACCTAATTTTTTTTGTTGGTGAGTAGTATTAATACTTTCCCCACTTTTACCCATTCCGTACCCTTTTATTGTTTTAGCAATTATGACTGTTGGTGAACCTTTATGGTTAACTGCAGCGTGATAGGCTGCATATACTTTATGAGGATCGTGTCCTCCTCTATTAAGTTTCCAAATGTCGTCATCTGTCATGTTTGAAACTAACTCTAAAAGTTCAGGATATTTTCCAAAAAAATGACTTCTGACATAAGCTCCACCTTTGGCTTTAAAGGCTTGATATTCTCCGTCAACAGCCTCCTCCATTCGCTTTAATAAAAGGCCAGTTTTATCTTTAGTTATTAAAGGGTCCCAGTATGAACCCCAAATTACTTTTATAACATTCCATCCCACTCCTCTAAAAACTCCTTCAAGTTCTTGAATTATTTTTCCATTTCCCCTAACTGGTCCATCAAGTCGTTGAAGATTACAATTAATTACAAAAATTAAATTATCTAATTTTTCTCTTGAAGCTAAACTTATAGCTCCAGTTGATTCAGGCTCATCCATTTCTCCATCCCCTAAAAAAGCCCAAACTTTTCTATTCTGATCTTCAATCAGTCCTCTATTTTGTAAGTATTTCATAAATCTGGCCTGATAAATTGCCATGATTGGTCCGAGGCCCATAGACACTGTTGGGAATTGCCAATAGTTTGGCATCAACCAAGGATGAGGATATGAAGATAGACCATTCCCATCAACTTCTTGTCTAAAATTTTCAAGTTGTTTAGAAGTAAATCGTCCCTCTAAAAAAGATCTGGAATAAATACCAGGAGCAGAGTGCCCTTGAAAATAAATTAAGTCTCCTAAAAATTTATCATTTTGCGCTCTCCAAAAATGGTTAAAACCAACATCATATAATGTTGCAGCTGATGCAAAAGTTGCAATATGACCGCCAAGCTCTGAGGATTTTTTATTAGCTTTAACAACCATACAAGCAGCGTTCCACCTAATTAAGGATCTAATCTTGTTTTCAATATTTTGATCACCAGGATGCTTTGCTTGCATTTCAGAAGGAATTGTATTTATGTAAGGTGTTTTTTGGTTGTAAGGTATATTCGAGCCAGAAATATATGCTTGATTAATTAGTTTTCCAATTAAATAATTTGCTCGTCTCGGACCATCTCTTTCAACAACATCATTAAGCGATTCAATCCATTCATTGGTCTCATCTGGATCAACATCATCATGTAAATTTTTTGATCCGTTATCATTTGAATATCTTCTAAAAGACTTTGTATTATCATAAGAAACATTTTGAGATGTTCCATTTTTTAAGTTTAAATTATTTTTTCCTAAGTTTTGTTCTGCCTGATTTATAATTTTTTCAGTTTCGGGAGGGATATTGCTTTTATTTTCTATTTTATATAAAGTTTTTGCTGATTCTCCATTTGAAATTATTGCAATCAAAGATCCTTGCGATACCTTATCACCCACTTTAACTTTGATATTAGAAATTTTCCCATCATAAGGAGATGGAATTTCTACACTCGACTTATCGCTTTCTAGTGTAATTAAAGGATCGTTTTTTTTTATTTCATCTCCCTCATGAACAAGAATTTCAATTATTTCTACATTTTTAAAGTCACCAATATCAGGAACTTTAATTTCTAAGGTCATATAATTATTTTTTATTATATTATGTAGAAAATTTTATTCTAGTGTCTGAAAATAAATAAAGATGGCTTTAGCTATGTTAAATTTGATAAATTTTTTAAAAGTATTATTATTACAATGGTGCCCCCAAGAAGAATTGAACTTCTCACTAATCCTTACCATGGATTTGTTATGCCGCTTAACTATGGGGGCTTTTTGAGCTTGGATATTACATTTTTTTATGTTGATATTACTTCTGTTTTTTCTTCTAAATTCTTTAGCTTCTTGACATTTGTTTAGTATAAATATTTAAGAAACAATCTTTTAGGCAAAAAATGTTTAATAGATAACAAATATAACAAAAAAAGTAATGAGTATAAAAGGTAAAGTAAAATGGTTTAACGGTAGCAAAGGCTACGGTTTTATCGAAAGAGACGATAAGCAGAAAGATGTATTCGTACATATGTCTGCAGTAAAAGGTGCTGGAATTGATTATCTTGACGAAGGCGATGTTCTTACGTTTGATATTGAGGATGGGAAAAAAGGTCCCTCAGCAGTAAACTTAAAAAAAGTTTAATAACTTTTAAATGGAGGCTCTTCCATGGG
>Ga0194124_10006199_pt1 | contig 10774 bp, 9 predicted proteins | sample TA2KigCas0mmetaG_FD_148605 | JGI IMG/M metagenome (GOLD analysis project Ga0194124, IMG submission 148605) | Freshwater microbial communities from Lake Tanganyika, Tanzania - TA2015031 Kigoma Deep Cast 0m | ecosystem: Environmental > Aquatic > Freshwater > Lake | place: Tanzania: Lake Tanganyika...
AAAATGTACTGTTCAAACGTGTTGCCGGGGCAGTATTCTATAACGGATTCCCAATAATCGTCAGAAACACGCGATGCATACGTTTGAATAAAATTCGGAAATTTTGTTGCTAATGTATTCATTCCGCGAAGTGCGATATGCAATGTATGATAACAATTGTTCTTCCACGATTTTTTTGATTTTTTGTACACTAATGGGCCGTATTTTTCAAGATGAAACAGATTGACACTTGTGTTTTTTGTTTTCACAATCTCTTTCATTTCACACGTATGTACAATGTCGAAATCAGCATCCAACAGGTGTTTGAAGAAAAAGGGACGGAACGATCGTGGAATATGAGCGTGCGACATCAGCAAGGTTGTCAGTGCTTGATTATCCATAAGAGTAGTCAACTGTTTCTCAAAATACGAGATGCGTGAGAGTGAAAAGTTGACAAACATTGTGTCTAGGTTGACACGGGTATACCTCATATACCCCGTCCTCTGATGGAGGGCCCACAAGAGACCCTGGAGATAATTCAGAATGTATTCACGTGAAAGATATGTTTCCGCAAATTGTCTTGCGTTTAATGCGATCTGCTTACACCGTGCATCATTTTTTTTTGCCCATGAAATCTTATTATAAATATCTTTTGGATTTTTGGGGTCGATGGGAATATAGTGTTCATATGGAACGAGCCAATCGCTATACCACAATGTATACATGCATGGATACAAAAAAATAACCGACCCAAAATACAATTCAAGGGATAACCGGTACGCACACGAATGCCCGGGAAGATGAAGAATGTACTTGTATCCCGCTTGTTCGAGGGGGGTCAATGTGGGAACGAGATCAAATGGCATGTTGTGGACCTCGATCGTTTCTAAATATGGAGAATCAGGGTGTTTCCGAGGACGCAAATTCCAACGGGTAATCCCTGCATCAAGAAAAAAATGCCCGTCGACATCCTTCCTCTGTTTTTTTGATTCAGCGGCAAAAAAGAGACGCGGATTGTTCTCCAAACGTGTCCCCAGTCCAGTAGAGACCCCGCGAAAGACCGCGGTGGGTTTTTTATCTTCCCATGCTATGTTATCAAATTCAGAGGGTGTTGGGAACGTCCTAAATTCTTTTCCAAAGACCCGCTTGTCGTACCAGTACGACACCCGACACCAGTCTTCCCACGTTGGGATCGGGATGTCAGCGTGTCCCGAAGTCGTTGTCATGCTCAGGATCGGTGTGTATCGTTCATAGTTATGCGACACCAGTGGTGTCCCTTTTTTGAAAAAGGAGTCGTACGGTTCTGTCCCATCCAGTGTGAGGATGGGAAAATCCCTTTTGTGAAGAAAAAAATCCATGTCAGGGATGTTGCGTTCAATAGCCAGCGTATCAAACATGTTTTTGAGCATGTTGCAACCAGAATCGCCTTCAGAAATCGGATATTCAAGACGAACAAGACCATTATTACCGTACCACGCCTTTACATCCTTATGTACCTTGCTCTCAACAAATGGTCGTTTTTCTGTTTCGGCAATAGACTTCATCAGATGAACGACTGTCTGATATTTTGTTTTATCAAGATGAATGATGTGCGACCATTCGTTCTTGTAATTCACCTTGCTAAAAGGCAGGAACGATTGCAACTGTTTCTGGTAGAGCTGAATGAAAACACCTTTTTTAAATTTTTCAAAAATGTACATATATGTTGAAAAAACATCGTGACAACATATATTCCTGTATTTTGACCATTGTATCGTGTCCGGATAGCGTATTGTCGTGTCAAGAACAGGAGAACGTCTTTTGACACCCACGTTTGGTTTCCAATTCCGCAAAAACTGCTCATAATCTCCAGCCGTAAAGTGTATCTGACGAAAGAATGGGTATCGCGGGTTCGTTGTTTCCCTGGACAAGCTTGCCGGTTTCTCGTAAAAAAAATCCGGAAAACTTTGAAAGATCCCGTCATCATTGTTCATCCTGTTTTATTTGAAACAGAAAAAAACAAATGTTAAAATACTTGTTCGTAAAAAAATAAATATAGAAAACCCAATAATTCATTTTTTACATAAAAAGTGCAATAGAATGGTACACATCATCAGGCAATCGGTCTCGGAAGACCTTCTTGAGAAACACCCGGAACACCGCATCCCATTTTTTTTCTTCTTTTACAACGGTGTCATAGACACGCTTCAGTGTAAGACACGGGCTCCACGACCCAGCTTGAAAGACACGTAGACAGCACGGACACCCGCAGTTTTTATACATTTTTTGATACAACAATAACAAACGGTGATGGTACATAATATTTTGATATAGTATGTTGTATTGTTTCACAATCGGTGGTTTGAAGGGATAGGAACAATCCATCTCAAACGTCAACGTCCGTCCAAGAGGAGTCTTGCAGGTAACCCTCCAATGTGTCCGTGTCTCGTTCGAGACAAACAACGTCCCGTCTTGAAAATCACCTTGTTCTCGGCTGAGACGTTTCTCCGTGGGTGAAAGCGACGACATCCCTGTGCGTGCATGCAGGCAAACGATCAGGTTTTGCTTGTGTTTATGATTACATACGCACATGACAATAAAAATGACAAACTCTTTCACTTTTTGATGTGCAGCGTCCTCCACAACATGATAAATATCCCCGTTTACGGGGATATTTATACAGAAGAGGGGACCACTTATTGTATACGCGTCCACCTCTGCGACCGATTGCGTAGCAATACGGTCGAACAGAGGGGATGCGTAGCATCCACGTTAACGTGGACGCTTTATCAAATCTGTCTGGTTAACCGGCACGCGCAAAGCACGACGCTTCGCGTCCGGTCACAGAGGTGACAAATGTATAAGAGCGGTCAATAAATTGACCGCTCTTGCGTCAGGGTGCACAGCACCCGGTTAGCATCGGCGTGTTGCAGAGCAACCACCGGCTAACCAGGCGATGACAGTAACCAGACGATGAGGTTTTTAAAAAAAACTGATCTAAAGACATAATATCATGAAAACAAAAATGAACGATCCATTTAAAGAATTACATGCAATGATTGGTGATGGGGGGAGTGTTGACAACCAAGATAAAAGAACAAACAATTGTAGCCATGAAAATCTTGTCATGGAGGCAAGTAATACCATATGTGAAGAATGTGGGATGATGCTGAACAAGGAATTGTGTTTTGAGAAGGAATGGAGATACTACGGGATGATGGATACGAAGCACAGTTCGGACCCGAGCAGATGCAATGCGCGGCGTTCGGAAGAAAAGACAATCTTCAAGGATGTGGAGAAACTGGGGTTCTCGGATAAGATTATTGCGTGTGCGAACGATATCTATGAACAGGTGACATCGCATCGTATCTATCGAGGAAACACACGTAAAGGTATTATTTTTGCATGTATCTTTCATGCCTACAAGGCCAACCAAAATCCATATAGTTGTGAGCGGTTGATTGAAATATTTGAGATTGATCGAAAGATTGCACTCAAAGGATTGAAATTTGTCAATCTCAATGCACCAAAGGACAGTCAATTCCGTCAATTCCAGATTACAACCGAGGATTTGATCCAAGAGATTATGCACAAATTTCACGCGAACCCGACCCACATTGAAGAGGCTCTCAAAATTTTCGTGTACATCAAAGACAAGTCTTCGTTGTTAAATCGTTCTCGCCCTCAATCTGTTGCATGTGGTCTGGTGCGATACTACATCGCCCGCAAGAACCCCGATATCAGCATGGAATTTTTCAGGTCGAAGATCCAATTGAGCGAGCTGACCATATCACGGATCGTCAAAGAGATCGGACGCATCCTTGAAAATAATCCACAGACATTCCAAACATTGTCAATTGATGAAGGACCCGTTCTTTTTCACAAATCGTGATTGTGTTATATTTTGACTGAACTGGCTCGGTTGATGGAACATGTTGTACATCAGGTAGTCAGATTTATTAATCTGTCGGCTCTGCAAGGACATGAGGTCTTCACGAAATTGCATCTGGTCCTGATCAAAGGTGTACGGACTGGCGTATCTGTTGTTTTTCAGCATCGGCACTTTCTGATAGATCGGAGAAAGTCCGCCCATCGGGTCTATTTCGATCTCTGGAAGCGTGTAAGACGTGAGAACGTAAGGATCGGTCGAATAGGGATCGGCCTGCTCGGCATCCGTATAATAAAAGATGTTCCCACCGTGGATGTCTTGATACGACCTGTAGAAGCCTGTGTGTAGCCCTGGATCGCGGTACAAGTTGTCGAGTGGTTGTGTATTCCTGGATTGTAACGGGGGGCGGTCAAACGTGGTCCGTATCGCACGAGGGGAGTCGACCGTACGAGGGTCCATCGATTGGTATCCTGGGCAGGTACCTGTCTTTTGTACGTTGACAAAGTCGGGCGAGCACACAAAAGAATGATCGCGCGCATTCAGAAATTTATAGGGGTCGCCTGTGATACGAGCGGGAGAAATAATCATTTTTATTTTTATTTCCTACAAGAAATAAAAATGCAACAACAACAACAACGACAAAAAGCACAAGTCGTGATGGAAGCATCAGTGGGCTCGATTATTTTTTCTATTTTTCTTTTGATTATCATGATTATCGTTCTTGTTATCCAAATAACAATTATCATTACTTTTATCTTGAGCAGCAACCGCGGACGGTGTGTGTACAAAGACGAGAAAGGAAACTGTTATTGCAAGTATACCAACCGCAAGTCATGTGAGAGCATCAAGGGGCAGTATAACAGCAACCTGAGATGCTCGGACGGATTTGCGGCGGTGTGCGACGCCCTGGATGTTGAAAACATTACGACGGTATAATAATACACACGATATATGTCGCCACTCCATGTTTTTCAACCGAAAAAAATAATGGAAAAGCGGTTTCAACATAATCGCCAATCGTTTTAAAGATTGCCGCGCCGAGGCATTTCCGGGGTTTTATTTTTTTAATGTTTTTCTTGAATTCTGTGAGAGAAAGACGGTTTTTCTTGTCTTTGACAAGGAACGCCTTGAGAAAGACTTTCAGATGATCATGGATTGCCGATGTGAGAAATACCTCATCTACGCACGAAACGACCCTCGCGCTTACCTCGTCGTTCCCGATAACAGAAACGTGCTTTCCGTACTCACGCAATCTTGAAAATACAGGAATGAAATCACGGTCGTGGCTCGCAATCACAAAACGCTCTTCGTCAGTCGCTATTGACATTTCTATAATATCAATCGCCATCTGGATATCAATACTGTTTTTCCCTCTTTCTGTACGCACCTCAACAACACTGAGATGAAGACATGTATGAAAGGTTGCATACTTATGTGCGACATCGGGTGTCGTGTAGACCCTGACATCTGATAACCCAAACCTGTAGACAATATAGAAAAGGTCTTCCTCCATCAGATTTATATTTTCCGCATCTACAAAAAGTACAGTCATTTACAAACTTGTATTATATAAATATATATTCAAGAAATTGATTTATAATTTTGTAGATACAATAATTTATCGCAATCGCAATATAAGTACGTCTTGTCCAATTCGACTATGGTCTCATTGTTTTTCATGAAAAAGATTGAGAAATAATGGTTCTTAAAAAAAAACCATTATTTTGAATACATGAAGTGAAAAGCAAACGAACTTATCGATGAAGTGAAGTGTTCACGACGAAAAACACAAAAACGTTTTCATTTATTTTTTATTTCAAAACAATTGTATCTTTGAGAATAAAAATAAAAAGTGTCATGTTAATCTATATTTCATGTTTTGAAAACAAACTTTTTTTTGACATGATGTCTGAAAATTTATAAGAAATAATTTTTTTTTTTTTGAAGTATAAAAAAATGTTGAACATACTTACAAGTAAACTTTATGAAACAATAGTATTAGGTATACTTGGAATAGCTCTTGTCATTGTTTCTTCGCTAAATATCAAATTTAAAGTCTTAAGTGATAGTTACGTTCCACAACCAGGAGATGTTTTTTGTACGAAAGTACCACAAAATGTCGACATTTCAAACCTTTCAAGCATTCAAAGTAGTGAAAAACACACAACAGAAAAGGCTGTCGCACTTCTTTGGACGGCATTCATTGCAGGTATATTACTGATTGTCCATGCATCAATACTTCTTTTTAGCATGTACAGTACAAAAAGTACAAAATAAATAACAACAGATGCTGTAGACGAATTATGGTGTGTGATATACCCGAAAGGCTTTCAACGAGATCGGGAAATGGTCTTCAAGGGGGTTTTGAATGACGAGAGCAAAATCACGGACCTCTTGTTGTGCGTGTAGGTCTGTCCTCAACTCGACAAAATTGATCGCCGCTTGCAGACTGCATGTCCATATAACCTCTGTCATGACAGACAATGGAAGAAGGATGCGCGCCTGTTCCTTGGCAACACCAAGTTCAATAAGCTTGTCGTATTTCTCGTACAGATCATCACAATACTGTTCATAGATATCACGGCATTGTTGTTGGACGTGGTCGGGAAGGTCTCCATCGCTCCCCTGTTTGTTGTTAGCACTCTGTTTGCGCCAGAGTGCTGGACAATACACATCATCACGCGACAACATGACGTACCGCCCCGAAATCTCGTTCCACCCGTGGAGCTGGGATGCGTGGCACGACGTCCATTCCGCCCCAACGACGTGTTTGAACCATTGTCGCATAACGAATTCAGGCGCGCGGATATGAAACCTGAGGAACACGTGCCTGAACGGACTGAAATGTTTGTGCCGGACAAGGTAGTGTAAAAGTTTTTCGTCTCGTGTATCCATTGTCTCTTTTGTCTTGCCAAACGAAACCCGGGCGCAATTCACAATCGTCAACTCATTCCCAAATATCTCTAAACAGGTCAGTTCTCCAGAAGGCAAGATATGTTTTTCTCCAACAGTGCTCATTCCTTTTGTTTCTTGATTGTCTTTTTAAACCGTCGCCTTCGATTTTTTGAAAGATGACAAAAAAAACTGATCACGGTCACCAATTCATACGTTTTTCATTCAAAACGTATGAAACTGGTCCTTGTTGAATCGCCCGCGAAATGTAAGAAAATACAAAGCTATCTTGGCGCTGGATACACCGTCCGTGCGACCATGGGGCATTTTACTGAAATCAAGGGCAATCTTGCGGGTATAAATCTACGGACTTTTGATATCCAGTACATTGTTTCAAAAGCCAAGAAAAAAACCTTTCATACCTTGCAGACCCTCGCGCGTCAGGCCTCCTGTGTCTACCTCGCGACGGACCCGGACCGCGAGGGTGAGGCGATCGCGTATCATCTCTGTATCTTTCTAAAGCTCCCCGTCGAAACAACACCCCGTTCGCGTTTTCACGAGATTACAAAGGCGGCGATCGTCAACGCCGTCAATCACCCGACCACGATCAACATGGGGATGGTGCGTGCACAGCAGGCTAGACAGGTCCTTGACATCTACATCGGGTTCAAGATCTCACCGTTCCTCTGGAAGGCGGTGGGACCTCGTCTTTCGGCTGGGCGTTGTCAGAGCCCCGCGCTTCAGATGGTCTACGACAAGGAACAGAAGATCCGAGATGTGTCGACGTTGGATAAAACGTTTACCGTCGTTTTTTACTTTGACCATGGATCCAGGATCAGCCGGCAACCGCAGAGCGGTTGCGCCGAGCTGACCGGACGCTTCGCGTCCAGGCTCGTCCCGGACCTGACGACGTTTGATAACTGTGTCTCATTCTTGAAACATGTGAAACGGTCTCAAAAGTATGTGGTTGACAACGTTGACAAGAAACAACGACGACGGACGGCTCCTCTACCGTTCATCACATCGACGGTGCAACAGGCGTCGCACGGTCTCGGTGCCGGGCAGTGTATGTCTGTCTTGCAGTCCCTGTACGAAAAAGGAAAGATCACATATATGCGTACAGACAATCCGTGCCTATCGCAGACGGCGCGTGAGCAGTGCCGTCTCTATATCACCGAAACATGGGGCGCGACACTATACAAGGACCGCGACCACAGACCCACAAAGGCCGCGACCAACGCCCAGGAGGCCCACGAGGCGATACGCCCAACCGACATGACCGTGGTCTCCCTCCCTGATGTCTATTCGTCAACCGAAAAAAGAATGTATGATATTATCTGGAAGAGGACCGTTGCCTCTCAGATGATCGACCACGTCTATGACGAACACACGACGACAGTTTCGTGTCGCCCGTTCATCTTTCACCACGTCCACTGTTCAACCATCCCCCCGGGATGGCGTCGTGTGTATTCCGATACCCAAGACAACGACACAGCGTTTGTTGCACCACCGGTCGGGACCTCGCTCGTGTTCAATGGCGGGACACTAACGGAGGAGTTTGAAGCGAACGGGACACGGCACTCGGAGCCGTCTCTCATAAAAGCCCTCGAGACGCACGGGATCGGAAGACCTTCTACGTACAGCTACCTCTGTGAGACACTCAAAAAGAGGTCGTACGCCGAGATACGGAACGTTGAAGGGGTGCAAGCCGAACGCCGTCGTATAACCGTGGACCCGAAGTACACGTGTACGGTAGCGACAGAGATGATCACGCTGTCACGGGAACTTAAAAAATTCGTCGTGACGGACACCGGGAAACTTGTGACCGAATACCTAAAAACCCATTTTCCACTGATTATGAGGTACGAGTATACACGAGAGATGGAAGACGACCTTGATACCATCGCTCATGATGCAACGCTCTACGTTCCTGTTGTCAAGAAACATATAGACACGGTCAATGCCCTGATACAACAGGTGGCAAGTTGATTTGATGCTTTGCCTACCACTCTATGCGCAAACTTCTACCAAAAGTCATGGTTCTGAAACCATTCTTTCACGTCTTGGAAAGAATTGATTAGATATAACTACCGTAGACGCAATAAATTAATTTGTCTACAAATTAATTTATTGCTATATCGGTCCGTCATTATACGCCTATGAGTTAATTGTTCTTTAGTTAAAGGCATTGAAAGTAACGCCTATTTTCAATAGGCGTTACTTTCAATAAATTAAATTAAAAACAAATTAAAATATGGCGATGACGGTATATAATATAAACTTCAGGTCAAGATGAAATAATTTAGAATGTGCGTAGAACAATTTAGAACACTGTTCTTTCCAAGGCTTGCATTCTTTTTCAATGGTAATATCATGGATGCCCTAATGTTGTATTTCACATCCAAGGAGGTAAAGAATGGCACGATCAGGTCAGATGGTAATATGGTGTAGGACGTGTGCCCCTACCCGCTTTTCTTGCGGATCTGTTTCATGAGATGTGATAGATTGTTTTGGACCATGTGATGAATGACGTCTCGTGCGATTGTCCCCATTTCATTCGCAAGACGGACGTGATCTTTTTTGGAGGATCGACAATATTTAAAATGTCGCGCAACGCATAATTTGGGGGTGGCTCCATACACCACGGCTGTTGGGCTCCGCCCCTTCTTGTAAAGTTCTCGTTCACGTTTTTTAGGCTTAAGCTACCGATGGGAACCCACCGTATTATTCCATTATCATTTGTACACAAAGTATCGTTTTCATTGTAGATGAATGCGGTTATGGCTTTCACTGGAGGTCCAAGGCAAGGTGGTGCACCCAGGTTTGCGCTCAAGTAGACTTGAGCGCAAACACACAACCGCCGGCAAACCAGGCATCTACGGTATTGGGTGAGAAATTAATTTACGTGTAAATTAATTTCTTGTCTCTACGATAATAAAATAATGGTCATCATATTCGTGGCTTTATTGATATTTATTGCTCTTGTCATTGTCTCGATAATTTTCATTTTAGGGTTCAAAACAAACGAGAGACAATTTTTTATGACAGCCACTTCATCTCCAACAGCAGTGCCTCTATATACGGGAAAAGATGATGATCCCGTACAGGGTATCATACAACCATATTTCTGTAGTGGAAATCCGTTTAGTTCTGGGAACACAAAACTCAGCTTTACTTCATTCATGAAAAAATTTGGTCCCAACCTGTTTACAATGCCAAACACGATCGACGGGGTGAAAGTGTTTGGGGTGGGAGACCAGAATGGCGTTGGTTGGTTGGGTGGTGATAGTGCGGCAAGCATCCAATTATCAAATGGTGATTTATTATTTGTTTTTGGAGATTCATTCTTATCCAAGATAGACGCACCAAATGTTTGGTTGAGTATGAGAGATACAGGACAAATAACGATGCCCCATAATTCATTGTCGTACTTAAAAGTCGACAAATCAGATAGAACAAAAATTAAACAAAATATATTTTTTATAGGACAATCAGAACAGAATGTATCAAATTCGTTTGGTCTTGGTTTTGATACCGAATGTCCGTTCGGATACACTCAAGGATTATTACAAAAATATAGGTCATCGCCATATTTTTTCAACCCAAACGGATGTGAGAGTTTGATACAACCTCGTGGGGAAAATATACCTAAAGATGCAAATGTATGGTTGATGGGTGGAATGTGTCAAAAGAGCGACATTGCAATTTTATCGAGCGTTGTCCAAGGTATTAAAAATATTGGTGCTCAATTTATAGAGGTACAAGACGCGATAAATAAGAATGGACTTGCAAAGAACCCATTTTTGTGGGACAAGGACCCCACCACCCGTTTTTTTAATATCAGTGATGAATTGACGATGAATAATACTATTTTGTATCAAAAGATTATGAAGGATGCGGATGGTATGTATGTCGTCATTGGTTCACGAAATAAAAAGCCAGGTGTAGAAATTTATCTCTTTAGGGGGACGTACAATCAAATATTACAACAAAATAATATTCAGGTATGGAATGGTCGATGGAATGTGATTTTTT
>Ga0194124_10006203_pt1 | contig 10767 bp, 7 predicted proteins | sample TA2KigCas0mmetaG_FD_148605 | JGI IMG/M metagenome (GOLD analysis project Ga0194124, IMG submission 148605) | Freshwater microbial communities from Lake Tanganyika, Tanzania - TA2015031 Kigoma Deep Cast 0m | ecosystem: Environmental > Aquatic > Freshwater > Lake | place: Tanzania: Lake Tanganyika...
CAGAACAATTTTGGAATGGATTACAAGATTTTGGAATTGTAACCATTCCAATGTTTTTACTTATGGGCATTGCTGTAGCTGCATCACCCGCTGGCAAGGATCTTTACTCAGCTCTTGATCGCTGGCTAAATAAAGTTCCGGGAGGCTTGATTGTGTCAAATCTTGGTGCTTGCTCTATTTTTGCTGCCCTTTGTGGATCTTCTCCAGCAACGTGTGCAGCGATAGGTAAAATGGGAATTCCGGAAATGAGACAAAGGGGATATTCCCCAGAACTTGCAACAGGCACAATTTGTGCAGGTGGTACTTTAGGCATTTTAATTCCACCAAGTATCACAATGATAATTTATGGAATTTCAACAGGAACCTCGATTGGAAAATTATTCATAGCAGGAATAATTCCAGGAATAATGCTTACATTTTTATTCATGATTTGGGCAATAGTTTATTCAAGGATTAATAGAGAGGGTTCAGAAAAAGTTGAGGTAATTGAATATTCTTGGAAACAGAGGTTTGAAATTTTACCAAAAATAATTCCATTTTTTTTATTAGTGGTCAGCGTTCTCTATGTGCTCTACGGCGGTATCGCAACTCCTAATGAAGCCTCAGCTGTTGGTGCATTAATAAGCGTTATACTGGTTGCAATTATTTATAAAATGTACAGGTTCAAAGATATTTGGGCGATCCTTGAGGAAGCGATGAAAGAAAGTGTCATGCTGATGCTGATTATAGCAGCTTCTTTTCTTTTTAGTTTTATCTTGTCCAATCTCTATATCACTCAGACTCTAGCAAAGGAAATGGTAGAAATTGCAGCAAATAAATGGGTTTTAATGCTGTATATAAATATATTTTTGTTAATAGCCGGTTGTTTCTTACCACCTGTTGCAATCATATTAATGACTGCACCTATTCTTTATCCAATAGTTACTGCTGCTGGCTTTGACCCAATATGGTTTGGGGTTATCATGACAATTAATATGGAAATTGGTTTAATTACTCCCCCTGTTGGACTCAATTTGTTTGTTATCAAGGGTATCGCTCCAGATATTTCAATTAATAAAGTTTTGAAGGGATCGTTTCCATTTGTTCTATTGATGATTTTACAAATAATTTTACTTTGTATATTTCCTGAAATTGCAACTTGGTTGCCGCAAACTGTTATAAAATAAAAGTGTCTAGTCTAAAACGTTTTTTAACCTTTATCGCTGATAAGGGGAAAAAAATTTTGTCTAATTTATTTTTAAAAAAAAAAGAAAATATTAAACATACTATTAATTTATGTGACCAATTACTAGGAGAGGATGGAGTAGTTTCAGGAATAACAATTGCAAGAGAATTTTGGAATGATTACGAAAAGTTCACACTTAATGAAAAAGAGAATTTTTTTTTAGATATTAATAAAAAATATAGACCTAACTATTCAATGATAAATGAATTAGCCCGAAAATTTTCCTCAAATCCAGATGAAATAAATAGGGAAATTTTAAGTGAAGCGGTAGAGGGATATAGGCAAGAATTAATAAGAAGATTGAATATGGCCCCAAATGGCACTCAATATCTCGTACAAATGCGAGAGGATTTATTATTTTTTTTAAAAAAACACGAGGTTTTAAAAAGTCTAGATTACGATTTTAGACATCTTTTTAGATCTTGGTTTAATCCAGGTTTTTTAAAACTAATTAGAGTTCAAAAAAATACTGATGCAAACATTTTAGAAAAAATTATAAAGTATGAACGTGTTCATGAAATTAAAAACATAGAGTCTCTTTATAGAAGGCTTGAAAATGACAGATTATTTTATACTTATCTTCATCCCATACTTGATGGTGAACCACTAATTTTTGTTCAAGTTGCTTTAACCAAAGGTGTTGGAAGGTCTATTCAAGAAATTACAGAGGGTGAAGTTCAAGGTTTAGAGGAAAAAGATACTGCTACATTTTATTCAATAAGCAATTCAAGTAAAGGTTTACAAGGAATAACACTTGGAAATTTTTTAATAAAGAGAGTTTTATTTGAAATTCAACAAATATTACCTAAGATTAGAAACTTTTATACATTATCACCCATTACTGGATTTGCTGATTGGTTTTTAAAACAAGATAATAACAAACTAGATAAAATCTTAGGTAAAAATTCTAATAAATTAAATTTTTTAAAAGATAATTCTGAAATAGTTAATTTAGATATTTTAAAAATAAAAGAGAACGAAAAATTAATTAAACAGCTAATTTTACATTATCTAATAAATGAAAAAATAGGAAAGAGATTAGCAAATGGTGTTGCAAATTTTCATTTTAATAATGGAGCTACAATTTTTGATATAGTGATAAATGGGGATTTATCACAAAAAGGTTTGAAAGACTCCTTTGGTTTAATGGTAAATTATTATTACGATAATGATAAAATTGTTCAAAATCATTTAAATTTTGTTAAAAGTGGAAAAATTTTAATATCTGAACAGCTAAAAATTTATGTCAAAAATTAATAGAAAAGTCTGTGTTGCACCAATGATGGATTGTACCGATAGACATGCGAGATATTTTTTACGGCTGATAAGTAAGAATGTGATGCTGTACACAGAGATGATAGCAACTGGTGCGATTTTAAAAGGAAGACAAAAAAATATTCTTGATTTTAATTTATTTGAAAAGCCTGTTGCATTACAGCTAGGTGGATCAACTCCTAGCGAGTTAGCAAGTTGTTCTAAAATTGGAGAAGATTATGGTTATGATGAAATTAATTTAAATCTTGGTTGCCCAAGTAAAAAAGTTCAAAAAAATAAATTTGGGGCATGTTTGATTAAAGAGCCCAAACTCGTTGCTGATTGCTTAGATGAAATGGTTAATTCAACAAAGTTACCAGTTACGGTAAAGACAAGAATAGGTTTTGATAATGTTGAAGAATTTGATTATTTAAACACATTTATAAGAACTATTGCAAAAACAGGAGTTAAAACAATAATCCTCCATGCAAGAAAAGCAATTCTTAGTGGTTTAAGTCCAAGAGATAATCTTCGAATACCAAAGCTTAACTATGAGATTGTTAAAGAAATTAAAAATAAGAACCGAGATCTAGAAATTATTATTAATGGAGGAATAAATACTACTAAACAAATTAAGGAGCATTTAAAAAATGTTGATGGGGTGATGATTGGAAGATCAATTTATAATTCACCTTATTTTTTAGCAGATATCGAAAGAGATATATTCTTTAATACTAATATACTTTCTAGAGAAGAAATAATTAACTTAATTACAACATATTGTTTAGATGAAGCTTCTAAAGGTACTCAAATAAATCAGGTTATGAGACATACAGTTGGATTATTTCACGGTGTGAGGGGTGCAAATAGTTGGAAAAGATACCTAAGTGAGAACCTTCTTGTTAGAAATGCTGATGTAAATAAAATTAATTATATGCAAAAGACATTTATAGGCTCAACTGCTTAATGAAATTAAATATTTATTATGTATTTTTTTTTCTTATCCTATCAGGCTGTGCGTCAGTTTTTGGAGAGTCATCGCAAAGAATTACTGTAGCTACAGAAGATAGGGACAATAAAACTATTGAGAATGCTAATTGCATTCTTAAAAACGATAAAGGTAGCTGGGAAATAAATACACCAAATTTTGTTGTTATAGAAAGATCCAGTCAAGATTTAGAGATCGTGTGCAAGAAGAATGGTCACCCAAATGGAATAGCTAAAGCTATCTCAAGAGTAAAAAATAGCATGGTTGCAAACTTTATGTTTTTAGGAGGTCCAATTGGTGCGATTGTAGATCATAATAAGGGCGCAGGATATGACTATCCTCATGCAATTAACGTTGTTATGGGAAAAGCAACGGTTGTCGAGATCGAAATACGGTCAAGTAACAAATTTTAGTTTAACTAATATTATATCAAAGTTTTTCAGGGACTGAGATAACTGTATTTTACTAAAATTTAAATTTAATGAGCCAAATAGTTTATCGCCTCTTGGGTACCACTTTTTTTAATTTTATATCCTACTTTTGATAGTCCCATTTCTATCCCTCCAAGAACACCAATGAGACTTACTTCATTTAAATCTCCAAGATGACCAATTCTAAAAACTTTACCTTTTATTTTTGATAAACCCATTCCAAGAGAAATGTTAAATTCATTTAATATAACCGATCTTAAATGATCTGGATCAATACCCTTTGGAGAAAATATGGTAGTGCAAGAATCTGAGTAACTTTCAACACAATTACAAAATATTTCAAGGCCCCAACCCTCCACAGCCTTACGTGTTGCATTTGCCAAACGTGTATGTCTTGAAAAAACATTATCTAGTCCCTCTTCATTTAAAATTTTCATAGCTTCTTCAAGACCAAACATTAGATTAACCGCAGGAGTGTAGGGAAAAAAACCATTTTTATTATTTTCGATCATCATTTCCCAATCCCAAAAATATTTTGGAAGTGTTGATGATCTATATTTTTCTAAAGCCTTTGGTGATACAGTGTTGAATGCAATTCCAGGAGGAAGCATTAATCCCTTTTGAGATCCTCCAACCATAACGTCAACTTTCCATTCATCATTTTCAAAGTTGCTTGATGCAAGTGAAGATACGGTATCCACCATAAGGAGACATGGATGTTTTAAATCTTGAATTTTTTGAGAAATTTTTTGAATGTTGTATTTTACTCCCGATGAGGTTTCATTATGAACCATCATTAATGCTTTAATTTTTTTTTCTTTATCCTCTATTAGCTTTTTTTCAATAAGTTCTATTTTTGCTCCACTTCGCCAATCAGAGGGTATTACATCTACTTCTAGTTTAAATTTTCTTGCAACATCAATCCATAAATTTGAGAAGTGTCCTGTTTCATAAACAAGAACTTTATCCCCAGGAGATAAAGTATTTGCTATTGCAGACTCCCAAGCTCCAGTGCCTGAAGCAGGATAAATTATTAAATGATTTTTCGTTTTAACTACTTTTTTTAAATTATCTATTATTCTTACCGCCATTTCTGAAAATTCTGGACCCCTATGATCAATAATTTGTTTGTCCATGGCCCTTAGAACTCTATCCGGTATGTTTGTTGGTCCGGGTATGTGTACAAAATGTTTGCCTGCTAAATATTTTTTATTTTTCATTTTTAAATCTTTTGATCATAATCTCCAATCTCACCAGTTTTTTGTAGCAAATTGTCTATAAAATTAAAGATCTTTTTTGTATCAGTTGCAGATTTTAAACTTTCTACAACTATTACTAGAGAAGGCTTATTGGATGAGGCTCTAATAAGGCCCCAAGAGTCATCTTCTAAAATAAACCTCACTCCGTTCAATAGTATTATATCTTTAATAGATTTATTATTAATCTGAAGTTTCGCATTTTTCATTTCAACAATTTTTTTTGATACCATTTCTACTAATTTATATTTTTCATCGTCACTACAAAAAGGAGCCATAGTTGGTGTTTGAAACGTAATAGGAAGTTTATCAATAATTTCAGATAACTTATGATTAGTTGCTTCCAATAATTTGCAAACTTGTATAGCAGACAATAATCCATCGTCATAACCCAGGCCTATTGGTTTATTGAAAAAAAAATGACCGCTTTTTTCAAAACCAGCAATAGCTTGAACTTCTTTTACTTTTCTTTTTATGTGTGAATGTCCAGTTTTCCAAAAAATAACCTCGCAGTTATTTTTTTTTAAAATCTCATCCCTTGTGAATAAACATGTTGATTTGACATCGATAACAAATTTAGAGTCTTTTTTTTCATTTGAAATGTTTCTTGCTTTTAATAATCCAATTTTATCTGAGAAAATTTCTCGTCCCAAGTTATCAATAATCCCAACTCGATCTCCATCCCCATCAAAACCGAAGCCTAAATCGGCTTTATTTTTTTTAACTTCTTCACTTATTACATTAAGCATTTTAATATCTTCTGGATTTGGATTATATTTAGGAAAATTAAAGTCTAAATTACAATCAACTTCAATTACTTCACAGCCAATCTCTCTTAGTACAATAGGGGCAAAGATACCCGCGGTTCCATTTCCGCAAGCAACAACAGCTTTTATTTTTTTTTTTATTTTATTATTTTTTATAAGATGATTTATGTAGACTTCTTTAAAGTTTTGAATATTACTTTTTTTTCCTCTACCTTGTAAAAATTTATTCCTAAAAGTAATATCTTGTAGTTCAGTCATTTCTTCAGGTGCATGGGTAAGGCCTTTTTTAATTCCCATTTTAACCCCAGTCCAACCATTTTCATTGTGACTTGCAGTGACCATAGCGACTGCATCTGCATTGAGTTTAAATTGCGCAAAGTAAACCATAGGGGTTAAACTAAGACCCACGTCCTCAACATCGCATCCAGTTTGAAGAAGTCCATTTATAAGACTATTTTTTATTTCTTCGCTATATGACCTGTAGTCTTGACCGACAACTATTCTAGGTTTTTTTTTAATTTTATTTTGAATTTGCGTTCCAAGAGCTTTACCAACTGTTTCGATGCCTCTTAGATTTATATCTTGCGGATACAACCACCTTGCATCGTACTCTCTAAATCCGTTTTTGTTGATGTTGATATCTTTATTGTTCACAAAAAAAGTTTTTAATTTTTAGTGGTTTATCAAAATAAAAAATTATTATTTGACTTTTTTAAATTGTTCTACTAATGTTCTATTGTGTAGTACTTATTAATAGTATACTTTGACTTTCACCACACAACATATAGTTGTTTAAGGGGAAAATCTAGATAAAATATAGTTTTATGCAAGATAATTTGGCTTTAGCCATTAAAAAAGTCGTTTTGGAAAAAAGAATTGAAATTCCAAAGCAAGCAAACAAGAACAATGTTCAAGATATAAAAAAACCAGATCTTTTTTCGCTTACTAGTGAGACTGAATTATTTCAAAATGAAAAAGGTGTAACTGTTAAAATAGATAGGTCAAAAGATGTAAAGCTTACAAACTTTGGAAAAGCGACCTTAAGCGATAGATACTTAAATGAAGGCGAAAGTTTTCAAGACTTATTTGCAAGAGTTGCAAGCAATTATGCTGACAACAATCTTCATGCGCAGAGAATTTATAACTACATTAGCAATCTTTGGTTTATGCCAGCAACTCCAGTTCTTTCAAATGGAGGAACTGACAGGGGCCTTCCTATTTCTTGTTTTTTGAATGAAGCTGGAGATAGTTTAGATGGTATTCTTGATCTTTGGTCTGAAAATGTTTGGTTGGCAGCTAGGGGAGGTGGAATTGGGAGTTACTGGGGCAATTTAAGATCGATAGGAGAAAAAATTGGTAGAGTTGGAAAAACATCTGGAATTATCCCGTTCATAAAAGTTATGGACTCTTTGACCCTTGCTATAAGTCAAGGTTCATTACGCAGAGGTTCAGCAGCTTGCTATTTACAAATCGATCATCCTGAAATCGAAGAATTCATAGAAATGAGAAGGCCTACCGGTGGAGATCCAAATAGAAAAGCTTTAAATCTGCACCATGGAGTATTGGTAACAGATGCTTTTATGCGAGCTGTTGAAACAGATGATCAATGGGCTTTAAAAAGTCCTTACGATGGAACTGTACAAGCAACTATTCCAGCAAGAAATTTATGGATCAGGTTACTTACTGCTAGAGTTGAAACTGGAGAACCATATATAATATTTATTGATACAGTAAATAGACTAATTCCCCAGCACCATAAGCTTGCAGGACTTATGGTTAAGACTTCAAACTTATGCAGTGAAATTACTCTTCCGACAGGGCTAGATAAACACGGCAAAGATAGAACAGCAGTTTGTTGTTTATCCTCACTTAATATTGAAACCTATGATGAGTGGAAAGATGATAAATTTTTTATTGAAGATGTTATGAGGTTTTTAGATAATGTATTGACTGAGTTTATAGAAAAAGCTCCAGATTCTTTTAAAGATGCAAAATACTCTGCTTATAGAGAAAGAAGTGTTGGTCTTGGGGTCATGGGTTTTCATTCTTTTCTACAAAAAAATATGATTCCAATGGAATCCGTAATGTCAAAGGTTTGGAACTCAAAAATTTTTAAATATATTGATCATGAAGTTAACAGGGCTTCAAAAAAATTAGCAGAGGAAAGAGGTGCCTGTCCTGATGCTCAAGAGTATGGAATAATGGAGAGATTTTCAAACAAAACCGCCGTAGCTCCAACCGCATCTATTTCTATAATTTGTGGAGGTTCCTCCCCAGGAATTGAACCAGTAGCTGCAAATAGCTATACTCACAAAACCTTATCTGGATCTTTTAACGTAAAAAATAAGTATTTAGAAAAAATCCTAGAAAAGTATGGGAAAAATAATAATGAAGTATGGTCTTCTATTACAACAAATCAGGGTTCAGTTAGTCATTTAGATTTTTTAACAGAAGAAGAGAAAGAAGTTTTTAAAACTGCTTTTGAAATAGATCAACGTTGGTTGATTGATCTCAGTGCAGATAGAACGCCTTATATCTCGCAGGCACAATCATTAAATGTATTTATACCTGCGGATGTTCATAAAAGAGATTTACATCAAATACATTTTCAAGCGTGGAAAAAAGGTCTGAAAAGTATGTATTACTGTAGATCAAAGTCAATACAACGAGCTGAAGTTGTAAACAAGAGCGCATCTTCAAGTTCACAAAATAACAACAAACCAAAAAATTATGAGGAGTGTTTATCATGTCAGTAGCATTAAAAGTTGAAGAACCAAAATTAACCTTTTGCGATACGCAAGGTTTATTAAAAGATAATCCAGTTTATAAACCATTCAGATATCCTTGGTGTTATGATGCATGGTTAACACAGCAAAGAATTCATTGGCTTCCTGAGGAAGTTCCTTTGGCAGAAGATGTAAGAGATTGGCAAAAAAAATTATCTCAGGCAGAAAAAAATTTATTAACACAAATTTTTAGATTTTTCACTCAAGCTGATGTTGAAGTTAACAACTGTTACCTGAGGCACTATGTTAACGTTTTTAAACCAACAGAAGTATTAATGATGATGACATCGTTTTCATCAATGGAGACCGTTCACATAGCTGCCTACTCGCATTTGTTAGATACGATTGGAATGCCCGAAATAGAGTATTCAGCTTTTTTAAAATATAAAGAAATGAAAGATAAGTATGATTATATGCAAACTTTTAGTACTAACAGCAAAAGGGAGATTGCAAAAACTGTTGCTGTATTTAGTGCTTTTACAGAGGGTCTTCAATTGTTTGCTAGTTTTGCGATATTATTAAATTTTCCAAGATTTAATAAAATGAAAGGAATGGGGCAAATAGTTACTTGGTCTGTAAGAGATGAGACTTTGCATTGTAACTCCATGATTAAAATTTTTAATACTTTTTGCGATGAAAATCCTGGATTATTAGATGAAAATCTAAAGAAAGATATTTATCAAGCTTGCAGAACCATTGTTCACCACGAAGATGCTTTCATTGATTTGGCATTTGAGTTTGGAAATATTGAAGGCTTAACCGCCAAACAAGTTAAAGATTACATCAGATGGATAGCAAATCGTAGACTGTCTCAGCTGAGACTTGAGGAAATCTATGAAGTAAAGGAAAATCCACTTGAATGGTTAGATACAATGCTTAATGCAGTTGAGCACATGAATTTTTTTGAAGGTAGAGCTACGGAGTACTCAAAAGCGTCTACAAAAGGTTCATGGGTTGAGGCGTTCGATTTTACGAAATAGGTCAAGTAAAGCAATTCTTAATAGATAATTTTATCTCTTTTCTATTGGATTTACTTTCCTTTGATTTGCACCTCTATATTTTGACAGTGGTCTAATCAACATATTATTCTTAAATTGTTCAATTATGTGGGCTGACCAACCTGTAATTCTTGAGATTACGAATATTGGAGTAAAAAAATCAATATCAAAACCCATTAAAAAATATGTAGGTCCAGATGGAAAATCTAAATTTGGATAAATATTTTTTTCTCTAATCATAGTGCTTGATAAAATTTTTGAAATTTTAGGAAGATGTGAATTTTTGTAATATTCCGCTGTTTGTAAAAAATATTTAGTCATGGTTGGCACTCTTGAGTCACCTTTTTTGTAAACTCTATGGCCAAACCCTATTATCAACTCCTTATTTTTTAATTTATTTAAAATATATTTTTCTGCATCCTCTTCATTTTTTACTTCATTAAACATATCCATAACTGCTTCATTTGCCCCACCATGTAATGGCCCTTTAAGGGATGAGACCCCACCAACGACCGCACTATGAAAGTCTGAAAGGCTACTAGTTATAAGTCTTGTAGTGAACGTCGAGGCGTTGAAGCTATGTTCCGCGTATAGAATCATGGATACATCAAAGGCTTTTATGACTTCTTTGCTTGGAACTTTTCCAAAGCACATATGAAAGAAATTCTCTGAAAAACTTAATGATTTATCTGGATTAATTATTTCCAATCCTTTTCGAGTTCTAAAATTTGCAGCAATTACAGTTGGAATTTTCGCAAATAATCTAAAAAATTTATTATAATTTGCTCTTTCTGAATTATCAGCTGAATCAGGATCTTCTAACGCAAGTAAACTTATTGATGTTCTTGTGGTATCCATAGGATTTGATTTTTTAGGATACTCCTCAATAATTCTTTTTATTTTTTCACTTACGTTTCTATTAGATCTTTCAGATCGTTCAAAATTTTCTAGTTCTTTTTTATTTGGAAGTTCCCCAAAAACGATTAAATGAGCAACTTCTTCAAAAGTACAATTTTCAGAAAGATCCTGTACTGTATAGCCCCTATATGTAAGAGAATTAAT
>Ga0194124_10006205_pt1 | contig 10766 bp, 11 predicted proteins | sample TA2KigCas0mmetaG_FD_148605 | JGI IMG/M metagenome (GOLD analysis project Ga0194124, IMG submission 148605) | Freshwater microbial communities from Lake Tanganyika, Tanzania - TA2015031 Kigoma Deep Cast 0m | ecosystem: Environmental > Aquatic > Freshwater > Lake | place: Tanzania: Lake...
CTGGTGGATGGGGATCTGGCGGCCAACAACGGCGGCTGGCAGTGGAGTGCCAGCAGCGGCATGGACCCCAAGCCCCTGCGCATCTTCAACCCCGCCACCCAGGCCAGCAAATTTGATGCCGACGCCACCTACATCCGCACCTGGCTGCCGGAGCTGCGCCATGTGGCCACCGCCGATTTGATCAGCGGTGAGATCGCCCCCCTGGAGCGCCGCGGCTATCCCGCCCCGCTGGTGAGCCACAAGCAGCAACAGGCCCGCTTCAAGGCCTTGTATGCCGCCCTACCCCGGGGCTGAGCTCAGCCCAGGAAAACACAGGACACTCCCAGATCCCGGCCGGCATTCACGGGCGTGCGCTCCGTGCTGCATAGGGAGAGTGCATGACGTTTGGCCATGGCGAGGTGCAGCGCATCACCACTGCGCAGTGGCAGTTGATCGGGCCTCCGCAGCCATTCCTGGGCCTGCAGGAAATCGGTGGCTCGCGGTTCGATCAGGCTGAGCCGCTCCTGGCGGAATTGGGTGAATGTTTGGCGTACGGCCTCAGCCTCCTGCGGGCTGAGCTCCCTGCGGCGCTGGTTGAGGGCGATCACACCCGCGATTTCCAGCAGGACCCAATGGCTGATCCAGAGTGGGCGATTCTCCTGGCTGCAGAGCCAGGCTTCAGCGGCCGCATAGCCGCTGTCTCCGATCAAGAGCGATAGCAGCACACACCTGTCCACGAAACTGGGGCAGCCCCACAGGTGTACGCCGTTGAGGCGCGTTATGAGGAGGGTCCGTTTGCCTTGAAGACGCCCCGGGAAGAGCTCCTCGCGCAGCTGGAGTAGCGGCTAGCCGGATTGGAGGAGAGCCTCAAGCGGTAGCTTTGCGGGATGGTCGGTTCTCCCTCCTGCCAGATCCAGTTTCCTGTTCCCATCGGCAATACCTTGCCTTTGGTGGTGATCGGCGGGATCAATGTGCTCGAGAGCCTGGAGCTCGCTCTTGAGGTTGGTTCTGCCTTTCGCGATGCCTGTGCTGTGCTCGGGCTCGGCTATGTGTTCAAGGCCAGCTTCGATAAGGCCAACCGCACAGCGCTGAACAGTTTTCGCGGACCCGGCTTGGAGCAGGGCCTGGCCTGGCTGCAGGAGGTACAGCAAGAGCTGCAGGTGCCCGTGCTCACCGATGTGCACGAGCCGGCCCAGGTGGCCGCGGCGGCGGCGGTGTGCAACGTGCTGCAGCTGCCGGCGTTTCTTGCGCGCCAAAGCGATCTGGTGGCGGCCCTGGCGGCTTCCGAGCGGCCGGTGCACATCAAGAAACCGCAGTTTCTCTCACCCCAGCAGATGGGGCCGCTGGTGCAGAAGTTTGAGCAGCTGGGCTGCCGGGATCTGGTGCTCTGCGAGCGAGGCACGGTGTTTGGCTACGACAACCAGGTGGTGGATCTGCTGGGCCTGGAGGTGATGCGCGAGGTGAGTGGCGGCAAGCCGATCAGCGTGGATGTGACCCATGCTTTGCAGTGCCGCTCGGCTGGGCAGGAGCAATCGGGGGGGCGGCGTCAGCAGCTGATGCGCCTGGCGAAAGCCGCGGTGGCCAGTGGGATTGCAGCGGTGTTTGTGGAGGCCCATCCGGATCCGGATCAGGCCCGCTGCGATGGCCCCAGTGCACTGCCGAGCCAGCAGATCCCGGCGTTTGTGGAGCAGCTGGCGGCGATTGATCGGCTGGTGAAGGCCCAGCCGGAGCTGGAGATCGCCTGATGGCCTCTGGCGACTGCCTGATCGTGATTCCCGCGCGGTATGGCTCCACCCGGCTGCCGGGGAAGCCATTGCTGCATCTGGCGGGCAAGCCCCTGATTGCCTGGGTGGTGGAAGCAGCCCTGCAAGCCCAACAAGCCAGCGGGGTGGTGGTGGCCACCGACCACCCGGAGATTGCAGAGGCGGCTCAGGCGGCCGGAGCGCAAGTGGCACTCACCAGCAGTGCCGTGCGCAATGGCACCGAGCGCCTGCTGGCGGTCATGGCCGATTTCCCCGCGGGTTACTACCTGAATCTCCAGGGCGATGAGCCGCTGGTGTCGCCCGCGGATCTGGATCGTTTGATCAGTGCGTTGCAGAGCAACGCCGCCGATGTGATGAGTCTCTGCCATCCGATCAGTGCGGATCAGGCCCAAGAGCCCAGCCGGGTGAAGGTGGCGCGCGGCCAGAACGGGCGAGCCCTCTATTTCAGCCGCAGCCCGATTCCCTACGGATCTCGCCGCTTTGAGCAGCACGTGGGAGTGTATGGCTTCAGCGCGCAGGCCTTGGCAGCAATTTGTCAGTTGCAGCCCACGCACCTGGAGGATCAGGAAAACCTGGAGCAATTGCGTTGGCTGGAGGCAGGCTTACGCATCCAGCTGCTCAGCACACAGACCCCGAGCCTTGGGGTGGACTGCCCAGAAGACGTGGCGCCGGTGGAGCAGATCCTCAAGCTTCGCCAGATCAAGGCGCTGCTGTGCGATGTGGATGGGGTGCTCACCGATGGCCGGCTTTGGTACGGCCCGGATGGCGAAGAGCTCAAAGCCTTCCACGCCCGTGATGGCTTCGCGATCAAGCAATTGATGCAGACCGGCATCCAGGTGGCCCTGGTGAGTGGGCGCGATTCGCTGGCGTTGCGGCGTCGCATGGCGGAGCTGGGGATTGTGCACGCTGTCTTAGGCCAGGCGGATAAGGCTTCGGCCTGCCGGCAGATGGCTGCAGAGCTCGGTGTGGATCTAGAAGCCTGCACCTATGTGGGCGATGACAGCCTTGATCTGCCGGGGATGGCCCTGTGCGGCTGGAGCTTTGCGGTGGCGGATGCTCCGGAGGCGGTGCAATCAGCGGCCGGCTCGGTGCTGAGCACGCGCGGCGGTGAAGGCGCCATCCGCGAGGTGGCGCAGCTGCTGCTGGAGGCGCGGCCATGAGCAACAGCTCTGAGGTGCTGGTTACGGCCAAGCGGGTGCTGCAGATGGAGTCGGAGGCCATTGCGGCAGCGGTTGATCGCTTGGATCAGCGCTTTGCGGAAGCGGTGGAGTTGATCCTGGCTTGCGAGGGCCGCTTGATTGTGGCGGGGATGGGTAAATCCGGCTTGGTGGGCCGCAAGATTGCGGCCACCTTTGCTTCCTTGGGCACGCCGTCTGCTTTTGTGCATCCAGCCGATGCGATGCACGGGGATCTGGGCATGATCCGCCCGCATGATCTGGTGTTGTTGTTGTCCCATTCCGGTGAAACAGAAGAGCTGCTGCGCCTCCTTGTGTTCACGAAGAGCCAGGGCAATGCCACGCTGCTAATCACGGGCGCGGCGAGATCAACGCTGGCCCGCCGGTGCGATGTTTGGCTGGATGGATCAGTGGCACAGGAAGCCTGTAGCTACAACCTGGCTCCGACCAGTTCCACCGCACTAACGCTGGCCTTGGGTGATGCGCTGGCGGTGGGGGCTGCCGAGCAGAAAGGCTTTCAGCAGAATGATTTTGCTCGTTTCCATCCCCTCGGCCGCTTGGGGGCGCGACTGCTACAGAGCGTTGGACAGGTGATGCATCCTTTGCCCTTGCCCTGTTGCCAGGAGACCACGCCCGTGGCGGAGATGATCGCTGTGATGACCAGCGCTCGTCTTGGAGTTGCGCTGGTGCTGCGGGGCGAGCAACTGATCGGAATCGTGACCGACGGTGACCTGCGCCGGGGCTTGGAGAGGGGCATAGCGCTCACCGACTTGGCGCAGGACTTGATGACGCCTTCACCGCTGCAGATCGGTGTTCAGGAATCCGTGGAAGCAGCAAGGTGGTTAATGCTACAACGCAAAGTTAGCGTCTTGCCGGCTTTCGACAATGGCAAGTTGTGTGGGGTGATTCAGATTTATGACTGCTAAAGTCTTGGTCTTGAGCAAGTGGTCCTGCGATGGGATCGGTAGACAGCAGGGGGTAACGACGGTGGGTAGCTCAACTATCAGCCAAAAGCTAAAATACCTCGTAACCGTTAAGCGTCTTCAGGGGCATCGCAGGCTGTCATTTTGTAGCTGGGCTGTTGGACGCAGCCGCAGCCCCAGCACGCACGATCGGGATCGGTGATCAGCCGCCGATTCACTAGTTCACGCCTTCTCTTCTCCCGCCAATCCACGTCTCACCCCATCCCATGAAGATCTGCATTGTTGGCCTTGGTTATGTGGGATTGCCCGCCGCCTGCGTGTTGGCCCAGGCGGGCCACACGGTGGTGGGCGTGGATGTGCGTAGCGATGTGGTGGCAGGTCTGAATGAGGGCCGGGTGCACATCGATGAACCTGGCATCTCCGAACTGTTGCAGGAAGTACTGGAGCAGAAGCGCTTTTCGGCGCAAGCCCAACCGGAAGCGTCCGACGCCTTCATCCTCTGCGTGCCCACCCCGTTCAAAGATGGCTACCAGCCGGATCTGGGCTATGTGGAAGCAGCAGCGCGCAGCGTGCTGCCGGTGCTGAAGGAAGGTGATCTGGTGGTGGTGGAATCCACCATCCCGGTGGGCGCCACCGACAAGGTTGTGGCACTGATCCGCACCGCCCGGCCGGAGCTCACCCAGGAGGGGCTGCATGTGGCCCACTGCCCCGAGCGGGTGCTACCGGGCAATGCCATCCGCGAGATCATCTACAACGACCGGGTGGTGGGCGGTACCACCCCAGAAGCCACCGAGCGGGCCGCGCGGCTCTACCGCAGCTTCAGCCGGGGCACTGTGGCGGAAACCACAGCCAGCACCGCCGAGCTGGCCAAGCTGGCGGAGAACACCTTCCGCGACATCAACATCGCCTACGCTAATGAGCTCTCGATGCTCTGCAGCGAGTGCGGGGTGGATACGCAGGAGCTGATCCGCCTTGCCAACATGCACCCACGGGTGAACATCCACAGACCCGGTGCGGGCGTGGGCGGGCACTGCATCCCTGTGGATCCCTGGTTCATCGTGAGCCGCTTCCCGCGGGAGGCGGCCCTGATCCGGGCGGCGCGGGAGGTGAACATCCAGAAGGAAATCTGGGTGGTGGATCAGGTGCTGCAGGCAGCCCGCCACCATGGGGTGGAGCAGGTTGTGATGGCGGGGCTCACCTACAAACCGGATGTGGACGACTTCCGCGAGAGCCCGGCGCTGCGCATCGTCGAGCAGGTGGCGGCAAGGCTGTCGCAACCGCTGATCGGCGTGGATCCCTATGCGGCCAAGTTGTTGCAGGAGCGCCAGGTGGGCTTTGCGCTGCAGAGCGAGATCCCACTGCAGGCGGGCACGCTGGTAGCGGTGCTGGTGCGGCACCGCCAGTTTGGCGCTGCCCTCAGCGAAATCGAAACGGTGGACGGTGCAGTGCTGATGGACTTCTGCCGCGGCAGCGGCCAGCCGCAGCTGATCAAGGCCGGCAAAGCGGAGGTGCCGGCATGAGCGAGCGCCAGCCCCTGATGACGATCGTGCTTGGCACCCGGCCGGAGGCGATCAAGCTGGCGCTGATGGCCCCCAAGCAGACCCTTACCCACATCACCTGCGCGGCCCAGCAGGGCCTCGAGGAGGAGTTCGCCAGCCACCGGCCCGATCTGGTGCTGGTGCAGGGCGACACCAGCACCGCCTTCGCCTCGGCCCTGGTGGCCTTCTACGAACAGATCCCGGTGGGCCACGTGGAGGCGGGGCTGCGCACCGACAACCTGCACATCCCCTTCCCGGAGGAGGCCAACCGCCGGCTGATCTCCCAGCTGGCCCAGTTGCACTTCGCCCCCACCGTGCGCTCGGCGGCCAACTGCCGCGCTTCCGGCGTGGTGGGTGAGGTGCTGGTGACCGACACACTCTGAACGATGCGCTGCTGCTGATGGCTGACCAGGCGCCGCACTTTGAACAGCCCGGCCTCAACTGGCAGCAGCAGCGTGTGCTGCTGGCCACGGTGCACCGCCGCGAGAACTGGGGCGAACGGTTGGCCGAGATCGGCGCCGGTTTCCTGCAGCTGCTGGAGCGCTACCCCGACACGGCCCTGCTGCTGCCGCTGCACCGCAACCCCACCGTGCGCGAGCCCCTGCAGGCGTTCCTGGGCAGCCATCCCCGCGCCTTCCTCACCGAGCCGCTCGACTACGACCAGCTGGTGGCGGCGATGCGCGGCGGCACACTGGTGCTCATCGATCCCGGCGGACTGCAAGAGGAGGCAGCGGCCCTGGGCAAGCCCGTGCTGGTGCAGCGCCGCACCACCGAGCGTCTGGAGGCGGCAGATGCCGGCACAATAAAACTAATATATTTTAAACTGTTAGACGTTGTGACGCGAAGCACTTTATTCGTTTTACCACTTGAAAGCTCTAACAAGCAGGAAGTACTGACTTTCTCAGTCAACCTACAGGGGGACGAATCTGCTGCAAATAGAATAGTACACCTACAAAGACAAGTCTTAATCGAAGGCCCCACACATTCTAATAAAAAACTATTATGCCCATCATTTTAGTAAACAAGCTTCTTACTCGCCAGGCTCAAGAGGCATATAAAAAAGGTGACTACAAAGAGGCTAAGGCTCTTTATCAGAAGCTCGATAAGCTCATAGGGAAAAATATTTTCAGTCGTAATATACTCGCCTGCGAAAGGATGTTGGCCATTCAGCAGCTTCCGGATAAGGATCCGCGCACCAAGCTCGCCGCCAGTAAACCAACAACTAAGCATCACATCATCAATGCAGCTGTAATTCTAGATGATTTTAGCATGCAGTGCTTTAGGGGGTGCGCAAAACTTTTCGCGATTACACCATCAAATTGGAAGAATATTTTCAAAAATGAAAATATTAGTGTTTTACTAGCAGAGTCAGCATGGCGAGGGAACAATCAAGCATGGAATTATGCATTTTCTAAATATAATAGATATGGAGAGGAGCTGAAAAGTGTTGTTGACTATTGCAAGGCTAATGCGATACCAACAGTCTTCTGGAACAAGGAAGATCCAGTGAATTTTGAAATTTTTCAAGATGCAGCGAGATTATTTGATCATATATTTACAACTGATGCAGACTGCATAGCCAGATATAAGGGGCAATTTGGGCACTCGAACATTTATTTCCTTCCTTTTGCAGCCAACGAAGAAATTCATAATCCCATTCAAAATAAAATAACAAAAATCCATGACTCAATAGCATTTGCGGGCAGCTGGAATGAAAAAAAATATCCAGACAGAGCCCAATGGCTTAGAGAAATGCTAGAGCATCTTCGAATTAATCACAAAGTTATAATCTTTGATAGATATAAAACCAATAAAATAGATCATCAAGGCCTGGTGTTCCCCAGTGAATTCGCAGATATATCAGAAAAAGCCGTTGATTATTCAGATCTTTGCAGCACTGTCTACAAATCATACAAAGCTTTTGTAAACGTTAGTTCAGTAACTAACTCGTCGACCATGATACCAAGGCGTATATATGAGCTGTCTGCAACTGGTACCCCAATTATATCGAACTACTCAAAAGCACTCTCGGACCAGAGATTAAGTCATGTCCTTTCTTGGGAAAAGCACGATATCGATGCATCACAAAGAATTAGCACTATATTATCTGATGAACTCGCAAGACTTAGCTTATCAACTCAGGGAGTCAGATTTGCCTTTTCTGGCAATACCTACAAAGATAGGTTTGCAAGCATCTTGCAAAAAGCAGGAATTGCATCTCATTCTTTAGCCAGCTTGACTCCTGCAAGACCAAAGATAACAGCACTATGCGTTACCCGCCGCCCCGGATATCTGCCACGAGTAATTGAAATGTTAGAGAGGCAAACAATTGACAATATAAATGTAATTATAATTTTGCACAATGCAATGCTTGACCTCGAAATAATGGAGGAGCTTACAAAGCAATCAAGCAACAACTACTTATTTGTTCAATCACCTAGCAACCTTCTATTCTTGGGAGACTGTATCAATTATGGGAGGCAACTATCAACAACTCAGTATATTGCCAAGATCGACGACGATGACTTCTATGGTCCCCACTATCTTCAGGACCAAATCAATGCGTTTAAATACACTGATTCAGCAATCGTCGGGAAAAACAGCTATTTCTGCTATGTAGAGAGCGTGGATGCTCTTGGTTTGCGATTTGCAGGCCGCCATCATAGATACACTAAGTTAATTCAAGGTGGCACTCTGGTGTGGGATGAGAGTAAAGTCCAAGATATTCCCTTCAAATCCATACGACAGGGAACCGACAGCGCCTTCGTTAAGGAAATACTTGCCAGAGATTGGCGAGTTTATTCCACTGATCCCTTTAATTTTATTCACATCCGGTACAAAGATACAAAAGCGCACGGCCATACCTGGCATATGGAAGATAAGAAGTTTCTCGAAAAAGTTAATAAGGTAGCCATTGGTCTGCGAACTGACTTGGTATTCTGCTAGTCATTCCTGACTAATCTGGCTAAGTGGGAAGTCCTCCAGTCGAGAATCAAGTCGCAGCCTTGGCGACAATTAGCGGCATCGAGGATATCCAGGCTTTCCCCAGCACAAAAACCTGCCAACTACTAAGAAAATGAAAATCATTAGTTTGCCGAATTTAGCCGATAACTGTTTGCTGTACCTTAAGGCAGAGTATGTGGCGCTCTATAGGCAGAAAGGAATCAAGAAAGCATATAATGAATTTGATTACTTAAGGATAGGCTATATTATCTCAACCTACTTCAGGGGGCAGAGTTGCAATGTTCTAGATGTGGGCACAGGTCCGGGGGTCTTGCTCAATTGGATGAACCTCCAGCCAAATATAACGGCAGTCGGCATAGACAACAAAGAATATAGCACTTACTATGATTTCAGTGGCGCCTCGAACAGGATAATAATGAATGCCGCTAAAATGAATTTTAGTGATAATAGTTTTGATTTAGTATTCTGCTTAGAGGTGCTTGAGCACTTAAACGACAGAACAATGTTAGACGTAATCAGGGAAATGAAGCGCGTCTCTAGAGGTAAAGTTATTATAAGTGTGCCCTTTGAAGAGCCTGAGCCTCGGCCCAAGTACCATATTCAAAGATTTACGGAAAATAAGATCAAAGAGCTGGTGGCCTCTGCGAACCTGTCTTTACTGTGTAAAGAAGGGCAGCATTATCCTATTGCGCTTATCGACATCGATTGCCAATCTGAATAAGACAATTCAATGATTCCCGTAATCGACTCCTCAACAGGCCAGTGGCAGTGAGTGCATTGTAAACACTTTGCAATTTCGAATTTTTGGACTCTATTAAACTCACGCTGGAAATCTTGATGACGTCATTTGACTGGGCCCTAAAAAAAATCTCCAAACTTGCGTCGTTCACTACGGCAAAGTTAGTTCTGGAAATCGGAGCAGGAAGTTTTACTCGCTCTGCCAAAATAGCTTCATGTTATCCTGATAAGCAGGTTTTTGCCCCTGATTTTTCAAGAAGTAATCAAGCTAAAAATACCATCGCTAGCTATTCTGGACTTGACAATTTTAACCCTATTACTTTCGATTGCAGGGAAAATATATTTTCTGAAAATCTGTTTGATTTCTCATTTTCTATTGCAGTAGGAGAACATATTCGAGAGCTTGACGTTTTTTTGGCCAATCTATCTAAAAGTTTAAAGCCTCTTGGCTCCTATTATTTTATTCAGAGCCCCTTTTGGTCCTCTTATAAGGGACATCATTATAAGCATTGGAGGCCCGAGGTTGTAAAAGTCTTTGGTGGCTACAAGCATCTCATCTATGACTATTATGAGATGGAAAAGTACCTTAGGGCAACAGATCTGCCTAGCTCGGTAGACGTTGAAGATGCTCTTTTTGCTATATACCGTCGTGGCGACCTCTCGCGACTAAGTATTTCCGCCACAAGGAGTATCATTGAACATTCTAGCTTTTCGATCAAGCTGTGGGAGCCAATCTTGGATGAGTGTTATGATCCTGTTGCTGCAAAAACTGTTTGTGACTTGAAACCTGTAGATATTAATCCGGGTGATCTTTTGTTCAAGGGTGTTATCGCTGAACTGGTTAATTGCAAAACTCTTTTTTAGGATCTCAACTCTCGGCTGTTGCCGAGAATCCAAATCGTACCCCCTGTTCTAGGCTTAATTGTGAATCAAATAGTATCGTGCCGTCGCTTAAGTGCTTGCTTTCCTGAATGGCCGGTGTGGTGCACAACTGGGTAGTTCTGCCCTTGTCCGATGGCGTTCATCATGACAACGCAACTGGCTTTGATGGATATGCGCTCCGACGCCTAGAGGCGTTACATAGTTACATATAAGCGTCTTCGCGCTCATGCTGAACCCCTATGAGGAATGTTCGCGCCCCTCCCCACTGGTGCCGTGCTTTACATCGTCTACCACTTCCCACCTTCTCCTCCAACGGCTACGCCATCCGCAGCCAGGCCATCGCCCAGGCCCTCACGGTTGCTGGCCATTCCGTCACCGTGGCCACGCTGCCCGGCCTCCCCTGGGATTGCGATGGCTTCAACGATCCTAGTTTCGCCAGCCACCAGCGCCTGCATGGCATTCCCGTGCTGCATGCCCGCAGCCCCAGCCAGCTGCAGCTCCAGCCTGCGGCCTACCGCCAGGCCTGCGTGGCCATCTACCGCTAATGGATCGGGCGCTATCAGCCCGCTGCCGTGATGGCCGCCTCCAACTGGCAGCTGGCCCTGCCCGCAGCCCTCGCCGCCCAGGAGGCCCAGCTGCCGTTTTTCTACGACGTATTACAGGTTATCGCCTCCAGACTTGGAGGGATCCATGCCGTGCCACGACAAGGAGCGTTTCAGCCTGGGTGGTGTTTCCTGCAGCGCCCGCAGAAGGTGCTCAATGTTGCGCGACCAGAGCAATTTCTCCAGGCCGGGATAGAGCGTT